>Ga0007854_10001091_pt1 | contig 17544 bp, 12 predicted proteins | sample CryBogCBH12Aug08_FD_60382 | JGI IMG/M metagenome (GOLD analysis project Ga0007854, IMG submission 60382) | Freshwater microbial communities from Crystal Bog, Wisconsin, USA - CBH12Aug08 | ecosystem: Environmental > Aquatic > Freshwater > Lake | place: Crystal Bog, Wisconsin, USA | collected...
AAAAGCGTCGTAGAGTGTGTCATCTATGGCCTGTACAGGCACGTTGAGCCGGGAGGCCGCAACCCGGTCGATAACGATACCCAACTGAAGCCCAAGATCCTGCTGGTCACTTGCTACATCCTCAAGGCCGGGTTCTGCGCGGAGTTTTTCCAACAGCTTAGGCACCCATTTGCGCAGGGTGTTTGGATCGACATCCTCCAGAAGATATTGGAACTGTGTACGGCTGACACGCGTATCGATCTGAAGATCCTGCGAGGGCTGAAGGTAAAGACTGATTCCCGAAATCTGTCGGGCGGATTCTGAAAGGCGGGACATAATCGTTCTGATCCCACCTCTTTTTTCTCGTGCGTTCAGCACAATATAAAGTCTCCCCGTATTCTGGGTTGGATTGACCGTACCAGTGCCGACGAAAGCAGCCACGCGCAGCACATCAGGATCTCGGGCTAGCACACTGGAGAGTTCCTTTTGCCGGTCCACCATCTCTTTGAACGAGATATCCTGGGCGGCATCTGTAACCCCGATAATCAGCCCGGTGTCTTGAACGGGAAGCAGCCCCTTTGGAATTATCACGAAGAGAAAAGCAGTGGCAGCCAGGGTGGCAAGTGCCACAATGATTGTCGCTCTCTGGTGCTTCAGAACCCAGAGTAATGAACGATCATAATACATGAGAAGTCGGTCAAAGGCCTTTTCGAGAGTCTTTTGAAAACGACTCTCTCCATGACTGGCTTGGAACATCTTTGAGCACATCATCGGGGTGAGACTCAGCGAAACGATGGCGGAAACCACCACCGAGCAACTCAGGGTAATTGCAAACTCCCGGAAGAGACGGCCAACAATTCCCGACATGAAGAGCAATGGTATGAAGACAGCGATTAGAGAGATACTCAGGGAGACTACTGTGAATCCGATCTGCTTGGATCCCTTGAGAGCGGCTTTCAAGGGTGAATCCCCCTGCTCCATGTAACGCACGATGTTTTCAATCATCACGATGGCATCATCGACGACAAACCCCGTGGAGATCGTCAGCGCCATCAACGAAAGATTATCGAGGCTGAATCCTGCCAGATACATGAAACCAAATGTGCCAAGCACTGAAATCGGCAACGAAACACTCGCAATCACTGTGGCGCCAAGTTTCCTCAGAAAGAGAAAGAGAACCATCACTACGAGGAAAACAGTCAGAATAAGAGTAAATTGGACATCATTTACCGAAGCCCTAATTGTTTCAGTCCGATCTGAAAAAATGGCAATATGCATTCCTGGAGGAAGGGAAGCGGTCAGCTTCGGCAGAAGAGCCTTCACCCTGTCCACCGTATTGATAATGTTTGCGCCTGGCTGCCTCTGTATATCAAGCAGAACAGCCTGACGGTAAGGGGTTTGGGCGCTTGAGATCCAAGCTTGAATTAGAGAGTTCTCCACATCATTCTGAACAGTAGCCACATCCTTCAAGCGAACCGGGGCATTGTTGTTGGTGTTATATGCAAGAATCAGCGGCGCAAGATCCGCTGCACTCAGGATCTGGTCGTTGGCCCCGATGGTGAAGGACTGGTGGGGCCCGTCGAAACTGCCCTTAGGCGCATTGGCATTGGCATTGTCAATGGTATTTCGCACGCTCTCGAGGCTAATTCCCTGCGCGTCCAAAGCTGCCGGGTTCAGTTTCACGCGAACTGCAGGCTTTTGATTTCCTTGGATGGTTACTAGGCCTACTCCTGGAATTTCACTCAGTTTTTGTGCCAGAACTGAGTCTGCAAAATCGTTGACCTTCACGATCGGCAGGGTGTCCGAAGTAATAGCCAATGTCAGAATCGGCGTATCGGCTGGATTCACCTTGTTGTAGACAGGCGGGTTCGGCATGTTGGGTGGCAAGACCCCTCCCGCTGCATTGATGGCTGCCTGAACGTCCTGCGATGCTTGGTCGATGTTTTTTCCGAGAACGAACTGGAGAGTGATGACGGAAGTTCCCAGCGAACTGATTGAGTTCATTGAGGATAGGCCGCTGATCTGGCCAAACTGCTTCTCGAGAGGAGCCGTCACTAGGGAAGCCATTACCTCGGGATCGGCACCCGGATACATGGAGGTTACCTGTATCGTTGGGAAATCAACTGTGGGAAGGGCCGAAACAGGCAGGAACCTGTAGCTAAGAATTCCCACTAGAACCACGGCTACCATGAGCAAAGAGGTGGCTATCGGCCGCTTGATGAATGGCTCGGAGATATTCATGTCAATTCTTCGCGATCCTACTATCGGGATATTCTTTCTCTTCCCAGACTCTCTGAGCGTTTCAGGATCAAGTGGAAAGCCTATGGTTACTTTTGATGCCGGAGTCCCGTCTGATCGCCCGACTTAGTCTTCACAAGCGAATCCGGTTGCAAACGGTACTGACCATCAGTCACCACCATTTCTCCGGCTTTTACCCCGGATTCTATAAGAGTGAGTCCGGCTTCCGAGGCACCTGCCGTCACATCACGCATCTGAGCCTTGTTATCGGCTCCCACGACATAGACATACGAACCGTTTGGTCCCAATTGAACAGCTTCCGAGGGAACCACAATGGAGTCGGGGCGGTTATTGACAAGAATGCGGACATTCACAAACTGACCAGGCCAGAGCTTGTAGTCGTCATTGGCGAACACGGCTTTCAATTTAACAGTCGCTGTTGTCGTATCGATTTGGTTATCGATAACACTTAGTTGGCCCTTGCTGAGCACCGTCTGGTTGTTTCGATCAAGCGCATCAACTTCCAGATTTTTATGGGCGAGCAACGGCTCTCGCAACTGCGGCAAATCCTGCTGAGGAAGAGTAAATGAGACGTAAATTGGCTGAATCTGATTGATGACAACTATCTGAGCCGAACCGTTGGCACTATTGGCGCCAACGGTCACCTGATTCCCGACATCCACATACCTGACTCCTGCTCGTCCGGAAATCGGAGCGGTAACCTGCGTCCAATCTAGTTGGGATTTTTGAAGTTCCTCGTTGGCCTGATCCGCCTGAACGCTTCCTTCCAACTGCGCCACAAGATACCTCTGAGTGTCGTAGGTCTGGTGATCCAACACGTTCTTATCCAGCAAATCCTTGTCACGTGAGAGCACGATTTTAGCACTCTCCAACTGGGCAACATCTTGAACTTGCTTGGCTACGGCCTGATCATATTGTGCCTGAAAGGTACGGGGATCGATGACAGCGAGAACATCCCCTTTCTTAACTTCCTGTCCCTCTTGAAAGTGAATTTCTTGGATTAGTCCAGAAACCCGAGCGTTTACGAGAGCCGAGTTAAAGGCCTGAACCGTACCAAGTCCATCAAGATAGACCGGAAAATTTTCGGTGGTGGCCGGTTTCAACGTCACGGGAATCGGAAACGAACCTTCATCTAAACCGTGACCTTGCTTCCCTTGTCGAGAGTTGAAGGAATGCTGATGTGTCAATCTCCAGGCTACGCCACCAACGATCAACAGAGTAATCAGCAATAAAAGCCATCCCATACCCTTCTTTTTCCGTCTGCCGTGAGGAGAAGGATTCGGGGGTGTAACCACCTCATCTGGGGGCATGCTTTCTTGATTTCCGGATAATGACATGAGCAACTGATTAAACTCAGAAAGAAGACAAAATGCTGTAAAAAATCATATTAGACTGTTGGATTTAATCTCCTTATCTCTTCTGAGCCTTATTGCATCTTGAGCATTAGGAAGTTCTGAAGGAGTTTTTTCCCATGAGTTGTCAGAATTGATTCCGGATGAAACTGCACTCCCCAAAGCGGCAGAGTGCGGTGCCGAATCCCCATGATTTCACCCTCGGCTGTTTCGGCCGTGATCTCAAGGCATTCGGGAAGAGTTTCCCGACGGATTAGAAGGCTGTGATACCGAGTCGCCTCAAAGGGGTTGGGCAGTTCCCGGAAAAGGTCTTTGCTATTGTGAAGAATCGGGGAGGTCTTTCCATGCATCAGACGCGCGGCACGTACCACTTCTCCTCCATAGACATGCCCCATGCATTGATGACCGAGGCAGACTCCCAAGATGGGAATTTTTCCAGCAAGCTGACTGATTACGTCATTACTGATACCTGCCTCCTTGGGTGTGCATGGGCCAGGAGAAATGCAAATACGATCTGGGCACATCTGATTAATGCCGGCAATATCGACCTCGTCATTGCGTCGAACAATGGGATCTGCTCCCAACTCGCCAAAATATTGAACGAGATTATAGGTGAAGGAATCGTAGTTATCGATGACCAGAATCATTGCTCGGAATGTGATGGAATAGTTGCAGAGGCAAGCTCGACGGCCCTAACCACACCCATTGCCTTGTTGACTGTTTCCTCGAACTCGGCATCGGGTTTGGAATCGGCAACTATGCCGGCCCCAGCTTGTACATACGCAGTGTCATTCTTGAGCAGGACGGTACGCAGCGCGATGCACGAGTCAAGTTGGCCGTTAAAGCCAAGATAACCGACGGCTCCAGCATAACTGCCGCGTGCAGTGGGTTCCAGAGTGCTAATGATCTGCATGGCGCGAACCTTTGGCGAACCACTGACCGTTCCGGCTGGAAAGGTAGCCCTCAGAACGTCAAGTGGTGAATGCTTTCCGGAAAGTTTCCCCGTGACATTTGACACGATGTGCATCACATGGCTGTAACGCTCCACGGTCATAAAATCAGTTAGAGAAACACTTCCGAACTCGGAGATTCTTCCAACATCATTCCGAGCAAGATCAACAAGCATCAAATGTTCGGACCTTTCCTTGGGATCATTCAGTAGTTCAAGGCTTAGCGACTCGTCGGTTTCCGGTGTTTCTCCCCGGCGGCGGGTGCCGGCAATAGGACGGATCTGGACGTGGCCGTCTGTCACCTTCACATGCACCTCTGGAGAACTTCCCACTAGTGAGAAACCACCAGGCAAGCGGAGACAAAACATATAAGGTGAAGGATTAATGAAACGCAGGGCCCGGTAGAGATGCACCGGGTCGCCTGAGTAGGGAATCGAAAACCGCTGTGAAAGGACAACCTGGAAGATATCACCAGCACGAATGAATTCTTTCGAATCCTCGACGGCATTTTCAAATGCCTCGCGTGTAACATTGCTGGCTACTGGCAATACCTCAGGCTTCGCACCTATCTGAAATGGAGGCAGGTCATGGGCGCTAGCCAACTTGCTCAGAAGCTTCCGGATTCTCTCAACGGCATCCCTCCTCGCCTGCTCCGGTCCCAACTCACCGGGAAAAGCACATGCTATAACTTTGATGCGCCTGCTTTTTTGATCAAACATCACCACTGTATCGGCAATCAGAAAGAGCATGTCCGGCAACCTGAGATCATCATCCTGGGCTACAGGAACGGATGGTTCAAACCTCGTTGCGGCTTCATAGCCGAGATAGCCAACAGCCCCACCTGTGAACCCCGGCAGCTCTTTATGAACCCGGCAACGATACCGATCCATCAGCTTCTCAAGTTCCTTAAGTGGATCATCCGCAGTCCATGAGATGGATTCTCCATTACGGTCATGAAGCGTCATCTGATCCCCGCGGGAACTTATCACAGATCGAACATCGGTCCCGACAAATGAATAACGTCCGACTAGATCATTCTGTTCGGCCGATTCGAGTAGAAAAAATGGCCCGTCCGTACCAAGTTTCGTAAGGGCTGAGAGCGGAGTTTCACTGTCGGCAACAAGTTCGGTCCAAACCGGAACAACTGGAAATTCTCCTGCTTCGCGCATGAAATCTTGAATCTCCGGTAGGATGCCCGCCGGCTCACAAGCATCGGGTTTTGGTGGAGGATTCACTGGGAGAAGGGTGATTCGGAGAAGATGCTGCTGCAATGAGTAAATATTCTACCGTCGGGTTGAATTGCCCCTCTTAAAACGTGCCACTTCACGATCTGTTTCTCGTTGTTCGGCACGTTTTTTGAGATCCTGCCTCTGGTCTGCAGCATGCTTGCCTCTGCCAAGAGCAATTTCAACTTTCACAAGTCCTTTCTTCCAATACATCCGGAGGACGGGGAGAGCCAGTCCCTTACGTTGCGTTTGTTCCAGGATACGGGCAATCTCGACCTTGTTTAGCAGTAGGAGTCGAGGGCGCTTCGGGTCGTGGGTCTCGTGACTTGCCTTCTCATAGACCTGAATTGTGGCTTCATGAAGCATGACCCCAGCCTTTTCAACCCTTGCGTAACAGCCAAGTAAATCTGCACGGCCAGCTCTCAGTGACTTAACTTCTGTCCCAAGTAGGGAAACTCCCGCCTCGAACTTCTCGAGTATCTGGTAATCCCTAAGAGCCTTCCGATTTGTTACAATATCAGAGGACACAACTTTTTCCTCAACTTAAGAGAATGAGAATCCTGCCCTGCCAACCGATCAGGGATCCCCTTCTCCTTAGGGATCAAAGGCCCCTGCGGGTGATCGGAGACAATCAGGCTCCGATGACGGCTCCCAGCGGAGAAGTCTCCATGGAAAGTTTGCCCGCAGCAATCTCTGCGCAGGCAATGTCGGCCAAGCCCATCTGTAGATCAACCTCGATCATTGGGCGGCTTCCGGCTGATAGTTCACGCAGGCGCTTGCTGACCATATTGATGAGCTGCTGTTTATTGGCGACCACTTTGGCAGCCTCTTCGATGTAGTGATTTTTCATATAGATCAGGAGTTTTACTTGAGGGTTGGTCAATATGCTCCATCTCTTTGAATGTGACAAGCCTCTTGAACAACTCAATTGATTGCCAAGGAGGATAGATCCTGTTTCGCTCCTCTCTTTCATAACTCAAAACCATGGGCCTTTTTACCCCACGATACCTGAAAGAAGCCCGCAACCTCCTTGAGGGGGCCTCCAAGACATTCCATCATCATATCGATCTGCTTTCCGTCGCCCAAAGGAAATCCCTGGCCGAGACGATCGCAAAGTTCAAGGGAGTTATTGAAAGTGGGGATCGCCGTGCAATTGAGCAGGTTTCCCGTGATATCGAGTCCAATTTCATTCGAGTCATACCCGTCAGAGCGCATGCACTATGGGCTGAGAATGTCGAAGCCATCGTTGTGGCCGTGGCTCTAGCAGTCGGTTTTCAGGCCTATTTCCTCAAACCATTTAAAATTCCGACCGGATCAATGCAGCCGACACTTTATGGCATGACAGGACATCCGACCCAAGATTCCTTACCTGATCCCCTCACCCGCGCAGTAGATTTCGTCCGCTTGGGCCGGACACATCTTGATGTCAGGGCTAAGGAGCAGGAGGAGATCTTGGGATTGAATGAGGTGACCCACCTGAACTTTTTTACTTTCACCGATGTGGTGACTACCACGGGAAGTCACAAGATCTTTGCCCCTAGGGACGTCTTGGCACGCGATTTTGGAGTTCGCCCTGGACGGATATATGAACCTGGAGCCCAAATCGTCCATGGGTATGTGCAGGCAGGCGATCAAGTCTTTGTTGACCGGATGACCTACCAGTTCCGAAATCCATCGCGGGGAAATGTTTTTGTATTTATGACCACAGGCATTCGTCGCATTGAAATGAACCTTCCCGCTGATCAAGGGTCGCAGTTCTATATCAAGCGGCTTGCAGGCTTGCCCGGGGACAACCTTCGAATAGATGCACCAAAACTGTTCCTCAATGGATCAGTAGTGGAGGGTTCAGCGTTTAATCGGGTTATGAGTTGTGAAAACGGCTACCGCGGCTATTCCAACCCATCAGCAGCTCAATATCTTACTTCACCTGAGGAGAGCTTCACCGTTCCAGATCATGCATTTTTTGCCTTAGGAGACAATAGCTATAACTCCAGCGACAGTCGCTACTGGGGCATCGTTCCTGAACGGAATGTGATAGGACGCGGATTCTTCGTTTACTGGCCTTTTTCCGAACGTTGGGGCTTTATTCGTTAAAATCCCCTTTTACGAAAGAATTTTAATTCTTTTTGAGATGATTGCTTCCAGCTTTGCTCGAGGGCCTTTTCAATTTCGACTTGTCCTGTAGCCTTTTTTTCCCGGCCGCAACCTTCGATGCGACTTTCAGTCTTAGGGCATTGAGGTGAATGAATCCGGTGGCATCACTTTGATTGTAGGCCTGACTGGGGTCGGCTTCCATCGTGGCTATGTCAGGACGATAAAGGCTGACGGGGCTTTTGCGACCGGCAGCCAGTATGCTTCCCTTGTAAAGACGGAGACGGACGGTTCCGGTTACATTTTTCTGAGATTCTGTGACGAATGCCTGAAGGGCAAGACGCTCTGGTGCAAACCAGAAACCGTTGTAGATAAGCGTGCTGTATTCAGGGATCAAACTGTCGCGTAAATGCATGACCTCGCGATCCATGGTTAGTGACTCCATCTGTCGATGTGCGAAGTGAAGAATGGATCCTCCAGGAGTTTCATAGACACCACGACTCTTCATCCCTACAAAGCGGTTTTCAACCATGTCAACTCGTCCGACTCCGTGTCGGCCTCCGATTTTATTAAGCGTTTTCATCACTCCGAGTGCGGTAAGGTTCTTGCCATTAACTGCAACGCAGTTTCCCCTGACGAAATCGAGTGTGATGATCTCCGGCTTGTTCGGTGCCTCTTCCGGACTGACGGAAAGTTTAAACATGGAACGGTTTCCTGGAGCAAAAGCATCAAACCATGGATCCTCCAAAATGCCGCTCTCATAGCTGATATGAAGCAGGTTGCGGTCCATGGAGTACGGCTTTTTGGCACTCGCCTCGACTGGAACCTTGTGCTGTTGACAATACTCGATCATGGCAGCACGACCGGGAAACTCAGTCCGGAAGGATTCTTCTCTCCATGGAGCGATAACTTTTAGATCAGGCGAAAGAGCGGCAGCAGTGAGTTCGAAACGAACCTGATCATTTCCCTTTCCCGTGGCACCGTGAGCGACGGCATCAGCACCCTCCGCCCTTGCAATTTCAACCATTCGTTTGGCAATGAGTGGGCGGGCGATACTCGTCCCGAGAAAGTATTCACCCTCGTAGAGTGCTCCAGCCTGAATCATTGGAAAAATGAAGTCTCTTGCGAATTCCTCCTGCAAATCATCAACATAGCATTTGCTGGCACCGGTGCGGAGAGCCTTTGTTTTCAAGCCCCTCAACTCTTCCTCCTGCCCCACATCGGCACAGAATGCAATAACCTCAGCAGAGTAGGTCTTCTTGATCCAGTTAAGAATAACGGAGGTATCTAGTCCCCCTGAATATGCAACAACGACTTTCATCGGGTATTGATTAGACAGACATGGAGAGAGTTGCACGCCGATTCAGTATTATTTAGACACAAAAAAACGGCCGGGAATCCCGGCCGTTTTCTTTGAAAAATTAATCTGAGATAATCAGTCCTTCTTTGGCTTGATTGGAGTGGAGGACGGGGAAGCCGATGGTTGTGCTGCAGCCCTCTGCTGCTGGGCCTGAATCTGCGTGGCCAGATTCTGTACAGCCTGCTGGAGATCGACGAGAGGAACCCAACCAATCAGGTTACCCTGTTGGCCGGTTGCCTTGTCGGCAAATGACGCTGCATTAAGAAGACGAGCCTCACCTGTTTTTGTGTTCCATTGAACAACTGAATCCACCTGCTTGTCAGCAATGGTGATTTTGGCGGCAATACATTGGAATAATGGCTGTTCGACTGTTGCAGCCTGCTTGTTGCAGGCGGCGAGTCCAATACAGGCCACGGCAAGGAGGGAAGTGTTAATGATCTTCATAAGCAGTTAACTATACTCATCATTTTCAAAACTTCAAGTAACAATATCCTGATGGGTAGTCCCTGTGGCTTCCATTAATAATAAAGATGCATGAAACACTTTGGTATTCAGAGCAATAACAAAGAGTTCAATGTCCAAAGGCAGTTCTTCTCGCTGCTATATTTCCAGAGGGTGCTTTAGTTTTTTTCAATCGGCAGGCAACTGCAGAAAACATTTCGGTCGCCATATACATTGTCCACCCTGGAAACGAACGGCCAGAATTTATGATTTCTGAGCCACGGAACTGGATAGGCTGCTTGTGCTCTTGTGTATGCGCGTTCCCACGTGTCGGAGGTGACAACCGGAGCGGTGTGTGGAGCCCGCTTAAGCGGATTGTCGTCTCGATCCATCCTCCCCTGCTCGATGGCGCTGAGTTCACCGTGTATTGAAATCATGGCATCACAGAAACGGTCCAGCTCTTCCTTCGATTCGCTTTCGGTGGGTTCAACCATCAGGGTTCCTGGAACCGGCCAACTCATGGTCGGAGCATGGAAACCATAATCCATTAGGCGTTTGGCGACATCTTCCACCTCTATGCCTGCACGAGGCTTCCACTCCCGCAGATCCAGTATGCATTCATGAGCCACCGTGCCATTTGCCCCCTTATATAGCACCGGGAAAAAGTGCTCCAGACGTCTGGCAATGTAGTTGGCATTAAGAATGGCCAAAGCGCTTGAGACCGCAAGGCCATCGGGGCCCATCATACGAAGATACATCCAGCTGATAACGCAAATGCTTGCACTCCCCCATGGGGCGGCGCTGACTTCGCCGATTGCCTGAGATCCGCCCGTTGAAATGACGGAGTGTCCAGGTAAGAATGCTGCAAGATGTTCTGCGACACAAACAGGACCGACACCCGGACCTCCACCACCATGCGGAATGCAGAAGGTTTTGTGGAGGTTGAGATGACAGACATCTGCACCAATATTGGCGGGACTACAAAGGCCCACCTGCGCATTCATGTTGGCCCCATCCATATAGACCTGCCCTCCAGCTTGATGGATCAGGGAACATATCTCCTGAATATTGGATTCAAAGACGCCATGGGTCGATGGATAGGTGACCATGAGCGCTGCAATGTGATTTCGATGGAGGGCTATCTTTTCCTTAAGATCTCCAAGGTCAATATTTCCGGCGAGATCGCATCCGACGGACACAATTTTCATGCCGGCCATAGCGGCACTCGCCGGATTGGTACCGTGTGCGGAAACTGGGATTAAACAGACAGTTCGTTTTGTATCGCCCCTCGAACGATGATAGGCACGGATAATCAGTAGTCCGGCATACTCACCCTGCGAGCCAGCATTAGGCTGCAAAGAAACTGCATGGAATCCGGTTATTTCGGAAAGCCACTGCTCAAGCTGGCGGAAAATCAAGGCGTATCCTTGCGCTTGGGAAGGCGGTACGAAAGGATGAAGCATCCCGATTGTCTCCCATGTCACAGGGAGCATTTCAGCTGTGGCATTCAGTTTCATCGTACAAGATCCGAGCGGAATCATCGATGTTGTGAGGGAGAGATCTCTTGACTCAAGACGGTGGATGTAGCGAAGCATCTCGGTCTCGGTGTGATACGAATTAAATACTGGATGTGTCAGGAACGGGGTGCGGCGGCGAAGGGAATCAGGAGTCTGCCAGCTGAGTGGGTTACTAGAGGCTACACTTCCGGCTTTTCCAAAAAACTCTACGAGTTGATCAATTGAAGCAACCGTCTCATCCAAGGAAACCGTGACAGCCTTCTCCCCGAGAAAACGTAGATTTATCCCAACCTTCTCAGCCCGGGAACGGAGGGAGGCGGATTCGGTAGGGGTTAGATTGATTCTTACTGTATCGAAAAACGGGAACTCTTCGACAGACCATCCTGCCTTGGAAAGCGTAGCCGCCAACTTGAGAGCATGAAGATGGATACGTTCGGCAATCTCACGGAGTCCCTTTGGACCGTGATAGACCGCATACATTGAGGCGATGACGGCAAGCAGAACCTGGGCAGTACAGATGTTGCTTGTAGCCTTCTCGCGGCGGATATGCTGTTCGCGTGTCTGAAGCGTGAGGCGGTAAGCGGGATTGCCATCAACATCACGAGAGATACCTACAAGGCGACCGGGAAGGCGGCGTTTGAGATCATCGCGGACTGCCATGAAAGCGGCGTGTGGTCCTCCGTATCCCATCGGAACGCCGAAACGTTGTGTGGTGCCAACTACAATGTCGGCCCCGAACTCGCCCGGCGGCCTCAGCAGGACAAGGGACAATGGGTCACTTGCAACTACGGCTAGTCCACCAGCTGAATGAATCTTACCAATAAACTGGGACGGGTCGATGACCGCTCCGTCGGTGGCGGGATACTGTACGATCCCTCCATTGAGATCCGCGTCTGGAATGTCACTGACCGAACCGATGATCAACTCGATGCCTATGGCTTCAGAACGGGTTTTAAGTAGTGAAATAGTCTGAGGATGGCATGTTTCAGAGACAAAAAAACGTTTACTACTCTTGATGTCATGACACATGGCCATGGCTTCGGCAGCCGCAGTCGCCTCGTCAAGCATTGACGCATTTGCAATGGCCATTCCGGTGAGATCGCAAACCATTGTCTGAAAATTTACCAGAGCCTCCATTCGTCCCTGTGAAATCTCAGCCTGATAAGGTGTGTATGCTGTGTACCAACCAGGATTTTCAAGAATGTTCCTGCGTATCACAGCAGGAAGATAGGTGCCGTGGTATCCCATCCCTATAAAGGATGGCCTGATTTCGTTACGGGAAGAGATTGCGCGAATTTCAGCGAGAGCTTCCTCTTCCGATGAGGCTGGAGGAAGGTTCAGCAAGGTGCCGTGTAGAATCCCTTCAGGAATAGTCTTTGAGACCAGTTCTCCCAAGGAGACGCAACCGACAGTCTGAAGCATCCTTGTAATTCCTCTGTGATGGGATCCCAGATGGCGCCGGGAAAAGCGCCCGCGTGCCAGAACGGCATCAAGTCCGCCCTCACCAAAGAGAGAAGGTATGCTCATCGGGCGATGTGACTACGGTAACCTTCGTCTGTAAGAAAGTTACCATAGTCAACCGGACTAGAAGGTTTCATTTTGTAGATCCAACCGGTGCCGAATGGGTCGGTGTTGAGCAAGGCTGGATTGGAGACGATTTCCCCATTGATCTCGGTCACCGTTCCTGAGAGTGGAGAGTAAATGTCGCTGGCTGCCTTTACCGATTCGACGATGGCAGCGGCCACACCAGCCTTAACCTCCGATCCAACACCGGGTGGCTCAACATAGACTATATCAGTAAGTTCTTCCTGAGCATGATCTGTAATTCCCACCGTTACCGTCTCACCTTCCGAGCTGAACCATTCGTGTGATTTGGTATAATGGATATTGGGAACAATTTTCATAAACGAGTTTTATAGGTGTGAATTTAAAGCTCTCTCGGGTTTGTAAAATGGAAGCACTGACACGCTAGCGGGATAACGGCGTCCACGCACTTCAATTTCAAGTTGTGTTCCTACTGCAGACAGGGGAAATGGAAGATAAGCAAGGGCAATTCCCTCACCAAGACTTGGTGATAGCGCACCACTTGATGTTTCAGCAACCACGACTCCATTTGATAAAACCGGGTAGTGTGAGCGAAGAGGCGGTCCTTTGACACTCAGTTTTAATGGTGAAAGTAGTGTGTTTATCCCGCTCGAGCGCTGAACTTCAAGCACATGTCTCCCCAAGAAATCGCACTTCTCTGGATCAGACAAAGCAACATATTTTCCAAGATTCGCCTCAAGTGGAGTATGTTTGACAGACAGGTCGGACCCATTCAAGGGATATCCCATTTCCAGACGGAGTGTATCTCGAGCACCCAATCCACACGGCTTGGCACCTTCCGCCAGCAGTTCAGACCAAAGCTCCTCAACTTGAGAAGCCGACACGAAAAGCTCGAACCCATCTTCTCCCGTGTAGCCCGTCCGGGCAACAAAGGCAGGGACATCAAAGTGACTTATATCAGGAAGCACACCGATGCCATTGCGTCGAGGCACTTCAAATGAGGGATAAAGCTTCCCCAATAATTTCTCGGAGTTGGGTCCTTGGATAGCGATCGCTGCATATTTATCTCCAAGGTCCTCAAGCTTTACTGCAGCAATCCCTGTCAGGTGGGCAGTTAACCATTTCAGATCCAAATCCCGGCAAGCGGCGTTTATCACAAGAAAAAAGGCATCCACAGCCGTTCGGTAAATAATGAGGTCGTCAATAACACCACCCTGCTCGTCGAGCATGAGTGTATATTGCCCGCGACCAACTGCCAGTTTACCAACACGATTAGTAAGCAGTCTTTCAAGCCATGGGAGGGCTTCTGGTCCAGTGACAAGCACTTCGCCCATGTGGGAGATGTCAAACATCCCTGCAGACGTGCGGACTGCACGATGTTCGTCGATAATTCCGGAGTACTGAACCGGCATATACCACCCGCCGAATTCGACCATTCGAGCTCCGCACCTGATGTGAGCCGCTTCAAGTGGGGAATGTTTCAATATGTTGGTATCTATCATGAACTGGTGGAGGCCGAATCGTTGGGGGGAGAGACATTAAAATCAAGGTATGTGTAGGATTGGAACATCTTCTGATATTCATCCACGAGGCGCATGGCCTCATTTGGTTTGAGACGGTCACTTTTCAAGGCCGCATCAGCCTGAGACTTGATGCGACGGGCAAGTTCCTTCGTGTCCCATTGCGTCAGCGTGAGCACTTGTTCGATCGTATTGCCTGGAAGAATCTCCTCGATGTAGTAACCGGCGTCCTCGTCCTCATCTAGAAATACATGCATCTCGTTGACACGACCAAAGAGATTGTGGAGATCTCCCATGATATCTTGATAGGCTCCCGAAAGGAAAATACCGAGATAGTATGGCTCACCAGGAAGAACCCTGTGCACAGGCAGGGTCTCCTTCACATCCTGGAAGTCAATGAACTTGGCCATCTTCCCGTCCGAGTCGCATGTAATGTCAACCAACGTGCCCGTCCGGTCGGGCACCTCGTTGAGTCGGTGGATAGGCATTACGGGGAAAAGTTGTCCAAGTGCCCAATGGTCTAGCAATGACTGGAAAACAGAGAAGTTGCAGAGAAGTTGGTCTGCAAGCGCAACCTCCAATTCACGCACTTCCTCGTGAACCTGACGCTTCCCTTGGTAAAGCCTTACTATTTGTGAAGCAATTTGCCAGTAGAGGGTGTCAATTTTGGCCTTGGAACGCAGGTCCAGCAAGCCGAGGTCGAACATAGACTGGGCTTGGTCTCGGATTTGCTGAGCATCATGGAGATTCTCCAAACGCCGTTTTTGCTTTAACCCCTCTTTGATATCGATCATGTCCGCAACTAGTCTGGAATCCGATGGTTCAGATTTCACCGACTCATTCTCCCTCTCCTTTTCGATAGAACCGAAAACCTCGATGATCAGCACAGAATGTGGGGCGACAATGAATCGGCCACTCTCGCTTACAATGACGGGATGTTCGACGTTCTCCGAATCGCAAACCTCCATGATGTTGTAAACAATGTCCCGGGAATATTCGTGTAGGGAATAGTTTCTGGAACTGTCAAAGCTAGTGCGGGATCCGTCGTAGTCTACTCCTAGTCCTCCTCCTACATCCAGGTAACCGAGCGCATGCCCCATCTTCTTTAGCTTTGCATAGAAACGGGCCGCCTCGCGTGTAGCGCGATTTATGGTTCCTATATCAGGGACTTGGGAACCCACATGATAATGGAGCAAAACGAGTGCCTCGGGAATTCCCTCGGCATGAAGTGTGTCGCTCATCGAAACCAGATCGGCAGTCGAGAGACCAAATTTAGCATTTTCACCTCCACTGGTGGCCCATTTGCCAGCTCCCTTTGAGAGAAGGCGCACCCGTGCTCCGATCATTGGGGTAATGCCGACCCGCTTCGACACTGCCAGGATCTGGTGAAATTCCTCTAGTTTCTCAACCACAAGAATCACCTTTTTGGAGAGTTTCAGACCGAGGAGAGCCGCGCGGATAAACTCCTCGTCCTTGTAACCGTTGCCAACGATCAGACTTTCGGGATCGGAATGAACCGCCAGTGCTGCGATCAACTCGGGTTTGCTTCCAGCTTCGATCCCGAAGTGATACTCAAGTCCGGCATCAACAATCTCCTCAACTACCTCACGCAGTTGATTCACCTTGATCGGAAAGACACCACGGTAATGATTCTTGTAGCCACATTCGGCGATCGCCGTGGCGAAGGACTCATTCAGGCAGCACACCCGATCACGGAGCAGATCCTGACATCTTACGAGAAGTGGAAAACGAAGACCTCGTTTTTTCGCCTCCCCGAGCAATTCCATTAGATCTATCTCCTCCCCTTCCTTTCGCCGGGGACGCATGACAACATGCCCCGCCTCGTTAATCCTCACGTATTCTTCGGACCAACCCTCCACGTTATAGACGGCCGAATTTTGGTTGATCAGGGATTGGGACATTAGAATTAAATGAGCGCTGTGGAATTAACAAACCTTGTGCCCTTTGACCACAGGATCATGAGAATATTTTGTATTAACCAATGTTGGATGTATCTCATTGCCTTGAATGAACTGAATATTGGGATGCGAAAGACGTGTCGACATTTACCGTTGAGTTATTGCTCCTCCTTCAATTTAGAAGGGTAGCTCGCATGGTATTGCTAGGATTGCCCCTGAGTGTCACCTCTGAAAGACTAATTCATGACCAGTTTAATATCACCTAAACTACCTCTATGAGAATCCTTCACATTGATCCATTTTCCGGAATAAGCGGCGACATGACCGTTTCTGCCCTTAGAGACCTAGGGGTTTCGGAAGCTACTTTTCAGGAATCCTTGGCAGCACTCCCTATAACTCTTCCCCTCTGCCGCTTTGAGCGGGGCGAAAGGAATGGTGTTTCTGGATGGCGATTCCTGGTTGACGGACATGAATTAAAAGAAGAGGCATCTGCCGATCATCATCACCACCACCCACACCATCGTCACGATCATATCCACGGACGCACCCACCGAGAAATTATTGCTCTTCTTCAAGAGAGCTCTCTGAACTCAGAAGTAAAAAGACGTGCTCTTTCGGTTTTTCAGCGAATTGCGGTCGCTGAAGGTGGAATACATGGAGTGTCCCCTGAGGAGGTAGGTTTCCATGAAATCGGCGCCGAGGATTCTATTGCCGACATAGTCGCCGCCTGTGCTGGCTTCGCGGAACTGAAAATCGATAAGATCAACTGTGCCACCCTGACCGAGGGATCCGGACATATCCATTGCGCCCATGGCGCATTCCCCATTCCTTCACCAGCAACACTCTCACTACTCAAAGGAATCCCCCTTCGCCAAATCGAGGAACCCTGGGAGCACATCACACCTACCGGTGCTGCTCTGCTTGCTGAATTTGCTTCTTCATTTGGCCCAATGCCGGAGATCGTGGTATCAGCAATTGGTTATGGCTTAGGTTCTCGTCAGACGCCAAACCGACCAAACGCGCTGCGCCTGATTCTTGGGGATTCGACTGCTCATAACGACTTCTCCCGAGATGAAGTGACGGAATTGCGATGCAATCTCGACGATCTTACCCCTGAGCATGCCGCAAACACAATGGATGCCCTCCTTGCCGCTGGGGCATTGGATGCCACCCTAACACCGACGATCATGAAAAAGGGGCGTCCTGCGTGGATTCTCGAACTTCTCTGTTATACAAACAAAACCGCAGAACTTTCAGAGATGATTCTACGACTGACCACAGCTTTCGGCATTCGTCATCATAGAATGGAACGATTGAAACTGGAGCGTCATCATCGCGAAGTGGAGACAGCTTACGGAAAGATTTCTGTGAAGATCGGCACACTT
>Ga0007854_10001097_pt1 | contig 17506 bp, 9 predicted proteins | sample CryBogCBH12Aug08_FD_60382 | JGI IMG/M metagenome (GOLD analysis project Ga0007854, IMG submission 60382) | Freshwater microbial communities from Crystal Bog, Wisconsin, USA - CBH12Aug08 | ecosystem: Environmental > Aquatic > Freshwater > Lake | place: Crystal Bog, Wisconsin, USA | collected...
ACCGCAAAGCGTTTAGGCGCCGAAGAAGCGATCATCGTTTATCGCCGCACCCGCGACAAAGCCCCCGCCAACGATCAAGAGATCGAAGAGGCACTAGAAGAAGGCATCTTGATCAAGTGGTTGTCCACCGTTAAATACAAGGGTGAAGATGACATGATGATCGAGAAGATGGAGCTCGACGAGAAAGGCTTCCCACAACCAACAGGGGAGTTCGAAACTCTTGAAGCCGATTCCCTGATCCTCGCCCTAGGACAAGAAGTTGATTTCAGCCTGCTCGGCAATAACGTCGACCTCGATACCAAGAGCGGTGTCATGGATGTTGACTCCAACATGATGACCAGCCACCCTGGCATCTTCGCCGGCGGCGATATGGTCGAAGGCGATCGCACCGTCACAACGAGCATCGGACATGGCAAGAAGGCCGCCAAGTACATTGATGCTTGGCTGCGCCAAACCCACGTCGAGCCAAAAGTCGAAAAAGACGCTGTCTCATTTGAGGACCTCAACACTTGGTACTACACCGATGCCCCTCATGCAGTCCGCGAACGCCTCGATGCGACCCGCCGTGTCAATGATTTCAGCGAGGTCGTACAAGGCCTCGATGAAACCACCGCCCTCTACGAAGCTCGTCGCTGTATGTCCTGCGGCAACTGCTTCGAGTGCGACAACTGCTTCGGGGTCTGCCCCGACAACGCCATCAAAAAGCTCGGCCCCGGCCTCGGCTTCGAAATCGACTTGGACTACTGCAAAGGCTGTGGAATCTGCGTCAGCGAGTGCCCCGCAAGTGCAATTGAGATGGTTTCAGACCTCTAAGTTCGGCACAAAGCTTGATTGCGGGCTGAATCTGCAACTGTTTCATACATAATTGCCCAATGAACAGAGCTGTACGCCTAGCCCTTGCCAACTATGCGGTCTTTCGCGGTCGCACAAAAAGAGCCGACTTCTGGTTCTTCTATCTCTTTACAATTCTTTTGAATATCCCAACTGCGATCCTTGATCGCATTCTCTTTGCGGGACACGCCTACATCTCTAACCTTGCCGGAATATTTCTCTTCATCCCAATTCTTTCCGCAGCGGTTCGACGCATGCATGATGTCGATAAGCGCGGTTGGTGGCTCCTCGTCCCATTCGCCAATCTCTTCTTTCTAGTTCAACCATCCGGATCGATGAATCAGTTTGATATGTTTGATTGAGCAATTGAACCCGTGAAAACATCCCTTGCATTCCCAAAAGTAGGCATTTCTTCTAAATTCAAACCAAGGAAAGTAATTTTAAACCATATGGATACTCAACCCATCTCCCAGTTATAGTCGATATATTTGCTCCATGAGTCCTGAATCTTCGCGAGAGAATCCGCCTCATGCGGTAGATGCGTTTATAGCAAATGTAGAAGATTTTGACTTTGACTTAACGACCGAAGAAGTTGAGGATTTAAACGAAGCGGAGACCACGCCTTCAAGAGTTAGTTACTCAACCAATGATTTTGACGTTGAAGGACTTGTTTCGCGGCTTCAACGTGGCGACGTAGTCATACCTCGTTTTGGCGATAACCGGATAGGAATTGAAACTCAAGGTTTTCAAAGAGGTTTTGTTTGGAATAAAAAACAAATGGATCGCTTTATCGAATCACTTCTCCTTGAATTCCCCATCCCAAGTTTTTTCTTCGTGAAACAACGAGATAAAAAATATCTAGTATTGGATGGGCAGCAAAGACTGGAAACTTTGCGGGCTTTTTATGAAGGAGAATATAAGTTTTTGGATAAGGACGGAACAACTTCAACTGAACAATTTTCATTAACAAACGTTGCTGAGATATTCCAAAATTTGACCTATAGCAAATTAAGCGATGCTCAACGAAGAACTCTTGACAGCACCTTTTTAACTTCAGTGATAGTGACCTCTGACAATTCCGTTGAGTCTCAAGAGAATATTTACAAAATCTTCGAGAGATTAAATTCAGGTGGTACCTCATTAACGGCACACGAAATAAGAGTCGCCCTTTTTTCTGGGGAATTTATTTCTTCTCTTGACAAGCTCAATCATTTCACACCTTGGAGAATGCTTTATGGGAAACCAAATCCAAGGCTCAGAGATCAAGAGTTAATATTAAGAATTCTCGCTTTCTACTTGAACTTTGAAACATACGTTTCACCACTCAAAAGTTTTCTCAACTCTTTTGCAGGAGAATACCGATCATTCGACATCGACAACCCTAATCTTGAGATTTTCGCAGGAGTAAACCAAGCGGCCACTACATTTATGAGAGCAGCTGAACTTCTAAATGAAGTAGTCGGAAAGAACGCGTTGAGGCGAGGTACCGGTGGTGGAGTGAATTCAGCGCAAACCGAAGCAATATTTGTTGGACTTATGCGAAGGTTGACTGTGCAACAAATATCACCGGACGAGGTAAAAGCGAAATATGATCGTATTCTCTCAATGGAGAAATTCCTTAATTCGACGGAAACGGGAACTTCGGCGCCTGGCTCTGTGAAAATGCGTTTCAGTACTGCGATAGAGGAGTTTAAGCAGCAATGACTGTCTGGCCAGGCGCTTGGCCTTCGCATGAATTGTCCGAGTCAAGACGTAGACTAAAGGACCTTTTGGCGCTTCTCAGGAGTAGAGCACAAGAGGAAGATGAAGATGCAAGAAATGCTCTGAGCAAATTAGTAATCGTTTTGGCCTGTGGGCATCTGGAATTTACTTTTACGGAATCCTTTTGCGAACTGACGAAATCTCAGTCGAGTCCAAAAGTTGCTGGATTCGTTCGAGAAGACTTTAAGCACGGTCTCAATCCGGACAAATCGAATCTTTTGAAAAAGTTGAACAAATTGGATAAAGGACTTGCATCGAATTTTGAGATTTATTTAGAAGACCCAACATCAACTCGAAGCGAAAATCTTAGTACTTTAGTTAATAAGCGAAATGAGATAGCCCATGGTAAGGATGCTGGTGCAAAGACTGTTACCGCAATAAAGTTGGCCGAATTCGCTTTAGAGTTTAGCGAATGGATTCTAGGGACTCTTTCACCAGTATAACTGTGAAGGCAATTATAGACTCCTCCTTGCATTAAGTACGTTTTCGAGTTTCTTCGAGCGCATGATATTCGGTCTAGACAGGAGCTCGCAATGGGTGAAAACAGCGCTGTGATTGGTTTATTCAGAGCTAGTCACTTTGGCCCCACTTGTCTAGTAGTTTCAATCACCTTAGGTCTCTCAATCACACAACTCTCGTTTACGAAATCTTTCGGTATTTCATTAGCAATTCTGTGTGGACAACTGGTTGTGGGGTGGACTAATGACTTGTTGGATTATCCGCTCGATAGAGCTGCGGGAAGGCTCAAGAAGCCCCTAGTTGCAGAGACTGTCACCCGCAAGCAAATTCAAGTAGGAATTTCGATCGCCCTTACTTCAGCCATCCTGCTTTCATATCTCGGTCCTCTAGGAGTCAGGGGAGGCCTTCTCCACATGCTGGGCCTGGCGAGTGCTACGATCTATAACTTCTGGGCAAAATCCACCTGGTTCTCTCCAGTGCCATACGCAATTTCATTTGGAGCGCTTCCATGGGCTGTTTACTCCGTCGCCCACAAACATCCGCCGACCTGGTTGTTTCTCGATTTCATCCTTGTATCGATGTCATTCCATTTCTTGAACGTAATCAAAGATTTGGAGTGGGATCGAACCCAATCAGTGCTCGGCTTGCCACAAAGGATTGGAAAGAAGTGGAGTGCTTGGACTGCCGGTTTATTGGTGTTATCGGCTGCTTTTGTAGCACTTCTCCGTTAACCTCAATCCGTGCTCGCCTACGTAGCTTCTAAGAAGCAATTCCTTCTTGATGCCCCAAACATTGAGGACAAAGTTAGGGACGCGGTTTTTAAGCACCTTCACATGAAGGTGGGCCAGGCTGAGTACAAGTCTTGGCGTAATTCCCTTGGCAATGCGATGTTCCATCTATTGGATAAGAGCGATATTCCTGATGATGCTGCTGTTGCCGTGGAATACCGCTTGAACGGCCGGCGCTTCCGTATTGATTTCATGATCGGCGGAACTGATGAGGTTGGGAACGAAGCAATTAGCATCATTGAACTCAAGCAGTGGACCGAGATTGAGTTTTCGGACTTAGGGGAGCACGTTCGAACCAGGGTAGGAAAAGGAATCCACGATGAGCAGCACCCCTCTTACCAAGCTTGGAGTTATCTGACTCACCTACGTGATTTCAACGAGTATGCCTATTCAAACGGCTTAAACATTAATGCCTCTGCCTATCTACATAATTGCCCAACTGATTCGGTCATTCGGGATGACAGATACATGGAATTAACTCAAAAAGCCCCTGTTTTTATTAAGGATGAGCGGGAGAGTCTTCGCAAGCATATTTCGGAAGTTATTCAGAATGGTGTGAGCACAGACTTGTTTCGAGAGCTCGATGCTGCGGTAATTCGGCCTTCAAAACAGTTGGCGGATGCGGTGGGCGGAATGCTCGAAGGTAAAGATGAGTTTGTTTTGCTTGACGATCAGAAAACCGCTCTCGAACGAATAATTCAAGCAACTAATTATGCGCAAGACGCACAAAAACAAGTACTCATAATCAACGGGGGTCCGGGAACCGGTAAGTCGGTCATATCGATTAATGCATTGGCTCGGATCACTTCTTCAAGACTTAATTCTCGATATGTGACTCCGAATGGAGCACCAAGAAAGGTTTACGAATCCAAGCTAAGCGGAATCATCCCCGGAGACACCTTCAAGCATCTGTTCACGGGTTCGGGTTCATTTTGGGACTCTGATGAGGACACGTACGACACCCTAATTGTCGATGAGTCCCATCGACTGACCATGAAGTCGGGATTCATGAAAAACCTTGGGGAAAATCAGATTAAGGAAATTATCAACGCTGCGCGAACGAGCGTCTTCTTTATTGATGAAGCTCAGAAAGTCACATGGGCGGATGTAGGGGAGATTGACTCCATTGTGGAAGCCGCCGAGATGGCTGGAGCAAATGTCCAACATCTGACTCTCTCCTCTCAATTCAGATGTGGCGGTTCAGATGACTACCTGGCTTGGCTGGATGACGTGCTTGGTGTTAAAGCAACAAGCGACCATTACTTTTCTCAGGAGCGCTTTGATTTTCAGATTTTCGATTCCGTTAAGGAGTTGGAAGAAGTCATCCGCGAAAAGAACAAGGAATCTAATAAGGCTCGTCTAGTCGCCGGGTACTGCTGGGACTGGGTAAGTGCTAAAGATCCAGAGAAGTTTGACATTGTGTTCCCCGAGGAAAAATTCAAAATGAAGTGGAATCTCAATTCCTATGGACAAACCTGGATTATTGACCCCAAGTCCGTGAGTGAAGTTGGATGCATCCACACGTGCCAGGGACTTGAGGTTGATTATGTTGGAGTAATCGTTGGCGAGGATTTAGTAGTAAAAGATGGGGAACTGGTTACTCAACCGGAGTTCCGAGCAAAAACGGATAAGTCACTCAAGGGCTACAAAAAGGCTCTCAAAGAGAGCCCAATTGAGGCAGAGCTCAAAGCGGATGAGATTATTCGTAATACATATCGGACCCTTTTGACCAGAGGCATGAAGGGTTGTTACGTGTATTTTACGGATCCTGCCACATCCGCCTACTTTAGGACTCAAATGTTTCAAAATGTCAGCGACTCCAAGTAAGTTTGTTTCTAGCTAAATAGATCGATTAGGAAGAGGAGTGAGTGACCGAATTTGGTAGGACTCAGCCCAACCCGGCCCCGCGCCTAGAAGATCTAGTCCCCGGATTAGAAGTTGGTGGTCTAGTTGGTGCTACTCCCGTGACGGTAGTTCAAGTCCAATGGCATGGAGTAAATTTCATAACACTCACATACAAAGACGACAATGGTCACACTGGTCAAGTTGTTGTCGGGCGAGACAAAGAACCACTTCTGACGATCACATCTACTGGGACAGGTCCGGCTTTTGATGGGGATCCAGAGTCATGGCGTATTGGAGCAGAGGCGCTGCGAATCCACTACGCCGCTCTGTTTGATCCGATGCTTGCAATTACAACATCAGATCTTGACGCGCTCCCGCACCAGATAACTGCTGTGTATGGGGAGTTGCTTCCAAGAACCCCTTTGCGCTTTCTGCTTGCTGACGACCCTGGAGCCGGAAAAACGATCATGGCTGGTCTTTACATCAAGGAACTTATTCTACGAGGTGATTTGGCCCGATGCATGATCGTTTCGCCAGGTGGCCTAGCTGAGCAATGGCAAGATGAACTTTTTGAAAAATTTGGTTTGAAGTTCGATATCTTGACTCGTTCAATGATTGATTCGGATATTCATGGCGACGTTTTCACTGACCACCCCCTCATGATCGCTCGCATGGATATGCTCTCGCGCGATGAGGAGCTTCAAGCACGACTAGAACGAAGTGACTGGGACCTAATCGTTGTCGATGAAGCTCACCGAATGTCAGCTCATTACTTTGGTCAAGAATTGAAGACAACGAAGCGATACCAACTGGGACTTATGCTGGGGAAAATATGTCGTCACTTACTTCTCATGACTGCGACACCACATGCTGGAAATCAAGAGAATTTCCAACTCTTTCTCGCACTTCTCGATGGGGATCGCTTTGAGGGCAAATACCGAGATGGCGTTCACAGCATTGATATCGACGACATGATGCGCCGGATGGTCAAAGAAGAGCTCCTTACTATGGAAGGAACCCCGCTCTTTCCTGAACGGCGCGCCTACACGGTTCCGTACGCCCTTTCAGAACAGGAGCAGGAGCTCTACGAAGCTGTTTCTGAATATGTACGAGATGAAATGAATCGCGCAGATAGGCTAAAAGCGGCGGGCGACGGAAGACGCGGCAATACCGTCGGATTTGCCTTAACGGTTTTGCAAAGGCGATTAGCTTCGAGCCCTGAAGCAATTTGGAAGAGCCTACAAAGGCGCCGTGACCGGCTAGAGGCACGCCGTACAGAGATGACCCAGATTGCCAATTCGACTTCGCGCGATGGCTCCTTGGACAAGTATCTGCGCTCGCTGTTGGATCGCGAGCTTTCAGATGACGACTTAGAGGATATTGACGATATTCCTGAGGCTGAGATAGAGGATATTGAAGAGACTGTCGTAGATGCCGCAACAGCTGCTCAAACCGTTGCAGAATTAGAGACGGAAATTAAGCTGCTAGAAAACTTAGCCGAACTTGCTAAGCGTGTTCGTTTCTCAGGAAAAGACAAAAAGTGGACAGAACTTCGCACAATTTTGAGTGACAATTCTTTAACAAAAGATGAAAATGGCAACTTACGTAAGATAATTATCTTTACCGAACATAAAGACACCATGGTTTACCTCATCGAACAGATTAGAACGCTCATCGGCCGCGATGAGGCAGTTGTGGCAATCCATGGAGGTGTAGGTCGCGAAGATAGAAGAAAGATTCAGAATCTATTTACACAAGATAAAGATGTGCGCGTCTTGGTAGCTACAGACGCGGCGGGAGAAGGTCTCAATTTGCAGCGAGCTCACTTGATGGTGAATTACGATCTTCCGTGGAACCCAAATCGAATCGAGCAAAGATTTGGACGTATCCATAGAATTGGCCAAAAGGAAGTTTGCCATTTGTGGAATCTTGTGGCGGCAAATACACGTGAAGGCGAAGTTTTCCAACGCCTACTGCTAAAAATTGAAGAGCAAAGAATTGCATATAAGGGAAAAGTTTTTGATGTATTAGGCGAGGCTTTTGCAGAAGAGCCCCTTCGCAAACTTCTGATTGAGGCAATCCGCTACGGAGATAAGCCATCAACTAGAGAGCGCCTGAATGAAGTAATCGATGCCACGGTGGGTGAGGGACTAGATGCACTTATCGCCGAACGAGCGCTGCACTCAAAGATTCTTGCCCTCAGTGACATTGATGAGATCAAACGCCGAATGGAAGAATTGCAAGCAAGACGGTTACAACCTCATTATATTCAATCCTTCTTCTTAAGTGCTTTCAACAGACTCGGTGGACGTGCTGCCGCTCGCGAAACGGGCAAATGGGAAATTACGCACGTTCCAAGCGCTGTGAGGGATAGAGACAGGCAATTAGGAACCGGCGCTCCAGTTCTAAGCAAGTACGAACGGATAACTTTTGAAAAAAAGTTTGTAAATGTAACAGGTGAGGCCAAAGCCGATTTAGTTGCGCCGGGACATCCACTACTGGATACAGTTGTTGACTTGATGATCGAACAGAATTCAGCCACCCTTAAGCATGGCGCAGTTTTGATTGATACCGAGGATCAAGGTGAAACGCCGAGACTTCTCATTGCGATGACACAAAGCATTAGTGACGGAAACACTCCAGCAAGGACAATTTCTAAAAGATTTGATTTCGTGGAACTTACTTCTACTGGTGAAGTATTTGGTGTCGGCCAAGCTCCTTACCTAGATTACTCACCAGCCTCTGAAGATGTTTACAAGAAAGCTCGCTCCTCTCAGGTCACTTCATGGGATTTGAAGAATATGGAGATGTTGGCGGTGAACTGGGCTATTGAAAACTCATTGCCGGAGCATCAAGAAGAAGTCACCGCGCAAGTAATTCCAGCCACACAAAGATCAAGAGAGCAAGTTCGTAAGCGTTTGATTAGTGAAATTAATTATTGGGATACACGACATGCCGAGTTAATTGATCAAGAAGCTGCTGGAAAGGCGCTAAAAATAAAGCCTGAAACAGCACTTCGACGTGCTCGCGATCTTGAAAGACGATTGGAAATCCGACTAGCAGAATTAGATTCTGATTCAAAGATCGTGACTCATCCGCCTGCACTAGTGGGAATTGCAATGGTGCTCCCGCAAGGATTTGTTGACCGACTCAACGGTGAAAGAACCGGGCCGGTATCTAGTTATGCAAAAGAAACGGCAGAGGTAGACCGCCGGGCTGTTGAGGCGGCCATGGCGGCAGAACGTTCTATCGGACGAACTCCTGAGGAAATGCCACATAATAATCCTGGTTTTGATATTAGATCCGTAGCGCCTGATGGGACCGTGATAAAAATTGAGGTGAAGGGAAGAATTGAAGGTGCAAGTGATTTCCAGATTACGCGTCGTGAAGTACTAACAGCTAAAAATCTTGAAGATAATTACAGACTAGCCTTGGTGAGAGTTAGCCAAAACGGTCCTGATTACGACGAAATTCGATATGTAGCAAGACCATTTGATTTGGTGGGTACAGAAGACTTCAGCATCACTCGCTTCATTGTAGATTGGAACTCTAGATGGAATAAAGGGAGCGAACCTCGATGAGTACTTACAAGCGAAAATTGATCGAAGTTGCCCTGCCATTAGAAGCAATAAATCGTGAGGCCGTTAGAGAGAAATCGATACGCCACGGACACCCTTCTACGCTTCACTTGTGGTGGGCTCGACGACCGTTATCCGCTTGCCGGGCTGTTCTTTTTGCTCAACTAGTAAATGATCCATCCTCGAATCCTGAAAAGTTTCCGACAGAAGAATTGCAAGCTAGAGAGAGGGATAGACTCTTTGGAATAATTGAAAAGCTCGTCATTTGGGAGAACTTAAACGATAAAGAAGTCCTAAAAGAAGCTTATGCCGAAATTTTTAATTCTACTGATGGAAATCCTCCTCAAATTTATGATCCATTTGCTGGTGGGGGGACCATTCCGTTGGAGGCGCAAAGACTAGGATTGAAATCCCGAGCATCTGATTTAAACCCTGTATCAGTTTTGATAAACAAAGCTTTGATAGAAGTTCCAGCATTCATCAATGGAAATGAACCAATATCTGAGGCATCAAATAATTCACAGTTAATTTCGTGGACAGGACATCGGGGGCTTGCGGAAGACATTCGTAATTACGGGCGATGGATTCAATCGGAAGCATTCTTAAGAGTTGGAAATCTCTACCCAAAGGCCACGCTTCCCTCGGGTGGTGAAGCAAATATTATTGCTTGGCTTTGGACTCGGACCGTCACCTGCCCGAATCCAGCCTGCGGTTTAGATATGCCGCTTGTCAGGTCTTTTTCTTTATCGACCAAGACGAAGAGACAGGCTTGGGTTAGACCGAGCCTTCAAAACGGAAAAATTGAGTATGACGTGATGATAAATCAAGGACCACCAACAATCTCTGGAACTATTGATCGCACTGGTGCTACATGTGTGATTTGTAAGACTTCAGTCCCGCTCTCCTACATTCGTGAATTTGGAAGAACTCAAGGATTAGGTAATTCGCTTCTTTGCACCGTGATTGATTCTGATGCTGGCAGGACGTTCTTAAAAGCGACAGAAGATCAGATTTTGACTGCCCAAGTGGAGAAACCAGCAAATGCGCCGGAAGAGCCTCTGCCCGAAAATCCTCGTGATTTTGCGACTCCAAATTACGGATTGAAGCTATTTTCTCAGCTATTCACTAATCGACAACTACACGCATTGATGACCTTCGTGGAATTGATACCCCTGGCAAGGGAGAAAGTTTATATGGATGCTAAACGTAACGAGTATTCCGAAGCCGATGCCCAGGCCTACGCGAAAGCAATCAGTCTTTATCTCGCTTTTGGAATTAGTAGAATGACAAATTCTTTCAATGCATTAAATCGATGGGAGAGTTCAAGGGAGCAGTCATTAACGCTCTTTTCAAGACAATCAGTATCGATGGTATGGGATTTTGCGGAAACTTCACCATTCAGTGGAGCTGCAGGTGATTACGTAGTTTCAATCGATAATTTAGCAAAGGCTATTGAGAAGTTACCAATTGGGCTTGTGGGAAAAGTTTCACAATTGAATGCTGAAGATTTGGTAGTTGAGAAAGACGAAGTTGTTTCAACAGATCCACCTTATTACGACAATATAGTTTATGCAGATTTATCAGATTTTTTCTATATCTGGTTAAGGAAATCACTGCATGAAATTTTCCCGATTGAAACATCCACTGTATTAACGCCCAAGACAGAAGAGCTCGTCGCAATTAAATATCGCTTTGACGGAAATCAGAACACCGCAAATTTACGATTTCAAAAGGGTTTTTTGAATACTTTCACTCGCATTCGAAACGGTCACAGACCGGAGATACCCACGACTATTTTTTATGCCTTTAAGCAATCCGAGGAAACTGAAGCAGGAACATCTTCGACGGGTTGGGAAACGATGCTTTCCGGCTTAATTGAGGCTGGGTTCACCATTACGGCGACTTGGCCGATTCGAACAGAACTTTCGAATCGCATGATTGGTTCAGGCACTAATGCTCTGGCTTCTTCGATTGTGCTTTCATGTCGACCGAGGGAAGTTTCAGCTGAGACGGTAAATCGAAGAACATTTATGACAACCCTTAAGAGCGAGCTGCCACTAGCTCTCAGAAATCTTCAACAAGGCAGTATTGCCCCTGTTGATCTGGCTCAAGCGGCAATTGGACCAGGAATGTCGGTTTTTTCTCGATTCTCCAAGGTGCTCGAAGCTGATGGCAGCGAAATGACAGTAAAAACTGCTTTGGCACTAATAAATCAAGTTTTGGCTGAAATCTTGTCTTCTCAGGAAGGGGACTTTGATCCAGAAACTAGATTCTGCATCAAGTGGTTCGAGCAATACGAGTGGAACGAATCAACTTCTGGCGAAGCGGATGTGTTGACGCGTGCAGTAAACACATCGCTTACTGTTCTTGAGCGGGGGGGGATTTTTAAAGCTGCTGCCGGAAAAGCAAGATTAATCGAGCCGAAAGAGATGTCGATTGCCTGGGATCCACGAATTGATAAGAATATAAGTATTTGGGAAGTTGCATTAAGAATCGCACATACAGTGCATACCGAAGGTATAGAAAGTGCCGCTACCCTCTCTAAAATCGCAAGCGAGAAGGTTGACATGGAGGCCGTGAAGGAACTTTCATATCTCTTGTTCAGCATTTGCGAAAAAAAGAATTGGTCCGAATCAGGTCTGCTTTTCAATGCTCTCGGTTCAGCATGGGCAGATTTTCGCTCTTATCGCTCATCTGATCCTCAAAATGGTGCAAGCCAGGAAGAATTAGAATTCGACTCACAGTGACATCGCTGTCTTAAACAAAGGGGCTGTATGTGGCATTAAGTAATCGTGACAGAGTAAGCAAAGCTTTTGATGTGCTTGCAGCCGGCCTAACGACTTTTGTGGACCGCCAAATGACCTCAGCAGCCGAAGGTATCGGTGATGACTGGCTTGAAGGGATTGAGAAGCGAGATGAAACCAGGAATGGCATCAAGAAAACTTACACCAAAGAGGATCCTGCGCTTCAATTAAAAGTAATCATCGAGGAATGGCGGGTATTTTCAAAAGTTCTTAGTGTCGCACAACAGTCACTAGCATCTGAACTTCTTGAAGTCCAGAATAGTTGGGCAGATACAAAAAAGTTTGACAACGATGATACCTATCGCATTCTCGACACGATGGAACGGTTACTTATGGCAGCAGGAGCGCCATTAGAAGCAGAAGCGATACGCCAACTGAGACAAGACCATCAGAGATTAGTTTTTGAAACGGAAATGAAAAAAGCAATTCTAAATCCTGATAATGTGGTCAGCGTTGCTGGTACTGGTCTGAAATCTTGGAGAGAAGTCTTACGACCACATGAAGATGTCGCAACTGGAAACTACTCTGCTAGTGAGTTCGCCGCTGATCTCTATATGGTTTCACAGAATGAGGGGTCAAGCGAATATGTAGAACCAATCGAATTCTTTAGGCGCACTTATCTCACGGAAGGTTTAAAGGAACTCTTAGATAGGGGTGTCCGACGAATATCCGGAGATGAAAATGCATCACCAATTATTAATCTTCAGACAAATTTTGGTGGAGGTAAGACTCACTCCATGCTCGCTTTATGGCATTTATTCGGAGATGCACCCACTTCATCACTTACTCAAGAAGTACAGGATGTTGTTGCAAATCGTTCTCTCCCAGAGAAAATTAATCGGGTGGCACTAGTTGGAATTCACCTGTCACCTGGGGCGCCATTGGTAAAAGCTGATGGCACGCGGGTAAACACAATTTGGGGCGAGCTAGCATGGCAGTTGGGTGGTAAGAAGGCCTTTGATTTTATCTCAGAGGCCGATGCAAGCCGTACAAATCCTGGTGAAGGATTAAGAAAGTTAATTACTGCATATTCACCATGTTTGATTCTCATTGACGAGTGGGTTGCATACGCTCGTCAACTATGGGATCGCGAAGATCTTCCTGGTGGAACATTTGATACCCAATTTACATTTGCACAATCACTCACAGAGGTTGTGAAGACAGTTCCCGGCGCGATGCTTGTCATCTCAATTCCTGCATCACATGATCCAGATAAGGATGGTCAATCAGGTGGTAGCGCGCTTGAAGTCGGAGGGCCTAATGGTCAAGAAGCGCTTCAAAGATTACAGAATGTGGTTCGTCGGGTAGCAGATCAATGGAGACCCGCAAGCGCACAGGAGTCGTTTGAGATCGTAAGACGCCGTCTATTTGTTGAACCTGATGCATCCGCTCTGGCTGACGTATCAGCCATAGCACGTCAATTCGTGAATTTCTACTCTCAGCATGTCGGCGAATTTCCGCGAGATTGTTCCGATATTTCTTACGAGGCAAGAATTCGTGCCGCATATCCAATTCATCCAGAGTTGTTTGATCGCCTCTATGAAGATTGGTCAACATTAGAACGTTTCCAGCGAACAAGAGGTGTACTTAGATTGATGAGTGCTGTCGTTCATGCATTGTGGGAATCTCAAGATGCTGGTCCAATGATTATGCCTGGATCTCTTCCACTTGATGTCCCAAGTGTTTTAAGCGAGATAACACAGTATTTACCTGATTCTTGGAAACCAATTGTAGATGCGGATATCGACGGTTCTGGTTCTACTTCGGTTCAAATCGACTCAGAAAGACCACTATTTGGGCAGCGCGCTTTGACTCGTAGATTAGCTCGGACTATTTTCGTTGGAGCGGCTCCTACTTTGAAGACTAGTCACATAGGTGCAGAGAAGCCACGAATTTGGTTAGGCGTAGCGATACCAGGTGACACCATTGGAAACTTTGGGTCATCTCTAGATTTGCTTTCTCAGAGAGCTACTTATCTTTATGCCGATGGACACCGTTATTGGTTTGATACTCAAGCGTCTGTAACGAGAACTGCAGCAGATTATGCAGATCGACTACGTGATAGGCCAGAAGAAGTCTGGCTAGAGATTGTCTCTAGGTTGCGTTCTAACGAAAACCGCAATCGTGGAGCTTTTTCTGGAGTGCACATTGCACCAGACACTTCGGCTGACATTCCAGATGAAGATTCAGCGCGTCTAGTAATTCTTCATCCATCACATTCGCATTCAAGGAATTCTCAAGATTCCTTTGCAATGAAATTTGCCCAAGAATCGTTGGAGAAACGCGGATCTGCCCAGAGAATCAATAAGAATATGCTGGTTTACTTGGCACCGGACACAAAACGGCTTGAAGAATTGATGGAAGCGGTCAGAGACCTTCTTGCTTGGCAGAACATTGCGAGTCGAATTGAGGAGATGGACCTTTCACCTCAACAAGCTAAGCAAGCGACAACACGTAGAGATCAGGCCCATGAGGGGGTAACTTCTCGAATTGCACAGACCTATATATGGGCGATAGTTCCTGAGCAACCCGATCCAAGTAAGCCGATTGAATGGACGGTGGAAAAGTCGGAGGGACAAGAAACCTCCCTAGCGGCACGAACTTCTGAGAAATTAATTCGTGCGGGACTGTTTACAGACATAGCATCGCCTCGAATGATTCGCATGGATCTCGATTCTAAATTGATCAAAGCATGGGAGTCGGGTCACCTAAAGGTTGGCCAACTTTGGTCTTTCTACTGCTCCTACCCATATTTAACAAGAATGAAGAACCGCAATGTACTCGCTGATGCTATTTCCGAGTCTTTGGTCGGAATGATGTGGGAAAACGAAGGTTTTGCTCTTGCTGAAAGTTTCGAAAGTGCTACCGGTAATTACACAGGGCTAGTTCTTCCGGGAGCAAATGGATTCTTTGGGGCGATCACAGATCAAACACTTTTAGTCAAGCCTGAAATCGCGAAGGCCCAAATGCCTGTATTAGTCACGCCACCCATAGAGCTACCTGGAGGAATAACTGCTGGTCCAACTTCATCAATACCAAAAATGGGAGTTGTAGAGGCTAAAGCAACCACCAGGTTCTTCGGAGTTTACGAAGTGGACCCAGAGCGTTACAGTCGAGACTTAAATCGATTGAGTCAAGAGATATTGCAGCACTTGAGTTCAATTGATGGTGTAGACCTAGATATAACAATTGAGATACATGCCGATGTAAAAGAAGGTTTTTCGCCAGATAAGATTCGAGTAATTCTTGAAAATGCACGTTCTTTGAAGTTTAAGCAATCTTCGTTTGAAAAGGATTAGTTTTATTTAAATTTTGGATTGGAAATGAAGAGTTTTTCGTAACGGTAAGTTAGGGCCTCGCGATTTAAAAGCTCCTTTTGGCCGGACAGGTCAATTCTTGTTATCCGCATTCTTAATGCGTCAGGACCTTGAGGCATCGTTTCAATTATGAGTTTCTTGGGATGTATTGCCCATAGTCCTGCATCAAGTGCTCGATGAAGACCGGCAGTTAGAAGGATCCCATTATTTGGATCCTCAGTCCCTCCGTTTGCCACGGGGATAATATGAGCCGCATCCAACATTTCGGTCACATCGATTCCGGTGACGAGACACTTTCCTTCAAATCTTTTTAGAATTTGAAACTTAAAAAGCGGATCCCTTTCTGCCCTTTCAATTTCGATTTTTGACTTCCTGCGAGTTCCAAATAATATGGGTGTAGACCCCTGATTATTTTGTTCTAAAAGAAACTTATTTCTATCGGGTGTGAATCCCTGAAAAGTCATCACGCAGATTCGGAGTTGATCGTCATAATCGTTGACCCAGGCGAGTTCAACCTTCTTATAGTTTCCAATATTGCGAATCACAAATACGGGAATTCCGAAAAGTTTTGCGTTCTTTATTGATTGAATTTCACTTGCATCACGTGAAGGAGTCCGATCAGTTGTTGGGTAGTGATAGAGGATCCCAGTTTCATCCACGTCATCGTCATAGTGGCGCCCCGTATGGAGTAATCCGACAGCTACTCCATCGTCTGCAATTGAGCAGGTTGTGGATTTATCAACCCAAACCCCTGAAGCCCCTCCATACAGTTTACAATCTCTAACTTCTTTAGCGGTTAGTAGCGGCCAGTTCGGAGACTTGCATAATAAATCCCAAGCATCAAGACGTCTGGTGATCTCTAATTCAATCAACGACGGCATGGTTCAAAATAGCGAGAATTAATCGATATGGGAAGCTTTTATCTATTTTTCGTTCGTGCGGGGCGATCAGCAACGATGCCCATCAGGACCTTTTCTTCCTCAGTTTATCGATGGCTTCTATGAGAATGGAGTTGTCCGCTGGTCCCAACCACGAGATTACCTCAGCTCGGGATGGGTCTATGTATTTATGTACTTTATCTCTTGCAATCGACACGTCTTTAACATTTGCGATAATCAATATCTTGGCCTTTTGTGGAAAATTGGATATGACGGAATCGAGAGTCACGCCTTCGAATCTTTTGGCCCCCGGTTTCAAGTATTTTGTCTCAATCATTATAGATTCAGAGCTGAAATCCAGCTGATAATCTGCACGGAAAGAATTGACGGTTACTTCTCGCGTTAGTCGAGCATCTGCGAATAGGCTAGATAAGGCTTTTTGTAAGTTCAAATCAAATTCTAGATAGGAATAAATGGGATAACCGCCATCGCTTGCAGCACTCGCATTAGATGCCGCGGATTTCTTTTTTGTTGAGTTGTTCTTTATCCCTGCTTCTTCTTGCCTGCTCTCTTTTTCTTTTTCTTCGACTTCACTTATTGAGGGTATTGTAAATTCATAACCTTGTCCGCCTATATTAAATTTCGTAGGCCAAATCCCGAGTGTTGAAAAAATAAGTGCAGCAGATCCGATAAAAAGTAAGGCTGTATATCCCGAAGAACTGTTGATTCTTAGCGTTCCTATGAAACCAACAGCGAAAGAGTTAACGCCAATTAATGCCACCCACCAGCGATGTGACAATTTCATTGGTAAGGAGTTTTCTCTTGTAGTAATCTGCATACCCAATTATGTGTCAATAATTTGGAATTAGTTAACTTTAGATGAGTACTCGACCTAAAAAGGAAAGTCAAAAAGTATCAGAGTTGGAGATAAGTTAGAATTTGAACGAAGGTCTATCTCGCCCATTTTAAGAGATCTCGAACTACCTAACACTCCTCAAAACCGCAGTCACCTTGCCCAATATCTCTGCATTGTCCGCAGGGATCGGGGCGTAGTTGTCGTTAGCAGGGAGTAACCAGTAGTGGCCATCCTTCTTTGAGAAAGTTTTAACTGTTGCTTCGCCATCGATCATTGCAGCGACGATCTCGCCTTTTTCGGCATTCTTCTGGGAACGGATAACGACGTAGTCGCCATCGCAGATTGCGACATCGATCATGGAGTCGCCTACGACTTTGAGGAGGAAGAGC
>Ga0007854_10001099_pt1 | contig 17493 bp, 15 predicted proteins | sample CryBogCBH12Aug08_FD_60382 | JGI IMG/M metagenome (GOLD analysis project Ga0007854, IMG submission 60382) | Freshwater microbial communities from Crystal Bog, Wisconsin, USA - CBH12Aug08 | ecosystem: Environmental > Aquatic > Freshwater > Lake | place: Crystal Bog, Wisconsin, USA | collected...
TTCCGCGTCCGCGAACGCAGCGACTTCCCTGACGAAGAGCTTCCGAGTTGGGGGAAAGACGACCGCGGCGTGTGGTACACGAGAGACCCGCGACGGTGGCGTCGCATGCAATCCATTGAACTCACCTTGGATAACGGGGACCAGTTTGGTTTCTCGCCCGCTCACCTCAATCGCTTTCGCGAATTGATGACGCAGCTCAATATTCCGGAGCGTTGAGTTCCTCGCGCCGCCAGGTGCCCGAGCGACCGCCGGACTTCTCCCACAGCGCGACGTTTTCAATCGACATGGTTCGGTCCGACGACTTCACCATGTCGTAGATCGTCAATGCCGCCACGGAAACGGCTGTGAGAGCCTCCATTTCCACTCCCGTGCGATCCACGGTATCGACGCTGGCCTCGACTTCGATGAACTCATCACCGATCGTGAAATTGATGTACACGTTGCCGACCAGGACTTGGTGGCTCATCGGGAGCAGCAGCGCCGCATTCTTCGCGGCTTGCAGTCCCGCGACGCGCGCGGTGGCGAGCACGTCACCCTTGTTGACGGTATTGGCGGCGACCATGGCGGTCGTTTCGGGCTGCATGTAGACGCGGCCGCGAGCGAGGGCGCGCCGGGGTCCGACCTCGGAAGCCCCGACGTCTCGAGGGAAAGCACCCTCGCGCGGGGTCAATCGCATTTGGTGGAAGTCGTCCACAAACCTCATGCTAGTGAACGTGGTGCCCGAGGTGGCTAGGAACGCCGGTACACTGCCACCCGTAGAACCGACGGGAGTTGTCAAAATGCCGACCTACGAATACGAATGCACCAAGTGTGCGCACCGATTTGACGTTGTCCAGAAATTCACCGACGCCGCTCTGACCACGTGCGACGACTGCGGCGGCGAGCTGCGCAAGGTGTATTCGGCCGTCGGTGTCGTCTTCAAGGGCAGCGGCTTTTACAAGACCGACTCTCGCGGCGCGACCTCCGCGTCCACGCCGTCGAGCACCAAAACCAGCGACAGCACGTCGTCGTCGTCGGAATCGTCGAGTTCAACGGCTGCGGCGACGCCCGCCGCGCCCGCAGCCGCGACGTCCGATTCCTAAGTTACGAGCCCGAAAGGGCGATGTCACCCACGGCGAGAGTCTGACCCGCAGCGACGCCCGGCAACCATTCGACGTCATTTCCGACGTGGGTCACGTCGAGCAACATCCTTTGCAAGGTTGACGCCACGGTCACTTCGCGAATCGGTTCCGCTAACTGACCGTCGCGGATCATTAGTCCGGTGATGCCCACGGAGAAGTCGCCGGAGATTGGGTTGACACCGGAGTGAACTCCGGTCAGCGATTCCACGAAGACGCCGTCCCCCACTTCGGCGAGGATCTCCGCCTGATTGCGCGCGCCCGGTGCGAGTTGAAGTGCGCGACAACTCGCCGAAGGTGAACCGGCAATGCCACCTCGCGCCGCGCTGCCCGTGGATGACGTACCGGCCCGTCGGGCCGATTCAGTGTCATAGACGAATCCCTGAAGTCGTCCGTGATCGATCAGCACGTTGCGACGGCACGCCAATCCTTCACCATCAAAGATCGACGCACTGAAGTGACGAGGATCCGTGGGGTCGTCCAGCAGAGAAAAGTCGTCAACGGCGACGTGTTCACCAATTCGGTCAGCGAAAAATGATCGCCCTCGAACCACGGCGCTCCCCGAGAGAGCGCCGCCAATGATGGCGAGCAGCGTGGCGGTGGTGCGGGGGTCGAAGACGGCAACGCCACGCATCGACGCCGGCTTGATCGCCCCGAGCATGCGCGTCGCCCGGCGCACGGCGTCGGCCGCGGCCTTGTCAATGTTGAGCTCGTGTGGCGCACGACCCGCGGATAGTCCCCACCCCGTCTGATCTCCGGAAGAGTCGGTGGCAATGGCCTCGACCGACACGTAGGCACCAGAACGTTCGTACGTGGCGCGAATTCCCAACGTCGATGCGATGGCCGCTTGCGCTACGTAGTCGGAGTAATTCGCCGAGTCCACTTGGCGGATTCGTGTGTCGGCGCCTCGCACCATCTTCTCTAGATCAATGGCGAGTGCGATCTTGTCGTCGAGCGATGTCGTGGTCACACCCTCGTCCACCAAGGTCAGTGCCGCCGCGGGCACACCGTCGGGCGTCGCAAATCCGATGAACTCGTCTTCGGTCGCGAACGCCACATTGTCGCGAGCTTCGCGCAGAGCTTCATCAATGGCCTCACCGTCGAGTGATCCCGCCCACGCCGTTCCCACCCGTGCTCCGTGAGGACTGTCCACGAGCACGCGAATACCAATGCCCGCACTCGTCGCGGTCGTGAGCTTCTCTACCTCTCCCTGGTAGGCCTGCACTTCGGTGTCGATGCCACTGGAGACGTACACCTCAAGGTGTTCGTTCCCGACGGCCCGCTCGACAATGGATTCTGCGATCGCCAAGAGCTCGCTCATGCTGCCGTTCCCCCGATCGTGACGCTGGATAGACGCATCGTTGCCTGGCCGGTGCCAACGGGAACTTGTTGCCCGTCTTTACCGCAGGTGCCTGGCGTCATCGAAAAGTCCGACGCCACCGCGTCCACTCGCTGGAGTACTTCGGGGCCATTCCCGATCAAGTTGCACTCTCGCAGCGGCGTCGTGATGACGCCCCCTTCGATGAGATACGCCTCGGTCATACCGAACACGAAGTCGCCGGTCGCCGTATTGACCTGGCCGCCGCCCAATTGCGCGACGTAGACGCCACGCGGTGTTTGGGCGATGATGTCCTCCGGCGTGTCAGGACCTTCGAGCAGGTACGTATTCGTCATACGGACCATGGGGAGATGCTGGTAACTCTGGCGTCGCCCGTTGCCGGACGACGAGCGACCCTGACGACGAGCGCTCAAGAAGTCCCACATGTAGTCCGTGAGAACCCCATTTTCGATCAACACGTTGCGGCCTGCGGCGCGACCTTCGTCGTCCATTGCGAGGTATCCCCATTCGCCCTCGACGGTGCCGTCGTCGACGAGGGTCACGAGATCACTCGCCACCTTCTGGCCCGCTTTTCCGGCGTAGACGGACGCTTCCTTCAAGATCGCGTCAGCCTCGAGACCGTGGCCGCAGGCCTCGTGAAACAGGATGCCACCTGATCCGCCGGCCAGCACGACGGGGAGGTCGCCCGAGGGAGCGGGTCTCGCGGCCAACTTCGTGATTGCCTGCTGCGCCGCACCGGTCGCGGCTTCCGCGATGGCGTCGTCGGTCAGGATTTCGAATCCACGTGTCGCGGCCACCGGACGGTATCCCGTTTGCATGCCGGTGTCGCCGAGCGCGACGCACTGCACGTTAAAGCGAGTACGCACCTGGTGGTCCGATCGAAAGACCCCGTCGGAGTTCGCCACCAAGATACGACGGGACGATTCCCCGAGACCCACCATCACTTGCGTGATCTCTCCACCCGTCGAGCGCGCAATGTCGTCAGCCCGCAGAAGCACCTCAATCTTGCGTGCCTTGTCGACGCTGCCGAGAGGCTGCTGCGCGTTACTGGCGTAGCCGACGTGGTCACCCAGGGCGATGGTCACGGTGCGTCCCGAACCCGAGCGCGCCACCGTGGCTGCCGCGTGCGCCGCGGCGAGCAAACCCTGTTCGGATAAATCAGCGGTGTGCGCAAAGCCCGTCGTCTCACCGACGACGACGCGCACTCCGGCTCCCCGGTCCCGTCCGGAGGACAACTCCTCGACACGTCGCTGGTCCAACGACGCCGATGACGTCCGACGGTCTTCAACAAAGACTTCTGCGAATTCACCACCGCGGCTGAGAGCGGATGCGAGCACTCTCTCGATGACGTCGCGTTCCACTAGTTCCGAAGCGTTCATGGGCGTAGCGTACCGTGGAGCACTATGTCCACTGCGCGCCCATTGTCGATGCGGCCGGCGGCATTGGTGATCGCGGCCTTCATATTGCTCGGCGCGTTTTGGGGCTCCTGGAACATGTCGCTTCCCTCGATTCAGCGCTCGTTCCACTTAAGTGACACGGCATTGGGCCTCCTCTTGGCTCTCGCCGTCGGCACGGCAGGTTTCGCGGGCGCCATCGTCGGACGACTGGCGCGACGCTTTCGTTCGCTCTGGCTTTTGTCGGGAATATTGGCCGTCTGGGGCATTCTTGCCGTGCCACCGGAGCTCACACATTCGGCTGCTGTATTTTCGGTCGCCTTCGCGGGCGCCCAGATCGCGGCGGGCTGCGTGGACGCCGCGATGAACGCACCAGCGACCGTGGCGTATCGCGACGAGCCGAGCTCGCTCGTACGCTTTCACGCGCTGTTCAACTTGGGGGCGATCGCCGGTGCGCTTTTTGCCACCTCCATGCTCGCGAACGGCGTGTCCTGGCGCTGGTTATGGCCCATCACCGGCGTCGTGATCGTTCTCACCTCGATCGTCGGCTTCTTGGGTGCCCCTGGTGTTGCCCTCGACGCGGATGATCGCCCGCACGCGCCTTCCCTCTCCGCCGTGGGCGAGAGCGCACCCAGCGAACCTCGGCTCGACCGGTCCCTGCGTGACGACGGACTCCTCATTTTCCTCTTCGTCTTCGCCCTCGCGGAGATCACCGAAGGAGGCGCGTTTACGTGGGGAATTTTGTATCTCCGTCAGCACCTCAGCGCCGGAATTCTCGTCGGGACCGGGGCCTACGTCATCGGCCACGCCGTGGCGGCTCTGGCACGCGGCTTTGGTGGCCCATTGCTCAAGACCGTCCCCGTGACGCGGGCTTTCGCGGTGGGAGCAGTGCTCTGCGCCATCGGACTCATCGTCGAGATCTCGGTGTCACAACCGTGGGTGGCGGCGGCGGGTCTCACTCTGGCCACGGCCGGCACGAGTTTCTTCTGGCCCCTCGTAATGTCGACCGTGGCGCGCATCTCGTCGTCTCCGGCCCGAGCGGTGGGGAATTTCACCGCAGCGGGATACGCCGGTTGGGTGGCGGGAGCGCCCATCGTCGGTGCGATCTCGGACCACTGGGGGGCCAGTGCCGGGTTGTTCTTCATGGCTCTCGTCTGCGTCGTCGTCGTGATCGCGGTCTTTGCCGGCACCGTGCCCGCTGACCCTGAAACAATTCCGAATCGGCCGGTAGGCTGAGTCCGTGATTCTTCCGTCGATCGAAACTCCGGCCGACCTACGACCGCTGTCCTACGAGGAACTCGACGAATTGGCCGCGGAGATTCGAACGTTCATCATCGAGGCGGTCAAGAAGACGGGCGGCCACCTGGGTAGCAATCTGGGGGCCGTTGAACTGACGTTGGCCATCCACCGCGTGTTCGAATCCCCGAACGACATTGTTTTGTTCGACACGGGTCACCAGACCTACGTGCACAAATTGTTGACCGGTCGTCGCTACGGCTTTCGGCAGTTGCGCCAACGAGGTGGATTGTCGGGTTATCCGAGCCGGTCGGAGTCCGATCATGACTGGATTGAATCCTCACACGCGTCCACGGCGCTGTCGTACGCGCATGGTCTGTCCGTCGCCCTGCAACACCGCAAGGAACTGGCTGGCTTCGGTGGCAACCGTCGGGTTATTGCGGTGGTGGGAGACGGATCACTGACGGGCGGAATGGCCTATGAGGCTTTGAACAATCTCGGTCACTCCGGTCAGCGCGTGGTGATCGTGCTGAACGACAATGGACGTAGCTACGCGCCGACGATTTCCAAACTGTCCGAGTCCCTCACCTCATTGCGACTCCACCCCACGTACGTCTCCACGCGGCAGCGCATGCGCGAGAGTCTGAGCAAGGTGCCGGGAATTGGACGCCTCGCGTATCTCGGCGTTCACGGTGTGACCTCGGTCGTGCGAGAAATGGTGACGCCCCACACGTTCTTTGAGAATCTCGGTGTTCGGTACGTCGGTCCGATCGATGGTCACAACATTGCCGCCATCGAGTCCGCTCTCCAGAACGCCGCGGACTGGCCCGGCCCCATCTTGGTTCACGCCTTGACCGAAAAGGGGCGAGGGTACTTGCCCGCCGAGAACGACACCCTCAAACTCCACGACTTCAAGCTCCCCGCCCGCACGGACGACGACGAGGTCGCACCGTTGAGCTTCACGGAGACCTTTTCGCGATCACTTATCACCCTGGCGGAGTCGGACGACCGGATCGTCGCGCTGACGGCCGCAATGGCGGGACCCACGGGACTCCTCGGGTTTCAACAGCGATTCCCTGATCGCTTCTTCGACGTCGGCATTGCCGAACAACACGAGATGACCGCCGCCGCCGGTATGGCGATGGGCGGCTTGAAGCCGGTCGTGTGCGTGTACTCGACCTTCTTCTCGCGAGCCTTCGACCAAGCCAATCTCGACGTGGGGTTGCTCAATCTTCCGGTGCTCATGGTCTTCGACCGTGCCGGTATCACGGGAGATGACGGACCCAGTCATCACGGCATCTTGGACATGGCCCTGTGCCTCGCCATTCCTAATGTGACGATCTTTGCGCCGTCTACCGCGGAGGAAATTCCCGGCATGATGAAGACCGCCCTGTCGCTCACGTCGCCCACCGCTCTACGTTTTCCAAAGACCCTGCCGCGGCCCATGGATGGTCTCGTCGGCGAAGGCTTGAATGCACGACGCATCACGACAGGCGACGGGTCGCTCTGTGTTCTCGCCGTCGGAAAAATGGCAGCGACCGCCTACCACGCCCTGCAGCTTCTCGGTGAGGACGCCGCCAAGGTCACCCTGTACGACGTGCGCGTTCTTCCGCCAGATCCGGCCATGATTGATCACGCGCTCGAACACGATCGAGTGATCACCGTCGAGGACGGCACGCGCCACGGTGGCGCCGGCGCACTAATGGTCTCCGCCGTGCGTTCACGCGCTCAGGAACTGGCGCAGCCCTTCCCCACGACGCGCATTCTCGGCGTACCTCGCGCCTATTTGCAGCAACACAAGCCCGACGCCTTGCTGGGCGAAATTGGACTTGATGACGAAGGTCTCGCCGCGGCTTTTTCGCGAGCCATGAAGGACGAACCCGAATACCCCCGGGTTCTTCCCGAGGCGCCACGAGCGCACTACTACTGATCCGAAATTCGTTCACTCCGGTACCTTGTGTCCATGGAATTTGACGTGAGCAAGACCGAGGACGAGTGGCGCAATGAACTTTCGCCGGAGCGATACGCCATCTTGCGTGAGGCCGGAACGGAAGCGCCCTTCACCGGTTCACTTCTGAGCGTCGATGGCGTCGGTACTTTCTCCTGCGGAGGGTGCGGACAAGTGCTCTTTCGTACCGAGCAGAAATTTGAATCGCACTGTGGTTGGCCGTCCTTTGACGCGTGCGAACCGGGCACCATCATCGAGCGGGCCGACCACTCACTGTCGCGAGAGCGCACCGAGATTCTCTGTTCTCGATGTGGCGGTCACCTCGGTCACGTTTTCGCGGATGGTCCGACGGATACGGGACTGCGGTACTGCGTTAATTCACTAGCGATCGATTACGACCGCGCCGACTCTTAGACGTCGAGGAAACGGCGAATCGCGAAGGCCGAACCAATCGAGCCAATCAACACGCCGACCGCGACGACCACAATGCTCGTACCCACGAGATCCTGCGTCGATAAATGGAATTCGTTACCCGTGAACGGATACCAGATGTGCAGCAGCACCAGGAGACCGACGGAGACCAACGAGCCGAAGAGCCCCTGCATGAAACCTTCGGAAATAAAGGGCATGCGAATGAACCAGTTCGTCGCGCCCACGAGCTTCATGACTGATACTTCACGCCGTCGCGCGAAAATGGCCAGTCGGATCGTGTTCAAGATGAGGACAATGGCCGATACCAGCAGGGTGAGCGCCAGGGCAATCGCGACGTATTGCACGACGCGAATCGCCTGCTGCATTTGATGAATGGCCTTAATAGGCGCCGTAACAGTAAGAACGCCGGGCTGACCCGAGAACGTGGAAATCAAAATGGACGCGTCCGTCGGCACCACGGGCACGCACAAGAACGCACTAGGCATGTGCTGAACGCGCAAGACGGATGACATCGACTCGGGTAACAGGATCAACGCCTGATGGTAGGACTGCTGTTGGGTCTGGAAGGCGCACGTGCCGTGAATATAGGGCGATGCTTTCAACTGCGATTCAATCGAACTCATTTCGGCGGGTTTCGCCGACGCATTCATCCAGACGGTGACCTTGGTCTGCTGTTCCCACACCACCGACGCCTGCGAGGCGCTTTGCTTGAACATCAGCGCCGCTCCCACGAGCGTCAACGACACCGCAACCGTTAAGACGGCGGCCAACGTCATGAGGCGATTGCGCCACAAGTTGCTGAACGTCTCACGAACGGCGTAGCGCAAAAACACTCGCATCAGAAACCTCCGGCCGGTTCATCGAGGCCGTACACGCCACGCAATTGGTCGCGCACAAGCTCTCCGCCGTCCAGTTCGATCACGCGGCGGCGCATCCGGTCAACGAGACCCTTGTCGTGGGTCGCCATCACCACGGTGGTTCCGGTCTTATTAATACGTTCCAGAAGAGTCATGATTTGTTCGGAATTCGTCGGGTCGAGGTTTCCCGTCGGTTCGTCCGCCAACAGCACGAGGGGTCGGTTCACGAAAGCTCGCGCCACCGCCACGCGCTGTTGCTCACCACCGGACAATTCACTCGGAAGGTTGTTGCGCTTGTCTGCCAGACCCACCAACTCGAGGATCTGCGGAACCTGAGATTCCACCGTTGAGCGAGGACGTCCAATGACTTCCTGTGCGAAGGCCACATTTTCGAACACGGTCTTGGTCGGCAGCAGGCGGAAGTCCTGAAAGACGCAGCCAATGTTGCGGCGAAGGTACGGTACGCGCCATTTCGGCATCGTGCCGATGTCACGACCGAGCTCCAGAATCCGTCCCGAATCCGGACTTTCCTCGCGGAGCAGGAGGCGCAGGCACGTCGTCTTGCCGGAACCCGACGAGCCGACCAAGAAGACAAATTCACCCTTTTCAATATTGAGTGAGACGTCGCGGAGCGCCACGGTGCCGTTCTTGTACGTCTTCGACACGTTTTCAAAACGAATCATGGCTCACCCCCTCGGGTCGGGTCCATCGGCCGAGCTCGAGTGGCCGGCGAATGATCAATTACATCATTGTAGTTGCGACCCTATGGCCGTTCGTGCCACGAGGAAACTCTTAGAATTCTTAGGAACGTGAGCGCAGTCGACGAAGTTCGGCTTCCATGAAGCCATCAAGATCGCCGTCCAGCACGGCGTCGACGTTGCCGGTCTCAAAATCGGTGCGGTGGTCTTTGACCAATTGATACGGCGCCTGGACGTAACTGCGAATTTGAGATCCCCACGCATTATCTCCACGATCGCCACTCAGAGCGTCTAATTGCGCCTGACGTTCGAGACGTGCCCGTTCGGCAAGTTTGGCGGCGAGAATTTGCATCGCTCGGGCTCGATTTTGGTGTTGACTGCGTTCGTTCTGACAGCTCACGACAATTCCCGTGGGTAGGTGCGTCAAGCGAATCGCGGAGTCGGTCTTATTCACGTGTTGACCCCCGGCTCCCGACGAGCGGTACGTATCAACGCGAAGGTCTTTTTCGTCGATCTCGATCGCCGCGTCGTCCACGAGAAGTGGGGTGACTTCCAAACTCGCGAAACTCGTCTGACGGCGAGCTTGAGAGTCAAAGGGGCTGATGCGCACGAGTCGGTGCACTCCTCGTTCTGCGCTGAGCCACCCGAAGGCGAAACGACCCTTCACGATCACGGTGGCCGAAAGAATCCCTGCTTCTTGTCCCTCGGTAATTTCGTCAATCTCTACGCCAAAACCACGACGCTCGGCCCACCGGACGTACATGCGCAGCATCATCTCGGCCCAGTCTTGAGCGTCCGTTCCACCGGCGCCCGCGTGGATTTCCGCAATCGCGTCGAGTTCGTCGTAGTCACCGCTGAGCAGACTTTGTAGTTCGAGGGCTTCCAGGCTGCTGCCGAGGTCGCGGACGACCTCGGTGAGCTCTTCCAACAACCCCGCGTCCACCGAGCCCGACGCGAGAGATTCGCGTACGAAGTCGGCGAGCACCTCTCCGTCATCGAGGGAGGTTCGCAGAGCATCGAACTCCTCGAGGTCATTGGTCAAGCGACCTAATTCCGTCGTGACCTCTCGTGCGTAGTCCTGGTTATCCCACAGATGTGGATCTTCCGCAATCACGGCCAGCTCGGCGTGGCGTGCGCGACGAGCGTCAATCGAGAGGTAGTCCGCGGCGGCGCGCCACCGACCCTCTAATTCTTCGAGTTGCGTCGCGGCGTCGCGAAGTGCGTTCTCCGCCTTAAGGTCGGCCATGGCACTGCTTGTACTTACGACCTGATCCGCAGTAGCAGGGGTCGTTGCGACCGATCTTTTCGTTGGGCGCCTTGGTGATCGTGCGTGGATCACTTTGACTGAGAGGAGTCGGCTTTTTCGCCGACGCGCTCACAACGCCATCGGCACTCTCGACGACCTGTTCCACGTTCGTCTCGGCGAGACTCAAATCTTGCTCGGGGACCTCGGCGGGCTGGAATTCCAACCGCACGTTCATGATGTGGCGAACGTAGTACGCATCAATGTTCTCAAGTAGTTGTTCAAACTTGGCGAAGCCGTCCCGCTGCCAGGCCACCAGAGGATCTTGCTGCGCGTAGGAACGAAGGAAGATGCCGTCGTAGAGGTGGTCCATTTCCGACAGGTGCTCCTGCCAGAGCTGGTCGATCAACTGGAGCATGACATCGCGCTCAATGATGCGTGCCTGCTCTTCGCCGCCCGGATAGGCGCCGCACTTTTCGACGTAGACGGCTCTCGCATTGTCCTGCACCATCGCGACGAGGTCATCTCGCTCTTCGGCGCTCGCCAATTCCTCTTCCGTAATGGTCAAGGGGTAACTCGTCGTCAATTCCAAGTGCAACTTCTCGAGATCCCACTCTTCAGAGAATTCACTCGGGCAGAAGTTCTCCACCACAGAGGCAAAGACAGTCTCGATGAGCTCCAAGGTCGACTCGTACAAGTCGTCGCCACGCAGAATGTCCTGACGACGGGCGTAGATGACTTTGCGCTGCTCGTTGCGAACTTCGTCGTACTTCAAGACGTCTTTGCGAATCTCAGCGTTGCGACCTTCGACAGTGGACTGCGCACGCTCGATGGCCTTGCTGACCATCTTGGCCTCGATGGGTTCGCCTTCCGGCATAGCACGGTCCATCACCCAACTCACCGCACCCGTCGCGAACAAGCGCATCAATTCATCTTCGAGTGACAAGAAGAAGCGACTCTCACCGGGGTCGCCCTGTCGACCGGCTCGTCCGCGAAGCTGGTTGTCGATGCGACGAGAATCGTGTCGCTCGGTGCCCAAGACGTACAAACCGCCCAGGGCGCGAACTTCGTCACCTTCGGCACGGCAGATCGGCTCGAATTTGGCCAACGCGGCGACGTACGCCGCGGGATACTCGTCACTGCCCACTGCGATCCCGTTGGACCGAACCTCGCGTGCGGCCAAACCTTCAGGATTTCCACCGAGAATGATGTCGACGCCTCGACCGGCCATGTTGGTGGCCACCGTGATCGCCCCACGACGTCCGGCCTGGGTCACGATCTCGGCTTCACGGAAGTGCTGCTTCGCGTTGAGGACTTCGTGCGGGAGGCCCGCCTTGGACAACGCGCGCGAGAGCTGCTCGGACTTCTCTACCGACGCCGTGCCCAGCAGCACCGGCTGACCGCGGTCGAAGCGTTCCCGAACGTCCTCGACGATCGCGGCGAACTTCTCTTCTTCGGTCTTAAAGATGAGGTCCGACTGGTCGAGGCGTTGACTGGGACGATTGGTGGGGATCGGTACGACGGAGAGGCCGTAGGTGCTCGAGAATTCCGCGGCCTCTGTCTCGGCCGTACCGGTCATACCCGCCAATTTTTCGTACATGCGGAAGTAGTTCTGCAGCGTTACCGTCGCCCACGTGTGGTTCTCGTCTTTGATCTTGACTCGTTCTTTGGCCTCCACCGCCTGATGGAGTCCGTCCGCCCACCGTCGACCCGCCAAGGTCCGACCAGTGAATTCGTCGATGATCTGCACTTCACCGTCGGCAACGAGATACTGCTTGTCGCGGTGATAGAGCTCTTTGGCCTGAAGGGCCTGGTTGAGTTGCTGGACGTAATTCGCGGCGACGAGGTCGTAGAGATTGACCACGCCGAGTGCTTTTTCGACCTTGACAATACCGGATTCGGTGGGAACGATGGTGCGCTTTTCTTCGTCCACTTCGTAGTCGGTGTCACGAACCAGCGCGCGTGCGATCGATGCGAATTGGTAGTACATCTGCGAGGAATTGGCCGACGGACCGGAGATGATGAGCGGCGTACGAGCTTCGTCAATCAAAATGGAGTCGACTTCGTCCACAATCGCGAAGACGTGGCCTCGCTGAACGAGCCCCTCAACAGAGCGTGCCATGTTGTCGCGGAGGTAATCGAAACCAAACTCGTTGTTGGTTCCGTAGGTGATGTCGCAGTTGTACGCGGCCTTCTTCAATTCGGCGTCATCAATGTCGGGACCGACACGGCCCACCGTGAGCCCGAGGAAAGAGTGCAGTCGACCCATCCATTCCGCGTCACGAGTGGCGAGGTAGTCATTCGCGGTGACCACGTGGACACCGCGGCCTTCCAGGGCGTTCAAGTACACCGGGAGTGTCGAGACGAGGGTCTTTCCTTCACCCGTCTTCATTTCGGCAATCCATCCGAAGTGCAGAGCCATGCCACCCATGATCTGTACGTCATAGTGACGCTGACCCAGCACGCGGGTTGACGCCTCGCGTACGACGGCGAACGCCTCGATCGCCAGGTCGTCGAGCTCTTCACCATCGGCCAAGCGGGCGCGGAACTCCGCCGTCTTGGCGCGAAGTTGCTCGTCGGTCAATCGGGCCATCTCGTCGCCGAGATCGTTGATGGGCTGCACGAGTTCCGCCAATTGACGAACCCGCTTGCCTTCACCCGTGCGAAGAATCTTTCCAAAAACGCTCATGAGACCTTTACCCTACCGGTCGTTGCGACCAATCTTCGGGGCGGCGGGCGGCTGACCTGGTCTTTGACCCCACACTTGCCTGCGGCGATGTCCGTGCGGATGGTGGGCAGCTCACGCTCTCCCACCATCGACTTCGCACACTTCACCGGCTCCACGACCGGACACTTTGACCGGTCCTGGGCAGGACTTACTTCTAAACCGCGCCATGCTCAGCGTCCAAGAGACGCCTTACGTGGGTCGCTTCGCCCGCGGCTGGCATCGACTTGCAACCACAGACCCGCCCGCAGCCCCTTCGTATTCTACGGTTGCGCTCCGATACGCTCACGCCGTGCACCTCGTCGCCCAAATCCTCAGTGTTTTCTTCATCGTTGTCTGCCTGTTGTCCGCGTTGACCGATTACCGTCACCACCCGGAGATTGTCGCCACCATGGACCGGTTCGGCCTTCCGTCGGGATTTGAGGTCATCGCGGGTATCACGAAGAATCTCGCCGCGTTCGGCTTGATTCTCGGATTCGCGACGGGCTCTGGTTACGGGACCTTGACGGCGGTGACGGCGACGTGTCTGGCGGCGTATTTCTTCGTGGCACTGATACTCCACGTGCGCGCCCACGACAGCGGACCGCAGATAGCACCAGCGGCCGTCCTCTTTGTTCTGGCTACCGTCTTCGCGGTCGTTAGTTGGTAGAGGACTGTGGTCGCAGGAGAACGATTCCGAGCCGTAGGGCCAGGAGAGAGATCGCGAGGGGAGCCAACAATCGCCGGAGACCACGCGCCGTCTGCCACTCAAAATGCATGGCACTGCGGTGATGGGCAATGGTCATCGCTCGAGGTTCTCGTTGGCGAGAGAGTCCTTCGACGTGGGTTACCACGCTGCGATCACACGCACCAATCTCCGCGCCGCTCGCCGTGACGCGCCAACACAGATCCATGTCTTCGGCGAACATGAAGTAGCTCTCATCAAATCCGCCGACCGCTTCGAAGATCTCCCGCCGCACGAGGAAAAAAGCTCCCGACACCCAGTCCACCCGACCGTTGCGGGCCGGCGAACGATAGCGAGTTGACCACGGGTTCGATGGCCACCACGGCGCAGTGACGGCGTGCAAGGCCGCTAACACGGGGTTAGGAAAAACGCGCACCGAAGGATAGATCTCGCCAGATGTCGTGAGGATCTGCGGACCGACGAGCCCCACTGCCGGGTGCTCGTCCAAATACTGCACGAGGTGAGCCACCGCCTCTTCGTGAACCACGACGTCGGGATTCGACACCAAAAGGAATTCGTGGTGCCGAAGGGCGGCCGCGCCTCGATTGACACCTCGTCCGTAGCCCAGATTGACCCGCGGCTCGATGACGATGACCCCGGATTGGGAAGCGACCGTGGTTGATCCCGGCGTGCCGTTATTGACGACGGCCAGGGCCTCGACGCCATTGGACCGCAGTGACTCCACGCACGTCGTGAGAGTTTCACCCGAGTGAAAATCGACAATGACCGCGGCAACGCGTGTGGCGACATCACTCATAAGGAAAAGTCTCTCACCTGGCGAGGTGGATCCGTTACGAACGACCAATACCCCACGCCACGAAGTGTGCGGACCTGGCAGTGTCGAGATCGAGGATATTGCGTCCGTCGAAGACTGCTCGTTGCGCCATGACACCACCGAGGGCGTCAAAATCGAGTTCGCGGAATTCGTTCCATTCGGTCAAAATGAGCAGCACGCGAGCATCGCGAGCAGCTTCCAACACCGAGGCGCACAGGGTCAATCCCTTCACGTCGTCATCGCTGGCGTCGACCGGGACAGTCGGGTCGTACGCGGTAATCTCCGCACCCGCATCGCGCAGCAGTTTCGTAATCACGAGAGCCGGCGAGTCGCGACGGTCGCCCGTATTGGCCTTGAAGGTCAGTCCGAGCACCGCAATGCGAGCTCCCGCCAGCGAGCCACCCGCAAGTTCTTGCACGCGTTGGACGATGTGGCGCTGTTGGCGGCTATTGGTTTCGATCGCCGCACTAATGAGCGGAATTTGCTCGCCAACTGATTCGGCGATGGCCACGAGAGCGTGGGAGTCCTTGGGCAAACAGGGCCCACCCCAGCCCGGCCCCGGGTTCAAGAAGGAAAAACCGATACGGGGGTCGTGACCAATGCCTCGCACGAGATCAACGGCATTCGCCCCGAGCGCGTCACAGAGCTGGGACATGGCATTGATGAACGACAACTTGGTTGTGAGAAACGTGTTGGCCGCGTACTTGATGAGCTCGGCGGTGGCTGCGTCGGTAACTACGAGCGGCGCTCCGGTCAGCGCGAACAATCCTCCGACGGTGGCCGCGACCTCCAGGTCGTCACCTCCCACCACCGTGCGATCGGGACCGAACGAATCACGTACCGCGGTTCCTTCACGCAGGAATTCGGGATTGGAAACGACGGCAACGTCGCTACGACCCAAAGCTGCCGCGACACGAATCGTGGTGCCCACCGGAACCGTGGACTTGTTGATCACGACGGCACCGGGCATCAAGTGATCCTTGATCTGCTCGCACGCTCCGTCAATGAAACTGAGATCAGCGTGGCCGTCGATTCCCATGGGTGTATTGACGCACAAAAAGACAAACTCGGCGTCGACGACGGCTTCGGCCGCATCACCGATGATGCGCAATCGTTGCGTCTCGAGAACAGATCGGAGGAGCTCCTCGAGGTCTTCTTCAATGATCGGCGAACGGCCGTCCTGCATCGTGGAGCGGCGATAGTCATCACGCTCGGCCAAGACGACCTGGTGTCCAAAGTGGGACAGCAATAAAGCGGTGGGGATTCCTACGTACCCTGCGCCAATGACGGCGACGCGCCGAGGATGCTCAACAGCGCCTTTGTGCTCACCGAGGATGGCCATGATGGGTCTAAAACTAGCGGGCCGTGAGCAATCGCTCTAACGCTGCTCGCCACGGCGGCGTGGCGACGTACTGCGCGTTTTCCCATCGGCGTAGCGACAAGTCGCTACGAGGCGGACGCTGAGCCGCGGGTGTCGGTGTTAATTCGGCCGTCGTAATCGGCACGACCGCGTCCTGTCGACCGGAAGCGTATCGAGCCACGAAGTCCGCCACCTCGAACCACGTCGCCTCCTCGCGATTGGCCACGTGCCATATTCCGCCCGGGCGATCGCGCACGAAAGTCACCAGCGCACGAGCGAGGTCCGCGGCGGCCGTCACGGTTCCTCGCTGATCGGCAACGAATCGCAGGGTTTCGCCCGACTGTGCCCGTGTGGCCACGACGTGGGCAATATTTTTTCCCCGCACGCCCATCACCCACGACGTGCGCACAATCGTGTCTTCCGCTCGACATCGGCGTTCGCCCGCCACCTTGGAAGCTCCGTACACACTCTGCGGATTGGTCGGGTCATCAACCTCGTACGCGGCTCCCTTCAACCCGTCAAAGACGTAATCGGTCGACACCGTGACGAAATGAGCCCCCACGTCCGACGCGGCCCGCGAGAGGGACGCCGTACCGGCGTCGTTGATGGCGAAGCACGCGTCGCGATCACTTTCGGCCCGATCGACCGCGGTGTAGGCCGCCAAGTTCACGATGACGTCGGGTCGCGCCATGTGAACGGCACGTTGCACCGCGGCGTCATCGGCAATATCCAGGTCGTGGTGCGTCACACCGACCACGTCGAACTCGTCCGGGGCTATCGCTCGGCCGTCGGGTTGCCACGTGGGGTCCGCCCCAGGCGGCACGAGGCCGAGCAAGGTGTCCACGAAGTCGACGCCAACCTGACCGCCCGCACCCGTCACCAAGACTCTCGTGGTCATCGCTCTTCCTCCAGCCGTAGGTGCACAATGTCGCCGACACTCACTGCCACGATTCCCTCCGGTCCATGCACCAAGAGTCGCCCATTGTCGTCAACGTCGGTGGCGAGACCGATGATGGTGTCTCGCGGTCGTTCGACACGAACAATGCGCCCGAGTGTCGACATTGCATCGCGAAGCTCTTCGCGCAGGCGTGCGCGTCCTTCGGTGGTCTCGATCTCGCCGCGGCGTCGCTCGACTTCTTCTAACAGCACGTCCAGCACTGACCGTGGGTCGAGCCGAACACCGGTGAGAGACAACACGTCAGTAGACGCCACGCCGTCGGGGTGGGCACTCAAGTTGCACCCCAGTCCCACAATCACGGCACCGGGGCCGTTGGTCGACGGAACAAATTCGGAAAGGATGCCGGCGATCTTCAGGTCGTCGACCACCAGATCATTGGGCCACTTGAGATGGGGACGCACTCCCGAGAGACGCACGAGTGCGGCACGAGCACTGAGAGCCACGAGGGCGGTGGCCACGTAGCGATTCTCGTCGGTCAACGGTGGACGCAAGAGGATCGACACCAGGAGCGCCGAGCGAACGGGCGCCTCCCACTTACGATCCAATCGGCCCCGGCCGGCAGTTTGAAAGTTGGCTCGCGCCACACGTCCTTCGGGTGCCCCGTCAGCGGCCGCCGCCTTGAGCCAGGTGTTGGTTGAGTCAATGCTCTCGAATTCTTCGACCTGCCAACGAATGGGTTCCACCCG
>Ga0007854_10001100_pt1 | contig 17493 bp, 10 predicted proteins | sample CryBogCBH12Aug08_FD_60382 | JGI IMG/M metagenome (GOLD analysis project Ga0007854, IMG submission 60382) | Freshwater microbial communities from Crystal Bog, Wisconsin, USA - CBH12Aug08 | ecosystem: Environmental > Aquatic > Freshwater > Lake | place: Crystal Bog, Wisconsin, USA | collected...
GAACTGTATAAGCCGCCGCTGGCGCTCGTGGCCGGAAGCGTGAGCGCGGGACAATCCATCACGCCTTTCTCCGCGCCGTAGCCATCCACCCGCAACTTGTCCGCCCACCAATAAAACGGGCTCTGGATTGAGAACGCCGCTGGATTATTCGCCACAAAACCGCTCGCGCCGGTCGCAATCCACAACGGCAGGACGACTTCGCCGTTGTCGCTCATATACAATTTGGTGGCGAGCAAAACCTGTTTTTCGTTGCTCACGCAATTGATGGACTTGGCCTTCCTTTTCGCCGCCGACAGCGCAGGCAGCAGCAGTGCGGCGAGAATGGCGATGATGGCGATGACCACCAGTAATTCAATAAGCGTAAAGGCGCGGCGTGGAAGCATGTGTGGTTGAGTCTTTCGCATATAACCATTTCATTAACATAATATTTCCACCGAACGCAAATCACGCATTTACGGGAAGCGTTAGTTCCGGCGAGAAGCAATCCAAATCCTCCAGATTATTTTTGCGTGGCGGAAACCAAATTCCACACGCATTCGTCGTGCAAGTCCTGACCGCCGCGCCGGGCTTTGACGACGACCTGATTTTCGCCGGGCGCGAGCGCGACATTTTTCCAGATGAAAACACAATTTGTCGCGTGGCTGGATTGGCCGAGCGATTGGCCATTCAACAGCAACTCAACTTTTCTGGCGTTGGAGTAAATTTTCACATCCGTCAACGCATTGGTGCGTTCGACAAAACGTTGACTGTTGATATGCAGCACCGGCGCATCGCTCCAGTTGGCCTGATAAAAATAAAATGCGTCTTTCTTCAACTGCCGGTCGCTGGTGACGAGACCTTTGTCGTTGCGGCACGGCACGCCGCCCTCGTTACGCCCGGCGACGACGAAATCAAACATATTCCAGATGAAGCTGCCCCAGACGAACGGCCGCGCCTGGATCGCCGCCCAGTCGGCTTCGTGAACGACGCATTGCCATTCTTCGGGATGCCACGGGCCGGTGGTTTTTTCCGGCTGGCGCGGCGGCAACTCGTGTTGAAACGGATTCGCACCCGCGCCGTATTCGCTCACGCAATATCCGCCGTGCCGGCTCGTGTAGCGCAGGCTGTCGAGCAACGGCCCGCAATCCGCCGGTGTGCCGAAATACCAGCCGGGATATTTGTTCCAGCCGAGGAGGTCGGGAATTTTCGGCATCGCCGGCCACTTGAGATGATCGCTGGCGGCGATAGTGGGGCGCGTCGGGTCTTCGCCGATGGCGACGATTTTCAAATCCTGCAACAGTCGGTGCGGGTCACTCGTGGTCGGCTGGATTTCGTTGTAAAGGCTCCAGACAAAAATCGCCGGGTGATTGAAATTCTGCCGGATCAAATCGAGCAGTTGATTGCGCGAGGTCTCCGCGAACTCCGGGCCGGGCGTGAGGTCGTTGACCTGCGGAATTTCCGCCCAGACGAGCAAACCCGCTTTATCACACAGCGAATAAAAATAATCGCTCTGCTGATAATGCGAGCAGCGGACGGCGTTTGCGCCAAGTTCGCAAATCAAATTCACATCGCGCTCGTGGTCGGCATCGCTCAAGGCCCAGCCTTTGTCCCACACATCCTGATGCCGGCACACGCCGCGAATCCGATACGGCTCGCCATTCAGAAAAAATCCCTTGTCCGGGTCCACGCGATAAAAGCGCAAGCCGAGCGGCTGTTCAACGGAGTCGAGAACCACGCCGTTGGTCGTCTGCAACTCCGCGACGGAGCGGTAAAGGTATGGATCAGCGCGACCGTTCCAGAGATGCGGATGCTTCAGCGTGAGTTGTAGATGAAATGGTGGCGTGACCCGTCCGGGAATCGTGATCGCTTGCGATTGCGCCGCGACAGTTTTTCCGTCTGCGTCGAGAATTTTCACGACCAGCAGCCGCGTCTGATTGGTTTTGGCGCCGTTGGAAATTTCCGCCGTAAAATCAATCACCGCCGCGCTTTTGGAAACTTGCGTCTGCTGCCAGAACACGCCCGGCGACGCGTGATCCAGCGGCGTGAAACAAACTACATCCGTCACCAGCAAATGCGCCGGACGATACAAACCGCCGAACACGCAAAAATCTCCGGCCAGCGGCGCGATGTCCGGCTCCTTGGCGTTGCTCACGCGCACAGCAAGGCGGTTCGCGCCGTCATGACTCAGCGCGTCGGTGATTTCATAAGCGAACGCGCCGAAGCCGCCGCGGTGTTCGCCAAGTTTTTGGCCGTTGAAAAAAACATCCGCGACCGTGGCCGCCGCGTCGAAGTGGAGAAAATAGCGCTTGCCCGTTTCCGGCGTCACGTCCAGCGCGCGGCGATACCAGCCCGGCCCGCGATAATATTTGTTCGTCACCTGCGCCTCTTCCCAGCCCCAGCAATGCGGTAGGGAAATTTTTTGCCAGTCCGCTTCGGGGAAATTATTTGCGACCGCATTAGTCGCGTCGCCCTTTTGAAAACGCCACTGGTCATCCAACGGCAGATTTTCCCGCGCTGAAACAACCGTTACGCCCAACGCCAGCAAAGTAAGCGATTTGGCAATCTGCCGAATCATAAAATATTGTGTAGCCCGCAATTTAGAACAACCGTTCTTTTAGCGCCTTGGCCACCGCGCCCGTGCGGCTATGAACGTGGAGCTTGGTGTAGATGTTGCGAAGATGCGTGTCCACCGTGTGGTAGCTTAAGGAAAGTTTGTCGGCGATTTCTTTTTTGATGAGACCCTCGGTCATCAGCTCCAGAATTTTTTGTTCGCGCTCGGTCAAACCGTAGTCTTGTTTGGGTTGGGCCATTTTGGAAAACATTTGGAGCACCGAACCCGCCACGCGCGGCGTCATGGGCGCTCCGCCCGCCAGCGCTTCGTGGATAGATTCAACAATTCGTTCAACCGGCGAAGTTTTGAGCAGATACCCGGAGGCCCCAGCACAAATGGCTTTGAAAACTTTTTCGTGATCATCAAACACGGTGAGCATCACCACGCGAGTGGATGGAGAAACGGATTTAATTTTATGCACCGCCTCGATGCCGTTCTGACCGGGCAACTCAACGTCCAGCAAAACCACATCGGGCACGCCGCCGCCAAGCATCGCGTCAAGCGCGTCCTCGGCGTTGGGAAAATGCTGTGAGCACTCTACGCCTTCGATGCGACTCAACACGCGTGCCACCGTGTTGCGGAAAGTGTGATTGTCTTCCACCAACCATACGCTCACGGGTGCGCGCCCGGCCAGCCGGGTCGTAGATGCTTTGCTGATTTTCGTAATCGTTTCCATTCTGGTCGGGTTTCCGATGGGGAACTTTCCAACCTTAACCGGTTTGCAGCTTACCACCAATCACGCGTTTGCGTGATGGGCGCCGTCAACGTGACGCCGGTTCCGTCCCCAACGCGTGATTCGATTTCAATGCGCCCGCCGATTTCAGCCGCGCGACGCTTCAAATTTTTCAAACCGTTGCCGGAACTTTTTTGCGTGGCATCAAAACCCACGCCGTTGTCCCGGACGCTGAATTGAAATTCATTTTCCCGACGGCTCACCGTGATGCTTACCGCGGTGGCGTGCGCGTGCTTGAGCAGATTGTGCAACGTCTCCTTGAACAGCGGCGGCACGTTGCGGCGAAACGCCAGCGACAGGTCGGCGGAATTGAAATCACCGGTTTGCTGAAATTTCAACGCCACTGTCGGCAACATGATCCGTGCCGTTTCCTGCAAACGCGCGACCAAATCGCTCAACCGGTCATGCGTCGGGTCAATGAACCAGATGATGTCGCGCAACGTATCAATCGTCTCCACCGCGATGCCGCGCACCTGCGAGGCGTCCGCGCTGGACGGTGTTTGTTCCATCAACTGCGCCAGCAATGAAATGCTGCCAAGGTTCGCGCCGACTTCATCGTGCAAATCGCGGGCGATGCGCAGGCGCAATTTTTCCAGCGCCCGCAATCGCGCGATGCGGACGGAATAAATTGTCATCAAAACTGACATCAGCCCGAGACCGACGACCACTCGGAACCACCACGTCTGCCAGAAATACGGCAGCACCGTGAGCCTCAACGCATCGCCCTGCCGGCTCCAGACGCCGTCGTTGTTGCACGCCTGAACTTCAAACTCGTAATTGCCCGGCGGCACAAAACTATAACTGGCCGAGTGCCGGTCGCCGCCATCCACCCAGTCTTTTTCCAAACCGGCGAGCCGCCATTTGAATTTCACCTTGTCGGGCGAAGTAAAACTCAACGCGCATAATTTGAATTCAAAATAATGCCGGCCGGCCGCGATGCGAATTTTTTGGGGCACTTCGTTGACGGGCTGGGCAATGGCCGCGCCTTTTTCAATCAGGCTTTCGCCGTCCACCCAGACCTCCTCGACGCGCACCGGCGGCGGCAGTTGGTTCGGTCGCAGCTGCGATGGATCCACCCAGACCGCGCCTTTGACCGTGGTGAACCACAACCGCCCGTCGCGACTGCGCCAACAGTTTGGGTCCGAGCCGCCGGAACATTCCAGAGCGGGCAGACCGTCGAATTTTCCATAAGCGACAAAAGTGGGAATTGTTTTTCTGCCGTTGGCGAAAGCATTCAATTCGCTTTTGCTCACGCGGACAACGCCGGCGCGCGTGCCGAGCCAGAGATGGCCGAGATCGTCCTCCAAAATCTGGCTGACGTGTTCGCTCGGCAATTCATCGCGCGCGGTGAAGCGCACGAACCGGCCGTCCTTGAACCGCAGCAACCCGCCGCCGAGCGTGCCGATCCACAGCACATCATCGGCATCGAAATACAGCGCCCAAAAACGTTCGCCGCCGGACAGCGCACCGCGGCTGCGATCGCCCATCGGGTCGGAGGTCACCGCCGCTTTCAAAGTGTTTTCATCCGTGAGCGAATCCTTGGGCCGGAACGCGGTGAATTTTCCGGCGTGAAAACGGCGCAGTTCGCCAAGCGCCGTGCCCAGCCAGATATCGCCGTCACGATCTTCGGTGATCGCCAGAACATACGCGGGCGAAAATCCGTCCTTCATCGAAAATGTTTTCAGGCCGTTGGCGTCCCAGCGGAAGAGTCCGAATTCGGAGCCGATCCACAACGCGCCCGCGCGGTCGCGGTGCAAACAACGCACGACCGTGCCAATGGCCTGGTCCGAAAATGGCTGGCTAAAAACACCGTTTGTCAGTTTCCACAATCCAGCCTGCACCGTGCCGACCCACAAATTTCCGCCGCCAGCCGGCAACACTTTGACTTCGTCAAACGCCCGCGCCAGCGGCGGTTTAAACACGGAAAAATTTCCCTGCGCCCAGCGCACGACTTGTTTGCCGCCGGTGCCAAACCACATCACGCCATTTTCGTCCTCGCACACCGAGCGGGCGGATTTGTTGTCCACTCCCTGCGCCGGCCAGACGGCGTGAAAAATGCGCGGGCGCAAACGCACGAGACCGCCATCCGCGAGGCCGAGCCAGACGTTGCCCTCGTGATCTTCACACCAGCATTGCACCGCGCTGTTCAAAACCTGCTGCGGATCGTTCACCCAAGAAATCTGACCATCCGGTTGGACGTGGCCGATGCCTTTTTGATCGTGCGCAAACCAGAGGCCGCCGCGTGAATCCACAAAAAAAGAATGCAGTTGCGCAAGAATTTTTTCATCCGGCTGATCCGGGGCGCTGTTGTTGGTGAACCGCGCTTCGGCCTGCCAGTTACGGGCGAAACATTTCCGCAACCGTCCATTGGCCTGCACCCAAAAACTGCCGTCCGCGCACGGCAACAATTGCTGCACCGCCACGTCCGGTTCGCCATTCGTGGGCGTCATGTCGGTGAAATTTTTTTTATCCCAAACGGCGATTTCTTTTTCCGTGCCAACCCAGATTTGACCGCGTGAATCTTTGGTCAACACGTTGACGGCCGGACTGCGCAAGCCCGGCGGCAGCAGAGAAATGACATTCGTGCCGCGCTGCCGCGCCAAAGTTCCCTTGCTCGTGCGATACCAAACTGTGCCGTCCGCAGCTTCACAAAGCATCGCCGAAAAATTGGCGTCCGGCGGCATCTTGGCGATCCAACGATTTGTCGCTGTGCTGGCCAGCCGTTGAAAAATCAAACCCGGTCGCGTGGAAAATTCAATTTTGCCGGGCTGCTCGGATAAAATTCCGTCCACCCACGAGCGCGGCGTGTCGTTGTTCCAATATTCAAAACGGAATTTTCCGCGGTGATACGAAATCAAGCCGCCCTCGACATTGCCAATCCACAACGTGCCGGCTGAATCCACGAGCAGTTTGTGAATCTCGATGGATTTCAGTTCCGGCGTGTTGCCGGGATGAAAATTCACAAAGCGCACGCCGTCGAAACGCGCCAATCCGCCGTGCAACGTGCCGATCCAAAGATAGCCATCCGGCGTCTGTGCGATGCTCGTCACCGTGCTGTGCGGCAAACCGGAATCCGTGTCCCACACTTGCACCATGAAATCGTCCGGCGGCAAATCGGCCACCGCGCGCGACGCCAGCATAGCCGCCAGCAAAAATCCGGCGCGGCGAAGAATTTTTGGAAGAATTTTTTGCAAGGTGATTAGTGAAATCATCATCCCATTGCCGAAAGAAAACGCAAGCGGCGAAAGCTCTTTCACGGACCGGTTTGGACGCGATAAAATTTGCTACCGGCATTCGTGGCCGCGTCGGTGAAGATGAACGGCGGCGCGGCGGATAAGTTAGTTTGCAGCGGCTGCCACGTCACCGGCGGCGTGAGGTTCGTCGCCATTTGCAGCACATAATCCGGCCCGCTGTCGCCGCCGATTAGCAGAGAAAAAATTCCATTGGATATGGCCGGCTGCGTCAGCACCGGCGAAGTGGGTCGTAAAACAAAAATGGAGAATTGCTGCGTCGCGCTCAACGCGGGCGTGCCGCTGTCCGTGACTTTGAAAGAAACTAAATTGGTCGTCGGCGATTGGCTTACAGTTGGCCGCCAGTTTAAGACGCCGCTTAAATTGCCAAGCGTCAGGCCACCAGGTGCGCTCAATAAATTCCAGCTCAACGTCAGCGGCGGCGTGTCGGGATTCACAATCGTGTTGGTGAGATTCAGCGTCTGTCCCGCGATCAAAGTTTGATTGCTGACCGCTGCGATGACTGGCGTCTGCACGCTGGTCACGTTGTCGAAAGTGGTGACATTGGTGAGCGTGTTGTTGTGCGCGGTGACGGCCAAACCCCAAAGCGCGGTGTTGTTGAAACCGGGGATGCTCGTCGTGCCGATTTGCGTCCAGCTTGCGCCACTGGTTGAGACATAACCGGTGAAATTATTTCCGGCCCGCACGACCCGCACCCAATACGGCGGCGTGACGCTCGAGCCCGCAATTGTCGAAGTGGTCAAACCCAGCGGCGTAACGCGCTGTTGAAAGGCCACGCCATTGCTGGCGGATAAAATCATCGCCGCGTTGCGTGCGCCGGAGTCAAGGGATTCACGAATCATCACGCCGACTTTCGCCCACGGATCGGTCGGCGTGAGGCCGGTGACGCGCGCGGTCAACGTGCCATCGCCGCTGCGCGTCTGATAAAGAATTCGGCAGACGTCACCATTGTTCCAAATGTCCAAGCCGCTGCCGGAGACCGTAAAAATGGAGCCGTTCGTTGTGGTGTAGCCGGCATTGCCGGCGTTGCCGATGTCCTGCGTCTGCCACGTTTGCGGCGAAATCACGGCGGGAATTTGCGTGTCGGCGGTGAGATTGACGGCGTCAATGAAGACCTGCTGTCCGCTGGCCGTGAGCGTGCTGGCGTCAATGCGGAAGGCAAAGTTGGTCGTAAAAAAGCGCGCGTCCGGTCCGATGTTGTAGCGGGAGTCGGTGAAGTTCAGCCAGACACTTTGTTTCTCGTCATAAGACCACGCTTGGCTCACCGGATAAAATTCATCGCGGCTCAATTCGCGGATGGGCACCCAGCCGTTGGTTGTGAGATAGGAGATTTGGAGATTTTGCGCGTCGAGCACATTGGTCAACTTGTAATGAAAATTTAATCGGAAGCTACCGTAGCCAGCAGTGCTGACGCGGGCGATGAGATTGCTCTGGCCGCTAGCGGCATAACTGCCGACCGCGCAAGTGTTGCCGGAATAAGGACTGGCCGTGGACAGATTCCACAGGCTGCCGTTCGTCCACGTCTCGGCCCAGACACTTTGCTTGCCGCTCTCGAAATCATCGGCGAGCAAAACTACTTCCGTGTTCGTCGTCGTGATGTAGCGGTAATTGAAACGACGGTCGGGCGCGCTGTCGCCATCCACGCCGAAGTCGGCGATGTCGTTCGTCTGAAAATTATCCGCCCAATGAAAATCAAACTGCACCGGGTCCGCACCGAGACCGAGCGACGCGCGCGGAATGGTCAGCATTAACTGATTGCCGGAAACGGTGTAAGCGATGTCGCTGCGGACGGTCGTCCAGTTCCAAGCGTTGCTGGTCGTGGTGTTCTGGCTCAAGGTTGTGGTTGTCGCGGTGCGCGCACCGAGATTCACGGCGCAATCATAACCTTCCCAGCCGGTCGTGTGATTTTGGTCTGTGTCAATCAAGAGCACCATCCAGTTCGAACCGGTGTAACTGGTGATGTTAGAATTGCACTGCGCGAAGAAATACAAATTATTCGCATCCCGCGCGACTTTCATCACGGTCAAATCGTTGCGACCGCTGTAATTGGTGTAACTGCCCATTTGCGACGCGGAGGCACCGGCGTAGCTTCGCCAAATGGTGTCATTGACCGCATCGTAGTAAGCGGGCGAAACATTGGTCCATTGGGCGAAGCCGGCGGCCAGATTGATGGTCTGCGGCGCGCTGGCGACGGGCACGGGCCGCACGCCTTTGCGCAAGCGGTTTTGGCCGACCATTTGGAAATAATAATTGTCCGTGTGACCGCCCTTCATCGGTTCCATGTCGCGGCTGTATTCCTCATTGTATTCGTCCACGAAATAAAATCCGCCGACGGGGCAGCAATCCGCAAGCAGGTGCGTATAGCACGCGGTCGGCGCGGGGAACGAGCCGGCGATCCATTCGTTCCACTGCGTCAGAAATAAAAACTGCGGATCATATTTCAAGCCGTAGTTCATCTGCTCCTTGAAATAGATGCCGAGCCGCGACGTGTGTTGGAGCGGCAGATGCGTGTTGTCGTAATCTTGCTGTGAGTTATTGCTCTGGCTCTTGCCGAGATTCCCGTTGGCCCAGCCGCCGCACGAAACCGGCAGTTGCTCGGGTAAATCGGCGCGCGCATCGTAGTTCCAATGTTGCGGCGTGGGCGTATCTATCCAAGACCATTCATCTTGGAGCGAGGTGGTGTAATTCGCCCACGAAGTGCGCCAGGTGAAAAAATTTTGCACGGTCGCAGAGGGCACGGTGTCGCCGCTGCCGTTGCCATTGACGTAGCCGAGAATGAGCGGCTTGCCTTGCCAATAAAACCACAGGTCGGAAAATTTGCCCTGATTGTAAATCGTATTGTAGAGATAGGTCGCCGTGGTGCCGCTTTTGGCGTGCGTTAGGAAAGCGATCTTGAGATTGATTTTTTCACCATCAAACCGCATCTGCTCAATCATATTGCACAACGCGGTGAGCTGCGCGTCGTAATAAGTCGCGTTGCTGTAATCAAAAATCAAAACGTCAATGCCGGCGTGGTTCAGCAACGCGATCTGGCGGCGCAACACCCACGGATCGCTCGGATCGTAATAGTTCAGCTCCGGCTGGCCCCACCAGTAAGTTGCGTTGATGGTCTGCATGATCGGATTGTCAGCCCAAGGATTGTGCGGATTGGAATAAGGATTCGCGGCGAGATATTTGCTCAAGTCCCAGTTCGTGCCGCCGTCGCCAAATGTGCCGGTGTTGTGATGCCACAAATAATAAAACATGCCGACAGGCCGGTTCGTGCGCGGCGAACCGCAATCGGCAAGTCCGGGCAGCGAGCGATTCAGCGCGTCCGTCGCGACCCAGGTATCTTCCATCAAATCCACCATCGGTGCGCCGGTAGTGAAACTAATCACAGTTCCTTTCGTCAGCGCGCCGCTCGTGTCCACGCCGTCCACGCGCCAGTAATAAGTCGTGTTCGGTTGCAGACTGGAAGTGTTCAGCGTCAGCGCACCCGTGCGACCTTGATAAATTCCCGCCGTGTTGGTCGTCGCACTGGCCACGGAATTGGAAACCGTCCCGAGATAAACGTCGTAAGCCGTCGAGCCGGGAACCTCCAGCCAGCTCAACGCCAGTGGCGCGGCCAAATCCATCGGTAAATTTTGGCCGGCGGCCGGATTCAACCGGCCATTCAAGACGCGAAATAAAACGTAGCCGGGCGAATTGGTGGAGTCCACGATCACACTTTTGCCGCCGGGAATTGTGCCCGTTGTGAATCCGTTCAACGTGACCGAACCGGAATACTGCAAGCCGGTGTAGACGCCCGAAGAGAAGCCGCCGAGGTCGGCGATGTTCAACGTGCCGGCCAAATTCAAATTGCCGTTCACTTTGATGAAACCGTTAGCCGCATTGTTCGTCGCGCCGAAATTAAAATTAAATTTCGCGCCAGACACAGAAGTCAACCCACCACAAGTCGTCGTGCCGCTGCCGCCGGAACCTACCGTCAGACTGCCGCCGCTTGCCAGCGAAATTGGGCCGGAGAAAGCACCCGTCCCGGAAATCGTGCCGCCAGAATTCACCGTGAAGGTCGCGCCGCCGTTCATCGGGCCATTGACGATGAGTGTGCCAGCATTAACCGCCGACGCACCGCCAACGGCGTTGGTGCCGTTCAAGGTCAGCGTGCTACCGCCCTGTTTGTTCAACGGGTTACCGGTTGGCGTGACCGAGACGTTGCCGTTGATCGTCAAATTTTTGTTGCAATAAATGTCGCGCACATTGCTCGGGCCAGTGTTGAGCAGCACGTTTCCGCCAACCGTCAAATCACCGGCGGCAAAACCATTGACCGTGTTGTTGTCAATGATCCACCGGATCGTGCGGATTTCAAACGCGTTGGTTAGCGTCAGATTTCCAGCCGCATTAAACCAGACTTCGGCCGCGCCTGCCGTTGCGCCGACGGTAATGGTGCCGTTGCCAAATGCACTGGAATTGCCAGCAGAAATCCGGCAATCCGTGCCCGAGATAATCGTGCCGCCAGAATAAATATTCGTGCCGTTGAGTTGCAAAAAACTGGTGCCGGATTTTGTTAATCCGGCTGTGCCGTCAATGACCGCATTGATGACTGCCGCCTTGCCGCTGCCGAGATTGGTCACCGTGATTATCGGGCTGGCTCCGCCAATGGTCAGAGTCGCCGCCGAAGGCGAACCCGCGTTTAGAATCCAGTTCGCTGCGGTCGCCGAATTGACATCACTGAACGTGAGCGAACCCACGGTTGTGAATCCATCAAGCGTGATGGTGGAGTCAGCCGTGAGATCGGAGTTGTTGAACAGCACGTTCGCTCCGGTTGTCGTCGGCAAAAGACCGCCGCTCCAATTATTTTGATTGGTCCAACTGCCCGATGCGTTGCCGCCGACCAGATTGGTCCAAGTCAACGTGGCGGGCACCACGGCGACCAATGCGACGTTTGCAAAATCTACCGTATAATCCGTCGCAGTGTTAGTCGTGAGATTGGCCAGTTGAATCGTCGGCGTGCCGACAATCGTCGCGGGCGTCGTGAACGTGTAGCTGTAATGGTTGAAGGCCGCGTTGTTCGCGCTGATGTTGCCGGAGCTGACGTAGATTTGGCTGCTGTCAGCGATTTGAGCAAGAAATTGCGGACTGTTCGCCACGCGCGCCGCCGCGTCGAAACTTAATTGATACGCAGCGCTGGGCGAAAGAGATAAATTTTGCGTGATCCGGTTTGTGACGGAAGTCACGCGTTGAAGAAACGCGTAAGTATAACCGGAAGCATTGCTCGGCCCGAAAGGACTTCCGGCAAAACCCACCGCTGCCCCGTTGACGCCCACGCTGACTCCTGGCGAAGCCGTCCAGTTGGAAATCGCCGCTGGATTGCTGCCGCCGATGTAGCCGGGCCAATTGGTGAATGCCGAAGCGTTCGCCGTAAACGTGCCATTTTGAATCAGATTTTGTGCGCTGACTTCATTCGTGCGACACCCCAAAATTACGGCAAGGATTAGCCACCACCCATTGCCAGACAACCGGCAACGCTTCAAAGGACGGAAAATTTTAATCGGCTGCATTTGGATGTATTTAGATGCTAAAGGTTTTTCCAATTAGTGGCATCACGCAAACGCGGGCGATCAATCAAACATTTGTCTTTAGTCTGCTGAGAAGATTTATCGGGGAAATTTGAGTTCTGCATGAATACGATTACTGCTGATTTCATGAAAGTCAGTCGCCCTTGATAAAGACCCTACACTGAAAATTGTGCTACTGCCAACCCTGCACCCATTTGGTCGCATCAGTCAAATCCTCCCACCTCATCGTAAAACTACGCTTAGCCAACACCGCCTCCATTTCAACTTCCTGAATCTTGTGCTTGGGCTGTTCCGGATCAATCACCTTCGTTACCAAGAAATGCTTCTCCTTGTTTTGAGGATTCACCGCTGTCCATTTGCTCATCAAAAGCTTTTGGGGGTTGATTTGGTTTTTTGCGGCGAAGGGCATGACTGAAGTATTGAGAATTATTTGTGGTAGAAAAATTATTTTCTCGCCTTGAAATCCCACAACATTAGAAAAATCAGTCAAAAAAATTCTGTTTTCCACATCATCAAACATCGCCAATACGGTCAAATACGGCTGTGTTTTTTGGTAACTTTTTGTGGTAACTCGGAAGGTGACTTTTGTAAGTCGTTGAAAATCAAAATGGAGCGAGCGAAAAATTAGCTCCATACATGCGCGTTCATTCTCGCCGCTGGATCGGTCGCAGGAAATTTCGCCATACAGTTTGTTTTCACCATTATCAATGAGGTCCATCTTTAGCGGCCACAGCCTCCAGCACCTGATTCGAAAAACTGGTAAAAAATTTGACGGACGCATCGGACGGGTATATCTGTATTCAACACGGCGAAGCGCGCGGGCTAAAAGATAGAAACAACGGCACGCACGACCAACGCTGGACGGACGACTCCCGGGGAAAGAAGTCGCGCGGTTTACATTTTGTAGGGTTCGTGAATCGAACACGTGTGCACGACAGGACAGTGCAGGTCCGGACATCCTAGTCCGGCGTTCTCCCACGCACGGGCTGTTAGTTCTTGCAGGAAAGTCGCCATGTTTCAGGCGATACATCCAAGTTCATGATCAAATTGAGCATGCGCTCGGACGTTATCAAACATAACAAAAGCCGTTTAGTGATCCACAACCCTCCACTGGAGAGGAAGAAGATCTCGGCGGTTGTAAACACATGAGCGAAGCAAACACTAAAATTAAGTGGCACAACAAAACTGAAGTTGCTGCCCATTTTGGAATTGGTAAGCCGCGGCTTTGAACGCCGCCATCGGGGCCGGCTTTGCCGAGGAAATTCGGACGGAGATTAAATTGCATCTTCGTTCAATCCGGGATGGGAATCCTCTTACGGATTCGCCGCATTGGGCGCGGTTGCGGACGATCTTTAGTGAGGCGTCCAACTCCAAACCCACGGTTTCGGATGGCGAAGACATTGCGACGATCCTTCGCCTGGTTGAATCTTGGCGGGGACGTTGCCAGGAACAGTTGTCGGCGCTGCGTAAAAGCCTCGCCGAAACTCGTGCCGGCGCCATTGTTGAGTGGCAAAGGGCTTTGGCCCGGGATCCGCAAATGTGGCGGGAAATCTGTGAACGCTACTCGCAGGTGGTCGGAGCAACGGCTCAAATGGCCGGCCCCAAGGGCCGGGACGAGACGATCGAACCGTATGATTATGTCATCGTGGACGAAGCGGGCCGGTCCGACCTCTTTGACCTGCTGATTCCAATGACGCTGGGGCGGCGTATTTTATTGGTGGGCGACCAGCAACAATTGCCGCCCTTCATTGAAACCACCTTGCTGAACCGCCGGGGCGAAGCCGATGCCGACCGTATCCGGGACTTTCAATCCAAGCTCGCCAGCGAAACTTTGTTTCGCGAGCTGTATGACCGGCTGCCGGATGAAAATCGCGCGATGTTGAATATCCAGTATCGTATGCACCCGGCGATTGGTGAAGCCATTAGCGATGCCTTCTATGAGGGTGAATTGCTGTCCGGTCCAGAAGACCACTCCAGTTTTGCATATCAGGACTGGCTCATCAGTAAGCAACCGCTCTGGGGATTGTTTGAGAACCGACCCTTAGTTTGGGTTGATAGCGGTCTGGAAAACCAGGGCGGTGCCGGCTTCTCCAACGAAATTGAAATCCGGATTATCCGAGATTTAGTCCAGCAAGCGATGGCTGCACGCGCCGAATTGGAAACGGAACAGCCCCGGCATCCGTTTGTGGGTATCATTGCCTTCTATTCCGAACAAGTTCGATTGCTCGAAGAGACGCTGGCGGCCATGCCCGAGTCCAGAGACTTGGTGGAAATCGGCACGGTGGATTCCTTTCAGGGAAAGGAATTCCCGCTTGTCATTCTCAGCTGTTGTCGCCATGACCCATCGCGGGGGGAAGTAGGATTCCTTCGCCTGCCGAACCGAGTCAACGTTGCCCTTTCTCGTGCTCAGCGCCAACTCATTATCGTGGGTTCGGCGTCCACCATGTTGCACCCGGAATCGGGGCGCGGCAGCCAGCCCTTGAAAGATTTTTGTGCGGCCGCCGGGGAAAATCTCTTTCGCACCAACCCACTATGAGTGCCGAACCCATTCAAGATTTTGCCGAAACGATCGTCTATATCCCCGGGATCGCTTGTCAGGTTTATGTCGGGATTGCGGACGACCAGTTTCGCGACCGGTTGCAACAGGCTGTCATTGCCTTGATGCGGATTTCGCCACTGGCGGCAGCCCGCCCGTATGCCGCCAAAGAACTCGCCGATGATTTGTGCGTTCCCGTGGGGATTATTGAAGCCGTTTTGTTGACCCTGGAGCAGGAGGGACTGGTTCGTTGTAGTGACGGTCTTTTTACATTGGCCGATCGCTCTGCCAATTCTGCCCAGTTGAGAAATACAACTGGCTGGATGTTTTGGAATTGCCTGGAACGTGAATTTCTTCCGCTGCTGATATTGGATGAAGCCGATGATGGCTTGCCTCGTAATCCCGCTTCCGAGACCGAATACGAATATCTTAAAAGGCGGAGTGCCGGAGATACCATTCCCCAAGGAGCAATGCTCGAGGCTTCGCGCCATCCCGACTTTTTGGTAGGCAAACTCGGACCGAATGGGTCCGTAACCATGGCGAATGACCACATCGTGCGAGCCATCAGTCGTGAGGGCCTGCGCCGAGACTGGCCGTTGGCAGTGACGGCGCAAATCCGCCCCCGCTTCGGCGGCGCCCCTGGGATTTTCCTTAACGAAAGCCGCCCGTTTCCCGACTGGCCCAAAGAACCGCATTTTTCCTCGCCTCTGGCTAAAATCATCGAAGAACAATTGCCGCAGGTTCACAAGGAGTTGCATCGCCGGGCTGCGGATCTCGAAAAAGAATTTTTGCGTGAGAATTGTGCTGAGTTTCTTGCCAAGCTTGGCGGAGAGGAAGTTGTCCGCAAGGAAGCGTATGGGCAGGTGGAAAAAGGTTTGGCTGGTGTCAAGCTGGCCGCTCCGTTTTTATCGGAGGAATTGAAATCCGCCGCGGCGGATGCGGAGTTGAATTATATGCTTTTCCAGCACGATGAAAAACTGATGTCCGAGGCTAGTGTTCGCCGTGACTTCGCCACGATCCTGCAAGGGGTTGGTTGTGTGGTTGCCGATTTGTCTGAGGATTCACTGCATAAAAAAGATCTTTTGGATGCGTTGGATGACCAGTATTACAACGACTTAGAAGGACGACATGAGCGGGATGTTCATCTGTATTGGCGGGATCGCCTCACCGATTTGAGCTATGATCTGGGCTGTGATTTGAGAGATTGGGATTATATTCCCGGGCGCCTATTGGACCTGAATAAATTCCTTAAAACAGTTTCTTATCCGAGCGGTCGTCACACTTTAGGCACAGCGTTTATTTGCTGGTGCGCCGTCCCGTTGCTTGGCGCAACTTGTCCGACGGCTCAAAATCATCTCAAGTGGATGGTCAGTGCTCTTGCCCGGATGCCTGATTTGCCAGCGCGCTTTAATGCCGTCAAAGATATCCGAAACGACGATAAGTCGGTCCAAAAGGGTAGTCGGACCATGTCATTGGATGATTTTCGCCTGGAAGTTTATGCCCTCTGGCGTGCAATGGGCAGCGATTGGCAACACTAGAGCCAATGTTCTTACTTCGGTAAATGCGCTGCCCATTTCACCGCCTCCCGAACATGCGGCAGTTCCGCGCGCACGTCGTTGAGTATGGTTTTCTCCAGCTTCAGACATTCGTCCAGCACGCGCAATGCATCTTCGCCCATCGCCTTGCCTTCAAATAATTCCGGCAGCCGGTCGCTGAAATCCAAACCAGTCTGAACCTCTCGCGCATCCAGCGGAATGCCCAGATCGAAATTACTCAGCATCAATCGCCGCTCCCGGTGCGTGGTGCGCCCGCACGCATCCAGAAACCAAGTTCGGCTGCCGGTGGAATCCACATGCAGCAGCGTCATCAGTTTCTTTTCCAATATCCAAAGGTCACGCAGTGACTCTTCACTGACGCCGAACGTGCGGAGATAAACCACCGTGCGGAAAAACTCCAGGTAAGCATCCGGGTAGCCCACGCCCTCGCAGGTCGGCAATTCAAACCGCTTTTGCAGCCCCGACAGATAGACCGTCGAACGGTTCAATTTCGTCGCCATGTCCGCCAGCGAGTGCATGCCGTCAAGTCTGCTCCGCCGCCCTAGAAACTTCAAGGAGAAGCCGGTCACGATGCCAGTTTGGGCGCTGATTGATTCTCCTTAAAACACTTGCGCTAGCGGCAGGAACCGCCAATCAGGAAAAAATAGTCGGTTGAGATGACGCGCTTCAATCCGGCCAGCCTCCTTGACCACATGATTGATCACACGGCGGGACGCCTCCATCCGTTCGCCGGCGCATTCGGCGAAATGCCCCGCACCTGGTCCGGACGATCCCGCCAGGCCTGCCACGCAAATTCCAGACCGGCGTCCACCCAGTCCAGCAAATCCAGATCCTTGGCCGGGCAGTATGCCTCTTCCCTGACGCCCAACGCCTGCAGCCTTTTTGCCAGAAACTCCAATGCATTCCGTCCTTCTAGGGATTGTTCCGGATAGAGCTCGCGGGCATATCAAACACCCAATTCGGGGAGTCCACCTTGACTGCCGGGACGCCGCTTAAAACTTTGAGTACCGCTGCCTGATTGTCTGAGTGACGTCTGAGTGACGCCTGAGTGACGTAATTTAGGTGCTTTTGGGTGGGAATGAGGTAGAATGATATTCGAAGATAAAAAACCACTCAAACGCATTTGGAGCCTGTAAATACAGGGGAATGAAGGTGGTGGTAGGTGATGGATTCGAACCATCGAAGGCATAGCCAGCAGATTTACAGTCTGCCCCCGTTGGCCACTTGGGTAACCTACCAAAGCCTAATTTGAAACAGTAACTTGGCGCACTT
>Ga0007854_10001103_pt1 | contig 17476 bp, 1 predicted proteins | sample CryBogCBH12Aug08_FD_60382 | JGI IMG/M metagenome (GOLD analysis project Ga0007854, IMG submission 60382) | Freshwater microbial communities from Crystal Bog, Wisconsin, USA - CBH12Aug08 | ecosystem: Environmental > Aquatic > Freshwater > Lake | place: Crystal Bog, Wisconsin, USA | collected...
GCGAACGCGCCGAAGGTCGTGGCGAACGCGCCGAAGGTCGTGGCGAACGCGCCGAAGGTCGTGGCGAACGCGCCGAAGGTCGTGGCGAACGGGAGCGTTGGGCCGGAGTCGGAAAATTTGGGGTTTTTCAAGCCCAAAGTTTGGGCGGCTGGGGGGCGGTGGCGCCGGTGCCAATGGCATTGGCCCGAAGATTGAATGTCGGTTAAATTGAATTTTGTTATGCGTAAAGTTGTTTTAGTTTTGTTGTGCCTGCTGTCGCTGGCAGCGGTTTGGTTGCTGTGGCCGGGGCGCGAGCGTTCCGCCGCGCCGTTGAATTCCGCCGCGCCGCGCGCCAGTGCCATCGCGTCCGCCGCCGGTGCCGCCGTGCCGGTCGCGCCGCTAAAAATTTCCACGCTCAACCTGACCAATCCGGTGGCGTTCCGTTTGACGAACACCACGCGGACGCTTCGCCAGCTCGCGTCGCAGCCGCACGCCATCCTGTTGCAGAACGCGCTGATTGACACTGATGCGCGGCTGACATTCGCGATTCCGGCGCACCTCAAGTCGGCGGCGCCGGGCGCGTATGTGGTGCAGGCGCGCGGCGTGCTGGACACGTCGTTCCGCGCGTTGCTCACGGGCGCGGGCGCGCAGGTAATTTCTTACATCCCGAACAACGCGTATCTCGTGAAGGCCACGGCGGCGGAAGCCGGCGCGTTGGCGGGCAACCCGCGGGTGCAGGCGGTGCTGCCGTTCGAACCGTATTACAAAGTGCAGCCGTCGCTGCTCGGTCTGGCGGTCACGCAGTCGCCGCTGCCGCCCGGCACGGCGTTGAACCTCGGCTTGTTCGCGGCGGACGCGACGGCGGAAGCGCAGGTGACGCAAGCTGGCGCGGTCATCATCGGCCGCGATCAGTCAGCGTTCGGCCCGGTGCTGCGCGTGCTCGCGCCGGACAATTGGACGGTGCTGGCGCAATTGCCCGGCGTGCAGGCGGTGGAACCGGCGCACCAGCGCGTGTCGGCGAACGACCTGTCGCGCGTGACGCTGGGCATCTCGACGGACACGACGAACGCTTTCAACTACCTGAATCTCTACGGCTCGAATGTGCTGGTGGCGGTGAACGACACGGGCATTGACGCGACGCATCCGGATTTGACGGGCCGCGTTTTCGGCCCGGACACGAACAATGACACGGCCGGCCACGGCACGCACGTCGCGGGCATCATCGCGAGCAGCGGCGTGAACAGCAAAGCGCCGCCGGGGCCGACGGACGTCGGCTCGGTGGCGGAAGGCTCGGTGCCGCACGCGGATTTTCGCGGCAAGGCGCCGCTGGCGACGCTGTTCGCGATGGATTTTAATTTGTCGGATTATGTGCTCCAGACCAACGCCTATCTGCGCGGCGCGCTGATCTCCAACAACAGCTGGGACAACGGCGATGCGGAATATGATTTGTCCGCGTCCAGCTACGACGCGGCGACGCGCGATGCGCTGCCGTTCTCGCCGGGTTCGCAGCCGGTGCTGTTTGTGTTTTCCGCCGGCAATGCCGGCAATGGGAACGATGACGGCGGGCTGGGTAATTCGGACAGCATCCTGTCGCCGGGCACCGCGAAGAATGTCGTCACCGTTGGGGCCATCGAGCAGTTGCGCAACATCACGAACATCGTGACGGTGTTGAACAGCGACGGCACGACCAACTACCATGGGGCTTACTGGCAGAAGTGGACGGATTCCAGCGCGCAGACGGCGTGGTATTCCTCGCGCGGCAACGTGGGCATCGGCACCGAGGGCGCTTACGGACGGTTCAAGCCGGACGTGGTGGCGCCGGGCACGTTCGTGGTCTCCACGCGTTCCGCCCAGTGGGACACCAATTCGTATTACAGCGACACGAACAACATCGGGCAGACGTATCAATATCAGATCGTGGCCACGAATTCGCTCTGGACGCACAACGTATCGGTGCCGCCGAACGCCGTGGCGGTGGCCGTCTATGTCTCGGCGAATAAATATTCGCCGAACCCGATGCCGGATATGCCCATTTATATTAAGCAGGGCGGGCTGCCGTCGGCGACGAACTACGACATTCCCGGCGTGAACCGTATCTCCATCCCGCCCGCCAGCGGTGGTGCGATTGCGGGCATCCAGTCGCTGGCTGGCAACGGATTTTATTTTGCCGTGGCCAATACCAACGGCAGTTCGGTGAATCTTGACATCTCGGTGGCGATCACCGTGACCAATAATTACGGCGACCGGATGCAGGTGCTCGAAGGCATGAACGACAGCCTCGGCGGGCTTTACCGCTACGAGACCGGCACGAGCATGGCGGCGGCGGGTGTCTCCGGTATGCTGGCGTTGATTGAGGATTATTTTACGAACACGCTCGCGCAGACGCCCAGCCCGGCGCTGCTCAAGGCGATGCTCATCAACGGCGCGCGGCCGGTGGGCGGCAATGTGCCGGCAGTGACCAACGGCATTAACCTCGCCGGCTGGGGGCTGCCGAACATCACCAATTCGCTGCCGATGACCAACACAACCGTGAACACATCGAGCAATTCGGCGCTGTTCTTTGTGGATCAGAGTCCGCTCAACGCGCTGGCGACCGGCGATGCCCACACTTATTTCGTCAACCTCAATCAGGATTCGGACGCGCAATATAATGACCTCCATTTCACGCTGGTGTGGACCGATCCGCCGGGCGACCCGAACGCCGCCGTCAAGCTGGTCAACAACCTCGATCTCATCGTCACCAACCTCGACACGGGCGACGTTGGTTACGGCAGCGTTTATTTCGGCAACAACTTCGCGGCCGGCTCGGCTTACAGCGCGCCGTGGGATACCAACAATCCGCCGGCGCTGGACACCATCAACAACGTCAAGCAAATCGTCCTGCCGAATTTCCTCGCGGGCAATTATTCGGTGACGGTGCTGGGCCGCTCGGTGAACGTGAACGCCGTGACCGCGCAGACGAACAACACGGTGCAGGATTACGCGCTGGTGATTTCGGATACCGGCGACGAGCTGGTGCCGGACGCATTCGCGGTGGTGGACGGCGGCATGACCAGCCAGCCGACGAGCTATCAGGACATCACGGACGTGATTACGACCAACGCGCCGTTGTTCGACCAGTTTGCCGGCGCGAACTCACCGTTGCTCGGCACGAACACCATATCGCTGGGCAGCAACACGACCTGGTCCGCCAGCGGCGTGCTGACGGTGGGCATGACGAACCAGTGGCATTTCTACGTCGTGACGAACAACGCGCTGGATGCGCAGGGCAACAGTGCCGACGTGACCAACGCCGCGTTCATTGTGTTCAATTCCGAAACGCTTTCGCTTCAGCGCATGGGCACGCTGGCCACCGACCCCGCGAACGCCACGACGCCGGAGGCGGACATTGATTTGTATGTCAGCACCGATCCGTCGCTGACGAACTTGAGTCCGGCGGCCATCGCCAACTGTCTTGCCGGCACGGTGGCGGCTCCGCCGACGCCGTCGCCCAGTTTCGGCGCGTCGCTGGGGCAGGGCGGCACGGAGTTCGTGGTGTTCAGCAATTCCGCGCCGGGCCAGGTGTATTTCGTCGGCGTGAAATCGGAGTCGCACATGGCGGCGGAATACGCGTTCATGCCGATCTTCACCTCGGTGCCGTTCAGCCAGCTCGATAAAAATGGCAATCAGATTGTGAACGGGATGCTGCTGCCGATGAATATTCCCGATGGCAGCAACGCGAAGCCGGGCGTGACGAACGTGTTCGGGCTGGCGATTTATCCGATGAAGATTGCCAAGGTGATTGTCACCAATTTGAACGAGCATGAAAATTACGGCGACTTGTTCGGGGTGCTTTCCTACGGCCCGAACAGCACCGTGTTGAACAGCCACGCCGGACTGGGCAACACCTTCGGCGCGTTGCCGAGGGTTTATGATGACAGCCGTAATCCCATCGCCGGCTCCACGCCTTCCGCCGGGCCGGGCAGTCTGGTGAATTTCCGGGGCAAGTCCACGCCGGGCCTGTGGATTTTGAGCGAGGAGGACGACGCCCAGAGCCACACCGGCCGCGTCAGCACGCTGACCCTGAAAATCCAGCCGCATCGCGACCTCAACCAGCCGGGCGTCGTCGTGTCGGTGCCGGCGGGCGGGTGGTTTGTGGATTATGTGGATGTGCCGCCGGGTTACACGAACCTGACTTTTTACGGGACGAACATTGACAATCCGCCGGTCTCGCCGGCGATTCAGATGTATGAAAAACTCGGCAACGAACCGACGCTGGCCGACTATGACCAGCGCGCGGATTTGGTGAACGGCAGTCCGCCGGGCAATATTATTTCCGTCGGGCCGCCGCTGAACTTGGGGCGTTATTTCATCGGCCTTTACAATCCCGGTCTCACCGATGCGAATGTGCTGCTGGCTTATTCGCTCGGCTTCGGCTCGGGCGTGAGCGATGCGTTCAGCTACGCCAGCGGGTCGTCCACCCCGCTGCTGGACGACGCGGTTTCGTCCTCGGTCATCACCGTGCCGAACACGGTCACGCAACTGGTCGCGGGGGTGAATGTCGGCATCGTGGTGGATTCGCCGCGCATTTCGGATTACACCTTCACGCTAATTAGCCCGACCGGCCAGAGCGTGTTGCTGATGGAAAACCGCGGCGGCACGGATACCAACGGTGCCGGGGCGGTGTTTGTCTATACCAACGTGCTCAACGCCACCGCATCCGGCGGAGCCGCGCCCGACACCAATTATCTTCAGGTCTCGCCGCTCGGCGGCACGGTGCCGATCACCTACAACTTCTACACGGTGAAGGACGAGATGACAGTTTACGCCGGCACCAACAGCGCAAATTTTTACATCGGCTCGCCGGATTTTCTCTGGGACACCGGGTTCACCAACAATCCGCCAATCGGCAACGGCGCGCAGAGCACGGCGCCGGCGACCATCAACGTGCCCTATTCGGGAGTGAGCTACATCACGATCATCATGAATCAGTTTGGCAATCCGTATGCCGGCAATGGTGACGCGTGGACTTACACCGCCGGCGCGCCAATCACGAATTACGAATACATGGTGTTCACCGACGACACCAACCTCACCGACACGCCCATCAAGTTTGCGCAGCCGCCGTTCAGCTTCACCGAAAGCTCCTCGAACTTCACCTTGTGCGATTTCGAGCTGGTGACGAACGGCGATTATTTTGCGCCGACGAACATTTACGACCTTTACGGCGGCTGGACGCTGCCGACCAACCTCGTGACGGTCAGCACGGTTTTCAACACCAATTATCCGGCGTTCAGCACCAACGCGTTCGTGCAGGTGACCAACGTGGTGACGCTGTCCAGCAACTACGTCAGCGTGGTGGCGGACCCGTCCGACTCCATTGGCGACAACACCGGCACCAACCTGCTCGCGCTGGCCACCGGCACGATCATGCGCGACATCGCGACGGTGCCGGGACGGATTTACAACGTGACTTTCTGGTATCGCGGCCCCGGCATTTCGAGCTGGTGGCGCGGCGAGGGCGACGCCACCGACAGTTCCGATCCGGAAAAGAACGGCAACAACGGCACATTGGTCGGCCGGTTCAATTTCCCGGCGGGCGAAGTGGGACAGGCGTTCGGCTTCCTCGACGCCGGCCAGCAGTTTCAGTTTGCCGGCACCAACACCTATGTGCAGATCCGCCAAAACACCGCGCTCGACGTGGGCAAGGGCGGCGGCTTCACCGTGGAAGGCTGGATCAATCCCACCAACGTGATGCGCCCGCAGCCGATTGTCGAATGGCTGGCCAAAGTGCCGACCAATGCGGCGGTGACGAATCTCGTCATCCTCGCCGGCCCGTATCTGAATCCGGCCACGGCTCATTATTATTATCTGCTGGCCGCGACGAACTGGACGGTTTCCGAATTCTGGGCCAAGCAGCTCGGCGGCCATCTGGCGACGGTCAACACTGCGAACGAACAGAATTGGATTTTTGACAACTTCGCCAACTACGGTGGTGTGAACCGCAACCTGTGGATCGGTTTGACGAACGATTCAGCGACGACGTTTGGCTGGTCGAACGGTGATGCCACCAACTATTTCAACTGGCTGTCCGGCCAGCCGTTGAACAGCAACGGCACGACGCGGAACTATACGTTCATCCGCGGCACGACCAATGCGCCGTCCGGCCTTTGGCTGTGCGCGAACAACAACGGCTACACCCAAAACCTGCCGGGCACGACGAACATCATTTATGGCGTGGTCGAGGTGGAGCAGATCCAGACCAACGGCGTGCAGCTCTGGGTTTCGGCGACCAACTCCATGCCCGGCGGCACGAACCGGATTGTCAGCACGAACGGCTGCATTTACGCCAATCTCATTGACGTGAGCAACGCCTGGCACGAGGTCTGGTCCGCGCCCGGCCTGCTTGCGACCAATGTTTATCAGCACATTGCGCTGACGTTCGACACCAACAGCGGCCTCGCCAAGCTGTATTTGAACGGCACCAATGTCGCGACGACCAACCTGTTCATGGTCGGCAACGTGTTCACTCCATTCGTGCCGAGAACGGACGGCGACGTGCTGCTGGGCCGGGACATGACGCTTTACACGAATAATTTTTTCTCCGGGCGCATGGATGAAATGAGCATTTACAGCCGCGCCTTGTCCGACGCGGAAATCGCCGCCATCTACCGGATCTCGACGACGGCCACGAACGGCCTGACCGGAAAATTTGATCCGTCGGTCGTGCCGGCGGTCGGCCTCGCCGAGGCGCTGGTGACGTTCGGTAACAACTCCAGTAACGTGATTTTTGGCGTGAACAATCAGTGGGAGGTGAACAGCTACACCTTCACGGCCACGACCAACACGATGCCGCTGCGCATCACCGGCATGGAGCCGGGTATTTTGCTGGATAACTTCGCCGTCTCCGAGGCGCCGCTGACAAATCTTTATTACCTGCCGGAACAATCGTTGAACGACACGCTGGCAGGCGGCTCGGCCAGCGGCGACTGGCAGTTGCTCGTTTGGGACGACCGCGTCGGTGCCTACGTCACCAACTTCAACGGGTTGGTGAGCTGGCAGTTGAATTTCATTCTGGCCTCCAACTCGCTGGTCGCCGCGTCGCTCGCGCCGCAGACGCCGACGCCCAGCACGGTAGGTCCGGGCCAGACGGTTTATTATTTAGTGAACGTGCCGGCGTGGGCGCAATGGGCCACGAACATTCTCGTCTCCTCCGACACGCCGGTGAGCTTGCTGTTCGATCCGACCAATTTGCCGACCGGTTATCCGGGCGACCAAACTTTGTTGTCGGGTTCGACCGGCGGCATCGGCTCGCCGGTGTTGGCGGTCAATCAACCGTTCCCGCTGACGGCGGCCAATCAGGCCGGCTCGTATTATTATTTGGGCGTCAGCAATTCCAGCACCCACGCGGCGTCCGTCGTGCTGGAGGTGGATTACGACATCATGGCGTTGACGAACGGCGTGCCGTTCACCAACTCGCTGTCCACGAATGATTCCGTCCGCTACTTCTCGTTCGCGGTCACCAGCAACGCCTACGCGGCGACGTTCCAGTTGCTGAAATTGAGCAGCAACGCCGATCTCGTCGTGCGCAAAGGCGTGCCGCTGCCGAACCTGACGAACACCGACTACGGCAGCTTCAACGCGACCAACGCGGATGAAAATATTTATGTCTTCACCAATTCCTCGCCCGTGCCGCTGTCGGCGGGCACCTGGTATCTCGGCGTGTTTCGCCGCGACGCCGGGCCGGTGAATTACACCGTGCTGGCGAAGGAACTCGACACGGCGACGCCGACGGTTATTCCACTGACCAACGGCGTGCCGTTCAATTTCACCGCCGGGCCGGGAGCGGCGCTGACGAATTTCTTCCGGTTCAGCGTCTCCAACAGCGCGACGGCGGGGCTGCGCTTCGAGCTGTATAATTTGACCGGCAACGGCGATCTGACCGTGCAGACGAACGCGCTGCCGCTGTCGCCGCCGTTCTTTGAAAGCAGCCAGAACGCGGGCCGCACGCCGGAGTTGATTTGGGTTTTCACCAACACCGCGCTGACCAACCTCGCGGCGGACTGGTATCTCGGCGTGCCGAACCGCGAAATCACGAATATCAATTACACCATCGTGGCGATGATTGACACGAACGGATATTTCCCGGCGTTCCCCGGAGCAGAAGGCACCGGCGGCGGTGCGTTCGGCGGTGGCCGGCTCGGTTACAGCAACACGGTTTATCACGTCGTCAACCTGAACGATGCCGGCGACGGCAGTTTGCGCGACGCCGTCAGTTCGACGAACCGCACGGTGGTGTTCGACGTGTCCGGAACGATTTATCTCCAGTCGCAGCTGGTCATCACGAATTCGTATCTGACGCTCGCGGGCCAGACTGCGCCGGGTGACGGCATCACGGTCGCCGGCTGGGAAACTTCCGTGACCAACGCGCACGATGTAATCATCCGCTACCTGCGTTTCCGTCCGGGCAACGCCTACACCAACACGACGACGGTTTGGTTCAGCGGTTTTGAAGGTGCCACGAATGATTCCACGCCCGCGTCCGGCAGTTATTTTGCCGGCGGCTGGTCGGTGGATGCCGGCTCGGTGGACTGGCTGACCAATGGAACCTTCAGCGCGACGGCTTACAGCGGCAATTGCTTCATTGACCTCAATGGCAATGGTCCGGCTGTGATTTCCACCAATGTCCCGACGGTTGTGGGTATGCAATATGCGGTCAATTTTGCCTACACTCGCAATCCCGACGCAGCTTCGGAACAGGCGGCAGTTTTGGCGGACGGACAGGTGTTGGGCACTCTCACTGCCGCGAATGCGAACTCATGGGCGAACCTCGGCTGGCAGACTGCCTCGTATTTCTTTACGGCCACCTCAAACTCCACGCACTTGGCGTTCATGTCCACCAACACGCCCGGCCTTTCCGGCGTGCTGTTGGATGCGGTCAGCTTGACCACGAATGTCGTGGTGACCGCCGCGCCGGGCGATGCGCTCCGGTTCATCACGGTGTCGAATGTCATCGCTGACCACGTCACGGCGACGTGGGCGCCGCGGCAGGTGTTGTCCGCGATTGATTCGACGAATCTCACGGTGCAATGGTCCGTGATGAGCCAGCAGCTTTACGACACGAACGGCATTGGCGACGGCTCGCAGTTGCGCCAAGGTAACGGCGCGTTGAGCTTCCACCATAATCTCTACGCGGACAATTATGCGGGCAGCCCGCATCTGTCCGACAACGTGAGCCTCGATTTCGTGAACAACGTGATTTACAACTGGGGCACCAACGCCGGTTCCTCGCTCGTGGATCCTACGAACAATCCGGCCGCCTTCACGAACCAGATTAATTACACCTGCAATTATCTCATCGCCGGGTCGAATTCGTTCCAGCCGTGGATCGCGTTCCGCAGTATGTCCACCAACACCTGGATTTTCCAGACGAACAACTTCATTGACACGAACTTCGACGGCGTGCTCAACGGCGGCGACACGCATTGGTTGATGTTCACCAACCCGCTCACGCAATTGGGCCGGCCGTTATCGCTGGTGCCGGTCACTACGGACGAGGCTTATCAGGCTTACGAGAAGGTGCTCGCGTTCGCTGGCACGTCGCTGCTGCAGCGCGACACGGCGGATACGAACCTTGTCACCGGCGTCCGTCAGCAGAATGGTCAGATCATTCACTCGCAAAACCAAGTCGGCGGCTGGCCGACGCTGAATTCCACGGCACCGTTGGTGGACACGGATCAGGACGGCATTCCTGATTATTGGGAGATTACGTTCACTGGCATTTATCCGACGCCAACCAACCCGATTGGCTCGCAGGCTTCGTCTGCGTTGCCTGGCTACACGCGCCTGGAGGAATATCTCAGTTGGCTCGCCAATCCGCACGCGCTCACGTTTTCGAATACCACCGTGGCGGTGGATCTCTACAAACTGACCGGCAACTCCGGCAACCTGTCATTCTCCGCGACCAATGCCATCAACGGCACGGTGTATCTCACCAATGTTTTGTATTACACCAATTACAGCGGGATGGTTATTGGTCCCGTGACCAACACCGGGACGTTCAGCAACAGCATCGCGGTGTTCACGCCCACGAACACTTCGCCGGGTTACGCGTCGTTTGATTATTACGTCACGAACAACGACACCCACGCCTACTTCGGCCCGGTGACGGTGAGTGTCGTTGTCAGTGGTGTGCCGGTGTCGCCCATCATCACGCTGACCAACTTGATGCCCTACACCAACCAGACGACGTATTCCGGTTTGGATTATTACCGCTACGATGTTTCGACCAATTGCTACGGCGTGAAGTTTGAGATTCTGAACCCGTCCGGCGACGTGAACCTGTATGCCAGCTACGGCCTGCCGCTGCCGCTGGTTAGTAATCCGGTATTTGACGCCAGCACCAATGGCGGCACCACCAATGAATTGATTCTTGTGTTGACGAACACCGCGCCAGTGTCGTTCACGAACGGCTGGTGGTATCTCACCGTCTCCAACGCTTCTGGCGTGCCGGTGAATTATACCATCCTCGCGACGGAACTCGTCGCGCCGGTCTTCATTTACAGCCCGGCGAACACCAACGTGTTTGAACTGACGCAGCTCACCGTGACCAACACGGCCATCACTTATTCGCCCGGCCACACGATCACTTACACAAATTTCCTGACCATAAACACCAACGCGATGAATCTACTCGGTTGGACGAATGCGTTTGCCAACACTACCAATACCGCGCCTGTCATTGACGCCAACGGCATCATCACCTGGACGCCGAGCGAGGCGCAAGGACCGGGCGTTTACACGCTCACCACCATCGCGTTCGACACAAATTCGCCGCCGACCAGCTCGACGAACCATTTCGACGTGACCGTTTATGAGGTGAACACGCCGCCGTTCTGGCCGACGAACACGCCGAGCCAGACGAACTACACCATCCCCGGCCTGACTTTGCTCACCGTGACCAACACCGCGCTTGATGCGGATTTGCCGACGAATTTGCTGGCCTACCAGTTGTTCGTTACGCCATCGCCCACGAATTTGCCTGCCATCACCAATGCGGTGATTGATACGAACGGCATCATCACTTGGACGCCCACGCTGGCGCAGACGCCGGGCTTCTACACCTTCATGACGGTGGTGACGGACACCAACGCTTGGGCGCTGACAAATCAGGTTTTGTCCGCGACAAATTATTTCACCGTCACCGTCACGCCGGTGGCGCTGCCGTTCGCGTTCACGCATCCGGCGCAATCCCCCACGGGCACCAACGCCCAACTCGACGGCATGGTGACGCCGAACGGCCTGCCGACGACCGCGTGGTTCCAATGGGGCACCAGCACCAACTACGGCCTCGTCACGCCGCCGTCCGTCGTCGGCTCGAATTTTAATTTTAATGTGATCTACACGGCGAGCTCCGTCACCGGCCTGACGGTGAATTTACCTTACCATTACCGGTTGGTCGTCAGCAACGCCGTTGGCATGAACTTCGGCTTCGACCAGATTTTTGATCAGGGCAATCTGGTCGCGTGGGGCGCGGATTTCCTCGGCCAGACCACGCCGATTCCGGTGGCGCTGACGAATCTCGTGACGGGCATCGGTGCGGGCTATGATTTTAGCATCGCGCTGAACAATAACGGCTCGGTCATTTCGTGGGGCGACGGCATCTTCGGCCAGACGAACGTGCCGGCGGATTTGACCAACGCCGTTTCTGTCAGCGGCGGTTACAAGGACGGTCTCGCGCTGCGCCGCGACCGCAGCGTTCGCGTTTGGGGTTCCAACCAGTTCAGACAAACGAACGTGCCGCCGAACCTGACCAACGCCGTGCTTGCCGTCAGCGGCGACTGGCACTGCCTCGCGCTGCGCGATAACGGCACGGTTGTGCCGTGGGGCAACAACTTGGTCGGCCAGACGAATCTGCCGCCCGGTTTGAGCAACGTCGTATTCATCGCGTCGGGCGGCTATCACAGCCTGGCCTTGAAGAACGATGGCACCGTGGTCGCTTGGGGCGACGACTCTTACGGCCAGACGAATGTCCCCGCCGGTTTGAGCAATGTTGTCGCCGTGGCCGGCGGCGAATCGCACAGTGTCGCGCTGAAGAACGACGGCACTATCATCGCTTGGGGCGATAACTCGCTCGGTCAAACAAATGTCCCCGCCGGCAGTAATTTTATTGCGATTGCGTGCGGTGGTTTCCACAGCCTTGGTTTGCGGAGCGACGGCACGGTGCAGCTTTGGGGCGATACCAGCGCCGGCCAGTTAAACGGCTATCCCACCAATAATTTGACCAATGCCTTCGCCATTGCCGGCAGCGGCGGCGGCGGTTTCCACAGCCTCGCGCTCACATCACTGTTTGGTTTGAACCAGACCAACAACGCGCCGTTCTGGACGAATAATTCGCCGGTCGTTCAGGTTTTTGAAATTACGAACCAGCCTGCCAGCGTGCTATTCACCAACGCAGCGACGGACACGAATGTTCCCGCGCAAATTCTCTCGTATCGTTTGCTGAATCCGCCGGCTTGGGCGGTCATCGGCCAATACACCGGCATCCTCACGCTCACGCCGACCGAGCCGGTGGGGCTGGGCACAAACATCCTCACCGTGGTCGTCACCGACAATGGCTATCCGGCATTGAGCGCGACGAACACCGTCACCGTGGTGGTTTATGAAATCAACACGCCGCCGTTCTGGCCGACGAACACGCCGAGCCAGAGCAACTACGTCATCAACGCCGCGAATCTGCTCACCGTCGCCGACACCGCGTTCGACGCGGATGTGCCGACGAATGCGCTGACTTATTCCGTGTCGGTTTCCGGCGGCGTCACTAACGCGTTCATTTCTACGAATGGCATCTTTACCTGGACGCCGTCGCCCGCACAGGTTTCGAGCAATGCTTACACCGTCACCGTCACCGTGACAGACACCAACGCCTACGCGCTGACCAACCAGACTTTGACCGCGACGAACACTTTCACCGTGACCGTCCTGCCGCCGCTGACGCTCACCAACGGTCTGGCATCGCCGCCGAATATTCTCGCTGGCAACAGCGTGAATTTCTACCTCGTCCCCGTGCCGGCCACCGCCGACTTCGCCACGAACACGCTGTTATTCGCCACGCCCGCCGGCGTGAATGTCTGGTTCACCACCAACGCTCCGCCGAGCGTCGGCGCGATCAACGACACGTTGCTGCTGGCCAACAGCACTGGTGGTTTGGCCATTCTCAACACCACCAGTTCCGTGCCGCTGCTGGTTACTAACTCGTTCTACTGGCTCGGCGTGCAGAACACCAACAATTTCGCCGTGACGAACGCGCTGGAGGTGGATTTCCATCTCGTGTCGGCGCCGGTTGTTGCCCCGGTGAACATCAGCAGCATTATTTTCACGAACATTGCCACCATACCCGGCTATTGGCTGACGTGGTTTGCGCCGAGCAATGATTTGTTCCAGGTGCAATGGACGCCGTCGCTCGCGCCGACCAACTGGCAGACATTCCTGCTGCCGCCGGTGGTGATGTTCAACCCCAACTTCCCAGCCAGCGCCACGAACGCGCAGTTCAACTTTTTTGACGACGCTTCGCAGACCGGCGGCAGCTTCGGCACGAACCGCTTCTACCGCCTGCGGCTGGTGAATCCATTAACGAACACCCCGCCGGAATTTTTATTCGCGCCGACGAACTTCGTCGCCATCCCGAATATCGCCCTCGTGGTCACCAACACCGCGCACGACTGGGACTTCCCCGTGCAGACGCTGACCTATTCTGTTTCCGGCAGTCTCGCGGGCACGAACCTCGTGACCATTGACCCGAACGGCATCATCACTTGGACGCCGACCTTGGCGCAATCCAGCCTGACCAACATTATCACCACCATCGTCACCGACAGCGGCGTGCCCGCCATGAGCGCGACGAATGTGTTCGTTGTGGTCGTGGCAACCGTCTCGATTCCTTACGCCAGTGCCCTGCCGGCAAAATCTGTGACGGGCACCACTGCCTTGTTGAATGGCTTTGCCAGTCCCAACGGAACAAATAGCAGCACGGCGTGGTTTGAATGGGGCGCGAGCCGTTATTACGGTGGCACGACACCGCCGGTGACTGTCGGCGGCGGCAGCAACGTGGTGTATGTCACCGCGTCCATCACAGGCTTGATTAGCGGCCAGAGTTATTACTATCGCCTCGTGGTCAGCAACGCGCTGACAGTCGTGCGCAGTTTTGAACAACAATTCGCCGTGGGCAGCCCGGTGGCTTGGGGCGCCATGGCCACGGATCCCTCCGGTTTGACGAATCCAATCGTCATTGCCGCAATTCCTTCCGGCTTGACGAACACGGTGGCCGTCGCCGCCGGCACGTTTGGTTCCGACGGTCTGGCGTTGAGAGCCGACGGAACCATAACTGCCTGGGGTTTTGGTCCGACGAGCGTGCCGGTTGGATTGACCAATGCCGTCGCCGTTGCGAGTGGTATGTTTAACGCTCTGACTTTGAAGAGCGATGGCACGGTGGCCGCTTGGGGTGACGGCAGTGACAATATGCTCAACATTCCCGCCGGGGCGACGAACATCGTGGCGATTGCAGCGGGTTACAATCACTTCCTCGCCTTGAAGGACAATGGCACCGTGGTGGCTTGGGGTAATAATTCCAGTAATCAGACGAATGTTCCGGCCGGATTGAGCAACGTCGTCGCCATCGCCGGGGGGGCTTTTTATAGTCAGGCTTTGAAGAATGACGGCACGGTTGTCAACTGGGGAGGCACCTATGCCAATGTGCCGGCTGGCTTGACCAATGTGGTGGCCCTTGGCGGCGGAGTTGATTACTCCGCGGCGTTGATTGGCGACGGCACGGTCAGGTGCTGGGGACCTGGTATGCCGGGCTCGGATTTCGGGGGGCCACTCGGTCTGGGATTGGAAACCAATGTGCCGCCTAATTTGACCAATGCGGTTATTGTTTCCGGTGGGACGGAGCAAAGCATTGCCCTCAGAACCGACGGCACGGTGGTCTGCTGGGGATACAATTATGACAATCAGTTAAACGCGCCCGCCGGTTTGAGCAACGTGGTGGCGGTTGCCAGCGGCCAGCGTTTCTGTCTCGCCCTGACTTCTGCGTTGGCCAATACGCTGGTCGTTCCCACCATCAGCAGCATCACCACCAGCACCAACAGCGCGCCGCCTTCCGCCACCAACGGCCTCGCCCTGCAATGGAACGCGCCCGTCTATGAGGCGTTCCAGATGCGCTGGACCACCAACCTCGCCGCGCCGGTCACTTGGACGCTGTTCCCGAACATCTTCACTTCCACCAACGGAAGCTTTAACTTCGCGGACACCAACGCCCCGTTCCTGTCGAAGTTCTACCAGTTGATTCTGCTGCCTTAAAGTTGGTCGGTGCAACGACCGAAAACCGACCGGTTTGGGTTTTTTACCAAAACCGGCTTTGCATTTGCCTCCGCGTGGCGTAGTGTGAATTTTCGTTTGAACGGGAAATTCACAGCATGAGCAAGGAATTCATCAAGATCGGCGGCGCGCGGGAGCACAACCTCAAAAACCTCACGCTGCAAATCCCGCGCGACAAGCTCGTCGTCGTCACTGGCTTAAGCGGCAGTGGCAAGTCATCGCTCGCGTTCGACACGATTTACGCGGAAGGCCAGCGCAAATACGTCGAATCGCTCTCGGCTTACGCGCGCCAGTTCCTCGACCAGTTGCAAAAGCCGGACGTGGATTTCATCGAAGGTTTGTCGCCCGCGATTGCGATTGAGCAAAGAAGTTCCGGCAGCAGCCCGCGCTCGATTATCGCGACGACGACGGAGATTTACGATTACCTGCGCCTGCTTTACGCGCACATCGGCAAATCACATTGCCCGGAAACCGGCGTGCCCATCTCCACGCAAAGCACCAGCGACATCGTGGACAAAATTCTCGCGCTGCCGCCAAAAACGAAAATCATGCTGCTCGCGCCCGTCGTGCGCCGGCAGAAAGGCGAGTTCCGCGACGTGTTTGAAAGATTGGCGCGCGAAGGTTTTGTGCGTGTCCGCGTGGACGGCGAAATCATGGAGCTGGGCGAAGAAGCCGCGCGCATCAAGCTCGACAAAAAGAAATTCCACAACATTGAGGCCGTCGTTGACCGCTTGGTGATTGACGAGAAAATCCGCGTGCGGCTCGGCGATTCGGTGCAGACTTCACTACGGCTCGGCGAAGGCGTGATGTTCACGCTGCATCAGGAGCCGATGGCAAAACCGGAATCGTGGACGGAAACTTTGCACTCGAACAAAATGTGTTCGCCCGCGACGGGCAAGAGCTACGATCCGCCGACGCCGAAACATTTTTCCTTCAACGCGCCGTCCGGTGCGTGCGCCACCTGCCACGGCCTCGGTCAAAAAATGGTTTTCGACGAGGCACTCGTCGTGCCGAATTTTGACGAGCCGCTCGAAAGCGCCATCCAGCCGTGGCGGCGCGCGGGCAAGCGGATGAACATTTATTACAAGGCCATGCTGCGTTCCGTGGCGTCGCATTTCAACGTGGACTTGCAGACGCCGTGGAAGGATTTACCGGAGAATTTCAAAACCGTTTTGCTGCACGGCTCCGGCGAGGACAACGTGGAATTCAAATTCTGGCGCGCGGGCAAGGTCAGCAGCATTGACCGCCCGTTTGAAGGCGTGCTCGTGAATCTGGAACGCCTCGCGACGGACAGCGAAAGCGAGTTCATGCGCAACCGTCTCAAGCAATACATGACGCCGCAGTTTTGCGATGTCTGTGGCGGCAAGCGCTTGAAGCCGGAAATCCTCGCCGTGACGCTCGGCGGCGAACAGTTTGTTTCCAAGCTCAAAACTAAAAACTCAAAATCCAAAACTCTCAAAATCCCCGGGCTGTCTATCATGGACGTTTGCGGCTTGTCGGTTGAAAAAGCGGATGAGTTTTTCGCATCGTTCAAGCTAACGGAGTTTGAGCAGAAAATCGCCGCCGAAGTCGTGAAAGAAATTCGCGCACGACTCGGTTTCCTACGCAATGTCGGCCTCAATTATCTCACGCTCGACCGCGAGAGCGGCACGTTGAGCGGCGGCGAGGCGCAGCGCATCCGGCTCGCGACGCAGATCGGCGCGGCGCTCGTCGGCGTGCTTTATGTTTTGGACGAACCGAGCATCGGCTTGCATCAGCGCGACAACGACCGACTGCTCGCCACGCTGAAAGGTCTGCGCGATTTGGGTAACACGGTGCTCGTCGTTGAGCACGATGCAGACACGATTCGCGCGGCGGATTACATTTTGGATCTCGGTCCCGGCGCGGGCGTGCATGGCGGTGAACTTGTGGCGGCGGGCACGTTGCCGGAAATTCTTGCGGTAAAAAAATCTTTAACCGGCCAATACCTGACCGGCGAATTGGAGATTTCCATTCCCAAAAAACGCATCGTGCCGACGGAAGAACGCGGCTGGCTGGAAGTCATCGGCGCAACGGAAAATAATTTGCAGAACATTGACGTGCGGATTCCGCTCGGCACGTTCACCTGCGTCACCGGCGTGAGCGGTTCCGGCAAGAGCACGCT
>Ga0007854_10001104_pt1 | contig 17465 bp, 17 predicted proteins | sample CryBogCBH12Aug08_FD_60382 | JGI IMG/M metagenome (GOLD analysis project Ga0007854, IMG submission 60382) | Freshwater microbial communities from Crystal Bog, Wisconsin, USA - CBH12Aug08 | ecosystem: Environmental > Aquatic > Freshwater > Lake | place: Crystal Bog, Wisconsin, USA | collected...
GCACCGCGTTCCTCTGTGCAAACGCGTCATAGAGATTTTGGGAATCATGAAGAAAGCACAAGTTAACCAATACGTGTTCCCCGGCCATTCCGTTGAAAAAAACTCCCACTTGTCGACCGGTGCGCTCCTAGTGACCATGAAGCGGCTGCCAGACTTCAAGCAGTACACACCCCACGGTCTACGCTCCACGTTCAGAGATTGGGCTTCAGAGACAACCGCGTTCCCTAATGAAACTTTGGAATTGGCGCTTGCGCACACCATTAAAAACAAGGCCGAGGCGGCGTATCGCCGTCAGGATCAACTTGAAAAACGTGCAAAGCTCATGCAGCAATGGCAGACCTATGTTGATGCGAGGTTTGTTACTGGAAGCGTCACACCACTTCATAAGAAAGCAAAGAAATGAGTCCATCAAAAAAGCATGCTCACCCCCTGAGGTATCAACTTCGAGTGGTAGCGGGCAAACTTGAAACCGGAAGTCTCACACCGAAGGAGATTACAGGACTCGCGAAGGTACTCAGGAAATTGGCGGACGGTGAATCACTAGACGACATCTTTGAGGTCAAGAGTCCCGCCCATCGACCAGCATCAGCAAACATTGACCAGCGCTTGTATGACGTTGAGCTATTGCGCTTAGACAAGAAGCACGGCGGTGGTGGACTAAAAAAAGCGGAGGCTATTGCTGAAGTCGCGAAGCGTCATTTCGTGTCCACTCAGACGATAGAGACCGATCTCAAGTCGGATCGTGCGAAGGTCATAAGAGAAGATGTTCGTCGGCAGCATTACAGCCCTTTTGAACTGGAACATGACCAAGGGTCAGGAGGTTGCCAGTCAAGGGGGGATAAGTAGGGCGTTATCCCCCGTCGATTTTTTCCGCACCAAGACCTATCGTAGGACCATCGTATGAAAGGAACTAAACGATGGTTACTACACATCAACGTGGACAAATGTGGACACCACTCCAGTCCAATGACATTCGCGTAATCCGTCACGCCACAGTGCGTGCAAAGCTCAACGTCAGCAGCGCCAAGCTGTTTGACATGTGCGCAAAAGGCGTCTTCCCTAAGCCGTTTACGCTCGTACCGGGCGGCCGCGCTGTCGGCTGGTTGGAACATGAAGTCGATGCGTGGATTTTGAACCGCAAGGGGGATATAGAGGGGGAAGTGGCATGAGCAACATTTTGCAAAGAGCGATTGCCGCCATTGCTGCGTCCAAGCAGGCATTAGGGAACCGTCCTGCAACGGAAGTCGAATGGGACAAGTTATTTAAAGCCTACGAGGGCATGTTGACTCTCATGTTGCGAGTCTGTGGTTTATCTCAAATGCAGGCGAGAAGCATCGCAAAGTCAATATTTGGGGGTGACGCTGGTCGAATGCTGCAAAACATTGCAAAGCACGGAGCGTCTAATGATTGATGCATTCAAATCGACCACATTCAGCAATCACAAACGGAGCAAAGCGCCGCCGGATCTCTATCTCGCGGGCAAAATTAGCCATACGTGCTGGCGGCACAACCTAATACCTAATCTTCGACAGAGTCGATGGGAAAACGGCCAAATAGTAACGGATCAGTTTAACTATGTTGGTCCGTTCTTTGTGGCTTGCGATCACGGCTGCTATCACGGGCCGACAACTCATGGAGCGCTTGGCGATGGCAATGGCCTTTGTGCCGAGCCACTGGACGATAAAGCACTAGTCATTCAACGTTGTCAGCAGGCAATATCAAAATGCAATTTGCTTTTTGCATATATCGACGCGCATCAATGCTACGGAACGGTAGCGGAAATTGAACGTGCACTTATTTTGAACAAGCAGGTGGTAATTGTTTTTGCTCCCGGAATAGCGAGCGCTGAGAAGAATGAATTTTGGTTTGTTGCCGCCCGAGCTGCAGCCGTATTATTCGATGTGACGGAGACTGTGCTGCCGATAGTGTTTAAATTAATACTGCAATTGGTGGCTCAAGGAGCTATACGGTGAATGACAAAAAATTCCCACTGGCTTCGGAAAATATTCCCAATCTTTTGAAGGGGCTTAACCGATGGATTTCGTGGAAAGCTGGGAAAGCAAAGCCCAACGGGAAATTCGATAAGGTTCCTATTGATCCCACCACTGGGCGCAATGTGGATGGAACCGATCCCGCCAAGCACATGTCATTTGCTGATGCCCACGCCGCTTACATGGCAGGTAGATGTTCCGGCATAGGTATTGCCTTGACAGACGAACCCGTATCCACTTGGGGCAACGTACTTTGCGGGGCACCTCAGTATCTTGTCGCACTCGATTTGGACGGGTGTGTAGATAGTCTGGTACAGGTGAAAGCGCTCTGGAAAGAACTTGGCAGCATTTACATTGAGGCATCTCCCAGCGGAAACGGTGTCCGCATGTTCGCTTTGAGTCGGGTATTGATAAGGGGGGGAAATGCCGGGAATGGGCGTGAGCTTTACTCGACTGGACGCTTCATGACAGTTACTGGTCAAGCTGGCCGGGGGAAGGTGGTTGATGCAACTGACCCGCTGTGCGCGCTGGCTAGCGAATGGTTTAAGTGCAAATCTGAAAGACCTTTTGCGCTGGGTCTAATAGGCAAGCCACCAACATCTCAATCGACGAGAAAAATCCTCGCACATTTGGTACCGGGTTACCTCCCGGAGGTGTCTGAAAGCATTGTGCGGGTTCGGGCTCAGCTCGATTCGATAGATGCCGATTGCAGCTATGAAACTTGGCGGAATGTTATATGGTCACTTTTGTCTACGGGGTGGTCATGCGCAGAAGAAATGGCAAGATCGTGGAGCCAAACTGCGACTGACCGTTATGAGGAAAAGGCTTTTAATGCAGTGGTCAATAGCTATGTTCCGACCCGGGGCATCACGTTGGGGACACTTACCTATCACGCGAAATTGGCCGGGTGGCTTCCGCAAGCAGAGACGTTGCAACAATTGACACCTGAACTCCGCTCAAGGTGCCTCCCCAACGAAATTCACCTGAAGCTAATTTCTGCAATCGAACTGAAACGCAGGCCACCGCTTCAATGGGTAGTGAAAGGGCTTTTGCCTTCAAAAGGGCTGGCGGCCATTTATGGTCAGTCTGGAAGTGGGAAAACTTTTGTCGCCTTGCACATGGCGTTTGCACTAGCTGAAGGGGTGGAGCACTGGTTCGGCTTAAAGATAGTAGCTACACCTGTAGCTTATGTTGCGCTTGAGGGAACTGGCGGGTTGCGGCAACGAATTCAGGCATTAGAGGCGCAACATAGCCGCGCAGCACCGTCAAGGATTCGATTTCTGCTTGGAGACTTCACGCTTTTAGAGGGTCGGCATGTGACCGAGCTAGCCGCAGAAATCCAGGCTACCTTCGGAGCGGGTGCTATTGTGTTCGTGGACACACTTAATCAGTCTGCTGCCGGTGCCGATGAAAATTCCAGCGTGGATATGGGTATCGTCGTATCCAACGCAAAGGCACTGGCAGCGGCAGTCGACGGTATGGTTGTACTTGTGCACCATTCTGGAAAAGATCAGGGCAAAGGTATGCGGGGACACAGTTCCCTGCACGCTGCCATGGACTCAATCATCGAAGTGGTCGCCACCGCAAACGGTAGGGCATGGAGAGTCACCAAGTCTAAAGATGGCGAATCGGGCGCTTCCCACGGTTTCGAGTTGGTGCCCTATGCAGTCGGCCAGGATGGAGACGGAGATGAAATTAGAAGCTGTGCCGTGCGCCCGGTCATTTTGAATACCAGCAATGCGCGCAAGGCTCCCTCCGGTAAGAACCAAAAGGCAGCACTGCAGATTCTTACAGCGCTAAGTAGAGATCACCCACATGGCTATGCACTGTCAGAAGCCGTGAGAGTGGTATCCGGCATCCTTTCCGGCGCCGATAGCCGGAAGACCAGCCGCGCCAAGGAGGCCATTGATGGACTGGTCGCCTCCGGTCATCTTGCTCTGACTGACGGGTCCATCACGATCACATGAGGATCAAAAAATACCGAAATGCAACCGAACCGAACCCCCTTATAGGGGGATTCGGTAAATCGGTCATTGCATCTGACCGAAACGGTACCGAAACGGTTTTCGGTCTAGTGAACTCGCCTGACTTCCGTGGGTCAATGCACTAATGCAGCAACCGCCACGCCGGCGCCCATTCAACCCGGATAAGCCCCATGCCACTGCCCAACATGAAGACGCGCTGCACTGCTCAATGCCGTGCACGTGGCGACCAGTGTTGGAACCCTGCCGCTTTCGGCTGTAACACCTGTCGCTATCACGGCGCTAAACCGCCACAAGAGATAAAGCGCGGTGCTGAACATGGCAGGTACAAGAACGGCGGGCATACGCAAGCTACCAAGGCAGCATACAGGGAAGGCATGTCCCGGATACGGGAGCTAGAGTTCACGGCATTTAATGCGGGACTAATCGATAAACGAGTTCCGGGAAGAAAGCCCGGCAAGTAGCTACAACCCAGCCGACGCAAAGAGGGCGGACGGCGGCATTTTCAGCGCCGTAGCAATTTTCACAATATTCATGACCGTAAGGTTGTGCTCCCCACGTTCAATGCCGCCAACATAAGAACGATCAAGTTCAGCGTCTATCGCCAGCGCTTCCTGAGACACCCCCCCCGGACCGAGCCCGACGAATTGCCGTGCCACGTGTCATAAGCACTGAGTCACCTGCAAACGTGGGGGACGGTTTTGCCATCCCTTGATGTTCCCCAATTGACGGACAAAGTACCACGGGATACGATACCAAAAAGCTTCAAAGATTGGGTACTCTCAATGGAGAGAATATATGTTTGGATTTGGCAAGCAGGCGCTTGATGACGAAACAATCGCCTTAATCGCGATGCGTGCAGGTGTTTTGGATAGAGCTGAAGAGCGCGACAGAGGCCGCGTTGATTCCAATGCAATTCACAAGTGGGTGGAATTTGCCATAAAAGAAAAATCTGTGAAACCAGATGAAAGAAGCATGACCCTAATTCAATATAGCTCAATCGCGATAGCTACCGATGTCACTGGCTTTACCGATGGACTATTAAATAAATTGCTAAAAGGACATTTAGTACTTACTCAGAATGACGTGCAACGTGCAATCGTTTTAACCTCAAAAGCGGTGAAGGATTTCGCAAAAGGAATGAAGTAATCCCCTATGCGCTGCTTCATGGCTATTCGCTAAAATCTTTTTACTTTGACTGCACAAACCCCTGAAAAGCTGATCTATCAAGGCGAGCAACTCACGCTATGCACCGAACCGCTAGCATACTATCCGGGCATCCGTCCTGTTCAGCACCCATACGACTACCCAAGCACCTCGCTATGGCGCGGCTATATCGGCACATGGGCCATAGAGTCGGACAGGCTGTATCTGAAGGCACTACAGAGATGGAAGCATGTAGCTGGTCAAAGAGTCGCTGTCGACATTGAAGACCTGTTCCCAGGCTATCAAGATGGTGTGTTCGCGCACTGGTTTACAGGTGAACTGCGCTGCCCACGTGGGGCGCTACTGAAGTACGTTCATGGCGGCTACCTGAGCACCTACGAGGAAGACCTATTCATCAGCGTAAAGCATGGTGTAGTTACTGAGGAACGAATTGTTCGGAATGGCACTGCAGCACCAGATGCGCATGAAGGCTACCGAATCACTGTGCAGACCATTTTCAGAACGGAGCATTGACATGGCACCTGAACACTGGCGCTGGGTGCTTGCATACCTTATGGCACCACTGGCGATGATCGCCATTGTCCGGGCGTACTTGTATTTTAAGCATGGGCAAAACGAGTCCCCGTTCAAAGGCGAGTCATTGCTGTTCAACATTGGCGCTGGCCTTTTGCTGCTGTTGCTCTGGCCGTTGATAGTGCCAGCGATCCTTGTGGATCAGAAATTCAAGGTGGCAGACCGACTGTCAGCACCCCGTATTAGCCAGAGGCAGTGCAAGAGTGAGCACCTAACAGGAAGCGTGGTAGTGCCGGAGGCAGAGGCCAGTGCCAAAGTGGTTGACCCGCTGCACCGTGTGCCTGATCTTCCATTCGGTCACCTGAATACCGCGTGGCTGTCCTTCATAAGACAGAAAGAAATTGGGTACAGGCTGCACAGCTTTGCAATTCCAGCCAAGTCAGGTATTTCTATGCGTGGATATGCGTGGGTTAGGTTGGGTTCCGTAAAGGGTGAGTTTATTTATGAGTGGAGTGACTAACTTCAGATCTGCAATTGCCATTTCAAATCCTCTGTGAATTTTTTAATTGCAAACAATATTGATACATATCAAATATACATAAGTAAAATAATGATTTTTAAATTTATTAATATATTTTTCATGCTTTTAATCGCATGTGGATCAGCCTTTTCTCAATCTATCGATAAGCCAGAATTTACATGGAATTCAAGTCAATATGGTAAAACATATGGAAAAGTTCGCTTTGAAAATGGGGAGACCGTGATCGTTGTGAAGGATCAAAAGTTGCCCGTGAATTCAAATTTAAAAGATTCGTGTGAAATTCAGCGCATAGAGATTGAAAGAAAGGGGCGAAGGGAAGCCACTGATATGTGCGATTCGTTGGTTTTCATTAGGGCCGTATACCCATCTGTTGAGAATGCGAAGGTTGCAATTGTTGAGACCAATTGCGGGGGAACAATGTGCAGTGATTTTAGTGATGTGTACGTCCTATTTCAGAGCGCCAAAGGGGTCCGTTTTGCTAGGTTAGGTACGAGTTTTTCTGGTCCAAAAAATAAGCCCACAATATATGATTTTTGGTTTAACAAAGGAACTATTAAGCGAAGCGTTGTTAGAAATTTCTTTGATGGTCATGAAAATGAATTGGGAGACTTGTTAATTTCCACCAGAAATTATGATGAGAAGGGTGAATATTTGGATTCTCGCTTCAATAAGGCCTTTAAAAAATTTATAGGCGGGCATCCTCAAGACTTTTTCGGCGATCAAGAGGCTAGAACAGGAATTGTCAAGTTAATTAAATCTGATGAATTTGTAGAGTATCGAAATGCAATGAGTGGACCGGGTTGGTCAAAAGTGTCTCATGGACGCTTTATCGTTTTGAATGCGTGTATGGCGCACGCTTGCGATCTTATATTCGGCTCAGTAATTATTGACGGATTTACGGGTGATACACATTTAATTCGATTTGATTCAGTGAAAAAGATTTTTGCGAACGTGTCAACAAAGGTGTTGGATGAACTTGTTGATAGTGAATGGTTGGAAAGTGTTGACACGCAAAAATTAGCAACCCTTAGCATTAAGTCTGGAAAATTGATCGTGCAAAAAGCAAAATGATATGTATGCATGCTTTGTCCAACTTTTGACATAAGTACCCGGACTTTTTAGAAATGGTTACGGAATACTGATCTTCACCTAAAGCCACCATTGCCTGAAAAGCGGGGGGTACCCCCACGGTGGGGTCGCTGGTATTAAGTATCCCAGCGTGCGTCCAACGAGCTCACTGGAAATGTGATGCCGCAACTCTTCATCGCCATGTACTTGCTGCTGACCTACCTACTGTCTGATACGTGTTGCTTGCACCTACAGCGCTTACTTTGGATTCAATGTCACAACCTATCCCCTAGTATTGGCGCAGAACTTGATTGCTGAACGGACCACGTGATTGATTTATCTAAAAATTGTCTAGAGCGAAACTAGTACGGGAATAGCGGCGGTGCACACCAATTCGGCATGTACTTGCATACAAGTGCTGCACATACAAACATGCTGCTAGTGTGGCGCGCACGGTTGTTTAGGTTGTTTTCGATGCGGTGGTGGGTAAATTGGTGGGTAGAAAAACAAAACGCCCCGAAGGGCGCATGTTTATTGACTATCTGGCGGAGAGAGTGGGATTCGAACCCACGGTACCTTGCGGTACGCCTGATTTCGAGTCAGGTACATTCGACCACTCTGCCATCTCTCCGCTAACCCAACATTATAGCCTACTTGCCAGCCCTGAAAATTGACCTCAGAAGCCAGTGAGTTGCGGTTTACACCCCAAAAATGATCGTCATTCCGATACACTCAGGGCATGCCACGTTACAACGCTCCTTTTGAGATTCACGTTCACGGTCAGGTGCCGTTGCGTGGAGATGTACAGTACGATCACCTTCAGGAAGCGCTCAAGCCACTTTGGAAATATGCCGGTTGCCGCTCTTTGTCTGACGGCGCCAACAGTTCTTATGAAGATGAACCCGGAATCAAGTTTGATTCGGGTGATCACTTGCTGCAGTTCTGCTGGACTGTTTCGGGTGATGAAGACTTTCGCCAGACACTCGATGAAGTCTGCATGAACCTCAACGAAATCGCAGAAACAGGGGCCGCCATAGAGGTCACTTTTTACGATGCCGATTACGACGAGGAAGCCGGGCCACAGGCCGGTGAGTCTCGCGACGATTTTGTGATGTTGTTTGTGGGCCCCAACCCGGCCGCCATCATGCAGGTGCAGCGGGATTTGTTGGTGCAGGATCTGATCAGCATGATGGAGCGTCATTTCGACAGCGCTGAACTGGGCGGCGTGGTCGCTGAAGTCGACAAATTGTTTGCAGACCGGTTTGATGCGCTGGTCAATTCACTTGAAATCGGGCGTCCGCCGCGCGGCGCCGGGGGTAATCATGGCGGTCACGGTGGTGGCAGAAAGCCCCGACATCTCCATTAGTTGAATTTTTTATTGGTCGCAATTTGATACATGGGCATATACTCGTGCCATGTAAATTTCTGTTAGTTATTAGATATTCGCTGGTAATAGAGTGAGAGTGGTGCAAGGCCAATATGCTAAAGAAGATAAGCGTCAAGCAGCTTAAGCTGGGGATGCATCTCAAGGAGTTTTGTGGCTCCTGGATGGAACATCCCTTCTGGCGCACCGGTTTCGTAATAACCGACCCCAAAGACATAGAAACCATTCTGGCCAGCAGCATCAGCGAAGTCTGGATTGATTGTGCGAAAGGCCTCGATGTTACCGCCGGCGAAGCGTCTGTTTCCGAAGCAGAATCTGAAGCCCAGGTTGAAGCTGACCTGCATGTAGTGGCGCAAACGCGTCGTAATGTAGTACCCGTGACGGCGGCCGAAGAGTTTGACCGTGCAGCCTTGATTTGCAATCAGAGCAAGCGCGCCGTGATGTCCATGTTTGAAGAAGCGCGCATGGGTAAGGCGGTGGACAGTGGCGCCGCCAAACAGTTGGTGCAGGAAATTACGGATTCAGTGGCCCGCAATCCGGGTGCGCTTATCAGTCTGGCGCGTCTGAAGACTGCCGACGACTACACCTATATGCATTCCGTTGCGGTATGCGCGATGATGATTGCGTTGTCCAAGCAACTTGGACTGGACGAAGAGCAGACAAGAATGGCCGGCATTGCGGGCCTTATGCACGATTTGGGCAAGGCTGCCATGCCGATGGAGGTATTGAACAAGCCCGGCAAACTGACGGATGCCGAATTTGCAATTATCAAGACCCATCCGGAAGAGGGGCATCGCATGCTGATGACCGGAACCGATGTCGATCCGATCGTACTCGACGTCTGCCTGCACCATCATGAAAAAACAGATGGTTCGGGATACCCGGAAGGCCTCAAGGACGAAGGTATCAGCCTGTTTGCAAAAATGGGCGCGGTGTGCGATGTATACGATGCTATTACGTCCAACCGGCCCTATAAAGCGGGCTGGGACCCGGCGGAGTCTTTGCGCCGAATGGCCGAATGGTCCAAGGGCCACTTCGACCCTAAGGTATTCCAGGCGTTCGTCAAGAGTTTGGGAATCTATCCGATTGGCAGTTTGGTCAAGTTGAGTTCTGGTCGACTAGGCGTTGTGGTAGAGCAGACCGGTAAGTCTTTGACCATGCCGACGGTAAAGGTGTTTTTTTCCACCAAGTCAAACATGCGCATTGTTCCGGAAATAGTAGATTTGTCACGCCCCGGAACACACGAAAAAATTGCCAGCCGGGAAGACCCGGCCAAATGGAATTTCAGCGACCTTAACGAATTGTGGTCTGGAATCGCTAAATAGTTATTCTTCTTCGTGCAGCAGGCTTAGGCCAATAGCGCCACGCCGGCGTAGCCAGGGACTGGGGCGATAACGCGGGTCGCCATAGACGGTCTGCATATTGAACAGCACTTCCAATATATTGTCCGGGCCGATTTGATTGCCCATGGCAAGCGGCCCTTGCGGATAGCCCAAGCCTAGTCGCACAGCCATTTCGAGGTCGGACGGCGTGCAGATGCGCTGCTGGCAAATGTCGCTGGCAATATTCACAATCTGCGCTATTACGCGCTGCGTCACAAAGCCGCCGCTGTCCCGAATCACGCTCACTGCTTTGCCGTCGCGGGCAAATAAGGCATGCGCCGCGTCGCGCATGTCGGCGCGTGTTGCCGGGTTGGTAGCCAGCACCCGGCGCTTGGTAGCAGCATCGTCTATGAGCATGTCGATGCCTACTGTGCGGGCCGGGTCGAGGCGTTCAACAACGGCGACGGTAGTCACGTCAAACCCCAGTGGCGCGACCAGCGTCAAGGCCTGCGGCGAAGGCGACTGACCGGTTTCAATCTGAGCCCCCAGATTTTTCAGGAGCAACAGAATTTCGGCACGGCGTGCAGCGCGTGTTGAAAGCCAGACCGGTGGCATGCTGTCCACAACCGGTACTGCGGGTTCGGGGGCAATATTTGCCTTGCCATCGGCATACGAATAGAAGCCGACACCGACTTTTCGACCCGTCATTCCAGCGGCCAGTCGCTGGGCGGCAATGGCATTGGGCCGATACCGTGGCTCGTCGTAGAATTGGCGATAGATAGATTCCATGACTGGTTGCGATACATCCAGACCGGTCAGGTCCATGAGCTCAAACGGGCCCATCCGAAATCCTGCCTGATCGCGCAGAATGCGGTCGACGGTGGCGAAATCCGCTACTGACTCTGACACTATTCGCAACGCCTCGGTTCCGTATGCGCGTCCGGCGTGATTGACGATAAATCCAGGGGAGTCCTGCGCCATGACAGCGGTGTGGCCCATTGCGCGGCCAAGTTCCAGCAGTCGCACAGCCACCGCCGGGTCGGTGCGCAGTCCGGCCACTACTTCTACAACCTTCATGAGCGCGACCGGGTTGAAAAAGTGGAACCCTGCAAAGCGTTCCGGATTTTTCAGCCCCGCACCAATGGCAGCAATAGACAGCGACGACGTATTTGTGGCAAGAATAGTGGTTACTGGAACTATTTCTTCGAGCTGCCGCAACACGCTTATTTTTATATCCAGCCGCTCTACGATGGCCTCTATGATCAGGTCGGACTGGCGCAAATCCTCCAGCGTGCCAGCGCTGACCACGCGCTGGCCGTAGTCCTGCGCGTCCTGACTGGTGATGCGCCCTTTAACGGTCTGACTTTGCCACAAGGCATTGAGCGACGAAATAGCTTTTTCGGTGGCTCCGGGCTGGGTATCAAACAGGTAAACCTGACAACCTGCCTGTGCCGCGATTTGGGCTATACCCTGACCCATTGCGCCTGCGCCAACAATTGCGATGATTTTGAAGTTATGTGTCATGGTGGAGATTATCCAGATTTATAGCCTGCCCCGGATGTGGCTCGTATTGCTGAACTGCTAGCGCTCGTGGTTGTGTCAAAATGAAGCCAAATCAAACATACTATGCTAATCGGTACATTACTACGTTGCCTGATAGCTATTGGGCTAGTCGCAGGGGGAGGCTCTGCATCGGCATTTACTCTGGGGCGTATCCAGGGAGTACCGTTGCTGGGGCGGCCTCTTGATCTCGTTGCCCAATTGCAAATTGGGGCTGGGGAAGAGGCTGTGGATGCGTGCTTTGACGCATCAGTTCAGTTTGGCGATTCTGCTGTTGATGCGTCCAAAATCAGGCTCAACCTGATATCTGGTAGCGCGCCTGGGCAGGCGTTGTTACGAATTCGCAGCAGCGTGGAGGTGGTTGAGCCCACAATTTTCATCAAGGTTCGCGTTTCATGCGGACATACAGCTGAGCGCAGCTACGTGCTTCTGTCTGAAGTGGCACCGGACAGCGGGATTGCGGCCACGACATCCACAAATGTGGCGACGCCGACAACTGCAGCGAGTCCGGCAACTCCGGCAAATGCTGTGGCTGCTGCTGCAACGGCATCCGCTGCACCTGCTGCTTTAAATACACCAACACACCGTACAGCGCGGCTCCAGTTGTTGCCGCCAACTACGCGACCGACCGCAGCGTCCGTGCCCCCAGTGGCAACAGCACAATCTGCGCTGGACCGATTGCAGGCGCGTGTCAATCAACTGGAACAGGCATTGCAGGCGGCGTCGAAATCGGGGAATGCTGCTTCATCTCCGGTGCAGGCGTCTGGGCAAGTGTTGCCTCAGGTGGCACCGTCGCAGTCGCAAGTCAATGCGCAATTGCAGGCCATGCAGACGCAGTTGCAGGGTGTGCAGGCGGTTACGCAAAAGAATCAGCAAAACCTGATGGCGCTCACCAGTGTGCTGGAGCAGGACCGAGATGGCGGGCGCAGCAATTCAGTTCTTTATGGAATTCTGGCGTTGCTGACGTTTTGCGTTGCCGGTTTGGGGGCGCTCGTGCTTCGTGGGCGTAGTGAATTGACAACCGGCAGTCCGTGGTGGTCCGCTGGTCAGCAGTCTGCGCAGGCTGACGCAGAGTCAATTGACAAGGCCGACTCTGCCGCCGAGGCTGTCGCAAAAGTCGCGTCACCCCCAATGGTACGCGGTGGCCTGACAACCTTGCCGTCGATCTTTGATGCGTCCGCTGCAGGTGAGTTGCCCGAGGCCGCGCAGGAAGCCGCGATTCGCACGTTGTCGGCAAAAATTGCTGCTAGTGCCGATTCGCTGGATATTGACCTGAGTTCGTCAATTCCAGGCTATCTGGCCCGTGCGGATGCTGGAAATGCAGGTTCGGTTCCGGTACGGCGTGATTTTGGCCCCACAAATTCGGCCATGATGCGCGCGCTGGACACCAAAGACATGCACGATGTGCGTCAACAGGCCGAGTTTTTCATGGCGCTGGGACAACATGACAAGGCGGTCAAGGTGCTAGAGACGAGCGTCAAGCAAAGCGAAGCTGCCAACCCGTTGGTCTACCTGGATTTGCTCAAGGTGTTCTATCTGCTGGACCGGCGCGAAGAATTTGACCGGTACCGTACCGAATTTAATTATCACTTCACCGGCAACGTGCCTACCTTTAACAATTTCATGCAGGAGGGGCGTGGGCTTGAGTCGTACCGCGGTGCAATGCGGGAAATAATCTCGCTCTGGGGAACCCCTGACGTCATCGACTTCCTGGAATTGTGCATGGTACGCACTTCCGACGGCGATTCAGGTCCCAATTTCGATCTGGAGGCATTTCGCGACCTGTTGCTCTTGCACGGAGTGACTAAACGTCTGGATCAGTTGCACGATTCGGACATCATGCCTTTCAGTGCGTCGCGTCTGGCTACCGAACCTCAACCGGAGGTGTCTGCTGCCGCCGATGATACGGAACATACTGCGGCCAGTGTCCTGAGCGATCGGGAAAACGACCTCCATGAGGAACGCGCAACAGAATTGGCGGGTGCCAGGCCCGAACCTGATGAGCGAGCGTCTGTTGATTTGGCCGCTTTGGCTGACGTGACCGCTTCGGCTGGTGCGCAAGGTACGCCAGCGCAGGATGCTCACGCAAAGCAAAACCCAAACCCAGACCCAAGTGCGGGCCACGGTGCGGAAGGCGTGGATATCGATCTGGAGCTTGAAGTGCCCAACGACGATTTGATTGACTTCGATTTATCCGGTTACAGCCACTTGCATCAAATCCCGCGAACCGATCGTTAGAAACAAATAGCGTTCGTGGGCATTGATTACCGACGCACCTGCAAAGCTCCGGGGTTGATGATGTTGGTGGGCGTCCCTTTGATGAAATTAACCACGTTGTCGAACGCCGCGTTGAAATACATCTCATAACTGCTTTGTTCAACGTATCCAATGTGAGGCGTGCAAATGCAGTTTTCCAGTCGCAGCAATGCGTGACCCTGCAATATGGGTTCCACATCAAAAACGTCGACCGCACCCATGCCGGGCCGCCCTCGATTAAGTGCACTGATCAGAGCATCCGGCTCGATGAGTTCGGCTCGAGACGTGTTAACCAGAATTGAGGTGGGCTTCATCAGCGCCAGGTCTGCCGGGCGGATGATATGTTGGGTGTTTGCATCCAGCCGCAAATGCAGTGACAGCACGTCACACATGCCAAAAAAATCCTCGCGGTTGGCTGCCGCCTTATAGCCATCGGCAATGGCGGCCTGCATGGAACTCTCGCTGCCCCAGATGACCACTTGCATGCCAAATGCCTTGCCGAATCCAGCCACCAGCTTGCCAATTTTTCCGTTGAGAACTGTTCCCAGTCCAAAATTGACGGGCATTGCCCCGGCTTTGAGGCCTGACTGTTGCCATGCACCGTGCTTGAGATTGCCAATGTAATGGGGTAGCCGACGGGCAGCGGCCATGATCAGCGCCCAGGTAAGCTCCGCGGTAGATACGGGCGATCCTGTGCCCTCGGCCACTGCAATGCCTCGCGCCGTGCAGGCCTGCAGGTCTATGTGGGTGCCCGCACGTCCAGTCTGGGAGATAAGCTTCAAGCGGGGCAGCTTTTCTATCAGTTGCCGGCTCAGGTGGGTGCGTTCACGAATAAGTACCAGAATGTCTGCGTCTTTCAGGCGCACGGATAGCTGTCCAAGTCCTTTTACGGTGTTGGTATAGACCTTGGCCTGATAGGGGTCGAGCTTGCTGGCACAACTGAGTTTGCGCACAACGTCCTGATAGTCATCAAGAATTACTATGTTCATGCCCTCAATTGTGCCTGCTCGGCAAAGTCAATTCTGTACTATCCGCTGGTGACCCCTTCGAATGCTGCCAGGCGGTCCAATTCGGCGCACACGTCTGCCATGCTGCCGGAAATGACCAGTCTTCCGGCTTGTGTGCGGCCGGTGCTGTGATCTAAAACGCGAACCACACGTAACGGCACAGCGCGAGCTTGGTTGGTTCGTGATGTACAGCCGGATGTCCGAGTGCTGGTGGATGTCAGCACGGGTGAGAATGCGGGGCGAACGATGGGGTGAACAGAAGCGGGGTGGACTGCGGTGGGGTGAGCAGCGGCAGGTTGAGCAGTGTCATGGCGAACGGCGGAGTGGCGCGTCTTGGGGTGGTATGCGTCGGCCTTATGAATATCGGCCGGATCTAGTTTGGCCAGAAGTGTCGCGGATATTCCCATTGGGTCAGCCAGTGACGCACGGGTCAATAGTTTGCCCAAACCGGCGACTAGTTTGTGTTGCAGAATGAGTATGAGATTCATGGTACGACTCTGGACCCGCGTTACATCAATATGGTGTTTCGGATAAGTCCGACGGCCAGACCCTCAATTTCGAAGGGTTCACCGGGCTCGACGATGATGGTTTGATAATCCGGATTTTCGGGGTGCAATTCAATGTGGTCTTTATTGCGGCGAAAGCGCTTTACGGTGACTTCGTCTCCCAATCGGGCAACCACAATCTGACCGTTTTTTGCTTCTTTGGTTGCTTGTACGGCCAGCAGATCGCCATCCATGATTCCGGCATCCCGCATGGACATGCCACGTACCTTCAGCAGGTAATCGGGCTGGAATTGGAACAGGCTGTTTTCAACGTAATAAGTTTGATCGACGTGCTCCTGCGCAAGGATGGGCGAGCCCGCGGCCACGCGGCCAATCAGCGGCAGGGCCAGTTGTGCGAAGGTGGGGAAAGTGAGCGTATAGGGCTTGTTGCGCTCTGCATTGATGGAGCGAAGCGTTGCGTCTTTGAGACGGATTCCGCGCGATGTGCCACTCACCAATTCAATGACGCCCTTGCGTGCCAGTGCCTGCAGGTGCTCTTCTGCGGCGTTAGCTGACTTGAAACCCAGCTCCGACGCGATTTCGGCCCGGGTTGGGGGCGCACCGGTACGTGTTATGGCACTTTGAATGAGATCCAGAATCTGTTGCTGGCGGGCCGTGAGCTTCGGTGAATCGTGCATACTGACTCCTGTTCTGATAGGGCGACCGGATGGTTGCTGGTTTTTCATACACACTGTTTTCACATCCAGTACCTGTATTTTTAAACAGTTTTATGGAATGTGCAAGGAATTTATTGAAAATGTCAAAAAAAATTGTGTTTTTGGGCATGGGAGGCACGATCGCCGGCCGCTCTGAGCGCTCGGGGGACAACGTGGGCTACACCGCCGGCCAAATTGCTTTGAAGGATGTTTTGTTGACGGTCCCTGGGTTCGGGCAATCGTTGAAAGGGGGCGAGCCGGTGGTGGAGCAGGTGGCCCAGATCGACAGCAAGGATCTGGATTTTGACCACTGGCTGGCGCTGGGGAATCGGGTGGAAAGTGCCCTGGCCAGCGCGGAGGTTCAGGCCGTGGTTATTACGCATGGCACCGATACGCTGGAAGAGACGGCCTATTTCCTGCACCGCGCGGTGTCGCCGCGGTATCTCAATCAGAAGCCTGTGGTGCTTTGTGGGGCCATGCGTCCCGCAACTTCGTTGGCGCCCGATGGACCGTCCAATTTGCTCGATGCGATTCAAGTTGCGCAGCACCCCGGTGCGCACGGTGTGTTGGCTGTTTTTGCTGGCAAGGTCCACGGTGCTGAAAAGGTGCAAAAGGTGCATCCGTATCGGGTGGACGCGTTTGACAGCGGTGACGCGGCGCCGGTGGCCTATGTGGAAGAAGGGCGTGTGCGTTGCGTGTCTGCGTGGCCTGTGGCTGACAGCTACGGCGTTTTTGCTGCAGACAATGTGCTGGCTTGTCTGCAGGGACTCTCACAATGGCCCCGGGTCGAGATTGTGCTCAGTCATGCGGGGGCAGATCCGGATTTGCTTGAATATCTGCTGAGTAATCAAGCTGCAAATCAGCTTGGCAACCAGATGGGCAAGCAGATTGTTGAGCATCAGATTAACCCGGTGCGTGGAATTGTTCTGGCTGCGCCCGGCAACGGCAGTATTCACCGTGCTCTGCTGGAAGTAATAGCCCGGGTAAAGCCGGTTTCAACGATAGTGCGTGTCAGCCGAAGCGCTTACGGTCAAATAGTAAGTTCCGGCTCTGACGCCATACCCGCGTACTCGCTCAGTCCACAGAAGGCACGTATCCGGCTAATGCTTGAAATAGCACTGCTGGATCAGCAGCGCTTGAAGACTAGCTGAAAAGCTGCTGTGCTATTCAGCTATTCAGCTATTCAGCTATTCAGATCAGCTATTAGTTTGAAAGCGCTGCAAATACGTTCGCAGTGATAGCGTCTACGTCGCCAACACCACTGATAGCCCGGTATTTTGGTGCACTGGCGGCATCGCGCGCGGCCCAATCGGAGTAATACTGCACCAGAGGACGGGTCTGGGCGCTGTATACCTCAAGGCGCTTTTTGACGGTATCTTCCTTGTCGTCTTCACGCTGAATCAGTGGCTCACCGGTAACGTCGTCAATACCCTCTGTCTTGGGCGGATTGAACTTGACGTGGTAGGTGCGGCC
>Ga0007854_10001106_pt1 | contig 17426 bp, 15 predicted proteins | sample CryBogCBH12Aug08_FD_60382 | JGI IMG/M metagenome (GOLD analysis project Ga0007854, IMG submission 60382) | Freshwater microbial communities from Crystal Bog, Wisconsin, USA - CBH12Aug08 | ecosystem: Environmental > Aquatic > Freshwater > Lake | place: Crystal Bog, Wisconsin, USA | collected...
TGCCAAACAATTTTCCAATTTTTTTGTTGAAGTCTTTCCACAACTCATCTAAATCTGGGGGGCCCGATGGGTTTGGCTTTGGACGGGTGGGCTCAGGGGGTTGGGATTGCGATCCACCCCCATCGTTTGGCCCTGGGTTTGAGCCCGTTTGGGAATCATTTCCGCTACCTGAGCTATGCCCCGAGTGATGCCCTGAGTTGGGATCCGAATTGTGGTTGGAGTGTGAGTTATGGTCCGTATTGTGTGCGGAGCCCTCAGGTCCCCTTCCCCACCTACCATCATTTAAGTTAAACATACCTCTTACTCGCAAAAGTAACAACTTGTAGAGTTGAATAAATGCGCTGAAAAAAGCACTCAAAGGAGCCCCAAGCAAGGCGAGAGCGCGTAATAGCGCGGTTCTTAAATTTAAGTTCATCTTATGGTTATTCAAAATCAAGAATATCGAAATTAGCGAAAAAGAAAAAAAACACTATAAAAATGTATTGTGGATTTAAATACTCACCTCAAAAGATCTCACACATCATCGGTTTACTTGAGGTTAACACGGCAAATTGTACGTTTTAAAAGCACACCTGTGATTGTGCACAAATTATCCCCCTCAGTCGGGCTGCAAAGGCGAATCAGTATCTAAAAGTTCATTTAAATTTGTATCCATTTGTGCCTCAAGTGTGTGAGAACCCACAATAGATTCGGCCAAAATCACCCTCAGTTCATGGAGTCCCTCACCCGTTTGAGCACTTAAAAAGATTCTTGGAACAGGTTTTCCTTCATTATCAAAAAGATCTTGCCTTAGAAGTGGTTTTTGTTCTTCAGTAAGTGCATCAATTTTATTGAACACAAGGACTTGAGGAACCTGTGAGGCCTGAATTTCTTTTAAAACCTTTTGTACTTCTGAAATTTGATCTAAATACTGAGGATGTGATGCGTCAACGACGTGCAGTAAAAGATCAGCTTGTGCGGCCTCTTGAAGAGTTGCCTCAAATGCATCCACCAATGTGTGTGGTAAGTCACGAATAAAACCAACTGTATCTGATATTGAGGCATTTAAAGACTCCCCATTCAATGGATGAGAGCCCAAATAAACGTGCCTTGTCGTCGTATCCAAAGTAGCAAAAAGTTGGTCTGCTGCGTAAGCTTTGGCCTTTACGAGTGAGTTAAAAAGTGTTGATTTCCCAGCGTTTGTATATCCCACTAAGGAGACTTTAAAAACCTGATGCTTCTCTCTTTGCCGACGTTGAACTTTTCTTTGTTTTTTTACACGCTCTAGCCGCTCTTTAGTCCGCTTAATTGAGTCAGAGATCATGCGTCGGTCAAGTTCGATTTGAGTTTCACCAGGACCACCCCTGTTTCCAATGCCCCCCCTTTGTCTTTCAAGGTGCGACCATCTTCGGACTAGGTGAGTGCTTAGGTACTGAAGTTTTGCCAGTTCCACCTGTAACTTACCCTCGTGAGACCTTGCGCGTTGTCCAAATATCTCAAGAATTAAAAGGGTTCTGTCATTAACTGGCAATCCAGTCACACGCTCTAAATTACGTTGCTGGGCAGGGCTAAGCGCTTGGTCAAAAAGCACTTCAACTGCACCTAGTGACTCAGCGAGTTGTTTGATTTCCTCTGCTTTGCCCGTTCCTACAAAAAGCGCTGGATCAGGAGCCCGTCGCTTGCATGTGACCCTTGCAACAGGGGTTAAGCCTGCGGTTAAGGCAAGTTGGCCAAGTTCTTCCAGACCGGAGTCAAAATAGCTCCCTCCAAAATCAACCCCAACCAAAATACAAGGAGCATCAACAGCTTTTGCGAATTGAACTGTGGCTTCAATTTCGCTTAAAAATTCAGTATTTGTTTCTATCAAAGCAATTGAGCGGAGTAAACCGCTAAATTAGGATTGCCCGTAAAGTTAATTAGATTCAAAATGTGGTGAGTACCTATATATTTATGCAAATGCTCAAGAATCAGTTGCATCCACTGGATCTCCCAGACCTTCAATAGAGCTGAAGTTAACCGCTCTTCCGGGGACAATTGTTGAAATAGCGTGTTTATAGACCATCTGAGTTACGGTATTTCGCAACAAAATGACGTATTGATCAAAAGACTCAATTTGTCCTTGCAACTTTATACCGTTAACCAAATATATGGATACAGGTACATGTTCTTTGCGAAGGGTGTTTAAAAAAGGGTCTTGAAGGAGTTGACCTTTGTTGTTGCTCACGATATTCTCCGTGTTAATTGAAAAACGTCTTTAAATTTAAATACATGTTTCATTATAAAGAAAAACACACTTGAGCTGATAACAAGGTTGAAATGTACTTTATTTAAAAAAATTCTTCAGTACACAAAACTCATTGCCCAAAATTATTGGTGTTTACGATCCCTTACTTATCTTTATCTGCATAGGGGTTAGTAGAAGTTTTCATCTCAACCCGAAGAGGCGTACCTTCAAGACTGAATTCTTTTCTAAATCTTCCCTCTAAAAATCTTTTGTAGGAATCACTTACATGCTCCAGAGAGTTTCCATGAACGACAATTACAGGAGGATTCATTCCCCCTTGGTGTGCATAACGAAGTTTTGGTCGAAACATTCCAGCTCTTTTGGGAGACTGGAACTGTACGGCTTCTAACAAAATTCGAGTAAGTTTTGGAGTTGGCATTTTGCACATCGCCGCTTTGTGGGCCTGTGCAATAGATGTCCATACGGGGCCCAAACCTTGCCGTTTTATTGCAGATATGAAATGTAATTTGGCAAATTTCAAAAATGCAAGTCTCGACTCAATTGAGCGGTTTAGGAGCTCTCTTTGGTAGGAATCAACAGCGTCCCATTTGTTTACTCCAATCACCACCGCTCGTCCGCTCTCCAATATATATCCAGCAATATGCGCATCTTGATCAGTCACCCCTTGGGTTGCATCAAGTAACAAAAGAACCACGTTTGCAGATTCAATGGCTTGCAAGGTTTTAACGACGGAAAACTTCTCAATCGCTTCAAAGACCTTTCCCTTGCGCCTAAGACCCGCTGTATCGATGAGATCAAACCTTTGACCGCCTCGCTCAAAGGGGATGTGAATTGCATCTCTGGTGGTGCCAGGTTGATCAAATGCGACTACCCGCTCTTCACCCAACCAAGTGTTAATGAGGGTTGATTTGCCTACATTAGGTCGTCCAGCTACTGCCAACCTTATGACGGAAGTGTCAATTTCCTCTTCCTCAGGCTCATCAGTATCGGATAAATTCAAGACCTCCATCACACTTTGTGACAGTCCCCGAATACCTTGTCCATGCGCAGCAGACACAGGAATAACGTCACCAAATCCCAATTCATAGAACTCAGCCAAACGAGGTCCCTCTTGCATTCCCTCCGCCTTATTGGCAACGAGCAATGAAGGTTTTCCCAGTTTACGTAAATATTTAGCAATATCGTGGTCTTGACCAGCAACGCCTGCTCGCGCATCCACCATAAAGACCACAACATCACACTCTGCAACGGCTTGTTGGGTTTGTTTGGCCATCTCTTTATAAATACCGCTACTTGCGTCTGGCTCGAACCCCCCAGTATCGATCACAATAAATTCGTGAGGGCCAATTTTGGCGTTCCCGTAATGACGGTCCCGAGTTAAGCCAGCGAAGTCCGCAACGATCGCATCTCTGGTTTGAGTCAGACGATTAAAGAGGGTGGATTTGCCCACATTAGGGCGTCCCACCAAGGCGATCACAGGTTTCACTAAATATTCCAGTTCTTACTTTTAAATAATTCAGATTAAGTCAGACAAAACTAACTTATATTTGAACTACCATTTTCTAAAACACTTTAATTTGTTAATTTGTTTTTTGCCCAAAGAAATTTAATCAAATCAAAGTGTGTCAATTAAAGTGATTTCGAGTCACGTTGACAATAGGGTTTGAGTCAACGCACTTCATAATCCCTAAGGTGTGTAATATTGATTTACTAACCCGCTTTTTGTAACTATAACCATATGTTGAGAATCCACAGCGGTGGGAGGGGATGCAAATCCCCGCGTTGATCCAATCGGCATACGGTTCAAAACAGCACCATCCTCTCTAGATAATAAATATACCCAACCCACTGCATCACCTAGGAAAATCCCTTTAGACGATACCAAAGGTGCCGTCACGTGGTGACTCTTGAATGCATCACGGTCCCAAAGCCTATCCCCGTTATTTACAGACCATGACAAAATTTGTCCGTTAGATTCAATACTAACCAATTGATTGCCATCTGCTGAGATTCCCTCCTCACCCGATGAAGGCCTAGTCCATATGAGCTTACCCAAATACGCGTCGACGCAACCTACTTGCGCTTGGAAAGCTCGGGTACAAACAACATCACCTACTCTAGCAACCGGCCCCACAAGATCGACCAAACGCTCTAAATCGTTTACTCCTCTTGGGCTCGCCATGGGGGCTTCCCATAAAATCTTTCCCGTCAATGGATCAAGTCCACTCAGACGAGCCCCCAAGCCAGTAAGTAGGGTGTTACGAAAGGAAGTTAAAACCCCGGCTTGTTTGAGCACCAGTGCATCACCCGGTTTTTGTTGGGTCCACAATTTTTTACCGGTAGCTCCGTCAAACGCGATCACAGAGCGGTCCGCCAGTAAAACAAACACCCTAAGACCAGCAACCAAGGGGGCCGTGTAGGACTGAGCCCCTAGGTTTTGTTGCCACAAGATTTTCCCGTCCTTCATGACCACTAAATCGTTATCTTGGGTCATTACGGCCGCTCGTTCGCCGTCAAATCCTACGCCTGCGGTGATGTTACTTTTAAGTTTCAGTTTCCAAACTGGCACCCCAGTTGAGACGTTCAATACAGAAACGGACCCTGAACTTGTGCCAGTCGCCATCATCCCATTCGCCAAAAAAATAGCCGCAGGATAATTCACCTCACCCCCCAACTCAGTGGACCATACCCCCCTGAGCTCTTGCCTGGGGACCAGGGGCTTTACTTTGTTGGTGGAACAACCACCTAAAAGTAAGATGAATCCAAGGGCCAATGTAAGCATACGACCTGGAGTTTTAAAACCTATTGTCGAAGAGTTTGAAATGTATGAAATAGCCATTGGATTAATTGGATTCGTTGTTATGTGTGATTTTTGGTTCACGAATTTTTATAGCACTTTAACTTAAAGATTTAACCCTAAGACTTTAACCCTTGGGCTTTGTCTCAGTGTTTGGTTTATCAGCGCTGGGTTGGATCAATGAACCAGCAGAGGCGGGATCAATGCCAAGGGCGTTGAGCTTTGCTTCTACAAATTTTTTATAAGGAGCACGAGAGTCCAAACCAGACCAGGCCTTAAGAAAATGTGTTTTTGCACTGTCGGTTTGTTTTTCAATTAAATCAATATCCCCTAATCGGTCTTCAACCAAAGGGGTGAACTCTGGAGTGATTTTTTCATTAAGGACGTTCTTCGCCTCCTTAAAAGCGCCGCGTTCTATAAATAGTGCTGATAATCTAAGCCTTGCCAAAGCTTCGTATCCAGGTTCTACTGGATTTTTGATTACCCAGTTTAGGGCGTCCTCGGCCTTAGGAGATTGGCCTTGTTCGTAAAACACCTTAGACACCAGGAAACCAGCTTGATTTGAATAGGTTGTAGATCCAAATTTGGACTTAATGTCCCCAAAGGAGCGTTCCATGAGATTTAAATCTGCAGAATCCGCAGCGCGTTCAACTGTTTCAAATAACACGGCCGACTGAGCGGCCTCTCTGCGTTGCCAATAGTGCCAACCATTCCAAGCTGCATATGCACCTAATATTACGATAAGCAGCCACACCAAATAATCTCCCCAACGACTCCAAAAGTGTTTGAGTTGATCAAATTGTTCTTGCTCTTCGAGGTCTAATTGCAGTGCCATGAAATTCCCAATTCAGTTGTAATTATTAAAATGTAAATCCAGCCATTAATCTCAAGTCATTAATCGCAAGTTGATCAAAAATAGATGATAAGGTCGAGTGTTCGAGCCGAAATGTTTACAACCATGTATTCTCTCGCACTTTTGATCAAAACTGAGCACCCAGGGCAACATCAGTGTCCGGATTTTAGGCTTGAGGCCCAATCCTCAACATTTGACAATTTCTCAACCCTTTGCAATCCAACCCCATCTCTCAATGTTTTTATAGTGACTAAACCGTTTGAGAGCTCGTCTTCTCCAAAAATCAAGGCAAATTTAGCACCGCTGGCATCTGCTCGCTTGAATTGTGATTTCATGCTACCACGCGAATCTGCATCAGCGTCGAGGGGTTTTGCGCTTCCCGGGTTACCAGAGGCCGACGGCGAATGCATTTGAACTGAGACTCCTTTGACTCTCAATTTTTGGATAACCTGCATAACTTTTTCTATGTCTCGAGAGCTTGGTACAACGGCGAAAACGTCTGGTCCTTCAATTGGAGGTAATAAACTGGCGTCTTTTAAAAGTTCAAGAACACGCTCTACCCCAATGGCCCAGCCAACGGCTGGAGCGGGCTTTCCGCCCATTTGAGAGATCAAATAATCGTACCTACCCCCTCCGCAAATGGTGCCTTGTGAGCCCAACTGATCTGTAACGAATTCAAATACTGTCAGGTTGTAGTAATCCATTCCTCTGACAAGTCTCGGATTTATCGAATAAGTCACCCCGTTTAGGTCTAGTATTTTGCAGACCTGAGTTAAATGGGCGCTAGACGTCTCGCCTAAAAAATCCATCAACTTAGGTGCTTTTTCAACAAGTCCCTGCATCGCAGGATTTTTGGTATCTAAAATCCTCAATGGATTAGAGTGCAAACGTCTTTTTGCATCCTCATCCAACACCTCAATATTGGACTCAAAATATTTAATTAGCGCTTCTCTATGCAGACTTCGCTCCGCTGGTTCCCCCAAGGAGTTGAGTTCTAATTTGATATTTTTCAAACCAAGCTCATTCCAAAGGCTATGCGCCATGAGTATGAGTTCTGCGTCTACCTCAGGCAAAGAAAAACCCAGTGCTTCTGCGCCAATTTGGTGAAACTGGCGATACCTCCCCCTTTGGGGACGTTCATGTCGAAACATGGGACCCATGTAATAAAGTCTCTTACCACCATCATATAAGAGGTTGTGCTCGATAGCTGCCCTGACCACCCCTGCAGTTGCCTCGGGTCTGAGGGTCAGTTGTTCATGATTAAGGCGATCCTCAAATGAGTACATTTCTTTTTCAACGATATCAGTTACCTCACCCAAGCCCCTTATAAACAAAGCGGTGGGCTCAACAATAGGGGTACGAATATTTGAATAAGCGTAGCGGTTCATAATGCCACGCACTACACCTTCCAACCAAACCCAAGAGTGTGACTCAGGTGGAAGCAGATCGTTCATGCCTTTTACGGCAGTTAATTTTTGACTCATGGAAACTTTAAAGATTTTGTAGATTTTTTTAATGAATTAAATCAAACTCATTTGTTGGCTAGACGGCCTCTTTTTTTGCAAAACGCTTTTGCACATATTGATCTACGATTTTGTGAAACTCTTGGGCTATGGAGTCTCCGCGCAGAGTTAAGACCTTTTCGCCGTCGATAAAAACTGGCGCTGCAGGAGCCTCCCCCGTGCCTGGTAAGCTTATTCCAATATCGGCATGCTTACTCTCTCCAGGACCATTCACAATGCAACCCATGACCGCAACTTTCAAATGCTCCACTCCGGGATACTCCTTTCGCCAAACCAGCATTTGAGCCCTTAAGTACTCGTCTATTTCTTGAGCCAACACTTGAAAGGTAGTACTTGTGGTTCGTCCACATCCAGGGCAAGCGGTCACACTAGGTACAAATGTCCTCAGTCCAAGGGACTGGAGAATTTCATTGGCTATAACCACCTCTTGAGTCCTGGATTCATTGGGCTGAGGAGTCAAGGAAACACGGATCGTGTCACCAATGCCCTCTTGTAATAATATACCCAGCGAGACGCTCGAAGCAACTGTACCTTTAGTACCCATCCCTGCCTCAGTAAGGCCCAGATGAAGAGCGTAATTGCACCTGTCGGCTAATGCTCTGTAGACAGCAATTAAATCTTGTACCCCGCTTACCTTACAACTGAGAATGATCTGCTCGCCCCTTAGTCCTATGGATTCGGCTAACTGAGCGGATTCAATAGCTGATGTGATCAACGCTTCGTACATGACTTGCTTTGCATCCCAGGGATTTGAGCGAGTAGAGTTGATATCCATCAACTTGGCCAATAATTCTTGATCTAGACTACCCCAATTCACACCGATCCGGATTGCTTTATCAAAACGTATAGCAGCCTCAACCATCTGAGCAAACTGTTTATCGTGTTTATCTCCTTTTCCAACATTTCCCGGATTGATCCGGTACTTTGATAAAGCTTTGGCGCACTCAGGGTAATCGGTGAGTAAACGGTGCCCGTTGTAGTGAAAGTCCCCGATTAGAGGAACATGAATATCCATGCGGTCTAATTGTTCTCGGATATGAGGAACCGCCGCCGCAGCCTCAGGGGTGTTCACCGTAATGCGCACCATCTCAGAGCCCGCCAAGGCGAGTTCCTTAATTTGAATGGCTGTGCCAATAGCGTCCTCTGTATCTGTGTTGGTCATGGACTGAACACGAACCGGTGCACCACCTCCAACCGTTACGATCTGGTCGCCCCAGGTAATACAAGCCTGATGGGTTTTTCTAGCAAATGGTTTTGAGAATGCGATGGGGGAGCGCTCTTCTTCTAATTTCGTATTGGCCATAGTTTTGTTTATAAAGATGTTTTATAAATAAGATGATCAGAGTTTAAACATAAAAATAGAATTTAACATACCCAATTAAAGACTCTCTAAAGGCTCTCGACAGCCTTTAGGGGGATAGTTTTTTGCTTAATCATTCTAGAGCTGACATCCGTTCTATCCAAGACTTCGCCGGCAAGTTGGCCGCAGGCCGCGTCAATGTCATCGCCTCTTGTTTTACGTATGGTAACGACTAGGCCTGCATTGTGAAGGATTTGAGAGAATGCCTTAACTCTTTGAGGGGGGCTACAAACCAGACCCGATGCAGGAAATGGGTTAAAAGGAATTAAGTTTATTTTGGCAGACAGATGCTTCTGCCCTCTCGGCCTTAACCAATCAAGTATTTGAACTGCATTTTCATCTGAGTCATTTACACCGTCTAACATGCAGTATTCAAAAGTAATGAAATCCCTTGGAGCAACTTCAAGGTAAGCCTGACAAGCCGCTCTTAGCTCATTCAAAGGATACTTTTTATTGAGCGGTACCAATCTGTCACGCAGTTCATCATTTGCCGCATGCAAAGACACTGCCAAAGCAACTGGTGCATCTTTGCCCATCCGCTCTATCATGGGAACGACACCAGAAGTCGATACCGTTAAACGTCTCCTGGAGATACCGTACCCGTGGTCGCTCATCATTGTCTTAAGGGCGGGTATGAGAGCAGAATAATTTTGCAAAGGCTCTCCCATACCCATCATGACGACGTTTGAGATAACTCGCTCCTGTGTCCCTCTCTCGGCTCTTAGGGTGTGCTCTGCAAACCAGAGTTGAGCAATGATTTCAGAAGTATTGAGATTTCTGCTAAAGCCTTGGTGTCCGGTTGAACAAAAAACACAGCCAACGGCGCATCCAGCTTGCGAGGAAACGCACAAGGTACCCCTATCTTCTTCGGGAATAAATACGGTTTCTACGGCGTTACCGTCACCGACATCAAACAGCCATTTGATGGTCCCGTCTTTGGAGTTTTGTCTGCTGATGACTTTAAGAGGGGAGACAGTGCATCTGGACTCAAGCGAAAGTCTTAAAGACTTCGCTAAATCCGTCATTTCATCAAAAGTTTTTGCACCACGCTGGTGTATCCAGCGAAACAGTTGAGTTGCTCGAAAACGCTTTTCCCCTAAACTTTCGCAGTATTCGCTTAAGTGTTCAAGGTCAAAGTCTAATAAATTAACGAGCATTTAGAAATGATTAACTCCCCCTTGCATAACAAGGGGGAGCTATAGGTTTAATGTCCGTAGACTTCTAATCCAGCAAAGAAAAAGGCAATTTCTTGTGCCGCTGTTTCAGCCCCGTCTGAGCCGTGAACTGCATTGGCGTCAATGCTATCTGCAAAGTCAGCACGAATAGTTCCAGCTGCTGCTTTCTTAGGATCTGTAGCACCCATCAAATCCCGGTTCTTGAGGATTGCATTTTCTCCCTGAAGAACCTGAATCATGACGGGACCCGAGATCATGAATGAGACGAGATCTTTAAAAAATGGACGCTCTTTGTGTACGCCGTAAAAAGCCTCAGCTTCTTCTTTTGAGAGGTGTTTCATGCGGGCAGCAATAACTTTCAAGCCTGCAGCTTCAAAGCGCGAGTAAATCTGACCGATCACGTTTTTAGCAACTGCGTCTGGTTTGATAATGGAAAGTGTGCGCTCTTGTGACATGGTTTAGATTTTCCTGAAATTTGTGTTGAAAATGGTGGTCAGATTGACCCTTGCCTGCTATTTTAGCTTGAACCACCAAAGCAAAGAAAGGTCTGTGGTTTATAGATGCTAACCTTTTCGAGTGCCTGGCTTTTTAGATCCAGGTTTTGATACAAATCCATCTGCTCCCTTGCCCGCTCCTGTAAATCCTCCTGAATTGACATTTGCCCTCCTACGACCTTTTGCCTCCTGTCTCAGTTTTGAGTAACTATCTGCCCCAATGGTTACTTTTTTAACGATTTTGCCGGCACTTGCGGGATTTTGAGGGTTTTTGTCATTATTTGAGGGGATTTCGGATGGATTGATGTAACTAGATGGACCTCTTCTTGACCTTGACGACAACTTAGCCTGTTTGATCATTGCAGCTTGCGGAGATTTAGCTCTTGGTCCAGACTTGGGTGAGCTGATTCTTCTACCGCGTTTTACGGGTTGTTGATGAGTCTCAAAACCTACAAGCTGAGTCAAAGCCTGAACATCTTGTTCCCCAAGTTCCATCCAATGCCCGCGCTGTAGCCCTTTAGGTAGAGCCATTGCTCCGTAGCGGATTCGAATCAAACGACTCACAGCATGGCCAACAGCCTCAAACATACGCCTAACTTCTCTGTTACGACCTTCATTGATGGTGACCCTGTACCAGCAGTTCGCCCCCTCTCCGCCTCCGTCCTCTATGGATCCAAAACTTGCAACCCCGTCTTCTAATTTGACACCTTCAAGTAAACGCTCTTTTTCCTCTTTTTTAAGCGCGCCTAAAACCCTCACAGCATACTCCCGCTCCAACCCAAACCTAGGATGCATTAATTTGTTCGCAAGCTCGCCCGAATTGGTAAAGAGCAACAATCCCTCTGTGTTGATATCAAGGCGACCCACAGACTGCCATTTCCCTGTAAAGAGTCTGGGCAATTTGCGGAACACAGTTGGTCTATTTTGTGGGTCGTCATTCGTCACAATTTCACCAACAGGCTTGTGATAGGCAATCACTTTCGCAATTGGCGCTGAGACCCTCCAGTGAACCAAATGACCATTCACTTTGATTTGGTCGCCTACTTGAATTCTTTGACCCACGTGAGCGGGCTGATTATTTACAGTAACACGGCCCTCAGAGATTAACGCCTCCATCTCAAGACGCGATCCCAGGCCAGATTGAGCTAAAACTTTATGTAACTTTGGTGATTCTGACTGGGGCAGTAAAACACGTTTAGTAGCTTCATTTGGGGAAGCGCTTTGAATATTAGATGTTTCAGAGGCTGAATCTTCGAAATCATCATCCCAATGATCATCCGCGTCTAAATCTTCTAGATTTGATAAAACTGTATTGTTTGCCTTTGATTTTGTATTATCAGAATTTAGATCGGTTTGTAAATCCGCAGTTTCATCAAATATTCCAGAGGTCACATCTTCAAAGATACTCTCAGCCTGTACAGAAGGATCAGAATTCTTTTTGAGGCTTTTACGTGCTGGCTTGGACAGTGTAACTAGGGGGCCATCCGATGAAGCTTTATTAGTTTTTTTAATGTTCATCTTGAATATTATTTTTGAAAAAAATGTGAAATTGAAAGTATTGTGTTAACCGGTGTTATCGTCCGTAGAGTTAGCGTCACCCACACGATCCTCGCCAACTAAGTTGTTGATTTCAGAAGGAGTCTCTAGATTGTCTATAGCGTCAATTGCAACCTGATGATTTACGTCTGAGTCTGAGTCTGAGTTTGAGTTTGACCCTACTACCTCCAAAGCTTGGGGATTTAGGGACGATTCAGAATCATCACGCACTACGCTTGCTACCTGCACACCCTCAATACCCTCTGAAACGCTTAAACCAGCAAGGTCTATTTCCAACTGTGAGTCATCGACCAAATGCTCTAATCTTTGGATACTTGCACCGAGTTCATTCTCGTTATTCAAACTTGGCAATTGATCGAGAGAGCTTATTCCCAAATCATCCAAGAATTGCTTTGTCGTTGCAAACAATCCGGGTCGACCCACGGTCTCTCGGTGACCAATAACCTCAACCCAACCTCTATCTTCGAGTTGCTTGATGACCATAGAATTAATCGCAACGCCGCGAATATCCTCCATGTCACCGCGTGTACAAGGTTGACGATAAGCAATGATGGCCAACGTCTCCATGACAGCTCTTGAGTATTTCGGTGGTTTCTCAGGATGTAACCGATCAAGATATGTCCTCATTTCGGGACGACTCTGAAAACGCCAACCCGTTGCCACTTGCAACAATTCAACCCCTTTTTGCTGCCAATCCTGTTGGATTGAGCTTAAAAGGTTTTTGATAGCGTCTGCTGAGATTTCATCGCTGAACAACAAAACCATCTCACGCATAGTGAGTGGTTGTGCTGAACAAATCAGTGCAGTCTCGAGGACACGCTTGGCATCCGCGGTATTCATAACATTGGTTTAAAAATAATACGACTAAGAAAAATTCAAAGTCTTTGAAGTACGGTGTACGGTTGACGTATATAGTTGAGCATTCAAAGAGTAAAAACCGTATGAATACTAGCCCTGTTGATACGCCTGCTTATACGGTGCTATTGTAACCGAGTGACCAAGCCTGAATCGCATCCTTCATATCCGTTGGTAACTCTGCTTTAAAGTCCATTGGCTCCCCCGTAATTGGGTGTTCAAACCCAAGTTTGTAGGCGTGTAGGGCCTGCCTTTTGATACTTGAATGAAGCTTTCCGCCGTAAACCACATCGGCCAAAATTGGATGACCAATACTAGATAAATGGACTCGAATTTGATGGGTTCGGCCCGTATGCAACTGACAATGAACCAAACAAACCTCTTCATCTGAGAGCGGCACACCAGATATCGATCTTTCCTGGCCATTAGAGATCACTGTGAAAGTGGTTTTTGCTGTCTTACCAGAGTTCTTTTGCAAGTCAACGACAGCCATTTTGAGCCTGTTTTTTGGATCTCGCCCAATACTTGCCTCAACAACCTTCTCGTCTGGCCCAGTCCATGCGCGCTGAGCTATAGCCAAGTACTCTCGGTGAACATCTCTGTTGGCTATTTGTACTACCAAAGCATCCATACAGGCCCTGGTTTTAGCGACAACCATCAATCCACTGGTGTCCTTGTCTAACCTGTGAACAATTCCTGCTCTAGGAACTTGTGTCAGTTGAGGATCTAAAAATAGGAGTCCGTTTAGTAAAGTTCCCCCCCAGTTGCCGGGTGCGGGATGAACAACTAAATTAGCTGGTTTGTTGATGACTCGAATATGTTCATCCTCGAATAAAACGTCAATAGGCATCTCCTGCGGCTTGTAAGCCAGTGCTTGTGGAGAGGGCTTTAAAGTCAGTTTGTAACGCTCAAAAGCATGGGCTTTTGATGCTGTTTTGATAACGTACTGGGGTAATTGCCCCTCTTTTTGTGAGTTTGAAGAAAACTGACCAACTCCAGTAAGCCTTTCTACGCATGACTCAGTGATCAATTGCTGGATAAAATTTCGCGAAAATTCAGGCAAAAGAGTGGTTAAAACAACATCTAATCGTTGTAAATGCATCTCCTCAGGTACAGATATTTCTCGAACTTCAAGATCTGGGCCTAAGTCCTCGGATTCAAGAGAATCTAATTCCTTTGTTGATACTTGCTCTAAAGCCTCTGGCTTAGAAGATAATAGGGGTGCATTGAATTTCAAGAAAGAGTCCCGTGTACAGAAGATTGCAATTATCCTCCCTCCTAAAGAGTTTTTATCTAGCTTTTGTAGCTTTATGCTTTATCTTAAGTGGTTGCTCCACTGATGCTGACCTAACCACCAATTGGTCGACAGATAAGCTATACGCTGAGGCTAAAGAAGAAATGGCGAATAAATCATATGAAAAAGCCATCGGTTATTACGAAAAACTTGAAGGTCGCGCTGCTGGCACAACGCTGGCCCAGCAGGCTCAGTTAGAAAAGGCATTTGCTCAATATAAAAATGCAGAACCTGCATTGGCGATCAGTACATTAGAGAGATTTATCAAACTAAATCCTTCCAGCCCGGCACTTGACTACGCCTTTTATTTAAAAGGCGTAGTCAACTTCAACGATGATTTAGGTATGTTCTCAAGGTATTTCAACCAAGACCTCTCAGAGCGAGACCAAAAGGCAGCCAAACAATCATTTGAAGCTTTCAAAGAAGTTGTGACTAGGTTTCCAGATTCTAAATATGCGCCTGACTCTGCCCTCAGGATGAGATTTATTATCAATACGCTTGCCAAATCTGAGGTGATTGTTGCCAAGTACTACTTCAAAAAAGGTGCGTATGTGGCTGCTATCAATAGAGCTAAATCTGCTATAGCAGATTACCAAGATGTACCCGTTATCGAGGAAGCTTTAGTCATTATGATCCAAAGCTATGAGATCTTAGGGCTTCAACAACTCAAGGATGATACTGTTCGCGTACTTCAAAAGTCCTACCCCAATAGCGAATATTTTGGGAGAAACAAGCAACAGAAATCATCTTCCTGGTTGGGTTGGATTCCAGGTGTATCGAACTAAGCTTTTACATTGATATTTTTAAACAACTAAATTTTAAAAATTTGGTAATGTTTCTTAATCTTTCATGATATATGATGGAACAGATTAGTTCGCACTCATACCTGCACCTAAATAGGTATCAATTAAACGAGAGTCTTTCGCAAGATCGGTCGCAACCCCGTGAACACTAATTTCACCCATCTCTAAAACATACCCATAATCGGCAACAGCAAGAGCGGCTCTTGCATTTTGTTCAACAAGAATTAAAGTCACACCCGTATCACGCAGTTGCTTGATAATTTTAAAGATTTCTTTAACTATCAATGGTGCAAGTCCGATGCTAGGTTCATCAAGCATTAAAAGCTCAGGAGACGACATTAGAGAACGCCCGATTGCAAGCATTTGACGCTCCCCCCCAGAGAGGGTACCTGCCAATTGCAATCGTCGCTCCAAAAGCTTAGGAAAAATTTTGTACACATTTTCCATTTGTTCGCGCCAGTCTTTGTTACCAAGTTTTTTCTGCCTAAACCCACCCAACTCTAAATTGTCTTGAACTGACATCGTTGCAAAAAGCTCTCTTTTTTCAGGCACCAATGCGATACCCTGCATAACGCGCTCTTCAAGACTTCTATTTGATATAGATTTACCCAAGTAATTTATTGAACCGTTACTTGGCATCAAACCCATTAGGGCATTTAAAAGTGTTGACTTGCCTGCCCCATTAGGTCCGATGACTGAGATCACCTGCCCTTTATCAACCTTTAAACTAATGTCGTGCAAGACCTCAGCCTTTGCGTAACTAGCGCTGAAGTTTTTCACCTCTAACATGGGTAGATTAATCAAACAAACACCTTATGTATTTTGAAATTGTTTAGCAAAATCTATAGCTCTTTTAAAATATTTCCAGACTATATTTTAGGTAGGGAAATCCACAAACCATTCAAATCATGTATCTTAATTCTGTGATCAAACACTTGCTCCAATGCTAGATGAGTTTTACTGTCACTGGAGTGACCATGACGTATGATGCGACCATTATTCAACACCAAAATTTCATCAGCCATTAACCCAAATGTTATTTCATGCAAAACAGAGAGGACTGTTTTACCTTTTTTAGTTAGCGCACGAATAACGGCAATGAAGTCAGCTTGATTTTGAGGGTCAAGATTAGAAATTGGCTCATCAAGCATTAGGATCTCTGCATTGACAGTGAGCGCTCGGGAAAGTAAAACCCTTTGACGCTCGCCCCCTGATAAGTCGCCCATAGCTCGGTTTCGTAGATTCCAAGATTGTGTAGATTCCAAAGCCTCCTTTACTGCCGTATGATCATCTATGCTAGGACTAGATAAAATTCCTTGATAGGGGAGTCTTCCCAACATTGTCAAATCGTATACGCTAAGCTCATCGGGACATTCCTCGTTTTGTCCAAGCCAAGCCAAGTGTTGCGCGCGCTTGAAGGATTCATTTGCAGCGCAACTCAGCATTGGAAGATCAACGCAGCCTGAATGCTTAATTAAGCCTGCCAAGGCTTTCAGTAGAGTAGACTTTCCAGCACCGTTGGGGCCAACTATACAAGTCCATTTACCTTTAGAGATCTTTAAATTATCAACATTGACGACCTCATCTCCATTCAGTGAGACTAATATGTTAGAAGCAATTAGCGCAACATCAGTCATAAATTTGTTGCTTTGAAACTGTTAAGGTTACTGTTACTATTACTATTACTATTACTATTACTATTACTATTGACATTACTAACTCTATGTCTAGAAAGTAACCAAATAAGGTATAGACCTCCAAACACCGCAGTCAGCAGACCTACAGGAATCTCCCGAGGTGAAATCAAAAGACGAGATGCAAGATCGGCAAAGAGCAGCATAACACCGCCCATCAGAGCAGAAAAAAACATAAGTTTTCTAAAAGTAACATTCACGATTGAGCGAACCAAATGAGGTGAGGCTAAGCCCACAAAAGATATCAAACCTGCCTGAGCAACAGATACCCCAGTAGCTAATGCAAGTGTCAAAATAAGAAGTGCTCTGTAAAGACCTAAATTGACTCCCAAACTTATTGCAGTGGCCTCGCCTAGTCCCAGAGAATCTACCGCTCTACTTAGTATCCAAGAGACAAAAATGCACAACAAAAGAACAGGAGCCATAAAGTAAACTGAACTCCAGTTCATTAAATTGGTCGTACCAAGCATAAAAGATTGCATGTTAGATAACAACTCAGGGTAGAAGATAGTAACTAGTGATGTCAATGCTCCAAGAACAACACCGACAATTACCCCTGCCAAAAGTAACCTAAGCGTATGCTGCATACCTCGAGCTAATAAAAGAGTGAATAAAACGGCGATCATCGCACCAAAGAATGCAGCGCCGTTTAATCCAAGCTTGTAAAGCCAGGGGTTCGAAAACTCATCAAACATGACCATCATAATTGCAACGCAAAGCGATGCCCCAGAGGCACTGCCTAAGAGATAAGGGTCAGCTAAAGGATTACGAAATAGTCCCTGAGCAAGCGCGCCTGA
>Ga0007854_10001107_pt1 | contig 17410 bp, 12 predicted proteins | sample CryBogCBH12Aug08_FD_60382 | JGI IMG/M metagenome (GOLD analysis project Ga0007854, IMG submission 60382) | Freshwater microbial communities from Crystal Bog, Wisconsin, USA - CBH12Aug08 | ecosystem: Environmental > Aquatic > Freshwater > Lake | place: Crystal Bog, Wisconsin, USA | collected...
GGCGAAGACGGCATCAGTCTGATACGTCGCATCCGTCAGAGCCAGCCTAACATTGGCATTATCATAGTTTCCTCTCGCACCCTGCTTGCCGATAAAGTTGAAGGCTATGAAAGTGGTGCCGATATTTACTTCACCAAGCCGGTTTCCCAAGAGGAACTTTGCGCAGCCATTCTTGCGTTATCGCGACGTCTGAAGCCAGCCGTACCTACCGCATCGGCTCTCAAGCTTGATCTTGAGAAGCTCACCCTTTCCGGCGAGCGAGGTGAAGTTTGCCTCACTTCACACAAGGCCACACTGCTAGCTTCCTTTACACGGGCTCAAGGGCAACGGCTTGAAAATTGGCAACTGATGGAATTGTTGGGCAAAGGGGAAACCAACTACAGTAAAAAGAGTCTGGAGGTGCAAATTGTCCGCCTTCGCGACAAATTAGTGCAGGCCGGTGCCAATTCGCAACCGATTAAAGTTATTCGCCAGTTAGGTTATCAGTTGTGTGTGCCGGTCTTGGTAATGTGAGCAGAGAAAATATCGCTTTAGTAATTCGATTACGCCCCATCTCTTAGCTGCATAATGGCATTGTAGGGTTTTGTAGGGTTAATATTTATTTATTGTTACAATTTTTTTGTATTTGAATAAAAGTTTGAAATTGTTTTTTTTTATTAACATCTTCGCAGAAAGATGAGATTTAAATTACGTCAATATACCGCAATAAAGTATTGTCGTGAATAAAGTAGCGAGATGACCCTTCTCTCCGGTGGGTGCGTCGAGCTAACCCCGTTTTATAGGGGTTAATGGTGTTTCACTGAATCGGATACTGAAGGTATTCGATTAATTCAACCAATCGAAGAGGAGTAACAAATGAAAATAAAGTTAACACTGGTTGCTGCTGCACTTACAGCAGCGTTCGCAGCGCAAGAATCCATGGCGGCTACCATTGATTTTGGAGGCTATCTGCGTAGCGGATCCGGAACTAGTACACAAGGTGGCACTCCAACCTGCTTCAGACTTAATCAGGAATCCGTGTTTAATACGGAAGGAGGGTCTTCAAATGTTGACGGCGCCGGGCGTCTCGGCAATGAGTGCGATACCTACGGTGAAATTAAGCTGGGTACCACCATGGGTGAAAGTGATGGTACCAAGTTCGGAGTCCATACGCTGATCGCTTATGGAACGAGCCAAGTTACTGACTATGAGGGAACCGTTCCGGCTTTCCGTGAAGCGTATGGTGATGCAACCGGTTTTGGCAATGGAGCCTTCGCTAAATCAACTTTGTGGGTCGGCAAGCGCTATTACAAACGAGAGGACGTGCATATTCTCGATTTGTTTACACTCATGAATACCGGTCCAGGGGCAGGAATAGAGAATATTGATCTTGGTTTTGGTAAGTTCTCCTATGCTTTGGTGAGACCAGGCAACCAAAATTATGCTTCAACTTTATCACCAGGAACAAATACAACAGTAGTTGCCTGCGCTCCTGCTCCAGCAGCTTGCGCTAACAACCCTAGTGCGGGTCTTCAAACAGTGGTTAGTAGTCTCACAAATCCGCAAAATCAAGAAGTAGCTCGCGTCACTTTGAATGGTGATCCTTCCCAGCAAAAAACTGACCATGACTTCCGTCTTGAAGGAATCAACCTGGGTTCGGCTGGTTCCTTGGGCTTGGGTGTAAACATTGTGCGGGGCAATAATGCGGGTGCCAATTCTGCCAATGATTACAATGGATATTCTTATTGGGCAAAACACTCCATCGTATTGTTTGGTGCTGTGCAGAACGGGCTGATGGTGCAAGTGGCCAAAGATGCGGCCAATATAGATGGCAGCTCATTGTGGTGGGCCAATTCCAATTCCGGCAACGGCACCCCTGGCTCAATGAAACATTCAGCATGGCGTATTATCGAAACGGCAAACTTCGATTTTGATAAGGTGAACGGTCAGGCCTTCTTGGGTTACGGCAAGGAGAGTTTCCCATGGTACGGCAATGGCTCTAACACAGACTCTGACAGAACGACAACATCTCTGGTTGTTCGTCCAATCTATCACTTTACTGAGAATCTTGGTCTTGCGGTGGAGGCGGGGACAATACGTGTTAGCGGTTATAATCTGAACTACGATGGCAACACGGCAAGTACATCTAATCACCTGAATAAAATTGTTATTTCACCTCAATTGTCGATGGGTAGCGGTTTCTTCGCACGCCCGGTTCTGCGTGCCTATGTCTCACACTATAGTTGGAACAAGGGTGGGGCTTCGGCGTGTACCGGTCGCGATTGCTCGGTATCTGTGCCAACAACATACGATAATTCGACAAGTGCAACCACGTATGGTGTTCAGTTTGAAGCATGGTGGTAAGTCGAAGCAATCCTAACTTATGTTGCTGTGCACTAATCATGCAGTTGGCAACATATTAAACAGGCGGGCTCGCCCGCCTTTTTAATCATTTGTTAGCACTTGGTCGACGTAACGTAATTCTTTAAGACAGCTCGTTAGTTGTATCCATTTTGGTCGCTGGAATTACCCAATTGGATCACTTCAGCGGGTTTCCGCAAAGAATTCATAGATACTCTCCCGCTTAAAGAGGAGAGAATGCATCATGGAGGGAGAAGACAAAAATGTCCGAAGTTGTCTTGCGCGGTATTCGTAAATCGTTCGGCAAAATCGAAACGTTGCACGGCATTGATCTTGACATCAAGGACGGCGAGTTTGTGGTCTTTGTCGGCCCTTCAGGTTGTGGCAAGTCTACTCTACTGCGATTGATTGCCGGGCTGGAAGAAATCACCGCCGGTGAGTTGCATATTGGCGGCAAGTATTGCAATGACATTCCACCCTCCAAGCGCGGCGTTGCGATGGTATTTCAAAGCTACGCACTCTACCCTCACATGACTGTCGCCGAGAACATGGCCTTCGGTCTAAAGTTGGCGGGTCTGGACAAAAATCAATCGAATGCGGCCGTGGATCGTGCTGCAAAGATTCTGCAGATTGAACCACTGTTGGCACGCAAACCAAAGGAGTTGTCAGGCGGGCAGCGCCAGCGTGTCGCAATTGGTCGTGCCATTGTGCGCAAGCCTGACGTTTTTCTGTTCGATGAGCCGTTGTCAAATCTGGATGCCGCGTTGCGCGTGCAGATGCGGATTGAAATTACCAAGCTACACCGTGAACTGAACACAACCATGATTTACGTGACACATGATCAGGTTGAGGCAATGACGCTGGCCAACCGGATTGTTGTTTTATCTGATGGCAATGTTGAACAAGTTGGCACGCCCCTTGAGTTGTACCATCACCCGCGCAACTTGTTTGTGGCCGGTTTCATCGGCTCTCCGAAAATGAATTTCATCGAAGGAAAACTTGTCTCTGCTTCGGAGGAATCCTCTACGGTCGAGTTGGCGGATGGCAGTATCATTGAATGTGCCGTAGATGCCCGCGACGGGATTGATGGCGCCAAGGTCACGGTGGGCATTCGCCCTGAACACTGGGTATTTGACAAAAGCGGTAATACCATCACCGGTGAAGTCATTGCGGTCGAGCATCTCGGCGAGGCCACCGTGCTTTATCTTCAAGCCCAAGGTGCTTTGGAGCATCTTGTGGTTCGTGCCGATGCAACGCATGGTGCACAAGTGGGCGAGAAAATCAGTGTGCATCTGCCGCCAAGCCGATGCTACATGTTTAACGATGCCGGAGCGGCCTTCCGGCGGGTGAGAACTTCGTAGTTTCCTGTATTAAGATATTAAAAAACCAAGTCAGCACTTTTGTAATTAACTTTCACCGAAATGGAGAAACCATGACTCTCAAGAAAAAACTCATAGTACTTTCATTAGTCTCATGCTTTGGCACCGCGCATGCCACGGAGCCGGGCAAACTTTCGCTGTGGATCAATGCCGACAAGGGATACGCCGGTATTCAGAAGGTTGGCGATGAATTTACTAAAAAGTCAGGCGTGCCGGTAATTGTTGAACACCCGGAAGATGCTCCCGGAAAATTTCAGCAAGCAGCAGCAGCAGGCAAGGGCCCGGATATTTGGTGCTGGCCGCATGATCGTGCCGGCGAGTGGATCGCTGCAGGACTGATTGACCCGGTCAAACCGTCCAAGAAGTTCCAGGATGAGATAACACCGTTGGCATGGAAAGCCTTCACCATGAATGGCAAAGTTTGGGCCTACCCGATTTCAATCGAAGCCATCGCGCTGGTCTATAACAAGGATATCGTGCCCAAGCCTCCCAAGACCATGGAGGAGATTCCTGCACTGGACAAAAAACTCAAGGCCAAGGGGCAAAGTGCCATTCTCTGGGAATATGAGAATACGTATTTTACCTGGCCGCTGCTGGCTGCCAATGGGGGATATCCTTACAAGCAAAAACCCGATGGTACGTATGACGCTTCCGATTCCGGCGTGAACAATGCCGGTGCCTTAAAGGGTGCCGAACTGCTGGCCAAGTTTGTCAAGGAAGGCATCGTTCCAGAAGACACATCCGGTTCAGACGCCGAGGCAGGTATGAACAGCGGCAAGGTTGCAATGTGGATCACCGGTCCGTGGTCCTGGGACAATTTGAAGAAATCGAAGATCAACTTTGCAGTGGCGCCGATTCCTTCGGTGGCAGGCAAGCCGGCAGCACCGTTCATCGGCGTCCTCGGTTGCATGATCAACCATTCCAGCGTAAACAAGGAATTGGCGGTCGAATTTCTGGAAAAGAACTTGCTGACTCTACCGGGCCTGGAGGCGATGAATGCCGCAACGCCCCTGGGTGTACCGGCCAACAAGGCTTTCTTCAGCAAGCTGAAAAACGATCCCAACATCAAGGCAACCATGGAATCGGCTGATGCCGGTCACCCGATGCCGAACAATCCGGAGATGAGTCGTTTCTGGTCATCAATGGCGCCGGCACTGGGCAATCTCGCCAATGGTCGTCAAACGCCACAGGAAGCTTTGGACAACGCAGCAAAACGCATGACCAGCAAGTAAAGCTGGCGGTGGCGGTTTGACTCCGTCGCTTGAATTTGAGCCTTCCCTCGAGGGAAGGCTCGGATGAATTGATTTGGAAGATATTATTGAGTAGTCGATTCATTCGAGCCGTTGACTTGTTCACTAGGGTTAAAAGTGCGTATGAGCAGAAGCATGCAAAAAATTAGCCAGCAGCTTATTTCCGCAATTGTGGTGCTGTTTGGTTTATACCTGGTGGCCAAAATCTATGTGGCCGGTCAATTCGTTGTGGCGCTGGCTTGCCTCGCGGTGTTGGCATTCGGCCTGTTTGTTTATACCTCTTCCCGTGCATATCCCTACCGTTACTTATTTCCGGGGCTCATCGCAACACTGGTGTTTGTCGTATTCCCGATCGTGTACACCTTTGCCATCAGTTTTACCAATTACAGTTCCCGAAATCTGCTGACCTTCGAACGCGCCAAGCAGTATTTCCTTGAACAAACCTATACGGTTGAAGGCGGACAAAGCTATGCCTTCACCCTGCACCGCGATGGAAATGCTTTCCGGGTCAGACTGGAAGATGATCAGGCCGCCGTATTTGTCAGCCCTCCCATGGCACTCTATAAAGGCCCGATAGTTGTCGAAGCACAAGCGCCGACAGCGGGAGATGCGCCTCTTTCAGAGCCGGTCGACACGAAAGTACTGATCAGTTATCTGCCGAATCTGAAATTGGTGTCCTTCCACTTGCCGAACGGGCAAATGGTGAGTGTAACCGGTTTGCACCAATACGGTGCTGTCAGCAAACTCTATAAAGAGAATGCCGACGGGACGCTGACTAACCAGCAAGATAATTCAGTGTTAACCGCCAACATGAAAACCGGCTACTATGAAACTGTGTCGGGTGAACAAATAACCCCCGGTTTTACAGTGCAGGTGGGATGGTCGCAATACTCCAAGATATTTTCCGATACGTCATTCAGCGAGCCATTTTTACGGATTTTTATTTGGACAGTCACCTTTGCCGGGCTGACTGTACTTTTCGCCTTCAGTGTAGGCGTTGTTCTGGCGGTGTTGATGGATTGGGATGCCTTGCGTTTCCGTGCTTTCTACCAGACGATGTTTTTTATTCCATATACTGTTCCGGCGTTTATTTCCATACTGATATTCAAGGGTTTGTTCAACCAGAATACGGGTGAAATCAATCAAATTCTCGCTCTGCTCTCCGGGCTGCACCCGGCGTGGTTTTCCACGCCGTTTCTGGCGAAAGTTATGTTGCTTATCGTGAACACTTGGTTGGGTTTTCCTTACATGATGGTGGTCTGCATGGGTCTGATCAAGGCTATTCCGGGTGATCTTTACGAAGCCTCGGCCATTGCCGGTATCGGGCCTTTAACCAATTTTTTCAAGATCACCTTGCCGCTTATAGTCAAACCGATTACGCCATTGCTGATCGCCAGCTTTGCTTTCAATTTTAATAACGTGATGTTGATTGAACTCCTGACCGGCGGGCGTCCGGATTTTCTGGATACCAAGGTTCCTGCAGGTACAACAGATTTGCTGGTGTCGTTTACCTACCGGATCGCCTTTGAAGACTCGGGGGCGAATTTTGGCCTTGCTGCGGCCATATCCACCGTACTGTTTTTGATGGTGGCAATTCTATCCCTGATCAATATGCGCTTGACCAAGGTCAACGCGCAGGAAGCGCGTTGATGAAATGGAATTTGGATTACTGAAAGAAGCACATTAAGGAGAAATCACATGGCCATAGTGCTGGATAAATCGCATCGCTGGAGAGTGGTGTTCGCTCATATTGCGATCATCGGGTTTATATGCCTGATCATGTTTCCGTTTCTGATGATTTTTTCGATCAGTATCAGGCCAGGCAACTTTGCCACGGGCAGTCTTATTCCGCAGACCATCAGCCTTGAGCACTGGGCATTGGCATTTGGATTTTCCTATCAAGGATCAGATGGCGTGCTGATGGAACCGCAGTTTCCGGTTTTGCTCTGGTTATGGAATTCGGTAAAAGTCGCTCTGATTTCTGCATTGTTAGGTGTGGTGTTGTCGACCACCTGCGCCTATGCCTTTGCCCGAATGAAGTTCCTGTTCAAGAACCACATGATGAACGGACTCTTGCTCATCCAGATGTTTCCCACGGTGCTTGCACTGGTCGCAATTTATACCATTTTTGATCGAATCGGAAACTATGTATCCTGGCTGGGCATTGAGAGTCACGGAGGTCTGATTCTGGCCTACACCGGTGGAATCGCGGTTCATATCTGGACCATCAAGGGCTATTTTGAAACGGTTCCGGTTGAAATTGAAGAAGCGGCCAAAGTGGATGGTGCAACAGCGTTTCAAGCCTTCCGTTATGTGTTGCTGCCGATGATCGTGCCGATTTTGATGGTGGTATTTCTGTTGGCATTTATCAGCGGAATTAATGAATATCCGGTTGCCTCGATACTTTTGAAGAGCACGGACAATCTCACATTGGCAGTGGGAATAAAGAATTATCTCTATCCGCAAAAGTATCTGTGGGGGGATTTTGCCGCTGCGGCGATTTTGTCGGGGTTGCCGATTACCGTCGTCTTCCTTTTCGCCCAGAAGTGGATGGTTTCCGGCCTCACCGCCGGTGGAGTAAAGGGTTAGCATCGTTGGCTGTGCCACAGGCTATCGTATGCAGTCCATTTTATGAAGCACTAACCTCAATGAAGGAGAGTTTACATGTTGAATAAGCGTAATTTCATCAATACTGCGTTGGCTGTAGCATTTGCCGTTACCAGCTATTCCTCAGTGGCTGCGGATTGCAAAGATGCACCGGTTCCCGACGGTCAAGTCGGTATTCACTACAACCGTCCGGATGGTAAGTATGACGACTGGGGGGTACATCTGTGGAAATCACCCAACATTGGAATCACCAACTGGTTTATTCCGAAAATGCCGACTGGTTGCGATAGCTTCGGGGTGTACTGGTATGTTCCTCTAAGCAAATTTGGTGAAACCAAGGTTGTGAATTACATCATTCACAAGGGGGATACCAAGGAGCAAGGCGGTACGGATATGAACTTCGATGCCAACAAAGGTAAAGAAATCTGGGTTGACGCCGGTAACCCGACCATCTTCATGAGCAAGGATGATGCAATGAAAGCTCAAGCGGCCAAATAGTAAAGGTTGCTAATCGCGCCCGGCTCCGGCTGGGCGTTTCATTTTGACGAACACTTTACGGGAAATATCCCCCATGGCGCGTCAGCTACGTTTTGCTTGTATTACCCTGTCAGCAATGCTTTTGGTTGCTTGTACAACCACTGTGCCCACTGCCCCTATTCCTGCCATGCCACAGAAAAAACCGGTTGCGCAGACCGTACCCGGTTTTACCGATAACCCCATCGTCTATTTTGCAGTAACCGACCGCTTCTTTAACGGCAATCCAGCCAATGACCACAGCTATGGTCGCCAGAACGATGGCAAGGAAGAAATCGGCACTTTCCACGGAGGAGACTTGGCGGGAGTGACGGCCAAGTTGAAGGCTGGCTACTTTACGCAACTAGGAATCAACGCGATCTGGATTACCGCTCCCTACGAACAAATACACGGCTGGGTGCAGGGAGGTAATGCCGAGTTCAAGCACTACGCCTATCACGGCTACTACGCCCTTGATTACACCAGACTGGATAAAAACATGGGCACCCCGGAAGAGCTGCGCGAAATGGTTGATACCGCCCACGCGCAGGGTATCCGGGTGTTGTTTGATATCGTGATGAATCACCCGGGGTATGCCGACATCCAGACGTTGTCGGAGTACCTGCCCGAATTGCTTTGGCCGGGCTGGGAAAAATACAATCTCAAGAATTATCACAAACAGATCAATTACAACAGTTTCGACTTCGGCAAATGGTGGGGAGGCGACTGGGTGCGTTCCGGTTTGCCCGGCTACCCGGAGGGCGGCACGGATGACTTGACCAAGCAATTGGCGTATCTGCCCGATTTTCGCACCGAGAGTACAGCGCCGGTCAAACTTCCCTTTTTCCTGAAAGAGCGCAAGAAGGACACGGCTGCCGTTGATCTGCCCGATACCACCGTGCGGGGCTATCTGGTCAAGTGGCTGACCGACTGGGTGCGGGATTACGGAATCGACGGCTTCCGTTGCGATACCGCCAAGCATGTTGAACTGCCCGCGTGGCTTGAACTCAAGCGAACCGGTACAGCAGCGCTCGCCGATTGGAAAGCCAGGAATCCGTCCAAGAAGATTGATGACGCATCATTTTGGATGGTAGGTGAGGTGTTTCCTCATGGAGTGGAGCGAGATGCCTACTTTGACAATGGTTTTGACAGCTTGCTGAATTTCGACTTTCAGGATCAGAAGCTTGAAGACGCATCGGCACTAGATCGGCTTTATGCGGACTACGCCAGTCGTCTTGCAGATGGACGCAATAATGGTAAATCGTTTGATGTCTTGTCCTACATCTCTTCGCATGACACCAAACTGTATCCGCGTGATCATCTTATCAATGCAGGAAGTGCGCTTTTGCTGGCTCCCGGTGGTGTGCAAATTTTCTATGGGGATGAAAGCGGCAGACAGGCAGGCCCTGCGACATCCGGTGATCCGCAACAAGCAACTCGCTCCGATATGAACTGGGCCGATCCTGATGCAGTTGTACTGGCTCATTGGCAAAAATTGGGGCAGTTCCGCCTTCACCATGCGGCATTGTCCCGTGGTTCACATAAAAAGCTGGGTGATGCTCCCTATGCTTTTAGTCGTATTTATGGCAATGATAGAGTGGTGGCTGTGCCCAAGGCCAGCGGCTCTGTGACCGTTCCGGTAACCGGTGTGTTCAAGGACGGCGAAATGGTGAGAGACGCTTACAGTGGCATGATCGTGAAAGTGGTTGGCGACTCAGTGAGTCTGATTGCCCAAGGAACGGTCTTGTTGGAGCGGATGAATTGAACAGGGTGAAAATCCGCGTGAATTACAAAATCTGCAGCGCATGAATACCGCCAACTCGCGTTTGATTTTGGGTCTTTGGCGTATCGCCCAATGGGGCATGAGCTCGGAACAAGTGGCTGGCCTGATCAGCGCTTGTTTGGACCTTGGCATCGACACTTTTGATGTGGCAGACATCTATTGCGACTATCAGTGCGAATCGATGCTAGGGGCGGCGTTGCAAACCAACCCTTCTCTAAAATCACGCATCAAGTTGATCAGCAAATGCGGAATCGCTTTGGTGAATCCGGCTCGGCATGCACATCGAATCAAGCACTACAACACTAGTCGCGATCACATCATCGCTTCGGTCGACAATTCGCTGCTTTGTCTGAGCGTGGAAAAACTTGACCTCCTGTTGATTCATCGTCCGGACCCACTGATGAATGCAGACGAGGTCGCCGAGGCGTTTGACTTGCTTAAATGTGCTGGAAAAGTGGAAGGATTTGGCGTTTCAAACTTTGCCCCGCATCAGCTCGAATTACTGCAAAGCCGACTGAACGAACCGCTGCGGACCAATCAAATCGAGATTTCGCTGTTGCATCTGAATAGTCTTTTCGACGGCACGCTGGATCAATGCCAGCGCTTGAGGGTGATGCCCCAAGCTTGGTCGCCGCTGGCGGGTGGAACTCTTTCCTATCAGCATGAAGAAACCTACCTCGGCAGAACTTTATCGCGCGTGGCAAATGAATTGGGGGTAACGCGTGAGCAGTTGGCGTTCGCCTGGTTGTTACGTCATCCTGCCGGTATCAGGCCGTTATCCGGCTCAGGCAAATTGACGCACATCCGCGAGTTAGTGGAAGCGCAGAATATTCAACTTGATCATCAGTTATGGTTCGAGTTGCTTGAAGCCGCCATGGGCCACCCGGTTCCTTAGTTTTTCACTTATCGTTCCCTCGCTCCCGTGGTAACGCTGCCGTGGACGTTTCGCGCCCTTGCTGCATAGTCCAATCCCGACGCAGAGCGTATAAAACTGCATTCCCACGCGGAGCGTGGGAATGATTAATAGCTACTGTCAAGGTTCCACAAATACTGCTGTGGTTCGTGCTGGCACGCTGAAAACTCCGGTTGCAAAGCTTGCGGTCTTCACTACGGCATCACTGCCCGCCATCTGCAAGGGATGCAGATTCACCGTCTTTGCAGCGTAGCTCGCGGAACCAGTTGGCGTAAATGTTTGTGCTACTTTATTGGCATTGAACAATACCACAATGCTGTGGTATTTCTGATCTCCGCAACCTGCCGCGCCTGAAATTCGCATCACCACCAAGCCAACTTGTTGCGAACCCTGATCGGGAAAACTGACACAACTATTTATCGCTGCGGCTGTCTTCAAACGGAACATGGAGGTATCTTGCCGAAGTTTCAGGAAATCTTGGAAGGCGAGCGTCGAGTGATTAATATCAGTTGATCCCGCAGCCAAACTTGTATTGTTCAAATATGCCGTCATGGTTGTCAAGTTGTTAGAATTGTTGCCGGTATTTTGCGGTGGAGCACCAACTGCCCAATTATTGCTCGTGCCGGTCCAGTCGATCCAATTAAAATAATCACCCGAGTTGTAGCTGTTGCTGTCCATCGACTTGGAACGCAGCATATCGTCACCCGCCTGGAAGAAAGGCACTCCTTGAGCCAGTGCCACCAATGAAAGACCCACCACCTGCGCACGTGCGCGATCCGCTGTCGAGGTTGCGACAGGATGCTTGTACTGGCTGACGTCAAACACCGTCTCATTATCATGCACTGAAATGTAAGCGACGTTTTCCTGCGGTGTACCAGTGTAGCCAGTCGGGCTGCCGAAGTAGTCAACTTGCGCGCCGGTTGTAGTCGAGTTCAACGGGAAGGTAGCCAGATTTCCGGCTAAGCCAACGCTGATCCGGTTTTGTAACGGAAACAAGCTTGCACTTGGCGTGCTGCAGATCGAAGTCGGGTTGTTGTCATAACACAGGCCATTCGCGAACCCTTGGTTCGAAACCATGCTTGCGCCGCTGTCGAAAGGGCCACCGCCTCGCACTGCATCACGCATGCGATCATTGAAGGTACCGATCCCGGTGCCTGACATATTTCCCTGCTGCGCATTGACGAAGTTAAGACCCGACTGCGACCAGCCCTCACCATAAAGGTAAATTCCGGGGGCAGATGAGGTGGTGCGTCGACCATCGGCGAGCGCGACGGCATTCAATGCGGTCTGAGCGTCCAGCAACACTTGTTTTGGCATCAAGCTCATGATATCGAACCGGAAGCCATCGACCTTATATTGGTCAGTCCAACGAGTCAGGGTATCGATGACCAGTTTCTCCGTCATCGCATTTTCGGTGGCGATATCCGAGCCTGCGCCAGATTGACCAGTAACATTTCCGTTTGAATCCAACCGGTAGTAGTAGCCTGGAACAACTTTGTCGAGTATCGATATATCCGCTTGACCACTCGCAGGGGTATGGTTGTAGACAACGTCCATTACTACACGCAGGCCGATACTATGCAAGCCCATGACCATATCGCGGAATTCGCGCACGCGAACGCTACCGTCACTTGCATTGGTAGAGTAGCTGCCCTCCGGCACCCCATAGGCCAGCGGATCATAACCCCAGTTGAAGCAATCGCTGTTTTGCGTTGTCAGAACCGCCATTTCAGCAGCCAGCGCAGCCCCTATCGATGCTGTGATATTTGGAGTAGTGCAATTAACTTCATCGACGCTGGCAAATTCAAACGACGGCAGAAGGTGTACATGTGTCAAACCAGCTTGAGCAAGTACCTGCAGATGTTTCATTCCATTGGTGACGCTGGCATTGGAGGATGCAAACGCCTCAAACTTTCCGACAGAGGCACCAGCCACACTTGCGTCTTTTGTGGAAAAATCTCGAACATGCAATTCGTAAATTGCACTATCGGTTCCATCCAAAGTAGGCAGCAGGGAACTTTGAACATGGGTACTCCAGCCAGTTGGCTGGGCTGCTGCATCGGCCAGATTCAACACCATCGAATGCAGATTAGCCACATTGGTACTATTTAGTGCGTTCAGGGAAACGGCCCACGGATCGACTACGGTGTTGGTAACCACTGCATTGTTGGCCGAGCGTGAATAGACCTTCACTGAAAAGGTGTAGTAATAATTGTTTGTCCAAGTGGTGTCAGGTGCGGTGTATTGCCAAATGCCACTGTTGGAATTAAAGGTCATAGGCAGTGAAGTCAAAGGCGTGGTTGCATTTGCGCTATTGTAAATGTTCAGCGAAACCGACTGCGCGGTGGGCGCCCATAAACTGAACGTCGGCACATCTGCAGCAAATGAGAGCCCAAGGGTCGCAGACTGTGCGTTTGCTGCATACAAACTATCAAGGACGGGAGCAAGCTGTACTTGAGTGCCGTCAAGCGTTGCCACCGGGCTGGTTGTGCTATTTTGGACGATGGACACTTCTCCCTTTAACAAACTTGCAAGTTGAGTCGAAGTGATCGATGCAGGAACTTTTAATACCGTCGCCGTAGCATATTGTGGGTATTTTGTTTGTAACGCAGACGATAATGAACCGACTGTCAATGCATAGCTGGTGTCATAACCGCTAATGTTTCCGCTACTACCCGATGTGACTCCCCCGTTAGCCGCTACCAATAATTGGTAACTGTTCGTGGAAGAAGCACCCGGCCAAACTATGGTGTCTGATGCGAGCCAGATAGCACGAGCATTGCTGAATCTGACTTTACCCGGTTCTGTTGTGTACACTGAACAATCACCGGATACAACCCATATTTCCTGACCCAATGTGGATAGTGCAGCTGTCAGTGTCGCTTGTTGATTACTGGAACAATCTTTCGCAGCAGAGACCGTTTGGATAATCAGGAACTGAATTGAGCTCTGAGTGGTATCCATCGCTATATCGGCATATTTCCCCCATCCGTCGCTATCAGTGTTAGCAAAAATATAAGGGGTATTCGGCCAATTGGTAGTGGGTACTTTTGGCCCCTGCCAGGAATAGACACCCCAGTTTGTATAGGTACCATCTGCCCTGTAATAGTGGACGCGCATCGTACCGGCGGAGATACCCGTGCCGTTCCCATTTCCTCCTCCACTACTACTGCCACCACCACCTCCTCCACATCCGCTCAATAACAAAATGCCAGCGAGCAAGGTCAAAGTGAGCAGATGCGCCACACGCTTGAGAATTTTAAAGCTACTGGCGATGATGCTCGAACAGTTCGATTTCATGGCATATTGACTCATTATTCATAGCCTCATAATTGTTAAGTTCAAAGATTAATTAGATTGATTATTCATCACAAGGGTTAAAGTTGTCTGTATTTAGAGACTCTGATCAACATGTTTGTGAATTCTTAATCATTTAACCAAATAACAATTAGGGAAGCTTACAAATCCCTACAAGCCATGTGAACACCTGCAACGGGTGTGCGCCGTGAGAATGGGACGCTTTTCATTTGGTTCAAATGACACTTTGGATGTTAAGGCGAGTGATGCTCTTTATGATGAGTTTCAATTACCAACCGATAGATCAATTCTCGAAATTGAATATGATCTACTCGTGATGACGCATTGTGAAATTGGTACACAGTTGGGGCGACTAAGGCACCAACAAACCGAATGGTTGCCGACAACACTTTTTCTCCAGGACCCACCCGGATTTGGGCAGCTTCTCCAACGTGCAGCTCACGAGCTACCTGAGTTGGTACGGCCGCTTTTGCTACCAAGAAACTATTAAGGTCCGCGATGCGAAAAACGCGCTGACCAGGGCCAACGGTCTCACCGATCTCAGCGTCTCTTGCGAGGACAATTCCAGTGAATGGCGCCTTGATCGTGACTGAGTCTTCATCATATTGCGCGGCATTGAGGGACGCCTTACTGCATCTCACTCCGACCTTATTCGAGACGCAGTTCATTCATTCAATGTTCTCAGAAATGATCTTGAGCGGATGTACGGAACAAGTAAGGCCGCTCGGACAAAAATTGACCTTGACGCGATGTTCATTTGGTCGAATATGCATGGACTTGTAACGATTACACAATCCGATGCCATGCGACATCTTAAATTCGCCCCCAAGGTTGTAGGCAATGTTCCAAAACACGTTTTTGATATGATATCTGCAGCCATGAAATCGCGGATGTAAAGAGTCGATGACAAGCAAAATTTATCTACCGACGATCTGTCTTAATGCCGAAGTACATGAAGTTTGAACTACCCTTGTTAAGACTAATTAGTGCAGAAGGAAATTTACCGAAATGAAAGCTTCGAACCCGCACCTTGAACCGCCGGCTGTGTACGTTTCTATTACAGGGTTGCGCGTCAATAAGTTTTATCACTACCTTAAGTTCTTTTGGTTGGCGGTACGCGTCATGTCGCAGGCACGGCAATCCTCTGGTTTGATTCGCGTTGAAGCACGCACAATCAACGGAGTCCATCACACTATGTCTATTTGGGAGAACAAATCATTCATGAGCAAATTCCTTATGACTGGAGCACACCTGGAAGCAATGCAGGCTTTCAAACATATTGCGACGGGCAAGACAATTGGATTCACGACTGCCACCCCCCCGGATTGGTCGCAAGTACACAACATTTGGAATCGCGATGGAGTTGAGGTGTAGCTTGATGTTTTGCTTTTTCGATAGAGCATTCAATTCAAGTCGTAGATTTAACTGATCTTCGCTATCACACAAAATTATTCTCTTAAACAGAGTTAGTTGCCAATACCTTTATGCAAAACTAACCTTATACTTTTCGAAAATTGACTTTCAGGGCTGGAAAGATAGAATAATTTTATGGATTTTTATAAGAAAGAAATTGAGACGGCGACTCTTCAAGCAGCGCTCGAAGAATATTATTTACAAAATCCGTCCTTTAGTCTTGAACGAGTGCCAGGGAGATGATAGCGATATCCAAGTAGGAGGAAGTCGATTGTAGAGCGTTATATTACGAAAAACGGTTCCAGGCCGGGGCTTGCCCTTTTTTCTTCGCTGTTTCCGGTGTCGGCTGAGTCGGGGAGCGGTCATTGATTCTTTCAACTCGATATTCTGGTTCTGGTCGATTTGACTCGTTACTGTATGGTAACAGAGACTGTCTCTTGCACTATCAATAAGCGACACTGATTTTTTATTCATTGATTGTCGCCGTGTAAGCCTTTACGACACACAAAGTTGCTGCGAACCGTCAAATTGAAATTATAGAATTGCTTTGATAGTCCAGCGGATTGAGGCATTGGTTTTACTGCTACCCAAATATTGAAATAGGACATACCTATTCAGTCAAAGCTTGTGATTCCAGCTGGAGGCGCTTTACCTCGTCAAGAGCACAGCCTCGCCATGGGATCAGCCCCGGAACAATCTGGCGGTAATCAGCGTATGAGCCAGGGTGGTAGCGCAGAATGCGTTTCTCCTCAATGCGACTACCCATCACCAAGTACAGCGTCATGCACAAGGCAGAGACTAGCCATGTCTCGGTCATGGTCTGCGTCCAGATGATTATCAGCATGAGGAAGTACCAAGGGTGCCTGATCCAGCGATGCCACGGACTAAAGGTTAGCGACCAAGTCTCGTTCTTCAAGCCCAGAAAACCGGGCATGGAGTAGAATTTCAGTGTGTGAATGAAGGCTAGCACGGCTGCCACACTGACTCCATGCCGTGTCCAACACAGCCAGCTTGGCTCTACCCACAAAAGGGTTACTGGCAGCCATGCCGAGATGGCAATGGGAAGGAACGTCATCACCACCGCTATGCAATTGAATGCGAGTCGACTATAGCGTCCGAATAAATGATCAAGTGTGGAACCAGCAAGCAGGCTGTGAGTGATGCCAAATAGTAGCCAACTGGCAGCCAATATCAACAAGTGGAGCGGATCAATGTGAGTCATGTTCGAGTTTTGTAACAAAGGCCAAGCAGTTGGGTAAAGGTAAGGCGAAGTAGGTTGTCCTCTGCCTAGAACTGCTAAATCTCCATATGAAGATTAGATCATGCCATATTGAGCGCCGCAAAGCAGTCATATGTTAAGGGCAGTTCATGGCCGATTGCACCTAGTCGGCATTCTACACAACCAGCGACAGCTTCACATTAGGATGAAAAAAGTAAATCTGATGGATAATTGGTGATGTCAATAGTCACTTATCACCCAAAGGAGAAGTTTGGGCGAATTTGAAGTCCATTGATACCCATGCGCGTTGGATTAGCGTAAGCCCTCAGATCATTTTCTACAAATACAATCCCATTTTTATACAGATTGGTTGCCCAATTAAAAGACTCCTCTAGGGATTCAATATCTCCAATGCCCTTTTGACATTCGGGGTGATATTCATCATCTGGGGGCAAGACTAATTGATGACTAGGAAATCGGGCTTCTGGTAAAAAAGCTCTTAGTCCATCCCAGCTTGATACCCTTTTACTTGCGCTTTGCGACTTCCCACCAAAATATCCAACGATTTCAATATTTCGAATGTCATCAATAAAAACCACTAACTCGTAATTCCAAGGAAAGATTCCAGTAAATAGATCGTTCGCAAAAGCTCCCTCGCTGGCAATACCAATAATT
>Ga0007854_10001109_pt1 | contig 17386 bp, 11 predicted proteins | sample CryBogCBH12Aug08_FD_60382 | JGI IMG/M metagenome (GOLD analysis project Ga0007854, IMG submission 60382) | Freshwater microbial communities from Crystal Bog, Wisconsin, USA - CBH12Aug08 | ecosystem: Environmental > Aquatic > Freshwater > Lake | place: Crystal Bog, Wisconsin, USA | collected...
ACCAGCGCATCCAGCGACTTGGTGTAGCGTTCCAGATATTCGTCCTGATTTTTCGGCAGTCCGCCGTAACCCCAGTTGCGCATATCCGTATTCCACAAATGCCCGGCCACCGGCCAGCCGTGACCGCCGAATTCACCGACCACTTTGACGTAATCGGCAAAGCGTTTGTCCGCGAGCGGAAAGAGAAAGAGCGGATGCGGATAATTATGTTCATCGGCGATGTGGCCGACGGGCCAGAAATTGCCGCCGCTGGCGATATTGATCAGACGGCTGGGATCGCGCGCGACGGCCCACTTGCCGACTTCCATACTGCGATGCTGTCCCCAAGCTTCGTTGAACGCCGTCCAAACCACGATGCAGGGATGGTTGCCAAGCGTTTGGATCATGGCCTCGAACTCGCGCATGAATTCGGCGTGATCGGCGTCCGGCCAGTCACCATCTTTTGGATCGGGCTGCAGCCGCGTCCATTTCGCCATCGGCCCGCCGCTGACTTGATCCTGCCACAGCAACATTCCCACGCGGTCGCAATACGCGTAATACCGGCGCGGCTCGACTTTGATGTGTTTGCGAATCATGTTGAACCCGGCGCGCTTAAGAAAATCCACGTCAAAACGCATCGCCGCATCCGAAGGCGGCGTGAGCAAACCGTCTGGCCACCAGCCCTGATCCAACGTGCCCCATTGAAAAATCTCCTGACCGTTGAGCGCGAAACGGAGATTGCCGTCCTTGTCCCGCACCCGGCCAATGGTGCGCAAACCGGCGTAGGAACTGGCTTGGTCAACAACCTTTCCGTGGCCGTCGAGCAATTCGATTTTCAGGTCGTAAAGATTTGGATGCGCGGGCGACCACAATTTCGGTTCGGCAATAACCAGCTTCAATCCGCCCTGTCCTTGCGCCGACGCGACTTCATTTCCGCGGAACGACGCCGTGATGCGCACCGTCTCACCGGCCATCGGCTGGCCCGCCAGTTGCGGAACGATGCTGATGACGGCGGGATCGAGAGAGGTTTTGATTTCAAGATCGGCGAGATGACGGTCGGAAACTTCCTCCACCCAGACCGTCTGCCAGAGGCCGGAAACGCGCGTATAGCGGATGCCGCCGGGCTTGAGCGTTTGTTTCCCGCGCAGTTGAAAACCGCCGGTGGCGTCCAGCACGCGCACAACAATCTCGTTCGCGCCCGGCTTCAACGCCTCCGTGACGTCTTGCGAAAACGGCGTGAACCCGCCGGTGTGTTCGCCCATTTTCCGGCCATTCACCCAGACGATGCACTGATAATCCACCGCCTCGAAGTTTAGCAGCAGCCGGTGGCCGGGTGTGAGCTTGTAATCCAGCGTGCGCCGATACCACAACGCCTGATCCGGTTCGAGCAGCCGCCCCACGCCGGACAACGCGGATTCGGGCGCGAACGGAACGAGAATTTTTCCGTCCCACTGCGCCGGTTTGGCCGTGGCTCGCGACGTGATGGCGTAATCCCACAGGCCGTTCAAATTTTGCCAGCCCGCGCGCTCCAGCAGCGGACGGGGATATTCGGGCCAGACATTGGTGGGCGAAACATCCTTCGTCCAGCGCGTCACGATGTGGTTGGTGAGCAACTGCCAGTCCGCTTCCGCACCCAACACGTTTTGTTGCAGGCCGAAAATGACGCAGACGACGCAGGTGGCCAGATAGAAAAGATTTTTTATTTGCCAGCCTTATTTATTTTCCTCTACAAACACTTTTTTCACCGCCTCCAGATAGCCGTAGCCAGTCCTGGTGTCGGGTTCGAGATAGCTGGTCTCCGTCCATTCGTTCCAACTGTTGATGGTAATCAACGGCGCTTGCTGGGGATGCGCATCCACAAAATCTTTGGCCTGACGCAACGCGGCTTCAAAATTCGCCGGCGTGTTGTTTTTGACGATTGCCCCTTTGTAATTGAATGCCCGTGGACTGCTGTCCCAGCCGATGGAAACGTGCGGATAATAATGCGCGGTGTAGTTCGTCGAAACCGTGTTCCAATCTTGCACCACGTCTTTCATGATGGTGTTGTAGTCGCGGTTCACGTCCACGAAATGACAAAACTGATAGTGCGTGAGCGAGTCGAAGCCCAGTTTCTCAACGACATCTTTCTGCGTGCCGATGTTGTCGCTCGCCACGGCGGACAAACTCTTTTTGCTGTCCTTGCGCATGGAAAGTTGCAGTTCAAGCCCCGGAAAACCCACCTTCTTCACCTCGGCGCGAAACCACGCGACCGCGTCCTTCGCCTGCTCCACGCCACCAAGCCCCTGCACAAAATTGTTCAGGTCATAGAGCATGAACACCGGCTTGCCATCAATCTTGTAATAGGTCGGCTGCAAAAAATATTTTTCAATCCAGCGATGCACGATCTTTTCAAACTCCGCGCGCTCGACCGCGCCTTTCCAGATGATGGCCTTGTTTTTCTTGGTGAATGCGTCGTCGGCATTGCGCTTATCCCAGCCGAGCGTCACGTCGTGGTTCGCCCACATCAGATAGAACTTCATCCGGTTGTTGTTTTGAGCCTTGAGAAAACCATCATTCAAGCAGGCTTCCAGAAACGGCATCCGGTCATACCAATACCAATCGTAAATGAAGACGTTCACGCCGTGGTCGGCAGCGGCGGCAATTTCCATCTCCATCACATAGCGGTCAGATTCATTCACATAGCCCCAGATTGGAAATCGCGGTTGCTCGTGCCCTTCGAACTTGGGCTTGTTGCTCATGACCGTCTGCCATTCGCCAATACCGTCCGGCCAAAAAATCTTCGCCCGGTCGTCCGGGTGATACGACGGCCACACAAACGCGGCGACATCGTATGTCCGTTTGGACGCGGGTGAATTTTCCGCAGCCCCAGTGAGCGTAAAGGTGAGAGCAATCAATAAAATCAATGTCTTCATGGATTGGTTAATGGTTTAGGGGACAGGCTTGAGGTGTCAAGCTTGTCACTTTATCGCACCAAAGTTCCATGCGCGAACAGATTTTTTCGTGGCAGTGGAAATGAAATTCACATTCGCGATTTCCACCGGCGATTTGTCGGCGGGAAGATAAATCCGAAAAAGCGCCAGCCTGCCTTTCACCGGCAATTCCACGCTCACGTCCTGCCACTCGTCGCCCGCTTTCACCTCGAAGCTGACGCTCTGCTCCGGCGGGAGCGTTTCCTGTTTGTCCGTGCGCCACTGGATTTTTCCCGCGCCGCCCGCTGTGGAGCGGATTCTTAATTTCACCGTGAACGGCCCGGAGGCCTTCACTTGCGCGTTGCCGAGGAACGGCTCTTTGCCGTCGGCCTCCACACGCAGCACACCAGCAACGATTTCAGTCTTGCAAGCTTTCGCCGCCCAGCCCTGCAACGGGTCGGCGGACGCGGCGCTTTTTTTGTAATTCGGATTGCGGATGGGAACAACCGCCTCAGTGTCGCGCAGGAAACCGCCGATGAGCGCGTTGAGTTCCTTGACGAGTTCAGGATTGGCAGCGGCGACGTTGTTCGATTCGCCGATGTCGGTGCGCAAATTATACAACTCCAGCCGGTCGCTGCCGTCGTCGTTGTCGCCGTAGAAACGGATGAGTTTCCAATCGCCGCGCCGAACGTAAGTGCCGGGTTTGAAGCCGGGCATGTCAGCGGCCGTTTTGTCGTTGCCATGCGGAAAATGGCAGAAGACGCGGTCACGCACCTCACCTTTGCCGAGCAACATGCCGGTCTGGTCAAAACCGTCGAGCTTCACGGCGGCGTGCGGCTTGAGTCCGCACATCGCGAGCAGCGTCGGATAAAAATCCGTGCTTTGGAGCAGCGAAGTTTCGTTCACCGTTCTGGGCTTGATTTTATTGGGCCAAACGACGATGCACGGTTCGCGCGTGCCACCTTCGTAGAGCGAGGCCTTGCCGCTGCGCAACGGCAGATTGCTGGTGGCCGGCTCGTTCTCAAAACCTTCCGGGTCGGTGGCCTTGGTGGGCAAATATGCGTAACCGCCGTTGTCGGAGAAAAACACGATGATGGTCTTGTCCGCAATGCCGGCGGCATCCACAGCGGCAAGAATCCGCCCCACGCCGTCGTCGAGACTGTGAACCATCGCCGCGTAGAGCGGATTGTGCTGGGGATTTTTCTTATCCACTTTGGACTGGAAATGTTCGATGTAATCCTTCCGCGCGTTCCACGGCCCATGCACGGAAAAAGCGCAGTAATTGATGTAAAACGGCTGGCCCTTGTGCGCCAAAATATATTTGGCGGCTTCAGACGACATGCGGTCTTCGATGTGTTCGCCGGGCTTGGCGACGATGGTCGGGTCGGTGATGAACTTCCACGGCGCGAGATAGCCGCCGCCCGGCCCGGCCGCGGCGGGCGTGTGGGGAAAATCAACATCAAAACCCCGATCCTTCGGCTCGTAATGGTCGTTCTTGTTCAGATTGAAACCGAGATGCCATTTGCCGAAATGCGCCGTGGCGTAACCGGCCTCGTGGAATGATTCGGCGAGTGTGAAATATTCCGACTTCAGCCGCGTGAGACTGACGGCGTTGATCACTTTTACGGTCGGCCCGTTGTTGCCAAGTTTTTTCTCCAACCGCACTTCTTTCAGATGGCAGTCCGGCGTGGTGATGCCGGTGCGCGCGGGATATTGGCCGGCCTGAATGCTGGAGCGCGTGGGCGAACACAGCGGGCTGGCGGCGTAGGCCTGCGTCAGTTTCACGCCGCGCGTGGCCAGCCGGTCAATATTTGGCGTCTCATAAAATGTGCTGCCGAAACAGCCGACATCGCGCCAGCCAAGGTCGTCGGCGAGAATGAAAATAATGTTAGGCCTGGCGGATTTCTCACCAGCGGTGGCAACGAACGTGGTGGCGGCAAACGCCAGCAGCGTTAACAAATACGAAGGTTTAAATTTCACGTTGGGAATATTTAAGGCAATCAAGTTAGAGACGGTGCGGGCTGACAAAGGTTACGGTGATTATTCAAAAGCTGAACCGCCATCTTTTTGCAAGATGCAGTCACAGATAAAATAAAACACCGTTTCACGGTTGCTTATTATTCCACCGGCGGCGTCCAGACCGTCGCCTGAATGGTGCGGTCTTCATCATGCGGGCCGTTGAAGTAATACGCCGTCACCAGTTTACCGTCCGCGCGAACGACAGTTCGCGGATAACCGAGGTCGCCGGTCAAACCGTCGCCGCGCAACATGATTTCCTCGCCCCACGTCGCACCGTCGTCGGTGCTAACGCGGGCGCGAATACCAAACGGTTTCAGCCGATAGCCGTAAGCCAGCACCAACCGCCCGTCCGCCAATAGCGTCAGTGTCGACGGATTGCCGCCGATGTTGCCCGTGGCCGCGCCAAGAAATTTCCAATTCGCGCCCAAATCATCGCTGCGATAAACATCAATCATCGCCTTGCTCTTCTCTGCATGGCGGATGGAGGTCAACAGCGCGCCGTTTTTCAACCGCACCGTCGCGGGCATGATGGCGAACCCTTCCGGCTCTGGCCCGATGAACGAAACCAGTTTCCACGTCTGCCCGCCGTCAGTTGTCCGCGCGCAAAACGTCCGGCCTTCCTTGTTGTTGGTCTTGGCCGCACTGCCAAACATCAGCGCGTCGTGCTGGCCGAGCACCACCAAATCCGTGCGCGCGGCGATTTTTTCCACGCCTTCCACCGCGAAGCGGAACGGCCCTTGCCAGTCGCGGCAGCGGTTCGTAGAGACATAAAAAAACGACGGCCCGACGTTCTGGCTGACGTAGTGAAACACCAGCGCAAAATCCGGCTGCGTGAAATCCAACGCGGCCGGCAACGGTTGCGCTTTGGAATCCGCCGACGGGTCGGAAAGCAATTCCAGTTTTTCCGCCGACCACGTCACACCGCCGTCCAGACTGCGCGCCTGCCATTTTTCAAACGGCTTCTTGAAATCCACCGCGTGCCCGCCGGCGACGTGCTTGAACCACGCACCGGTGAAGTCCACCACCAATTCGTCGCCCCACGCCCACATGCCGCCGTTGGCCGGCCAGCCGCCGTAACGACCGGGCTGCTGGAACACCGTTACATTCTGCGCCATCGCCGGAGACAGCGTTTTTGTCGATGCGGATTTTTCTTCCGCACCACCGACCACGACCAAACGCACGGCAGAATCAGGTTCTGCCGCCATGACCGTCAATCCCGGCACAACCACGCAGTTAATCAGAATCAGTGCGACAATTTTCATAATCGGATTTTCAATAAACGAGCGAACGGAAGTTTTTGACGCGATGAAAAGTAATCAGGTTACCGTCATGCGCCGATTTCGCGCGGGCGTCGCCGCTGCGCGAGAGAATCACCAAATCATCGCCATCAATCGCCATACTCGCGTAATGGCGCGATTCCTTGGGCGACGCGCCGATGGCAACGATGCCGGCAAAACACCAGTCAATCATGTTTTTGGAGAAATGCAGTTGCAACCGGTGACGCTCGTTGTTCGGCAGCCCGAATCGCTCCGCCGGCAGCCGGTCGGCGCGCGTCATCGAGTCTGTGGCCTGCGAACTTAACAGCCAGAAAAGTTTCGTCTGTTCATCGTAGAGAACGTGAAAACGCATCTGTCCGCCGGGACAGGGAACGAACAATTCTTTTTTTCCCGACGGCACGGTCGCCAACGACGTGGTCATCGAGCCGTCGGCATTTTCAACCACCTTTGCAATTGCGGCGTAACCCGTGCCGCCGGTGTGGGCGCGCGACCAGAGATAAAAAGTTTTGCCCGCAGAATCGAACCAGACGTTATCCGGGTCGGTGAACTGCACGACGTTAGATTCCAGCCAGCCGATGGGATAATTGTCCCGGTGCGAGCCGAGATGCGAGCCACTGTGATAGGCCGACGGATAAAACGGCACGCCAAAAAAATCCATCGCCGGGTCTTTCTCGACATTCGGAATCGTGTTGCGAAAGGAAAGTTCGGAGGCAAAAAACCAGTTGGTGCGCTGCGTCAAATCCGCACCGATTTTTCCGCGCAGTAAAACCGGCGCGAGTTCACCGACCGGCCAACCCCAGACACCGTGCGTCACGCGCCGCTCCATCGCGAGATACACGCAGCCATTGGCGTAAAGAACATTGCAGGCCGATTGCGACCACTCCTGCCCGCTGGTGAGTTTGGCCGGGGCAAACCAAGTTTCCCCGCCATCATCGGAACGAATCACCATCAGGTCTTTGGCTTGGCCGAGAATGTAAAGCGACTTGCCCGCGACAAATGGCCGCGCGTGTTCAAATGGAAACGTGCCGCGCGGCGTCCACGTCTGGCCGTGGTCGTCGGACGTGAAAATTCTTCCGTGCGGCTGACCAGATTTCATTCCCGGCCCGCCCAAATCGCACGTCGCCACCAAGCGTCCGTTGTCCAACCGAACAATTCCCGGCGTGAAGCAGAAGATTTTTTGCGGGTCAGGCGATTCGCAGACCGTTACGAACTCCTGCGCCAACGGGCGGATTGCCTGTGCGTGAAGCGACGTAACTCCACCGAAAATGCAGCAGAACAGCAACCGCGCTAGAACACCTGATTTTTTCCAAATCACGGATCGGGGTCAGTGGGCTTACCGGACTTGGTTTTTGAAGATTTACCTTTGGACTTGCCGATTTTTTCATCGGCAGCTTTTTCAAGTTCGTCGCTGTCCTTGAACTGCTGGCGCAACCGCGTCAGCTCCGCCTTCATCTCGACGACCACCTTGGCGTAGGCCGGATCGGCATAGACGCTGTGAAGTTGCTGCGGGTCTTTCTTCAAATCATAAAGCTCCCACTCGTCCGTTTTATAGAAATACACGAGCGTGTATTGGTCATTGCGCACGCCGTAATGCTGCGGAACATTGTGGGTCGCGGCTTCATAAAAGTGATAATAGACGCTCTTGCGCCAGTCCGCTGGCGTTTCGCCGCGCAACACCGGCACGAGCGAATGCCCGTGCAACCCGTCAGGAATTTTGCCGCCGGCGATGTCCACGAACGTCTCCGCGTAATCAATGTTCTGGATGAATTCATTGAACCGCGTGCCGGGCTTGACCACGCCGGGCCAGCGAATGATGAAGGGCATGTGGATGGATTCCTCGTAAATCCATCGCTTGTCAAACCAGCCGTGTTCGCCGTTGTAAAAACCCTGGTCGGAGGAATAGATGACGACCGTGTTACTTTCCAAACCTTCGGCCTTCAACTCGGCCAGCACGCGCCCGACGCTGTCGTCCACGCTTTTCACGCAGCGCAGATAATCTTTCATGTATTCCTGGTATTTCCAGCGCGTAAGATCGTCGCCCTGCAGGTTGGCCTTGGTAAACGCCTCGTTGCGCGGGGCAAAGAATTTCGACCATTCGGCACGCTGCTCATCGGACATAGGGCCAAAATCACCGCTCCACTTGCCCGGTGGAAATACTTTCAAATCCTCGGGCAAATTCATGTTCTTGCTGATCTGCAATTTTTGATTATGCGCCGGAGAAGCGCGCCCGGAATAATCGTCGAACAACGTCGGCGGTTCGGGAATTTTCACGTCCTGTAGCCAGCCATAATAACGCGGCGGCGGCATCCACGGACGATGCGGCGACTTGTGCTGGATGGCCAGCATGAACGGCTTGGATTGGTCGCGATGCTTCAGCCAGTCCAGGCTAATGTCTGTGATGACATCCGCGACGTAACCGGCGTGCTCCTCTTTTTTTCCATCCGCACCGATGAAAATCGGATTCCAATACCGGCCCTGCCCCACCAGCGGAAGCGAAAAATCGGTGTCCGGCGGCGCGAGCAAATGCCATTTGCCGATGAGCGCCGTCTGGTAGCCAGCCGCGCGAAGACCTTTCTCGTAATTCCACACCGTTGATGGAATCGGCTTCTGGCTGACGATGGTTGTCACGCCGTTGGCGTGCGCGTGCAGGCCGGTGAGAATCGCCGCGCGGCTCGGCGCGCACAGCGAGTTGCCACAAAAGCTGTTCACGAACAAACCGCCCTGCTCCGCCAGCCGGTCGAGGTTCGGCGTCACGTTCTGCTGTTTGCAAAACTCCGACAGCCGCGCGCCATACGCACCAATGGTCTGGAGCGAATGATCGTCGGAAAGAATGAAGACGATGTTGGGCTTGGCTGGTGCAGCCGAATCAGCAGCGTGGCCGATGCCGCAAAAAAACGGGAGCACGCAAAGTGCAACAAGAAATTTTTTCATCATGAAATGGAGTGAATAATCAAACTGATCATTCCGCTTCCGAACCGGATTTTTGCTGGGAAACTGTCGGCAGCAAGTTGCCTTTACCATTCCACGTCGGATAATTGTCAAACACTTCGCCCTTGCCGAAGGCGCGCGGGTCTTTCGTCTGCGTGAGATACGCCATCAGCCGATCGGAGAGTTTCTTTTTGATGTCCGCGAATTTCGGATCGGCGGCAAGGTTCGTGAATTCGTTCGGGTCTTTTTGGATGTCGTAAAGTTCCTCCGTCGGGCGCGGGCCAAACGACAAGGCGTAGAGCCGTTTCAACTCCGCGTTGTCGTTCTTGTGCGCCATCATGTATTCCATGGAAGGGCCGCCTTTTTTGCTGTAATTGTTCGGGTCGCGATCAATGGCAAAATTGCGGATATAGACAAACTGCTTCGTGTGGATGGCGCGCATCGGGTAACTGCCGCCATGCCGTTCCAACCCCACAAACACCGCGTCGCGTTGCGGTTCAACCTGTCCCGACTTGCCGGAAACCAGCAATGGCAAAATACTTTTCCCCGACATCTCGGGTGGAACGGGCAGCCCGGCGGCCTCGAGAATCGTCGGCGCGAAATCCGTGAAGCTGGTGTAATCCTCCACCGTCCGGCCGCCGGCGAAAGCGTTTTTCCAGCAGATGGCCAGCGGCTGATGCACACCCCACTTGTAAGTCTGCGTCTTGCCGTGCGGAAACGGTGAACCGTTGTCGCCGGTGATGATGATCAACGTATTGTCGTAACGCCCGGATTTCTTTAGCGCGGCAATCACCCTCATGGCGTCGGCGTTGAATCGCTGCACTGCAAAATAATAATCACACAAGTCGCTCCGCACCTCCGGCACGTCGGGCAGAAACCCCGGCACTTGAACCTTGGCCGGGTCAATGCCGGACTTCACACCCGAACCTTTCACGTAGGGACGGTGCGGGTCGCGGCTGCCGAACCAAAAACAAAACGGCTGGTCGGCCGGCAGCTTGGAGATGAACTTCTCGAAGTCATCCTTGTTCACCGCCGGGCTGAGCGATGGACCGGCGGGATTTACCGTCCGCCCGCCAGCAGCAAGGTTGGCCGGAGCGTAACCTTTCCCAACCGAAGCCACCGCATAGCCGGCCTTTTTCAATAACTCGGTGTAGACGGGAAATTTCACTGGCAGCGTGCCGAGCAAATTCGCGCCTTCCTCCAGCTCCCAAAAATTTCGCCCCGTGAACAGCGCCGCCCGCGACGGCGCGCATGACGGCGCGCTGCAATAGGCGTGATTGAACAGCACACCATCCTGCGCGATGCGATCCAGTGCCGGGGTTTTCACCGTGGTGTCGCCGTATTGCCAGGCGTGCGGCCAGCCCCAATCGTCGGCCATGAGGATGAGGATGTTCGGGCGCGCAGGCGCGGAGTGAACAAAGACGGCAGACGCGAACAACAATGCGGCAACGGCGAGGGTGAATTTAATTTTCATGGAATTGTTTCGGTAAAATGTCAGACGCGCGGGAATGGTTTATGGTTTCGATTTTTCGAGAGAATCCCGGAGAGTTACGGCAATGGAACTTTATCAAAAAAAACATCTCACGGTGGCGGGTCGTAGGCGCTCTCGTTTTGATCCTGTGAAAGAACGAACATGTAGGGATATTTCTTTTGCGGCACAAATTCCACATGGCCGTCACAATACGCGACGTTGTTCCCCGCCTTGCCATGATTGTCGCCAGCCTCGGGATAATTGTCATAGACCCGGTTGGGATCTGTGGCCGTGCTGGGAGAATTAGGAGAAGGGCCTGAAGAATAATCCTGATCGCTAAAAATCATCGTGTTGACCGCGCCCGGCGCGGTTCCAAGAGGAATCGGCCACACCCCGCTGGTGCCCAGCGTCACCCCGCCAGAACAAGTATTGGCTCCAGACAGCTTCCAAGTGTTGGCGGAAACTGTGACAGCAATCGTGCCGCCGCCGCCCGTGTTATTGTCAGCAATGACGCCTTGAATTTCGTTAACCCCAGCCGTGTAGGAACCAGACAACGTGAGCGCACGCAGAGCGGTGGCGGCTGAAAGAGCCGTATTAAAATTAGCATTAACGAAGGTCAACGCGCCACCACCGTTATTCAGAATGTTTGCACCGCCAGTTAGCGTCACCGTGCCGCTACCAATCTGAATTTGCCGGTCGGTTGACTGCGCGGGCGTCCCAGTGTAATACAACGTTCCAGGGTTACCATTATTGCCCAAAACCATGCTCGTGCCCACCGTTCCCGCCCCCAACGCACAGGCCACACCCGCATTGGAAATGGTATTTACCATAATTGCGCCAGCGTTGATGCTTAACGTTCCAGTGAACGTATTTACAGCGGTAAGGAAATTCGTGCCGTTACCGGCCTTGGTCCAACCGCCCGTGCTGCTCAAAACACCATTTACCGTCACGTCCCGGCCATTCGCACCCGTGGTGATTATTCTCGTCGCAGACAGAGCTATGTTCAGATTGATGGTCGTCATGGTCGGCGTCGGCAAGGCTCCGCTGCTGGCCGTGATGTTGCCGCCCAGCGTGATGGCGTTGCCAGACAACGTGAACGGTCCGTTGGTAATCGTGATGCTGGTCGGCGACAGTGAGGCAATATCATTGGTCGTCAAACCACCTGCCACCGTGCCAAAGGTCAGCGCTATGTTTCCGGGCACGGCACTATTATCCCAGTTGCCAGCAGTATTCCAATAGCCATTGCCCCCGGCTCCCGTCCAAACACCAGCCGCAACGGCTCTGGATGCAATCAGGGCAAAAACGCTGAACCGTGCAATACAATTAATTATTTTTGGAGAAGCTTTCATAAGGTGGTGCGATTGGCTTTGGGATTAAAAATAATTTACTTCAAGTTGTGACAATGGGTTTAGGGACGTCCGCACAACATGACCGGAATCGGCCTTCCATACTAGAGCATAAATATGCTCTTTCTTGCTTGCATTTTCCCTCTCGGACAGGCTTCCTTTTGGAAACCCAGTGAAAAATCCGTTTGCCATCCAAAAGCTTTGCCATGCCAAAAAAGTTTTTGATTTGCACGAACCTCCGGCCTCGACTCCGGCATTGATTCATCCATGACCCAGCCCATCACAGTTTCCTTGGTGGATGCCAATCCCGCCGCGCGCGAAAACTGTGCGGCGGCAATCAACCGTTCCCAAGCCATCCGTGTCGCCAGCACCTATGCTACCGGAGAAGAAGCCTTGCGCCAAATCCCGGCCAATCCGCCAAACATCGTCCTCATGGACATTCGCCTGCCACGCATGTCCGGCATCGAATGCACGGCTCGGCTGAAGGCACGGTGTCCAAATCTCGGCATCATCATCTTCACCTCGCTCAACGACCACAATTCCATCTTCGGCGCACTGCGCGCCGGCGCCATCGGTTATTTATTGAAACGAACCTCCTTGGACATGCTCGTCAAATCCATTGAGGAAGCGCACGAAGGCGGCGCGCCCATGTCAGCGTCCATCGCCCAACAGGTCGTCCGATTTTTTCATCCACAACAAACCGAGTCAAAAGCCGAGGCTCTCACCCGCCGCGAACAGGAACTCATCTCGCTCCTTGCCAAGGGTCGGCACTACAAGGAAATTGCCGCCGCGCTGGGCATCTCCGTGGACACCGTCCGCAGCCATATCCGCCGAATGTATGAAAAACTCAATGTCCACTCACGAACGGAAGTGGTGCTGAAAGTTCTCAAAAACAAACCCGGTTCCATCGCGAGATAAAACAACAACCCAAATGCCCTGCCGCTGCGTGCACAACTTGGAAGCCCACTGAAAAGTTCCGCAAGGTTTTGGACTGCGGCAGCCCTCTGTCGCTTTTCCATCACAAGACAAAACGACTGCCTTATTCCCGCTCCACCCACTTGCCGTGTTCCTTGATCAAGTCCACGAGCCGTTCCACCGCCTCGTCCTCCGGAATGTTGAACTTGATCGGCGTCTTGCCAACGTAAAGATTAATTTTATTCGGCGCGCCACCGACGTAGCCGAAGTCCGCGTCCGCCATTTCGCCCGGCCCGTTCACGATGCAACCCATGATGGCAATCTTCACGCCCTTGAGATGCTCCGTCCGCGCCTTGATGCGCGCCGTCACGGTCTGCAAATTAAACAGCGTCCGGCCGCAGCTCGGACACGCCACATAATCCGTTTTGAAAGAACGGCAGCCCGCCGCCTGCAAAATGTTGAACGCCAGCCGCAGCGACAAACCCGCGCCACTTTCACCGCGCACGAGAATCGCATCGCCAATGCCATCCGCCAGCAGCGCGCCAATCACCACGCCCGCCTGAAGCAAAGCGATGTTCGGCGCGAGCGGCACCGGTTCAAAGTTGATGCAATCCTTGAGCAGAACCGGATTCTTGCGACCCAGCCGTTTCAATTTCGCCGCCAGCAAACGGAACGCCGTGATGGCCGGCAGCTTCACGCCGTCCTTCACCGTGACCAACTGCGTGTCGCAGTTGATTTCGAAATCCTGCGTCGGGTCAATCTCCGCGACGTCCAAATCTTCATAAACCGCCTCCGGTCGCACGTCGTCTTTCGGGCGAATTTTTGGCGCGACTTTGTCCCACGTCGCGCGCGTCACGACCACGCGAATCAATTGCTCGCCGCCGCACTTGATGCATTCGTTCAACGAAATTTCCGGCGTTTCGCGCCGTTCAAAATGAAACGGATCAAATGAAAATTCTGAATTCTGAATTCTGAATTCTGAATTCACCAACTTCGGCACGAGCGCCAGCAAATCCGTGCAAACCGGAATTTCATGCGGCGAATCTTCCGTGAGCGAAACACGCAGCGTGTCACCCAAGCCGTCGCACAGCAGCGAGCCGATGCCGATGGCGCTTTTGATGCGACCGTCCTCGCCTTCACCCGCCTCGGTGACGCCGAGATGAATCGGATAATTCCAGTCCGCGCCTTCCCGCTCCAACCGCGCAACCAGCAGGCGATAGCATTCAATCATCACCTTCGGATTGCTCGACTTCATCGAGAACTTGAAGTTGTGAAAATCATTTTTGCGGCAGATGCGCGCGAATTCCAGCGCGCTCTCCACCATGCCGAGCGGCGAATCGCCGAACCGGTTCATGATGCGGTCGCTCAACGAGCCGTGGTTCGTGCCGATGCGCATCGCGCGCTTGAGACGCTTGCATTCCAGCACGAGCGGCGTGAATTTTTCCTCGATGCGCTTCAGTTCATCGGCGTATTGCGCGTCGGAATATTCCTTGATGGCAAATTTCTTGGTGTCGGCGTAATTGCCGGGATTCACGCGAATGACTTCCACCCACTTCACGGCTTCCATCGCGGCTTCGGGCTTGAAATGAATGTCCGCGACGATCGGCACGAGACAATTTTTTGCACGCAGCTCGGCGACGATGTTCTGCAAATTCGCCGCGTCTTTCACCGTCGGCGCGGTGATGCGGACAATCTGGCAACCAACGGCCACGAGATCGAGCGTCTGCTGCACGCTGGCGGCAGTATCCATCGTGTCACAGGTAATCATGGACTGCTTCACGACGGGATGATTGCCGCCGATGATGACACCGCCATGCGCGGGATCGCCGATGAAAATCTCGCGGGTCTTGCGGCGTTGAAAGAAATACGGGGATTCGCAGTAACGCATAAAAATTTATTTTGGCGCGGCAAAGACTACATTCACCTCGCGGTCAGCCAAGGCACTGCGGAACCAGTCGCCAGCGTCGAAAAACGCAATATAAATCATGAACGTGATGAGCAGTGCGGCAAACCCGGTCTGGATCCACTCCAAAAATTTTGCATGAACCGGACGGCGGCGAATCCACTCAATGAGCGACAGCGTGATGTGCCCGCCATCCAGCACCGGCAACGGCAGCATATTCAGCAACGCGAGGTTCACGTTGAGGATGACGCTGAACCACAGCACACGCCGCCAGCCGTCCTCGTCCTGAAACAGATTGCTGTAAACCCGCGCAATCATCACCGCGCCGCCGAGCTGTTGCACGCCGATTTCACCCTTTTTGTTAAAGAGAGCACCAAAGGTGCTGAAAATCTGACTACCACTCACTTGGATTTGTTCCCATGGACTTGGATGAACAAGCAAAACATTGGTGTCTCCTATCCAAACTGTGACCCCAAGCAATGGATGCGGCGACGGCAGCGGAATTTGTTTGGCGAGGTGAAGCCCGTAACATATTTTTTGAAAAAAAGTAGGCGGACTGGTTTCTAAAGTCGGTTTCACAGCCAACACCGTTTTATCAAATTGTTCAGTGCCACGACGGATGGTCAACACCAAAGGCCGGACAATGCCATTACTCATTCCCGCTTCAGAATCCATTACACTTTGCGGGTGGTAAATCTTTTTTCCGTCAAGAGCTACAACCTCATCACCCACCTTCAATCCAGCCAATGCCGCCGGGCTATTTGATGCCACTTCTCCAATTGTCGCCTTGCTGGCAGGGACAACGATTATTTTCCGAAGCGATTTACGCTCATACCAGTGCGTAGCTAAATGAATCGGCACGGCGTAAACCGTGTTTTCCTTGCCGTCGCGAAGAAATTTTATGGCGATGTTTGTGCCCGTGCTGGTGACGATGCGCCACGTCACGCTGTCCGCGGAAGTCGGTGCGAAATGATGCACCGGCTGGCCGTCCACTTCGAGAATCGTGTCGCCCGCGCGCAAACCGGCCTTGGCCGCCGGGCCAGCCGGCTCCACCCAACCGACCGTCGTCGTGCCATCCGCCTCGTTGCTCGGCTTGCCCACCTGCCACACCACCACCGCAAACACCAGCGCCAGCAGAAAACTGAACAGCGGCCCGGCCACGGCCACAATGATTTTATCCAGCGGCGAAACGTTGGGCAGTTGCTCCACCGGCGTTTCCGATTTGCCCTCGATGCTTTCCATCGTCGCCATTTGCGGCAACGCGACATAGCCGCCGGCGGGAATCCAGCCCAGCGCATATTCCGTGTCGCCGATTTTCTTTTTCCAAATCGGCTTACCGAACCAGATGGCAAAACGCTCGGCCTTCAGCCCGCGCCAGCGCGCCGCCAGAAAATGTCCCAGCTCATGGACGCCGATAAGCAGGTTGAACAGCAGCACCACTTCCAGCGCCACCAGGATATATCGCAAAATAGTCATGTCGAAACGCGGCCATGATACCGGCGGAAAAATTTACCGCAATCACAGAGCGCGGGAGTAAATGCCGCCTTCTGTTTTCCCTTGCACGACAAACTGGTTTTGGGAAGATGCGCCAAACAGCATCAAAACTTTTCGGTCATGGGTGTGACCGATTAACATCTATAAGCATTAGCCAACATCAGTTCGATTCAACACACCGTTAGGGGCAGCGCACATTCGAGCATGAAGAAAATATCAAACATTCAGGTTTTTCCGAGCAAGACAGAAAGAAAGGCCACGTTATGGCTTTCCATCATGCTTATGACTCTGCTTTGGTTGCTGCTAGCAGCCGTTTTGACACTTGTTTCGTTGGAGTCTTTGTCGCTGCTGGTGTCTTGGAATATTTTACTACTCGCCTTTGTCGGATTTCTATTCGTAGTTGTAGCGTATCTCATCCCATTGCAGTTAATTCGTTACATCCGCAGATTGCGAGCATTACCATGAGACGTGCGCCTAAATTTTCTATCTAGCCACACCTTTCCCTCACCCACTTCGCACAAAACCTAGCCCTCCAAAACCGCCGTGGCCACCGCGTAGTTTTCCGTGTGCGTGAGGCTGATGTGCAACCGCTGCGCGCCCCGCGCCGCAAACAGTTCCGCGCCTTTGCCGTGCAGCACCACAAACGGTTCACCCGTTTCCTTGCGCCGGATTTCCATGTCGTGCCAGCCCAGTTGCGCGCCGATGCCCGTGCCAAACGCCTTGGAAATCGCCTCCTTCGCCGCAAACCGCACCGCCAGAAACGGCGCGAGCTTTTTGTGCTTCTGACAATAGGCGATTTCCTCCGGCAGCAAAATCCGGTTCACAAACCGTTCGCCAAATTTCTCGAACGACGCCGCGATGCGCGCCACTTCGATGAGGTCAATGCCAGTGCCAAGAATCATTTGCGATTTACGATTGGCGATTTGCGATTGCGGCGCAAGCAAACTCGCCCGGCAACTTCATTCCCCGCGATAAACCGCCCGCGCCGTGCAAGTTTCCGCCACGACGATTTCCGTGAGCAACGGCAGTTTCGGTTTCAGCTTTTTCCAAATCCACGCCGCCACAACTTCGCTCGTCGGGTTTTCCAAACCGGGAATCTCGTTCAGATAATAATGGTCGAGCTTTTCCCAAATCGGCTTGAACGC
>Ga0007854_10001114_pt1 | contig 17329 bp, 8 predicted proteins | sample CryBogCBH12Aug08_FD_60382 | JGI IMG/M metagenome (GOLD analysis project Ga0007854, IMG submission 60382) | Freshwater microbial communities from Crystal Bog, Wisconsin, USA - CBH12Aug08 | ecosystem: Environmental > Aquatic > Freshwater > Lake | place: Crystal Bog, Wisconsin, USA | collected...
AGTGGGTTGGAATATTGCTAATAGTGGGGAGCCAAATATTGGTTGGTATCATGGAACTGTTGGTGGTGTTGCAGGAGAGTTGAGTAGAGGCCTAGGTTGGCATGGTTGTTATGTATATGCTGCAACCGGACCAAGTGCTCAACCAAATTCATTGGTTACATTATCTAACTATACAAGTCTAGGTGTATCAATTTCTAACTTCTCTCTAATCTATCCGGGTATTCGTGCCAATTGGTTAGTAAAAGAAAATATCGATATAGTTCCTGATATGGATGCTCCAACAAAAGCATATGTAAAAGCGGAAGTAATGGGATTAAATGCATATTGGTACCTGCAATTGTTTAAAAATTATGGAGGTATGCCGCTTGTAAAAAACAGTTTATTGCCCACAGACAGTTTAAATATTCCCAGAGCTACCTTACAACAAACATTAGATTATACCTTACAATTATGTGATAGTGCTATTGCAGGATTGCCTGATGCATGGCCTGCTGTATATAATGGCCGTTTAACAAGAGGAGCAGCTATGGCTATTAAGGCACAGGTTTTAATGTTTGCAGCAAGACCACTGTTTAATTCAGTAACTCCAATACTAAGTTTAGGGGCAAATAATAATTTGATCTGTTTTGGGAATGCTGACCCGAATAGATGGAATGCTGCCATTACTGCCAGTGAAACAGCATTGGCATGGGCAACTGCTAATGGTAAAATATTAATTAATACAGGAGGTGGGGTTGGTATTCCTAATGCTAATGCATTTGCAGATTATGGAACTGCAACATCCACTCCAAGTAACCAGGAGATCATTTTAGCCTGTCATAGAGATGAGACTAATGATGGCACCTATTATAATACATCCAACTACTGGACAAGTTCCAGGTATAATAATCAGGCTTATGGATTATTACGTCAGGCACTAATCAGATACTATAAGGCAGATGGAACAGAACAGAGCTGGCCATCAGCAGCTGATGCAACTCCAAGAATTGCTTCAGATTATATCACAAGATTTAAGCAGATGGAACCCAGGTTCCAGGCAGATTTTACAGGACCTGGTATTGATGCAGCAAATAATCTTGGTGATAATAACTGGTCAGCAAAAGGATGGAATCTTCCAATTTCTAATAATGGCTCAGTATTCCCTCAAGGCAATGCAACAACCTGTCATGGAACTGCTACGCAAACCAAATTTTATTATAAAGCTGGATCAAGGTTATGGTTTGAGTTTCCAATTTTCCGTGTTGCAGAATTATATCTAAATCTGGCTGAAGCCTATAACGAAGTAGGACAAACAGCGAAGGCTTTATCCAATTTAAATATGGTACATAATAGAGCTGGACTTCCTTCAATAACAGAAACGGATCAAACAAAACTGAGAGCTATTATTCAGCGTGAATGGGCTGTAGAATTTATGCAGGAAAATAAGCGATATTATGATGCAAGGCATTGGAGACTAAATATTGGAAGTTCTGATGGCAATACTATGTATGGACCGCAGGAAGAGTTTCAGTTTGATGTAACCAGTACCTCTAATGCAACTGTTAATCTACCAACCAATTTAAAAACTTATTGGTCATTTGTTGCATTTACCTCTTATTATCACCCAAAAATGTATCTGGAACCTATACCTCTTGCAGAAATGAATAAGGGGTATTTAATTCAGAATCCCGGTTATTAAAATCCTACACTTAATATTTGAATAAATGAAAAATATATATAGATATCATTATCTTTTTTTGATAGTTTTTTTAGGTGCTACAATGGGGAAACTGGTAGCTCAGAAAAAAAATGATAAAATTATTTCTGATAGCGGTAAAATTGTTCCAGGCAGATTATTTAATCTAGATCAAAACAATTCAACAGGTGCGGTTTCTTCAGTTACGGGTGATATGCTTTATAAAACGACCACCCCAAATTTAACAAACACTTTATATGGATTATTACCAGGCCTTACTGTAAGTCAGGGTTCCGGTGAGCCTGGCAATAGCAATGCGGGGATAGCTGTCAGGGGGGTAGGTACTTATGCCTTTAATAGTTTATACAATCATTTTAAGATTTTTGTAGATGGATTTGAAGTATATAGCAGTTATATTGCTTATTTGTCTCCACTTGAAATTGAAACAGTCTCCATTTTGAAAGATGCGGCATCACTTGCACAATTTGGAATGCATGGAGCTGATGGTGTAATTTGGATTGTTACCAAAAAAGGGAATATTGGCAAGCCCAAAGTTACTTTTAGTTCAAGAACTGGAATTCAATCACCAACTGTCCTGAATAAACCACTTGATTCGTATGGATATGCAAATTTATATAATCAGGCTATCAGTAACGATAAAGGTAATATCTGGACTCCTAAATATTCTGATGCACAATTACAGGCTTATCAGAATGGAACAGGAACCAACGTAGATTGGTACAATCAGGTACTAAAGAAAAATGGATTTTATGCAGATGGGGCAATTACTTTAACAGGTGGAGATTCTTCATTCAGATATAATACCACCTTGAATTATGCCAATCAGCAGGGGCTTTTTAATATTGGGAATACAGATACTACTTCCAATGAAAAATTTGCAATGTATAATGTGCGTTCGAATTTAGCATTCAAAGTATTTAAGGTTTTTGATGCTAGGGTTGATTTGTACACCCGGATAGAAGATAGGAAATCACCCAATTATACTGTATCTCAATTATTTACAGATTTGGCTAACTATCCTTCAAATATATATCCCGTTTATGATACAGTTGGAGGGGCTCATAATCATTATTCAGGTACCACTGTATATCCTAATAACCCTTATGGTTCCATTGCAGCATTAGGATGGAGGTCAAGTAGAAACAGGTATTTGCAGGCAAATTTTGGACTAAGAGAAAAATTGAATTTTATTACTCCGGGTCTTTATTTGGATGAATCACTATCTTTTAACAGTTATTCTTCTGTCACTTATAATAAGACAAAAAATTACGCGCGATATATTAATGGAGCTACTACAACAACCGATTTAACTACCAGTATTACCGCAGGGGCTCAGACACCGGCAGGCCAGGATGATTGGAAACAGGGAAAATTATTATTAGGATATGAAAGGCAATTTGGTGATCATCATATTATATCTGCTGTTGAATACCATCAATCAGCTGAAACAGGTGAAGGGGAGTTTGCTTATCAAATACATAATAGAAATATTGATGGTAAGATCAACTATGGCTACAAGAATAAATATATAGGGGAGTTTGGTTTCTCTTATTATGGAAGTGATAATTTCAAGCCAGGAAATCAATGGGGATTTTATCCGGCCATTTCTGGTGCCTGGATAGTAACTAACGAATCTTTTCTGAATAAGAATGGTATTATTAATTATTTAAAATTAAGAGCTTCTGTTGGAAAGTCGGGGAATTCTGAATCTTATACAGCTAATGGAACTTATGCCTCAAACGGCAGATATCTATATCAGCAATATTATGCAGGATCGGGTTCATTTTATACTGGTAACACTACTCCTGCTACCAATAGTACCACCAATCCAATTTTTATAGCTAATCCCAATGTATTTGCTGAACAGAGCCTGAAATATAATATTGGAGCAGACTTGATATTATTAAAAAAATTAAGTGTAGCAGTGGATGCTTATTTAGATAAGCGAAGCAAAATATTAACTATGGATAATAGTATTCCCTATTCTTTTGGAAATAATCCATACTTCAATAATATTGGTAAAATGACCAGTAAGGGAATTGAGTCAATGATAAGCTTTGCAAATAGTGGTCGTAAATATTCATACACTTTTACAGGTATTATTTCTTATGCAGATAATGTAATTGATTATAATGCAGAGATTCCTCAAGCCTATCCTTATAATGCAGCAACAGGAAGATCATATGGTACACCTATTGGATTAGTGGCCACTGGATTTTATAATATAACAGATTTTAATGCTGATGGGTCTTTAAAAGCCGGACAGGCTATCCCTGGTTTTGGTAAAGTTCAGCCAGGTGATATTAAGTATAAAGATTTGAATGGTGATGGAATTGTGGATCAGACAGATGTTACTGCTATTGGTAAGCCTAGTTTGCCTAAGTTGAATTATTCCTTCAATGCAAGTGTTTCTTATAAAGGGTTTGATTTTTCAATTCTATTTCAGGGTACTTCAGGGGGGGCAGTAAATATTTGGAGCTCTGCAAACCCAATGATTGAAGCTTTTACCAATAATGGGAATGCTTTTCCAATTGCCAAAGGAGCCTGGGCATATTATCCAACTCAGGGTATTGACACTAGAGCAACAGCTACTTATCCAAGATTAACTACTGTTACTAATAATAATAATTACAGAACCAGTTCTTTCTGGATAAAAAGTAATGATTATATGCGGATTAGAAACGCAGAATTAGGATATACATTCGGTTTTAAACCAAATCAGGGCTTAACAAAGCTACGCTTATATATTAATGCTGTGAATCCGGTAACCTGGAGCCAATTAATGAAAACATACAATATGGACCCAGAAACTTTAAGCGGCTATCCCGCACTAAAATCAGTCAATTTTGGTTTCACTGCCACATTTTAAAATTTGAAAAAGAAATTTATATGAACTATAATTATTCGCATTACAAAATACTATTCCTCATTTTTTTAGTGATGCTGTCCGTAACTATTGGATGTAAAAAAGATTTCCTGAATACCAGGATTGATACCAATGCTACCGATAGTACACTTAATACCAATGCAGGATATCTTTTTTATGCAGCAAACTCATTTTATACTGCATTGCAATACGGATTTTCTTCATTAGATGGTAATATTTTTGCTGCTGCTACTGATGAAGCACAGCAAACGGTTATTACTAATAATACACTTATTTTCAATAACGGGGTAATTAACCAAAATAGTAACCCGGAAGGAGGATTGTATAAAACATTCTATGACGGGATAAGAGCTGCTAATTATTTTCTGAATTATTCAATTAATGGAGATGCTTTGCTAACTAAAGGATTAGATACAGTTACCTATGCAGTTAATTTGGCTACTAATCGGCAAAACCTTAAATGGTATATTGCAGAAGCACATATTGCCCGGGCTTATTATTATGCCGAATTGATTAAACGCTGGGGTGGTGTACCCATTATTACCGAGACATTACAACTTACTTCCCCAGATAGTATACATGTTTCTAAATCAAGTTATGATTCGGTAGTAAATTATATAGTATCGGAAATTGATAATAATAAAGCAAATTTGGTTGTAAACTGGAAAACTTCTGCATTTACAGCAAATGATGGCAGATTCTCATTGGGTTCGGCACTGGCATTAAAGGCCCGTGTTCTTTTATATGCTGCAAGCCCTCTGCACAATCCTACGAATGATATAACTAAGTGGCAAAAAGCTGCTGCTGCAGCCAGAGACATCATTACTAATGCTTCGCTGGGTTATGTTTTGGATGCTAACTATGCAACTTATTTTACAGGTAATTTATCTCTTACCAGCAATGAAACAATTTTCGCTATCAGAAAAGCTGCAGGCAATGCTCCAGAAGTAGCTAATTATCCTATTGCAACTCCCGGGGGTAATAGTGGAGTTTGCCCTTCACAGAATCTGGTATCTGATTATGAATATACAGGCGTTGTGAATCCAACTAATCCATATGCTAATAGAGACCCAAGACTTACCGCTTCTATAGTAACGAACGGTAGTACCTGGAATAGCAGGGTCATTGATCAATCAGCTGGTGCTACTGATGATATGGCCAACAATAATGCAAGCAGGACGGGCTATTATCTTAAAAAATTTCTAACCGATAATTTGAATTTAATAAAGGCAGGAACTGCACAACATAATTGGATTGCATACAGATATGGAGAAGTTTTGTTGAATTATGCTGAAGCAATGAATGAAGCATATGGCCCCGATTTTATTCCTACTGGGTTTACATTAAGTGCAAGGCAAGCATTAAAAAAAGTTAGGGATAGAGCCAGTACTTCTTTACCATTAGTATCTACTACTGATGTGAATACATTCAGAACAGCAATTAAACACGAAAGACGAATTGAATTGGCTTTTGAAGATCATCGTTATTGGGATTTGCTTCGTTGGAAAGATGCTGAGACGATATTGAATCAACCGATTACAGGTATTACAGTTGCAAAGAATGCAGGTGTGTTTTCTTATCAGACTGTAAATATCGCTTCAAGGAAATTTGTCGTACCTGCCAATTATTACTATCCTTTTGCCTATTCAGAAATTGTTAATTCAAAAGGGGCACTGATTCAAAATCCAGGATATTAATTTATTTATTTCATTTATTTAATAATACGAATATGAAAATTTTAATAAGAAACCATACATTATCAGTACTTATCATAATGCTGGTACTCGTTTTCAGTGGCTGTCAAAAAAGTGATAGTTCTATGCTATTTGGGAATTCCATCATTTTTATTCCACAATCAACACAGTCGGGAGGCATCACTCTTAATTACAATGTACCAAAATCTGCCACAGATACCAGTTTTCTTACGAAGAGTAATTTTCAGATCGACAGTGCGGCTAATAAAGTAAATATTTTTTTAGGGGTTAACCGTTCCGGTCTGGATACCTATAAAGGATATACAGTTAACATTTCTACAAGGTCAGATACAATAAACCAGTTGATAGCAAAAGGATTGATATCAACAACTAAACCAGTGGTGTTATTACCAGCATCTGCGTATAATCTGCCAGCTACTATTACTGTACCTGATGGATCTTATGCGGCAACCTATAATTTATCAATTGATAAAACTATTTTGAAGTCTTATGCTGGAAAGATACTTGCATTATGTGTGATGATCTCAAATCCAACATTATACACAATTAGCAGCATCAATAATCAGGTGATTGTAATTATTAATGTAGACTATTTAAAGTTATAGATGTAAGTTCAATAATTTGAAAGACATTGATAACTTAAAACAGTTATCAATGTCTTTATTTTTAAAAAATGTTTATGATAGCCAGCCTTCTTAGAAAAAAAGGTAAGAAGAAAATCAGTATTTTAAAGGTCATATTTGGAATCATCTTTCTATTTATGATATACAATGTTTTTTTTCTGGGATTTTTAATATATAGAAAGAATCAAAATATTGTTAAAGGCAAAAATCTGGCATCTCAATATTGTCAGACTTGTCATATGTTACCCTCACCCCAACTGCTATCAAAAGAAATGTGGTATAAGGGGGTGTTTCCTAAAATGGGCCCTTTACTTGGAATAAATTCTTTTCATGGAAATCCTTACATTATCGCAGCTGATGTGGATAGGAATACTTATTATCCATCAATACCCATCATCGATACTGTACAATGGGGAATGCTTATAGACTATTATTTGTCATCTGCTCCTGACACCTTGTTGATGGAAAAATCAAATCTTGAAGTAAAAAGAGAACTACCGTTTTTTAAGGTTGAATTGCCAAAAGATTCAACTTTCTTTAGCAAAGTTTCAATTTGTTCTTATGTAAAAATAGATACCACAATTATCCCGCATCGGTTTTTTGTAGCTGATGGAGCGTTTAAGAAATTATTTCTTTTCAATGATAAAAATAATTTACAAAGTAAAGTAAATATGTCAGGGGCTATTGTTGATTTAAGTTTTCAATCTAATCAAATATTATCATGTACTATTGGTGAGGAAATGATTGCTAATAATCAAAGGAAAGGTTTGATTACACCAATGTCGGTAAATAATTCAGAAATTACTTTTCAATCAAAACCATTATTCAATCAACTAGCACGTCCTGTAAAAATTACAGAAGCTGATTTGAATAAAGATGGGAAAATGGATTATATTATTTCTCAGTTTGGGAATATTATTGGAGACCTGTCATGGATGGAAAATAAGGGAGGTGGGAAATATGTCAATCACATTTTGCGTAATAAAGCCGGTGCAATGAACACAATAGTGAACGATTATAATAAGGATGGGTTGCCAGATATTTGGGCACAAATGGCTCAAGGAGAAGAAGGTATTTTTCTATATACCAATAAAGGGAATGGCATTTTTGAGGAGAAGCAAGTACTACGGTTTCCTCCAATTTATGGATCTACTTCTTTTGATTTGGTTGATTTTAATAAAGACGGATTTGTTGATATTGTTTATACATGTGGGGACAATGGCGATGATACACCGATTTTAAAACCATATCATGGAGTTTATATTTTTCTGAACGATGGAAAAAATAATTTTACCCAAAAGTATTTTTATCATATCAATGGCTGTTATAAAGCAATTGCAAGAGATTTTAGGGGAGATGGCAATATTGATATTGCAACCATTAGTTTTTATCCTTCTACTTTAAAACCTGAAGAGTCTTTTCTTTATTTCAAAAATAAAGGAGATTTTGATTTTGAATTATACACTTTACCAGTTACTATTCCTTTTCAAAAAGGTTTGACTATGGATGCAGGCGATTTGGATGGAGATGGTAAGATTGATTTGATCTTGGGTAGTGGCTATTATAACAGTGATAAAAATGATACACATAAAGAACCATTATTTGTATTGTTGAAAAATAGTGCAATAAAGAGCACCCAGAAATAATCAAAGATTTGTCTTAGTTTATGGAAAAAAATATAAATTATATAAAGAGTTGGAAGAGCATAGTTAATTGTAGATTTTTAATCAAGACAAATTAAGTAAGTATGAAAAAAATTATAAAATTAAACTATTTGTTGAGTGCAATTTTATTGATACTAATACTTTTGTCTAATTCTTATTCTCAAACAAAAGCTAATAAGAATACTCTTTGTTCTGCTAAATATTGTTCTCTCGACTTAAAAGTTCTTGAAAAAGGAAATTATATCGATTGCACTGGCACGATCCATGAACTAAAAATACCTTTAATTCATCTTATAAGATCGAAAAGCAAATTTACTGTAGGGACAATACTCCTTTTACCGGGTGGTGGATATAGTAGTTTGAGTGTAAAATCGGAGGGTGAAAGTTTAGCTGATTCACTCAATATGGAAGGCTTTGATATTGCCATTCTTGAATATCATATTTCTGCTGATGGACAAAATTCTGATTCAGCACTATTTGATGCTTTGAAAGCATATAGATTAGTAAAAAATAGGGGTAAGTTACTTGGATTGAAGGTTGATCGATTAGATCTATTAGGCATTTCTTCTGGGGGAAATCTTGCTGCTAAAACTGTTCAAGGGCTTGCATTAAAAGAACAGCCCGATAATCTTATTCTTATTTCTCCCAGCAATATGAATGAAACGCAACATGGCACCGTATATCCCGTTGTGATGCCTCCAATAATTAGTACTACAAGGTTGCTAACAACATTTTCAGTAAATGATAATCAAACCTGGATTAAAAGCGCTCTGGAGTATACTAAGACCTGGAAAGGATATGATGGTGATGCAACATTCAAATGGATTAATGATAGTTTATTTCTGGCAGATAGAAACAGGAATCCATTGAGTAATAATACTCAATTATATGATTTGTTGAAACTATTTTTGAACGCAAAACCCGATGTAATAATTGCGGGTATAAATCCTGCTGCAATTGCGGTTGAAGGAAAAAATAAAAAACGCTTTACAGAAAAATGCGAATTACTCAAAAAAGAAAAGTTCGATTTGTTGATGATTGGCAATTCCATTACGAACAATTTTGAAAAGGCACAATATCAACCTATTTGGAATCAGTTTTTTGCCCCACGCAAAGCAGTAAACCTTGGCATTAGTGGCTATCGCACTGAAAATGTAATCTGGAATATTGAAAATGGGTTTCTCGAAGGGCAATCACCAAAATTGGTAGTGCTTGAAATTGGTACGAATAACATTGATGAAAAAAACTACCCGACCCGACACACTGCCGGACAATTAGCTGGAGGAATAATTGAAATTGTACGTATACTTCGCGATAAACTTCCCCATGCAAAAATCATTGTCATGCGTTGTTTCCCTGGGTGCTATGGCGGACCTAATCCAACGTCACACCGTTTTATTCTGGAACGGGCATCTGATATTGTTTCTAAACTTGCCGATGGTAAACATATTTTTATCTGTGATGTAAACCGCTTTTTCCTGAATAAAGATGGCTCCATTAATCACGATATGATGGGCGATTGGCTGCACCCAACACCTGAGGGAGCAAAGGCGTGGGCAGAAGCAATGGAGCCGCTACTTTCCAAATTAATGGATGAAAAGCATGATCAATCAAATTCAACAACTAATATTTTTTAAATAGATTCATTTATAAAATGAAAACAAAATTATTTTTTGCACTTGTTGTATTAATTTCCTTCAATCAATTGTTAGCAGAAGTAAGAGTTGCCAAAATCTTTAATGACAATATGGTGATTCAACGTAATAAAGATATTCCTATATGGGGTTGGGCATCAAAAGGAGAGAAAGTTACTATTGAATTTAATGGACAAAAATTGCTTACTAAAGCTGATGAGAATGGTAAGTGGCTTTTGAACTTTAAGCCAATGAAGGAAGGAGGTCCTTTCGAAATGACCATTAAAGGGAAAAATAGTATTGGTTTTAAAAATATTTATATTGGTGAAGTTTGGTTGTGTTCAGGACAATCAAATATGTCATTTCCTGTTTCTCAGCTTAAAAATGTAAATGAAGAAATAGCAAATGCCAATTTTCCAATGATTAGGGTATTTACAGTACCCTCAAAATTCAAAGCCAAGCCATTAGATGATTTAGAATCGGGCGAATGGAAATTATGTAATCCAACAACTGTTAGCAAATTCTCTGCTGTAGCCTATCTGTTTGCACGTAATTTATATTTGGATTTAAATGTACCAATAGGGATCATTCATTCATCCTGGGGAGGGACAAATGCTGAAACATGGATGAGTTCAGAAGCAATTCAAGAAGATAATGATTTTAAAAATAAGATTATTGGATTGGCGTCAAAAGATGTAGAACAAGAGGTAGCGGATTTAGAAAACAAGAAAAAGGAATGGATACTTGGATTAGAAACAAATGATAATGGGAGAAAAGATAAGTGGCAATTGCCAGAAACTGATCTTTCTAAATGGAAGGATATGAAACTTCCAACATTTTGGGAAGATGCGGGATTAAAAAATCTTGATGGGGTGGTTTGGTTCCGAAAAGATATTGAACTTACTCAAGCCGAAGCTGAATCAGGTTTAACTTTAAATTTTGGTCCTATTGATGATGGCGATGAAACATACCTGAATGGTAATCTGATAGGTCAAACAAATTACCTTGCTGCAAATTCTGGTATAACACCACGTATCTATAAAGTTGACATGAAATTTTTAAAGCCCGGCAAAAATTCTATTGTTGTGAGGGTTATTGATAAAGGGGGTGTTGGTGGAATTGGTGGCAAACCTGAACAGCTTTTCTATGAGATTGGGGGTATTCAAAAGCCACTTGCAGGCAATTGGTTGTATAGTATTGGCTTTGGAGCAGTAGTTCCGCCAACACCCGGACCAAATATTTATCCAACACTTTTGTATAACGGTATGATAAATGCCCTTATACCTTTTGCCATACGGGGAGTTGTGTGGTACCAAGGCGAAAATAATACAAGTCGCGCTTATCAATACAGATCCTTATTTCCTAGACTAATTAAAGATTGGCGTAAGCATTGGAATGAGAATGACTTTCCATTTTTATTTGTGCAATTGGCAAATTTCAAGCCTGCAACTGCACAACCCGGTGAAAGTAATTGGGCAGAACTTCGTGAAGCGCAAACAATGGCTTTAAGCAACAAAAATACCGGTATGGCTGTGGCTGTTGATCTGGGAGACGCAGATAATATTCACCCAAAAAACAAGCAAGATGTAGGATATCGTCTTGCTTTAGTAGCCAGAAAATTGGTATACAACGAGAATATTATTTCTTCGGGCCCGATGTATGAATCTATGAAAATTGAAAATGACAAAATAATCATCACTTTTAAAAATATTGGTTCCGGGTTAATAACGAAGGACAAATACAATTATGTAAAAGGATTTGTAATAGCTGGAGATGATAAAAAATTTTATTGGGCAAAAGCAAGCATTGACGGTAATAAGGTAACTGTATATAGCGATCAAGTGAAAAGGCCGATTGCCGTTCGTTACGGATGGGCTGATAATCCTGATGATGCAAATTTATATAATAAAGAAAATCTACCAACAGCACCATTTCGTACAGATTCTTGGGATGGATTAACGAAGGATAAAAAGTAAATACTTTTTATTAGGAGCATCAATTTAAAAGCCCTTTTATTTTGAAAAAATACTAAAAGGATTTAGAAAGCATATATTTAATAATCTAATTATTTAAAAAATGAAAAAAATAGTTTGCCTATTTCTCATACTGTTGACTATGAAAGGTTTTTATTTCGACTGTAAAGCGCAACAAGAATTAAAGCCTGTTCATTTTGATAAGATTTCATATATTAAAGAGGGTAAACCATTCTATTTGTTATCCGGTGAATTTCATTATTTCCGTGTGCCCAAAGTTGATTGGAAAAAAAGAATGGAGCTCTTTAAAAAAGAAGGTGGAAATTGTTTGGCAACTTATGTCCCTTGGTTAATACACGAACCTAAAGAAGGAACTTTTGATTTTAGCTCCGAAGGTTTCCGGGATTTAGAAAGTTTCTTGAAACTTGCAAAAGAAGAAAACTTATATGTGATTGTTCGTCCTGGTCCTTATCAATATTCTGAACTTGCATTTGATGGGTTACCCAATTGGTTGAGTAAAAACTATCCTCAACTGAGAGCAAAAACTTTTGATGGCAATGATTTAAAAGGATCTACTGTATCTTATCTACATACTTTATTCTTGAAAAAAGTAAAAATATGGTTCGATAAGGTTTGTCCAATTCTTACTAAATATTCAGTAAATAAGGGAGGGGCTATAGTTTTTTTACAATTAGATAATGAACTGACCGGAGCACATTTTTGGAATGGAAGTATTGATTATAATCAGGAAACTATGGGGTTTGGCAAAAAAGATGGTAAATATCCCATGTTTTTAAAAAGAAAATATGTTGATATAGGTACACTGAATAAAAGTTATGCTACAAATTTTGAATCTTTTGAAAAAGTATTCCCAATAGAGCCTAAGAGTTATCAAAAAGCAGGGGAAATAAGGCAATTAAAAGATTACTATGATTTCTATTTTACTATGGCTGCTGAATATCTTGACACACTTTCAAGCATAGCTAAAGATAACGGAATTGAAGTTCCATTTATACACAATGCTGCTAATCCTGAAATGGTTCCTTATTTTAAGGAAACTGTAGATAAGATGAAGCAACCTTTCCTATTGGGAATGGATAGCTATTATAATCTTGATCAAAATTGGGGTCAAAATAATCCCACACCACAATATGCTATTCGTGAGTTTTGTGGATTGGAAATGTTGAGGTTAATGGGTTTTCCTTCAACTATTTTTGAACTGGCTTCTGGCAGTGCATCCGACTGGCCTGCTATGTCTGCCACAGATGCTAAAGCTTGTTATATGCTGAATCTGGCATTCGGTATGAAAGGGCATAATTATTATATTTTTACTGGTGGTCCCAATCCATTGGGATATGGTGCAACAACTGATAATTATGATTATGGTGCACCTATTGGATCAAATAATGAAGTTCGCCCTTTATACAATGCTCAAAAAGAAGTTGCAGATTTTATTACAAAAGAAAACTGGATACTCAATGCAAAAATGGTTCATGATTGTCGTATCTCATTAGACTTTGAGTATGCTCGTTCCGGAAATTATTGGAAGAATAAAGGGAGCTTTTTATTCTCAAGTCCGGATGCATGGGAACTGATGAGTAAAGGGGTTTTAACAACTGCAATGCTCGCAAGTGTTTCACCGGAACTCTGTGATCTTTCTAACGCAGATTTTATGAAAGATACAACACCACTTATCGTTGTTTCGTCAATTACAATGTCGCCTGATAAACAAAAAAATATTGTTGCATATTTAAAACAAGGGGGAAAAGTAATTCTGTTTCCAATTGTGCCAGAATTAGATAATGATTTTAATCCATGTACTATTTTAAAAGATTTTATTGGAAATATTAAGATGGGAACTTTCAGTGGTGCCGTTAAGCGAGCAAACTTTGGCTCAATAACCAATGTGCGGAAAAGAGGCATATTTACTTTTGAGAAAATGCCTGAAAAATCAGAAATATTGGGCATCGATGAGAATTCTGGAAAACCTATCGCCTGTAAGTTTAAAACAGAAGGAAACGGAACAATGATTATTGCAGGAATCAATTGGTTGGCAAGTCATAATGAGCAAAATCAAATGCTTGTTTATTTGCTGAATAAACTCGATTACAAACAACAAATTACTTGCGATAATATGAACATCTGGCACACTTTGCGTTCGGATGGCAACCAGCAAATGTTGTTTTTGATGAACCTATACACTGCTCCGCAATCGGCCAACATTGAATACCTCGATAAATCAGGTAATCTGGTAAAACTCGGAAAAGTAGAGGTAGAAGCGATGAGCGTGAAACCTGTTTTGTTGAAATAAATATAACTGAAGAGCAATATGAATTTAAAAGTATTAGTTTTCGCATTCTTTATTTTCTTAGCAGTTCATTTTAATGCAAATGCACAAACATTAGAGCGCTTACGTCCGGCGGATTGGAAAAACTTGGTTTATGGCGGTCGGTTTATGGATCGATTTCTGCCAATGCCTTCTTTAGGAAAATTATCAAGTGAAACCTGGGGTGGCGATAATGTATTACCGCGCTATATCGACAATGGAATTGAAAACAGGAAATGGTCTTATTGGGGTGGCAATATCAAAGAAGGAAAGGATGGAAAATACCATTTATATGTGTGCGGATGGTTGGAGAGCTCAGCAAAAGGGCATAGTCAGTGGCCGAAATCGATCGTATTTCATGCCGTTGCCAACAATTCGTTTGGTCCTTTTGTGGTACAGGATACCATTGGAATGGGACATAATCCAGAGATTTTTCAAATTCAGGATGGGCGTTATATTATATATGTTGTTGGTGGTTACTATATTTCCAACGATTTAAATGGGCCATGGACTTACGGTAATTTTGATTTTAATTATCGTGACCGTATATTGATTGAGGGTAATTCAAATTTTACCTTTGCTCAGCGAGAAGATAAATCATACCTGATGATTTGTCGTGGAGGTGGTCAATGGATAAGCCAAACAGGAATTTCAGCCTATAATCAGCTTACCGCTACCCGAATCACAAACGATGGAAAGATTATTCCATTGAGGGCTTATCCTGCCATTGAGGGACGCTTTGAAGATCCAGTTGTTTGGCGCGACAATGTGCAATACAATTTGATTGTTAATGACTGGTTGGGACGCATTGCTTATTATTTACGCTCAAAGGACGGAATTTCATGGAAGGTTGAATCGGGAGAAGCTTATATGCCCGGCATTGCTAAACACGAAGATGGAAGTGTTGAAGGTTGGTTTAAGTTTGAACGGATGAAGGTTTTTCAAGACCAATACGGACGAGCATCTCAGGCTAATTTTGCAGTGATTGATATTGAGAAGGTTTATGACAAAGGCAGCGATATTCATAGTTCTAAAAATATCGGTATTCCTCTGACAGTAGGTCGTTTGCTTACTATTCTTGATAAAAAAAGGATTAATGCCCAAACCCAAATTATTCGTGTGAAAATAGCTGCTGAACCGGATTTTAATCCGCAAACTGATGTCGATATACAGTCATTGCAATTTGGTAACCCAGAGGATGTAAATTATGGAAAAGGCTGCAAAATGCTCAGCTCTAAAAAATCAGGAAATGATTTGATTGTTACTTTTAATGGCGTTGGAAATGATATTCCGGAAGATGAATTTGCAGCAAAAATGCTTGGAAAAACAATTGATGGCAAGCTGCTTTACGGATATGCACGTTTACCGGAAGTGAATTTTTTTGAACCAATCGTATCGGCTTGTTTGCCGGTTATTACTCCAAAAAAGGATGGGTTTAATTTAAAAGTTGAACTGCAGAATTTTGGTCAGGTAGCTTCCAAAACTGCTCAATTGCAAATTACTTATATAAAAGACAATAAAGAAGTTGAAGTGGCTGCAGGTAAAATTGCCAGCCTGAAACCCTATGAGAAAACTATAGTTGATTTAAGCTGCAGCAAAATTTTTGATGCAGGTATTGAATATTACTTTAAAGTGGTTGTTAATCAAAAAGGAATCAATCCTTCTGTTTTACATGGAAAGATAACTCCGTTTAAGTAGTTCGATCATTGAACAAAAAGTTGACTTAAAATAATTGAACAATAAATCATGAAAAAATCAGTAATCATTTTACTTGCAATTTTCACTTGTTATCAAACAATTCTTTTTTCTCAAAATAATTCAATTAACAAAGAATTAAACTTGAGTGGTTCTGGATGGCGTGTATGGTTGGATAGTGCAGCTACCTGGCAAAATGATGAATTGTATTTACCAAACAATATCAATCTGCAAAAATTGCCAGTTAATCAACCAACTTGTGGTTGGAGTTCCTTATATCAGTTTAAAGGAAAAATGGCTTGCATTCCTGCTTGTTTCGAAGAGATTTTTGCCAATGGAAATCCTTTGTTTAGCTACAATGGTGTCGGTTGGTTTAGTAAAACTATCAACATCCCTGAAAGCTGGAAGGGAGAATCTATTAGTTTGCTTATTGAAAAAGCCCGTTTTCGGGTGGAAATCTATATCAATGAGCAATTGGCCGGCTATGATATTGTAGCTGAAACACCTAAAAATATCGAGATAAGTTCGTTTCTGATTCCCGGGCAACCAAATAGGATTGCAATTAGATTAACCAATCCTGGAGGTAATCGTGGTTGGGACGATTTTACTAACATTGAATGGGGGAACAAATATCACTTACCTCCGGGTCACGATTTTGGCGGTATCGGAAACATGAGCCTTATTGCTAAACCTCAGTGTTCAATTACTGATGTATTTGTGAAAAATATACTTCCGGCAAATGGGAAAAAGATTCAATTAGAAGTGCAGGTGAAAAATAATACCCCTGAAAACAAAAAATTGCAACTTACTTCCGATATAATTAGTTGTGCCTCAAATAAAATCATTTTTACCCAAAACTGGCCGTTGACAGTTGCGAAACAAGCTACTGCGTCTTTTGCTCAAACGTTTATTGTGCCAGATGCAAAATTATGGGACACTGAAAATCCTAACCTGTATTATTGCCGGGTTTCAATTTCAGGAAATGGTATTTACGATTTAGAGCAGGAAAGATTTGGATTCAGGACTTTCGAAGCCAAAGTAAATGATAAAGGTGAAAATAATTATTACCTGAATGGTAAACGTATTAGACTGCGTTCTGCAATAGACTGGGGTTAT
>Ga0007854_10001115_pt1 | contig 17328 bp, 16 predicted proteins | sample CryBogCBH12Aug08_FD_60382 | JGI IMG/M metagenome (GOLD analysis project Ga0007854, IMG submission 60382) | Freshwater microbial communities from Crystal Bog, Wisconsin, USA - CBH12Aug08 | ecosystem: Environmental > Aquatic > Freshwater > Lake | place: Crystal Bog, Wisconsin, USA | collected...
AGAAGCTTTATTACCAACCTAGCTAGCAAAGGTATCGGGGTAAGGGTGCTGATGAGCTTAGCGGGTCATCGCAATATCGGTACTACACAAGCTTACATTGATGTGAATGACGATATGAAGCGCAAGGCAGTTGAGCTTATTTAGATTTACGGGCTTTAAGCTCTGGACGATAGGTGCGCATGCGTTCATACATCGCATCAAAGTCGTAGTGAGGGATGATGACTTTTTTAGAGTTCGGGTAGCTTCCCCGCGCCGCATTCTCTGCTACATACTTTGCTTTGAGTAGTGTTCTGCTGGTTAAGATTGCCATGTGCTCTTTAGGGTCCGCTAAGGCTAAGGTCTTTTTGGTAGTTTCAAGCTCGAGAGCCTTGGCATGCTTTGGGCTCACTTTAGCCAGTGCGCCAATCTTCCATAACTGCGCCTCTGGTAAGCGTGCGCGATACATTAGCGTATGCAGCTGAATAAAGAGGGGTGCTGAGCGCAGACGTTTAGCAGCTAGGGGCCGACTCGCCCTTTGCGATTTAGTCGGCAGTGCTACTTTAGCCATATCAATGAGCTTTGAGACTTGTCTTAATAGATAACTTTTGGGCATGCCTAATGGAATACCTACAACCAAGCTAATAGGCTTGCCTTCATTAGCTCTCGTTTTAGTAAGGTACTGATCTAAGACTTTATGAAACTGGGGCTCTACTTGCTCGTCTTTTTCAATGCGGGCAATTTGCCAAACTTTAGGTTTGCTATGGGGGCTGCCATAGATATTCAACCCCCGTTCTTGCCACCACTCTTTAAATGGCTTTTTAGAAACATCGCCAAATAAGTCATAGGTCTTTAAAACATCTTCAAAGTCATTGAGTACCTGCTCGGTTTCGGCGCTAGACAAAGCCACTTTTTTACCGGCGTTATAGAGCGCAAGAATGCACTTACGCTGTTGCGCCTCTGTCGCTTTACTTTCTTGTAATTGCTTGGCTAGTGCATAGCTTGGGCTTAGACGTAAAAACTCCAGCATGAGCAACACATAACCCTGTATCCCTTTGGTGGACCAATCGGCCATGGTGCGACCTGGAATCCTTACTTTTCTCTCTTTTTGCATCGAAATATATTAGCACTTAATTATTGGTAATAACAGTCAATTCAAAATAGGTGTTAAGTAAGTTTTAATAGAAACATAGCAATTTCGCTATTTCTAGGGAGTTAAAAATGAATGAATTCATTGAGGTAAAAGGTGATTTAGTAGTAACCAAGACGCTGATTGGACAGGCCGAAGATTTGGCAGCTGAGCATGAGGCATTTAATACGAACTACGTGATCGGTGGTCGTCAGGCGCTCTATAGCTTATTGGGCAAGATTGCAGCTTTAGTTGAGCAGTTTGATGCGGCTGTAGATAAAGATGAGCTGCTAGAGCTAGTGCGTACTCAGTTACAAGATCAGTACGGCATTAAAACGCAGCAAAACACCTCCGATATTACGGTACTAGTGCGTTACATCACCCGTGCAGATCGTAAAACAGCGCACGTGTATGCCAGGGCGATCGAAACAGCGAGAGCTAATCAAATAGCGCCAGCGCACTTTGCAGGATATTTAGAGCAAGCAGGTGGGGTTGAGCGCATTCGGGCTAATGGGGTGGAAAACATAGACAACGGTATATCAAAGCCCAGTTTGCAAGAAAAGCTTGATCTCACACGCAAATATCTTAATGCTCGCAGAGAGTTTCCTATTGCGACTGTCAGAGTGAGCGCAAAGCAGGCTGTGAATTTTGGTGCTGCTAGTCACTTAAACGTATTGGTTTGCTCGGAGCATGAGGGGCGTTACTACGTATTAGCAAAGTTGTCAGCTGATGAGGCGCTCGAGAAAAAATTGGTGGAAGCGTTAGCGCAGCAACTGCCAGATGACTTAAAGCAGGCGCATAAAAACGTCGATCGTTTCTATGCCAAGGCAATGAAAAAGCGGTCACAAAATACGCTCAAAGCACTTATAAAACAGAGACCGGCAGTAGCTGCAGGAATGTTACGGGCTAACAGAATTCGTTCTTTGGCTCTTGCTAAATCAAATACTCAATCTATATAAAGGAGTAATACATATGTATGCAACGAAAACAAACGCCGCTATAGCTAATAAAATAATGAACTTAGAAGTGGGTTCGCATTACGACAATGACGACTATAGCGATTTGGAAAAGCGCTATGCGAACGTTGAGAAATACATCAAGCAGATTGCGAATAGCAAGATACACAGCTTGATTGTGAATGGACCTCCTGGGGTAGGTAAGACGTACTCGGTTGAGAACTATTTAAACCAATATGCGCAAGGCAAGTACAAGGTAGTTAAGGGACATATGACGCCGCTGAGCTTGTATGGCAACTTGTACTTTCACAGAGAAGCAAATAGCATTTTAGTGTTAGACGACATTGACTCAGTGTTTAAGAAGATCGAAGGCGTCAATTTACTGAAGGCAGCAATTGATACATCGCCAGTACGCAGAATCAGTTGGGAAAGTACAACGCCGTTAAAAGGCACAACTATTCCTGACTCGTTTCAATTTAAAGGCAGTGTAATTTTGATCTCTAACATCGGTTTCGATGGATATGCTAAGAGTAATCTATCGGCGCACTTAGACGCATTAAAAGATCGTAGTTATAAGATTGTTGTTGCTGATAGCTCAAAAGAAAGCTGCTTTAAGCAAGTTTGCTTTATGGTTTGTAAGAAAGACTTACTGCGCAGTTTTAATTTAAGTAAGGAGCAGCAATATGCACTATTGCAGTACATCGAAACAAACTTAGAAAAGCTAGACAAGGTCAGTTTACGTACCGCTGTGAAATTAGCGCAGCTGATTGTGATCAATGCTGATGATTGGCAAAGCATGGCAGACAGTGGTTTGCTCAATGAATCTGAAGAATAAGGGGATGGAAATGATTAATGGCAATCATTTGGTCAAGTTATGCAATGGTAGCGAAGTCACTTGGGATGAGTTTTCAAGGTGGAATGGCAGTCGACAAACTACAGCGCTCAGGGGCAAAAGGCTACCGGTTGATTTTGGTAGAAAAAGATCTGACATTATGAACAGGGGTTATGCGCAAGGTACGATTGATAAATCTAAGTGGCAAAGAAGGGTGATGACGCCTTTAGGGGAGTTTGCTTCAATTAAGATTGCTGCTGAAGCTTATGGTGTATTGGGTCAAACTATCCATTGGTGGATTGAAAGATCTCGTAAGCCAGGATTTTATTTTTTAGATCCAATGCTACCTAAAATGCGAAAAAACTTAAATGCTGCTAGTAAGGCTGGCATGAAGTCAGCAAGACCAATTATGACCCCAGCTGGAGCATTTCCGACTATGCGAGCTGCAGCTGAGCATTATGGGGTTATTAAAGACTCAATTCGTAATTGGCTAAAAAGAAAACCTGAATCGTTTTACCTTTTAAATAAAGAGCCTTTATAAGTAAGGGTACGGTTCATTTGGGTTGATTTTTTGAGCGTTTCTTAAAAGGACATCATATGGAAAAAGAGAGCTACACAAGAACTGAGATTTACGAAATGCTGTGGGTTGAGCCTACTACTAAAGTAGCTCAGCTACTTGGCATATCAGATGTAGGGCTTGGTAAATGGTGCAAAGCCTATGGTGTTCCAAAACCTAAGCTTGGATATTGGGCAAAGGTGCAGCACGGAGTGGAGGTTCCTGAAAGGGAGCCTCTAGAACCCTGGTGGAATGAACATGAACCATCATTCACAGTTAATGCCATTGAGAAAGCAAAAATTCTAGCAAGGGCTAATTTAGAAAAATCCGAAGCCCCTATTTGGGAGATTTATAAGGGCAATAGATTTGATGCTGCTGTAGATAAAACATTTGAGAGCTTTGATGTCGACAGTGTTTCTAAATTTGGCCGCACTGCGTCTAAACAAGGCTTTGCTGTAGACATCTCACCTAAAAGTACGGGAAGGGTGAAAAGGGTCTTGCAAACCCTGGTTACTGAGCTTAAGAAGAGCGGTTATGACACATTTGGATACAAGCGGTATTCAAATCCAGAAGTCACTGGATTTATCAAAGATGGTGAGAAGTATTCTGTCTCTTTATACGAAGCAAGTACAAAGCTTGATAAGCCAATTAAAAAGAAGAAAACTTGGTCGCACAACGGTACTAGTCATGACTACTATGAAACTATTGAATATGGATCGGGCGGAAAGTTAGAACTTCATTTATCCCATGATGACCTTTACGGCAGAAGAACGATTAAAGATACATCCAGGGCTAGCTTAGAAAGTCAGCTAGGAAAGACTTTAGTTATTTTTAGTGAAATGGCTGTTGAGGCAAAGGCCGCTAGAGAAGAACGTGAAAAGCGTGAACTTGAGCAGAAAATTCGAAACCAAAAAAGACTAGATAGGGCCTGGGCTATTAATGTCAAAGAATGGAAGTGGGAGCAGTTAAGTACTATTTCTCAAGAATGGGATCAACTGCAAAAGATTAGAAGATTCATTGCAGAGGTTCAATCTAATGAAGGTATTCGTAAGGCGAATGAAGATCTTAAGGATTGGCTAGCATGGGCAAAAGAGGAGGTAGATCAAAGAGATGCTATTAAGTTAGCAGAAGAGGGCGAGCCTCTACCCGGCCAAGGCGAACCAGATCGCGAGGGTTTTAAAGTTGCCTATGACTGGATGGATGAATATGACGACGACGAGGACGATGAGTAGCTCTAAACCACTTTGGAGCAACAAAGTGTTAACCAGAGAACCTAAAGATAACCTAAAAGTCACAAAAAGCTAGCTTTTGAGACTAAAGGTGAGGTTTGGTAATGTCAGCGTTACTTTAAGTAACGCTGGGCATGCTAAAAAGTGTGTAGGCAATTACTGCACACTTTTCAATGGCAATCTCAATGGATTATGTTCTTTAGGTTGTTATAGGCAATAATCAACTTAGGCGTAGGTCGCACGTTCGAATCGTGCTGGGCAGACCAAACACCTCACTATTAAATGTTGTCTCAGGCTTATATATTGGCTCGATATTGATCGAATCATCTAAGAGCTTGTCTAGCGTAAGAGTGGCCTTGGGTCTAGCGTGGAGGATCCTGGTTGACTATCGGCAACCCTGCGACTGGGTGGGGTGGATAGAATTTTGACCCTGGCGATTTAGTGTCGGTTTGACCCGACTATCATGTATCGGGTTAAGTGACGGTTAAGTGACACTTGGTTTGTCGGGCAAACCAACGAGTTACTTGGTACACCCTTAAAAAATCTAATTTATTTACTGAGGGACTAACGAAATTTCAACCTAATTTTAGGAGATTATTTTTTATGCGAATTCGATCTTCTGGAGAGACTAGTTTTCCATTTAAGGCCTTCTTATAAAGTCTGGCAGCCTCACTGAGGATATTTAGCCAAGAGGCACATATTCCAGTTTCATCAAATAGCTCGTGGTCATAAACTTTTTTATTTAAGGGTAGAGAATTATTTTCAGGAAATGGAATTTCTAGCCCCATTTTTCCAAATATATATCCCAATCTATACCTTTCTGTAATTCTGCAATATCGTACTAAAGAGCATAAGGCCTCTGACCTGTAGGGGTAAATATCATAAGCATGCAATGCCAAATCAATAATCTCCTGTAAGGTTTTTTCTCCACTGGGTATTTGTAATTTGCATTCTATGATCTGATATAAAGCATAGTATATTTCCTCAGTCCACCTTCCAATGCTGACGCATTTTTGATAATTCTCTATTGCCTTATCAAAAATTCTTGCATCTCGGTAAGTTTGACCAAGATAGAAGTAATACCGCGCATTATTGGGCTCTTCCTTGATTCCCTGCAGTAAAACTTCTATATCCCTGGCTTCTTTGTTGAGGGAATTCCGAGATCCAAGAGTACGACATTCAATGGCGCAATTTTTTAGTTTAGAGAAATTCCTAGCAATTCCTGACATTGGATATTCATGCAAAATTCCAACATATTTCCAGTCAAGATTGTTTTTAAATAACTGTAGCCTTTCCCAAACGAAATCACCCGAACCTACACTAATATAGTAGGCATCACTTTTAAGTTGCGGAAGAGGAGAGTTCAAAATAAATACATCATCTGCATCTAGAACAAATACATAATCACTTTTTCCTTCTGCGCGCTTGAAAACTTCAGTTCGATTAAATCCAAAATTTATCCACTCTATTGTAATTAGTTCGCCGGGAATCCCTTTTTCTTGAAAATAATCGTGAATAAATTGTTGAGTCCCATCAGTGCTTCCATTGTCATTGATAACCCAATAGTCAATAAATTGGACTACAGAGTCTAAAGATTCTTTGATGATATGAATTTCATTTCTAACTATCATCCCCAAGCAAATAGTTTGTTTTTTTGGTCTAAAAATATTCATTATTTGATAGAAAGAAGATGATTGTGTAGCGCAAGAATTATGACTTCATAAGTAAGGTTAGGTCGGTTCGAGTAGATACTCCTGAATTCCCATTAAAACCTAAAATTATTTCTTTTGAATGTAATTACATCTTATATCTTTTGATGTCGAGAATTAAAATATCTAAAACCTATTGCAATCCATGTGGAATTCTAAAGATGTACGAAGGTGAATATTAAAACTTGTCGGTAGTGTGGGCTATTAAATGAATACAGGTAGGTAATATAACTTCTTTAATTTTCACGAACCCTTACATTATTCTATTATTACTTGCTCAGAATTAAAAATACTTTTAATGTTAGCCTTATATAAGCACTTAAGATCTTGTGCCTAAATCAATATGGATTCCAACATGAAAAATCATCTTAGCTCTCTTCATTCGTTTGCAAGGATTGGTGTTGCACTTTTTTCGGGCGCCCCAGGTATGAGCCATGTCATAAATGTAGCGGACCAAACACCAGACACTTCCTCGGTAATGCCGTTAGTAGGCGCTTCAGTTATTGGAGGTAATGATGGAAATGCTGGTTTATTTGTCCAAGCTGGTGGCACTGGTGGTGTTGGTCAAGCTGGTTGCGCTGAAGTTGCTGGAGGTAGGGGTGGATAGAATTTTGACCCTGGTGATCTAGTGCCGGTTTTACCCGACTATCGTGTGTCGGGTTAAGTGACGGTTGGACGCCTTCAATTGGGTAGCTTGTGGATGCTTAATCCGGGTACTTGGCGATATTTATGCGGCAGAGAACGGCCAATAAAATTCGATCAACTATGCGACTAAATTAGAAATGGCAATAGTTATGCTGATTATTCAAGAGCGAGCACCATTCAGTGAGAACTCAAGCTTATTAAAATCAAGTTACTTTTCGGTAGACAAGCCAGCGCAGTTCAATCGGCGAATCCTTTTTCTCGATTCCAAAAACATCCTGACCTTTAGCCCATGCTTCAAACCAGCTCGTTTGAGGCCATGAACCGGGTGGTAGATTAGCTTTTTCATATTCATAAGCAGATTCATCAGATTCTAGTTCTAGTGTTAGGCCTTGCACTACCGCAGTAAGCTCAAGGGGGGTGAAAATTGCCGAGTAGCACTGCTGACCAAATTCTCTAGCAGCGGCATCTGGAGTGTATCCGCTCTTTGCAACGAAGGTATTGAGGACAAAACGACCTCCTGTTGCAAGAGATTTAGAAACCAAGGTAAAGACCTTGCGCAGTTGTTCTATTGAGCGGAAGTCAGTTGCAACCTCTGCAAGAATAATAAGCTGATAGTCACTGCGAAGTTCATGTATGTCATCAAAAATATCGCAGTTGAAGATTCGAATGTTGAGAAATTCCTGATCAACTACTGCTTGAATAATCTCAGCAAATTTTGTCGTTACCTCAACTACATCGACAGAATGCCCAAGTCGAGCTAGTGGTAACGCATTTCTACCAGTACCAGCACCAAGATCAAGAATTGAAAAGGTTTCTAGATTCTTATCTGACATAGCAAGACTTAAGACCCGCGCATCGGGCTGGGCTCCGAATAGTGGGGGCTCACGGGTAGCTAACCAATTTTCGTACTTAGCCTCAATACTGACCCACTGTGCCTGGATGTGGTAATTCAATATAGAGCCCTGAGGGGAATCATAACTAATAATAATTTTAGAACGATGTGATGCATTGAAAGCAATGTCGAGCTCGGTGCTCAGTGCGCTGCGAAGCCCCTCCAATTCGGCGTGATTGAAAGATATCCCAATCGCTTTAAAGATGTTATCGCACATCTGAATATATTCATTGATCATGCTCGGTGCCGCTGGGAGCGTAATACGTCCAGTAGCTTCTGCGCGACGATAAAGTTGTTTTGCCCCAACCGTCTCATAAGACGAGTTAGGAGTTACGTCAAGCTTACTCATTCATAGTCCTTTTAGTTGATGCTTCATCATAAAAATAAAGATTCATTTTCCCCGCTTTATTTTTTACGCAAATATTCAGACAACATGCGGTCAATCAAGGCGTGTGCCTAATGGCAAACTGTACTGGTGGCTAGAGATCAACTGTTGTCAGGGGTCGAACCCGAAGACTCAAATCAGCTATCAAGCGATATTCCTATTGCATTGCATCATATGTAGCATTTAAGTGCCATCAAATTCATATCAAAATTATGTAGAATGAAATTAAGAGACCTTTGAGCTGTTTTAGCCTCTTGCTAAGACTATCGCCTTAGGTTCTTACATAACTCAAACAGAAGGAGCATTAAATGAAATCACTATTACTCGTTTCTGCTTTATCTTTACTGCCACTGACTTCAATGGGTGCTGATGCGCCTAAAGCAGTTAACCCTGCTACGGGGGCATTCACTGACACTAATCAAAAAGGGTCTACAGCATCTGGCACTCCAATATCTCTAGCATCTCCAGCACCTAGCTCTTCTCAACTTAAGACTGGAGGGTTTACAGCAGGATCAAATCCTTCTTCAAAGGGCGTTGGGGGCTCTGGTGGGGCTGGCGGAGTAGGGAATACTGTAGATACCGCAGTAGGAAATGCTGTATATAGCGCTGGAGATTTAAAAGCGCCTTCAGCACCAAAATAAGAAAAATTTTGGGCGCAGATTGAATAACCCTTTATCCGATATCGTTTCCAATCAATATAAAAAGTGGGTATATCCTGAGCCTATTCTGGATCTTGATCATTGGCTAAAGGATAATTGGCAATGGTTTGATCCGATCCATGCGCATCGTATTTTTTGGCCAAACCAAGACTATAGAGCTGGATTGGATTTATTGGTTGCTGGTTGTGGAGCTAATCAAGCAGCAGTTTTTGCATATACAAATCCTCAAGCAAAGGTGATAGCTATTGATGTGAGTCAGTCATCATTAGATCACCATCATTACCTAAAAGAAAAATATGGCTTGAGTAATCTTGAGCTGTACTTACTACCTGTAGAGAAAGTAGATCAATTAAATCGTCAATTTGATCTTATCGTTTCTACAGGAGTGTTACATCATCTTGCCGATCCCAAAATAGGGTTAGAAGCACTTTCAAGATGTCTAAGACAAGATGGTGTTATTGCATTGATGCTCTATGCCAAGTATGGACGTGCAGGAGTTGAAATTCTTCAATCTATTGCGCGTGATTTAGGATTTAACCAAGACGAACACTCTCTTGCGTTAGTAAAAGAAATGTTGCAGGCATTGCCGCAAAATCATCCCGTTAATAGCTATATTCCCATAGCACCAGATTTGCAATATGACGCTGGATTGGTGGATACTTTCTTGCATGGTCGCGATAGAAGTTTCTCTATAACTGATTGCATAGATTTAGTTGCCTCTACCGGGCTAGTTCTTCAGGATCTGTTTCTGAAAAGCCCATACTATGCCCCAGCTAATTCATCAAATTCATTTTATTCTGAGGTTTTAACATTACCAGATGAAAAGCAATGGTCAATCATGGAGCGCATCAATAGTGAAAATGCCTGCCACTTCTTTACGGCATGTCGAAAAGAGCGTCAACCAGAAACCTATAGGATCGATTTCTCTTATCCTAAATTTTTAGAGTACATACCCCAATTACGCTTTCGTTGCTTACTTGAAGGCGATCACTTATATCGTTATAACTGGAGCACTCAATTAAGCCCGATAGAGACTAGGTTGATAGAGCGTGTAGATGGGCATAGCAATATCAAAAAAATTCTTTTGGATTTATCGCTTTTAGATAATTTAAAAAATACCGAGGAACTAGAGCTAGAGAAACTAGCACTGACCATATTTCAAAGCTTATGGAGACTTGATTTTCTGGTTATAGGTTTAGAGTCCTCGCACAATGAGTTAATTTAACTCTGCTGAAGTAACGCTCCCTCTAGCAAGTGGTTGAGACAAAGTTAGAGTTAGGTATGTAGTAACCAAAATAGGTACATCGTTCAATAGCCTTTATGCCTGTAGTATCAAATTCTATATCCCAGGTAAAGTATTTAATAAGGATGATCAACCAGCTTGACTCAAGTCACTTTAGGCTTATCAGATGCGGACTGCGGCGCAATGTAACAAGGGGCCCAATTAAGACTTTTTTCACATCTGATGGCTAAAATTTATGTAAAATGTTTATCAGCATAATTTAGAACTGTTTTTGTTGCTAGATAGAACTGTTTTGAGGTTACATCGCAGTCCAATTTTAAGGAGCGTTAAATGAAATCCAAGTCACTATTACTAGCTTCGGCTTTATCTATAGCAATAGCACCTTTTGCTGCGACAGCTAAGGACTCCCTTCCTGCACCTCAACCACAAGCTGGTGTTGGAAAAGGAAGTGGCGGAAGTGGTGGAAGTGGTGGATTATTTGAACCGGGCGGTAAGGGTGGAGTAGGGGCAGTAGGTAATTCTAATGCTTCTAAAGGCTCTGGTGGAAATGGCGGTACAGGGGCATCTGGTGGTAAAGGTGGAACGGGCGGAGTAGGGTCAGTAGGCAATTCCAATGCTTCTAAGGGCTCTGGTGGAAATGGCGGAGTAGGTGGAGCATTTGTCTACACACCAACGGCTGCTACTGCAAATCCTCAAGCCAAGCCGCCTATCGATGGCGGTATGGGAGTAGCAACTCCACCAAAATAAATAACTATCAAATTCAACTGATTTTAAAAATAAACGATGAGGCTATCCTAATGAAAGCTAAACAACTATTACTTGTATCTGCTTTATCTTTACTGCCACTAACTTCCATGGGTGCTGATGCGCCTAAAGCACCTAACCCTGCTACGGGGGTAGTCACTGGCGCCACTGTAAAAGGTACAGTTGCCTCTACCACCCCAAGCCCTCCTCAACTTAATCATTCAACAGTTTCTTCATCAGCACCTGGCTCTCCAGGGATGTCTAACACCATAGTTGTGTCTGGAGAGTTGGCAACAGCAACGCCACCATCAGGAGGTACTGATTCCTTTACGGTTACAGCCCCAGCTCCTTCGGGTAGCTACGGTGGTGGGATTCAGAACAAGAAATAAGTCAGTAAAGTAAGGAAGCGGTTTGTTCTACAAATTAATACTGCTAGGGGGTTTGAGTTTTTTCGGGTTAGCCCATTCTGAAACCCTGACCTATACCAAGATACCATTAGATAAGTACTTGGAAATAGTCAAAGAAAACAATGCTTTGATTCGCAGTAGCAAACTCGATGTGCAGACTGCTAGCGCCAATAAAGAGTCCCAATCTTTATACAAATTTAATCCTAGCGTGAGTTACACCAGAGGCTCTTGGAACCCGCAAGTGCCCTATGCGCCATATACCTCCCCACAGTCGAGTACCTATGCTTTTAACTTTAGTATTGAAGGGTGGGGTAAACGCAGTGCCAGGGCTAATTTAGCCGAGTCTCAAATTACTGCTAGCGATTCTCAACTTAAAAGTACTAGCTCTAGTGTTGAAACAACGGCACTCAATGCTTACATTGATACCCTGCGCTTAGCTTTACTAGATAAATCATATGGCAATGCCTTGAGTAAATTGGCATCCATCAAAGCAAACCCCAAGTTAGCCGATTCAGTACGCTTTTTACAATACTACCAAGGCGCTACTGAAAAAGACTTGATGTTTTCTTCTCTCAGTTTGCTCAATTACTCTGGTAAAGCCTTAAAAGATTTACCTTATCCAATGGGCAATTTGAACTATCCCCCGCAAAATCTGATTGCTGATAATCTAGTAGAGCAAGCTCAAAGCAATCGAGTCGATGTCCTTGCACTACAGGCAGCCATTGATGTTGCCGATAAAAATGTCACGCTCACCAATCAAAACCGCAATATCGATATTGCACCCTTCGTTTCTCAGATTAGAACCCCGCAATATGTTGATAGTGGTGCTACCTATACTGCCCAAAATTCAGTATCAGCGGGTGTCACCATTCCCATTCCAGTGAATAATTTTTTGCAAACGGCTGACATTGTCCAAGCAGCCAATCAAAAGTTACAGCAGGAAATGCAACTAGAGGATTTAAAGGTACAAATTCGGGTACAAGTATTACAGGCTTTCTTACAATATAGCGCTGCTAAAGATGTACTTGCCAATGCTCAGGCAGATTATGATGGTGTTGTGAAAAATCCCAATAAAGATCCTGTTCAGGCTGTGATGGATATTCGAGATAAAGAAGGCTCATTGCTGGATGCTAAGACTAATCACCTTAAAGCATTGGTTTATCTCTGGCGTCAAAGCGGTAATTACACTGTGCCTAACTTATGAAATACTTTTTAATCAGCTTTTTAATTTGCATCACTAGCACTCTTGCTTGGGCGCACCCTGCAATACGCACCCTACCTGCGGGAACCAATATAGCCGAGTACAACGCTCGTAACAATACGGCTTTTACGCAGCGTAATGCGATGTCGCAAAATTCGATGAGTTCTGCATCAAACCATCATTCCCTTCAAAATCTAAGCTCTCCTCAGACTCTCATTTTTCAAAATAATCGACTAATTGATGCTGCGAAACTCAATACAGTGGCTGGAATGCTAGAGGTTAAACCTCCATCTGCTTACTCAAATGAACCCAATAAAAATTCAATATCCCCTATAAGTAAGTTCCCATCCCTGGTACTTCCTCAAGCCTATAAAAGCAATACTCAGGGTTTGATATTTGTGAAGGCAGTGCCGTTGCCAGCTAGTCCATTTACGGAATAGATGTACTTTAAGGCGAGCAGTAGTTATGGGTCGAGAAGTTACCGTTTCCAGGTATCGACTCCAAAGTCTCAGAGCGGCCATTAAGAGACTGTTATGCCTCGTAAGCTTGCACACTCCCACTTTTTTACATAATTAAGCTGAATGAATTTTTTAATCTGAGTTCAATGAAAAAAAACCAATAAATGCATAGTATCGAGCTTCAATGACAGCAAGCGAAGCATATGACTTTTCAGTTACTAGGCTTTGAGCAATAGTAAAAATTTTAATCGGTATAAACTAGTTATCGAATCAGAAAATCGCAAAAATGGCTGACTCCGGCTCACTCATGCAGCTCAGTTGCTTACATCTTTTACCAATCTAAATCCCAAGTGTGACATTGGGCTAAATGGATCTGCTCCGCGTCTTGCACTTGGGCGATAGGATTGACAGTAATCTTCATTACATAAAAAAGATCCCCCGCGAATAACTCTTTTGGGTGCATTGGGTGGAACACCGTAATCATCTGGGTCATAAGAGCTAGTGGGTCCTTGAGGAGTATTGACAACGCTATTGCCATATTCTTTAGCTTGCATTACGAAGTAATCAGCGCGATACCAGTCAGCAACCCATTGCCAAGCATTACCAGTCATATCAAATAAGCCATAACCATTTTGAGGAAAGGTTCCAACAGCACTTGTCCCTAGTGCGCCACCTGCCTTAGGACTGATTACTGGAAAAGCCTGCTTTCTCACATCCCAAATATTGGTTGGTAATTTTCCTTCTTGCTCCAATTGATCGCCCCAAACATAAGTAGCCTGATTCAAACCGCCTCGCGCTGCAAACTCCCACTCTGCCTCTGTAGGCAATCTTTTTCCAGCCCACTTGGCATATGCCAACGCATCTTCATAACTTACTTGAACTACAGGATGATTGCCTTTGCCATCAATATCACTTTTCGGGCCCAATGGGTGCCTCCAATTTGCGCCAGGAATATAGGCCCACCATTGTGAGTAGTCATTAAGATTCACTTTTTCCTTGGTGCCCACAAATACCATCGCTCCAGGCACAAATACTGAATTAGGTGGCTTAGGGATTCCTGGTGGCAGCTGTACCCGAATGGTTTCCCAATCGGGAATTTGCTCGGCAGTTGTTTTGTAACTGGTTTCTTTAACAAATTGTGCAAATTGATCGTTGGTGACATGAGTAGTGTCCATCCAAAAACCGGATACCTTCACTTTGTGCGTAGGCTTTTCATTTGCTTGCGCTTTTTTATGATCGCTACCCATGAGAAATTCACCGCCAGGAATCCAAGCCATACCTTTAGGGCCGTTATTGTCATCACCGAGACGAATTTCTGGAATTGCTTCGTGAGGTTTTAAAGGGAGATTACTCCAAATGAGATAAGAAGCTAAGCCCAAAATAGCAGGAGCTGCGATCAACAACGTACGACGTTGTACATTCCTCACAATCCAACTTTCTCAGCGCGATATGGAAGGTTGCAGTGGTTGCATTTCTTCACCCCAATTTTATTTGCCGACAATATCAGGAATCTTGAGCGAAACTTTTTCCACGGGTAAATCGATAGTCACTTCGGTGATCTTACCTTTATATTTAAATGGCATACGGTCTGCATAATCTTCAAGAATGGGGGTGCCACGATCTTCTCCAATATCAAGAGTTTCATCAACTGAGTAGACGAAGGGCACCGTACGGCTAATCATAGTTTGTGCAACCTCAACGCCATCAACCTTCATGATGTAAACACCACCCCTGCCTACCTCGCCATACTTACCATCATAGATAAAATCTACGCTGACGATATGATCTCCTGGGGTGAGTTTGTTTGGACCACTAATCCGAATCCCATCATTAGGCTGTTGGGTATTCTTGTAAGCCCAAGTAGGCTTGCCATCCAAGATAAGCAGCCCCCAGCCAGCAAATCTTCCTCCTTGTGTTATCAAAACACCATCAGTTTCTTGTTGGGGAACATGAATTTTTGCCGTGATCGTGTAAGACGAATTTTTTATCTCAGGCGCAGTTCCTTCAGGGATGCGAACCGTGCCTTGGTAGTATTTAAATTGGGTAAGCCCACGGGTAAGGCTTGGCTTCTCAAAAATTGCTTGAATAGTTGCAAGCGGACTAAAGTTAAGGGGCAAGATATTATTGCTCGCTGCCTCTGACCACCAGAGTTTTTGCATCTGCTTGAGTTTGTCAGGCATGACCTTCGCAAGATCATTTCCTTGTGAGAAATCTTTATTAAGATTGTACAGTTCCCAATTAAAACTCTCAGGTGTCAAACCTTTTGGCTCAGGAAGCCATGCAAAAACAAGTGGAGTAGTTGCAGCGATCCAGCCATCATGATAAATTCCAAGGTTTCCGAACATTTCTAAGACTTGCGTCTTCCGCTGTGATGGTGCCTTGGGATTGTTCCAGGTATATTGCATTGAAATACCATCAACCGGTAACTGCTGAACACCATTTAATACAGTGGGGGCTTGTACTTTTGCAGCCTCTAAAATCGTTGGCATGATGTCTGTCACGTAGTGGAATTGCTCACGTAATCCACCAATGTCCTTGATACGGCCAGGCCAGCTCATTACCATGCCGTTGCGGATTCCACCAAAGTGACTGGCATAACGTTTGGTCCACTGAAACGGAGTATTAAATGCCCAGGCGAATGGAACTGGCATATGGTTGTAGTGCATAGGGCCACCCAGCTCATCTTTGATCGAATAAAGATAATCAAAACTTTCTACAGCGCCGTTGCCCACAACAGCAATTTCATTTGCAGTGCCCTGCAAAGTACCTTCGGCACTACTACCATTATCACCTTCGATAAAGATGACCAAAGTATTGTCAGCAATACCCTGCTGCTTAAGGGAGTTGATTACACGGCCAATGTTGTAATCACTATAGGCAATATACGCCGCATAGATTTCTGCCATGCGCGCAAATAACTCTTTTTGTTTCGCATTTAACGAATCCCAGGCGGGCAAATTGGAGGGGCGTGGAGTCAAAATAGTATTTTTCGGAATGACGCCAAGCTTTTTTTGCCGCTCAAAAGTCTCTTCGCGCAACTTATCCCAGCCTTGATCAAAACGACCTTTAAACTTTGCTATCCATTCTTTAGGAACATGATGTGGAGCATGTCCCGCCCCAGGGGCATAGTAAGCAAAAAAAGGTTTGTTGGGTGCAATTGAATGCTGCTGCTGCATCCAGTGAATTGCCTTGTCGGCAAGATCGGCATCAAGATGGTAATTGGCGAGTGCCTCACCAGTTAAATTGGCTTTGGGTTCAATTGGAGCGGTATTTTCAAAAATGGTTGGATCCCATTGATTCACATCGCCACCAATAAAGCCATAAAAATAATCAAAACCTAGGCCGGTTGGCCATAAATCAAAAGGACCAATAGCACTCCCTTGCCATTCAGGTACATTATGGTTTTTGCCAAACCATGCAGTGCTATAACCATTGCCTCGCAGAATTTCTGCAATTGTTCCTGCACTTTTAGGCATCAACGAATCGTATCCAGGATAACCAAGGCTGCGCTCCATGATGATGCCGGTGTGAACTTTGTGCTGTTCTCGTCCAGTGATCAGGGCTGCTCGAGTGGGGGCACACAATGCGGTAGTGTTGAAGGTGTTGTACCGCAAACCGTTATCCGCAAGAGCTTGAAATGATGGGGTGGGAATGGGTCCACCAAAGACATTTGATGCCCCAAAGCCAATATCATCCGTCAAAATGAGAAGGATATTGGGTGCGCCCTGGGGCGCCATAACTGGTTGGGGAAAGTATGACTTTGAATCTGCGGTAGTTCGGCCAATAATTCCCTTAAAAGGCAGTGGGGGGTAAGGAAGGATAGAGCCTCTTTGTGCAGGCGCATCACTCTGCTTAGGCGCTGGAGCCTGAGCAAGAACGGTTGAGCTACTTGAAATCAAGCTCCATGAAAGAGCAACAAAGACAAGAACTACTTTTTTACATACTGTAGTCATAGATGACCTAAGAATTGAGCTAAACACCAATAACCAAGAGGCAAGATTAACAAGAGCTAAAGTCGTCACAAAGTTTTCTTAAGGTCATTCTACATAAGTTTGTTATCGAACAAATGACCCTTAAGGATTAAGCTTAAGTATTAACTATGTTGTGCTGTCCCAAGTTCAAGTCCTATTGGGCTAGCAAAGAAACGTTTGAGATGTGTAAGGTTGATTTATTAGCTGTGACAGTCGCTTAAGGGTCGTTCTCTGCCCGTCAGAAACCTCAAAATCGCCCAATCTGAACGGCTGGAATTGGGTTGATAGGCGCCACTTGGCTAAATAACGGTTTTATTATCCGGCGGATATCAATCT
>Ga0007854_10001116_pt1 | contig 17326 bp, 16 predicted proteins | sample CryBogCBH12Aug08_FD_60382 | JGI IMG/M metagenome (GOLD analysis project Ga0007854, IMG submission 60382) | Freshwater microbial communities from Crystal Bog, Wisconsin, USA - CBH12Aug08 | ecosystem: Environmental > Aquatic > Freshwater > Lake | place: Crystal Bog, Wisconsin, USA | collected...
TAAATCCTTGGCATCAGAAACGGTCGTTAGGGCATGTTGGTCAACGATGCAAAACAGTTGCTCCCCTGGCCCTTCTGCCATTTTGACCCAATTGCGGATGGCGCCTAGATAGTTTCCTAAATGAATATGACCTGTTGGCCTAACGCCCGATAAAATCCGCTGATACATTTTATTTCCTTAATAAATCTAGCAAAAGTTTTTCTACTTTTGAATTTTCCCAATCAATAATACCAACAATACGACCGATTTCCTTTCCATTTTTGTCAATGAAAAGTGTGGTCGGCAGGCTTCTGACACCTAAAGAGTGAGACAAGCTGCCCGCAGCATCCACAGTGATTGGCAAATTTTCAATAGAATGCTGTTTATAAAAGGCCTCTACCTTTTGGGGGGTGTCGCCACCCGAACTTAGGGCTATATTGACAACTTCCTTTGTTTTGGCAAATTTATCATAGTGCGGCAATTCCATCGTGCAAGGACCGCACCAAGTGGCCCAAAAATGAAGGATAATAGCCTTTCCCTTGTAACTATCAAGGGTGACTGTTTTTGCCCCAGTGGCATCATGCGCCTGAAAAGAAATGGTCGGTGTCTTTAGGGGGGGATTTTGGGGCTGAAAATCCAGGTCCAAAAGGGTTAGGGAGTATCCTTCGCCTTCCATTGGCTTGGTTTTAAGGCTTGTCAGAATTTCATAGGAAATAGCCAACAAAACAGCAATCACAATTCCAAAGATAAATCCTTTTGGTTTCACAAGTGTCTCCTTAATTTTATTCATACCCAACATCAATCAAATACAAACCATGGGGCGGGGCTGTTGGCCCTGCCAAAGTGCGGTCGCCTGACTTTAAAATTCTGACCAGGTCTTGGTCTGTCCACTTTCCCTCGCCAATTTTTTTAAGCGTACCCATCATAATTCGAACCTGATTATGCAAAAAGGATCGCGCCTTTATAATGGCTGTGATTTTTTCATCCTCTTGTTTCAAATCAAATTGAAGCAAAGTTTTTAAAGGGCTTTTGCCTTGACAGTCGGCTGACCTAAATGCACTAAAATCATGGTTCCCAACAAAAGTATAGGCTGCTTTTTGCATCTGTTCCACATCAAGTTTTGGGATGACATGCCAGGCGCGCAAATGATCAAGGGCCAAGGGGGTGCGGCGATTGACTATGTCGTAACGATAGGTGCGGGATACCGCTGAAAAGCGGGCATGAAAATCAGGTGCGGCTTCCTGGACCCCCAGAATAACGACCCCTTTGCCCTTCAGATAAAAATTGAGGGCATCTTTTAGGCGGCAAGCAGGAAAAAACTTATCAAGATCAAAATGCCCGATTTGACCAGTGGCATGGACGCCTGTGTCAGTTCGGCCAGCTCCCTCAACCAGTGTTTTTTTGCCTGATAAGGCTTTCAGGGCATCTTCAATGGATGCTTGAACGGTTGGTAAGTTTTCCTGTCTTTGCCACCCATGGAAAGGGGTTCCATCGTATTCAATCTGAATTCTATAGCGATATGTTGGCATTGTCATATCACGCAGGTGATTTTTGATTAAGTCTCTTGGAAATAAAAACCAGCATAACAAGGGCAAAGCAGGCAATGACAGAACTGACCATGAAAGTTACATGTTCGCTATAACACTGAGCAACAGTCCCCCCGATGGTACTTGCAAGGGCCAAAGAAACTGCACTAATCAGGTAGAAAAACCCAAAACCCGTCCCCCTAAGGTCATCTGGCACCGTGTCAGCCACAAGGGCCAAGAACATACTTTGGGTGATGCCAATTTGAACCCCCCAAACCCCAACACCAGCCATCATGATATAAATGTTTGGCGCCCAGCCTAATAAAATGTCCGCAACGATCAGGACAACAAATCCAAATCCCAAAAGAATTTTACGATCAAGCCGATCTGAAAGACGACCAATGGGGTAGGAAGCCAAAGAGTTGGTTCCATTATAAACCATCAAGATAAGAGGGGTATAACTTCCAGAAAGCCCAAAGTTTTGATGGGCGTGAAGAATCAGCATGGCTTCGCTGACACGGGCCAACATAAAAATGCTTGCAACAATCATTAAAAGCCAATAGGTGCGCCCCAGACGCGGCAAGTCTTTCCACTTGATTGGGTGACGCTTTGGTTTGTTCGTTTCAGGATCTACGGTTGCCTTTGGTTCTTTGACCACAACTACCAAAATAACAAGGGCAAGAAGGGCTGGAATCGTTGCAATCCAAAACACATACTGAAAGTTTTCGCCTGTCAATAACATGGCGGCAACTCCAACAACGCTGCCAAAGAAAGATCCTGCAGTTGCTAAACTTTGTCTAAGCCCATAACAGGTTCCCTTAATTTCTGGGGGGGACAGGTCGCCAACCAGTGCATCGCGGGGTGTTGACTGAAGACCATTTCCGATTCTATCTAGTAAGCGGGCAGTTAGAACAGCGCTAAAGGATGCAGAGACAGCCAATAAGGGGCGGGCGATTGCAGCAAAGGCGAACCCCCAAATCATAATGGATTTGCGGCGGCGCAGATAATCACTAAATACGCCAGAAAGGACCTTTGTGCCATAGGCACAAGCTTCAACAAGACCTTCCAAAAGACCAATCCACCCCGTTGCAACTCCAAGAATAGTCTTCATGTAAACGGCAGAAAGCCCAAAGACAATCACAGACGAGGCATTGATTAAAAACGTCGCAAGACCTAAAGCCCAGATTGCTAAAGGAACGGAGGAAGTAGGGGGGGGGGATGGCTTATTCAGCATGGGAATTTCAAACCAAAAAAGAAAAGAAAAATGAAAGGTTTTTCATCGTGATTCAGGATACCTTTTAGGGGGAGGGGGAAGTCTTAAACACAAAACTTTGCGAATGGGCGGATGGCCTTCATAAAAACAAAAGGAAACCAACCAGCTATCGCAAAAATACCTGTTAAGAAAATCTCACGGTGGTTTTTAAGTCTTGTGTTCTAATGACTCAAATAAAGACCATAATCAGAAATTTGTCAAGGAAATCATCGAATGGCGCTGAAGAAGGCAGCTTCAGATCTCCTCCCCCAATAGCCCCCGAACAAGGGGAATTGTAACGGTTCTGTGGCTGACAGCCGCGTGGTAGTCAAGTTTATCCACCCAAACCTTAATGGCTGTAAAGGACCTCTCGATGTGTTTTAAAAGATAATCGATCGTCTCGGCAGAGGTGCGAAGCCCCCTTTCACTAAATTGCTTTTTGATGATATCTGTCAGCAGTGCATCGTTAGGTTGTCCCAGTTCAACAGAAACAAGGGTCGACAGGCGTGATTTTAGATCGGACAAAGGTGTCTGCCACTGGGTTGGCGGCGTTTTTGCCGTTAACAGCAAAGACATTTTTTTCTCTTTTGCGCAATTGTACAGGTGAAATAACCATTCAGAATGGTCTTTTACCAAAAGGTCTGCGTTATCTAGGGCAATTGCCCTGGCACATCCTATCATTTCATAAGGGCTGGAAATTTCCAAAATCTGGGCGTCCCAATAAAGGGCTTTTGTTTTTTCTTGCCAGATGTGTGCTAGATGCGTCTTTCCAGACCCTTCTTCGCCATAAACGCACAAGAAAGGGGTGTCTTTGGACCAGGAATCAACCCACTGCATAGCTTCCTGGTTGCATGCACCTGTGACCCAAGACGCACGGGTGTAAATAAGGGGGGTGTTAAAGGGAAGCAGAAGTTGTTGCATAAGTTTAGAATCTTGGATTTTTTCTGGATTGCCACGCTTTGCTCGCAATGACAACTCTTTCTTTCCAGTTTTCACAAGTCTCCCTAAACCAACAAAAACCCTTCTCGAATCACAATTTTTCTGTCGTCTACACTGACACTTACAACAGAATCGTCTGAAAAGATGGCAGTGATAGGCTTTGTGGTTTCAGTTGAAGAAATTTCCAAAAAATCACCAGCGCCAAAATTTTGAAGGGCATCAACGGTACCGACCTTTTGTCCTTTGTCGTCAAAAACGGTCATTCCCACCAAGTCATCGTGATAGTATTCGCCTTCATCTAAATGGGGCAGCTGACTTCGATGAATAAAAAGTTTAGTCCCAATATGGGTTTCAGCTTGGTTTCTGGTCGTGCACCCATCAAGTTTACCCAAAACACTGCTGGCAGATTTCTGAATTCCAAGATGAACGGAGATAGGGGAGGCGTCGCTTAGAACAAGGGGCCCATAAGAAAGCAGGTCCATGGGATCTTCGGTGAAGGTTCTGATTTTAACCTCCCCCTTGATCCCATGGGCTGCAACAATTTCACCCAGACACACAAGGTCTGGAGAGACTGGATTCTTACTCAGAAGGAGCCTCTTCGACTGCAACTTCTGGGGTTACTTCTTCTACAACAGGAGCTACCTCTACAGGTGCTTCTGGGGCAGGTGCCGCCGCCTCTGCAGCAGCTGCAGCTTTCTTTGCTTCTTTTTCTGCCTTTGCAGCTTCAGCGGCATCAGCCTCAGATTTTGCACGTTCTTGCGCTTTCTTCTTAGGCGCAGCTTTCTTCGGGTTGTCTTTGTAAACTGGCTTTGGCGCTAGGCCTTCATTTCCCAAAAATTTAGCCACACGGTCTGTCGGCTGTGCACCAACGGAAAGCCAATATTGAATTCGTTCTGCCTTCAGAACAAGTCTTTCAGCGTGACCAGCCGGCAGCAATGGGTTATAGGACCCAACGCGCTCCACAAATAATCCGTCACGTGGGCTTGTAGCCTCAGCTACGACGATACGATAAAAAGGACGCTTTTTGGCGCCTCCACGTGCTAAACGAATCTTTAATGCCATTTTTTATACTCTCCCTAACTTTATTTTATTCAATTAACGTCCAAAAAGACCGCGCAGACCCCCGCGCATCATTCCTTTTTGGCCCAGTTTACCCATTTGTTTCATCATTGTTTGCATTTGCTGGAACTGTTTTAATAATCGGTTTATATCAGAAACTTCCATCCCACATCCTGCAGCCACACGACGTTTGCGCGACGCATTCAAAAGGCGGTAATCCCTTCTTTCCGATTTTGTCATCGAACGGACGATGCCTATTTGACGGTGGATCATGCGATCATCAAGGCCTGATTCTTGGATTTTATCTTTTATTTTTCCAATACCAGGCAAAAAGCTCATCAAACCGGACACGCCACCCATCTTTAACATTTGTTCCAGGTGCTTCACCATGTCATCAAGATCAAAATGCCCTTTTTGCATCTTTTTTGCAAGCTTTTCGGCATCGTCTTGGTCAACCATCTCGGAAGCACGTTCAACAAGGCTGACAATATCCCCCATATCCAAGATACGACCCGCAATGCGTTCTGGCTGAAAGATCTCTAGTTGGTCTGTTTTCTCACCCATTCCCATAAATTTTACAGGGCATCCGGTAACAGATCTCATGGAAAGAACGGCACCCCCCCGGCTATCGCCGTCGACGCGGGTTAGAATAAGGCCTGTAATGCCAACCTTTTCATGGAAACCTTTTGCGATTGTGACGGCGTCTTGCCCTGTCATCGCATCTGCAACAAGAAGGGTCTCGAGGGGATTTACCTGATGTTTCAGGTCTGAAACCTCATTCATCAGGTCTTCGTCAATATGCAAACGACCGGCCGTGTCAAACAGGATAACATCAATGCCCTGTCGTTTTGCTTCCTCAAGCGCCCGCTTAGCAATCTCTTTTGGTTTTTGCCCTTCAATAATGGGAAGACTTGGAATAGCAAGTTGACGACCAAGGATGGCTAGTTGTTCCTGGGCCGCGGGACGGTAAATGTCAACAGATACCATTAAAACGGATTTACCAAGCTTTTCCTTTAAGAACCGTCCTAATTTTGCAGTTGTTGTAGTTTTACCAGATCCCTGCAAGCCTACAATCATGATGGAAAAGGGGGAGGGGGCTGAAAGGTTCAAAGGTTCAGCTTTTTCCCCCAGCATTTGAACCAAATGGTCGTGAACAATTTTGACAACCATTTGTCCGGGCGAAATGCTTCGGATGACTTCCTGGCCAATGGCCCTTTCACGAACTTGTTCGATGAATGTCTTGACAACAGGAAGGGCGACATCAGCTTCAAGCAAAGCAATTCTGATTTCGCGCATTGCGGCATTCACGTCATCTTCACTTAAAAGACCGCGTCCGCGCAACTTGTCAAAAACAGTCGTTAGTCGCTGAGAGAGGGTTTGAAACAAATCCTAGAGTCCAAATTGGATATATGCAAATGGCATAGTAAATAACCAACGGTTAAAATACAAAGAAAATTTTGGCCCCGTTGGTGTAGGATTGTGACAAAGGTAAAAAAGGGACCGGTTATGAATAAAAATGATAATTCTATAGCATTTCGTTTGGGCGTTGGAATTATGCTCGTGAATGCTGATAAAAAGGTTTTTGTTGGACGGCGACTTGATGCCCCCGACTCTGAGGCTTGGCAAATGCCGCAGGGGGGCATTGATCATCCAGAGACTCCTGAAGCAGCCTTGTGGCGAGAAATGAAGGAAGAAGTCGGCTGCAACCTTGGTGAAATCATTGCAGAAAGCCAGGAATGGTTAACCTATGACCTTCCCCCTGATCTTAGGTTAACATTGTGGGACGGACAGTTTCAGGGGCAAAAGCAGAAATGGTTTCTTGTTAAGTTTCTAGGCGAAGACAAAGATATCAATATTCAAACCCAAGTTCCTGAATTTACGGCCTGGCGTTGGGCCGACTTTAAGGAGTTACCTGACCTTATCGTTCCTTTTAAACGAGATGTTTATCTAAAGGTGGTGCAAGAATTTAACTGGTATTTCGATAACCTATAAATAAAATATTAACCATATCTATATTATAAATAAAGACACTGTTTATTTTATTTGTAATCATGAATATGGAAAATCTTGAAGTACTACCGCAGAAAAATGCCTTTTACCTAGGCGGCATGATTCCCCTGTGCGCCCGTTATGATGGTTTTATTGTGGACTTGTGGGGGGTGATTCATGATGGCAAGGACCTTTTTCCCGGTGTTAAGGAATGTCTAACCTACCTGCATGAACAGGGGAAAAGTGTTGTTTTTCTAACCAATTCCCCCCGCCTTAGCTATAATATCGGGGGATTATTGGATTCGTTCGGGATAGAGGATTTTTTGTACACATCCATTGTGTCCTCAGGGGACTTAGTTTACGAAGACCTTTTGTCCTTTTCTGATGATTCCCTAGAAAATATTAAACCTAAGTGCTTTTGTATTGACGAGTTGAGCGATCTTAGTCTTTTTGAAAATGTGAATGTTGAGCCGGTTGGCGCCATTGATGATGCTGATTTTATTATGGTCACAACCATAACCGGCCCCCTTTCCGATGCAGATGGTTATCAAAGGCTTTTGGAGCAGGGGCTGAAAAGAGAATTGCCCCTTGTGTGCGCCAATGCAGACAAAAGTGTTTTCGTCAAAGGGCATGAACACATACGTCCAGGGTTTTTAGGGGAATGGTATAAGTCCCGTGGCGGCACTGTGTACATGTATGGCAAACCTGATGGGCGCATGTTTAGCCAGGCTTTGAAATATTTTTCAAACATCCCAGCTAGCAAAATTATTGTTATCGGTGACAATTTTGATACAGATATCAAAGGTGCCCTTGATGCGGGGCTTGATTCTGCTGTTGTTGTCAGTCAGATGACAGGGGCGTTTTATGATTCAGAAACCCACGTTCTGACCCTGGACAAATTAGCGTCCCTTATGAAGGAGCACAGCCAACAGTTCGTCTATTGTATTCCAGGTTTTCACCTTTAGGTCAAAGAGGGGGAAAGGCCTGTGACAAACATCCGCCTAAACGAATGGGATGAATGGATGTGGCCAGACCTGTTTTATCGTCCGTTTCCACATAGGTGCCACACAAGGTTGCTTCCCCTTGGGCAGGCGTCATTCTTTCCGTTGGCATTTTACGGGTAAATTTTTGAATGATGGTTTCTTTAACCATTCCAATTACAGAATTATAATCACCGCACATACCAGCATCCGTCTGATAGGCGGTGCCTTTCTCTAAAATCATTGTATCGGATGTTGGAACATGGGTGTGGGTTCCAACCACAAAGCTAACCCGGCCATCACAAAAATGTCCCATCGTCATTTTCTCGGACGTTGTTTCACCGTGAAAATCAAGAACGATCGCTGAAACGGTCGCGCCCAGGGTGAACCGTTTCAAAAGCAAGTCAACGGCTGAAAATGGGTCCTCGCTTGCGTCCATGAACAGGCGAGCCATGGCATTAATGACCAAAACACTTTGTCCTTTTGGCGTCGTGTGAACGGCAAAACCTTGTCCTGGGGTTGAGGCAAGAAAATTGATTGGTCGCAAAAGCCGCTTGTCTTGGTCCACATAGGGAATGATTTCCTTTTGGTCCCAGATGTGATTGCCTGTTGTGATCACATCAACCCCAACTTTATAAAATTCCTTGCAGATGGAGGGGCTGATTCCAAAACCATGGGCTGCGTTTTCCCCGTTCACAATCACGCAATCAAGGTTTAGGCGTTCACGAAGGATTGGGACGTGATGCAGTATAGCTTCTCTGCCACTTCTTCCAACAACATCGCCGCAAAACAAAAGACGCATTCTGAATCGTATCCTTGATCTAATAGTGCCAAAAAACTTCTCTGGACTGTAGCAGTTTCCCTTATTGTTGACAAAGACACTTTTAGAAAAATTTTAATTATGTGATGATTGTTTTAACTTCTTCTTTCGTCATCGCGAGGACCGAAGGGACGACGCGATCCAGTTCAGTTGTACTTTTTCCTGGACTGCCGCGCCCCTTTGCAGGGGCTTGCAGCGACGAAGGGTAAACAGAGCAAAGGACTTAATAATGACCATCAAAAAAACACTATGGGCCCTATGCCTTTTGGCAACCACGGCACTGGCTGGAACGCCAACGTATACGTACTACAGCAGTATCAGCACGGCGACCCCCTCAGGGTTGGCCTTTGGTAATGGAAATCTATTTGTTGCGAATTTGAACGTTGGTACTATCTCTGCTCTTGATGTCTCCAGTGGAAATTCCGTAACCCTCACTCCAGCTATATCAGGTCTTAACGCTCCTGGAGGATTAGTTTTCAGTAATGGGACCCTATACGCTGCAAATGCGGGTGGAAACACAATTAATTCTTATACAATTAGCCAAAACAACGTTACTACAAATACACCTATAGACACTGGCACAAACAGTACGCCAGTTGCTTTGGCCATTTCTGGAAATACTCTTTATGTGGCAAATGGCAATGCTTGTACTGTCAAATCCTACGCTATAAATAATCCAACTCAGACCAGTACCGTGGTATCATCAGGCCTTAATTCACCTTCGGGTTTGGCTATCTCAGGGAATACCCTTTATGTAGGAAACAACCAGGGATTTGGAGGTATCGATGCTTATGTGCTTAGTAATGATGGTACTATCGCTACCGTAGCTCCTTTTTCCCCTATATCAACAGCTCAGAATTTCCCTTATGGATTGACTGTTGACTCTCAAGGATATCTTTATGTCGTCAATCAAGGTTTAAATAATAATGGTAGTGTTTTAGTCTATACGGCTGACGGAACCCTTATTACAACCATCGGAGGGGGATCTCTAGGAACAGGAGACTACCAATTCAATGCCCCTGAATTTGCTGCCATCAGCCCAGATGGTAACTATCTGTATGTTTCAGATACTAACAATAATCGCGTTCAAATCTTTTCAATCATTTATCCCAGTACTGTATCCCCAGCGTTGTTAATGTTAGTTGGACAGGGAACAATGGATCAGGGGATGTTTAATGCCCTTTCATCTTTGCCAATGACCGTAAATCTGACCCTGCCCCAAGCGACACAGCTGATGCATTCAGTGGGAAACATGTCCGCAACTATGACCCAAATCTCGTCCGCTGTTGGGGCGGGTATGACCTTCGTCTCAGGTGTGGCAGGGACCGTTGTCAGTACCGGTTTCAATGCTCCATCTTCCCCGCAAGCTTCCAATTCCTCCTTCACTCAAGTTCAACGGACAAAGTTCAAAAACCTGACCCAGCAATTGCCCATGCTCCAGTTCCAATCGCTGCAATCCTTAGTTGACCCTGTTGCTGGCCCTGTTAGCTATGCGGCTGCGGCAACGCCCTTTGAACAACCTAAAATGACCCTAAAGCCTGTTTTCTTGAGTAATGATAATCATCATATTTGGATTCAGCCGTATGGAGGCTTGCAAAGGTTAGATTCCTATGATCAGGTCACGGGATATTCCTTAAAAACAATCGGAACGGCTATGGGTGCCGGCGGGAAAGTCACACAAAATGTTATGCTAGGTGTGCTTGTGGGCGGCGCCATGAATTCCTATACCCAGGACCATACAAGCGGCGATGGGTCCGTTGATAACTATTACGCAGGTCTTTATGGGGGCTACGTAATGCCAGCTAGTGGATTCCACGTGGATGGGTCCGTCATTCTTGGTCAAAGCAAATATACAGGTAACCGAAATCTTTCGGCCCTAGGATTGGTTGCTAAAAACAGTCACAAGGGATGGGACGCATCAGGACAAATCCAAACGGGATACAAGATCTCTTATGGGGATTTTTCTGTTGATCCGTTCGCCTCTGTGGGCGCCCGGTATTCCTATCAGAATGCCTATCAGGAAACAAACGCCAATCCCTTTAACCTAAGCATATCATCGGCCACAACCAAAACGGCAACAATCGAATTGGGTTCTAAATTCCAGCAGTCAATGGTGGTTAATGAAACCATGGTAAATCCTATGATCAGCCTATCGGCGTACAGAGAACAACCCCTTGCCAAGCAAAGTAATGCCACAATGAACTTTACGGACGGAGGAAACAGTTTTTCGGTCCCTGTATCCAATCAGGTCAAAACTTTTGCCAAGGTCATAGTTGGGTGTGCTGCCATGTTTACCAATGACATTTCAATTTCAACCCTTGTCACTGGTAAAATCAGAAAGCATGAAAAATCGGTTGAGGCATTGGTTAAGGTGTCGTACGTGTTTTAGGGATTATTTCCAGGTCCATCAATTGTTTTTTTCTTTGCTGATCGGGCGCGCTCTCTAAGTTCAATGTCGATATACTTGTCTGTGATTGCGCCTGAACTGTGACCAGCATCGTCGCGGACATGTTCCCGGGGGCGGTTTTTCACATCCTCTGATATGCCTGTATGCCTTAACCAGTGTACGGTTGCGACTTTTAGTCCTTCAGCCTCTTCAATGTCGCCTGTTGATTCCAAAAAATCAGCGGCTTCATCAAAACATTCCTGAACCAATTGCCGAATAGGGCGTTCACTAGAGATGGGCTTGTAGGGGTTCTTAAGATGAGCAATCAAGGGCATCTTTTCATCAAGCGAGGGAAGGGGGGGCAGTTTCAAATAGTCAGACCGGTACCGCTTTAACGCATCCAACATGGCGTCACTAACGGCAATTTGCCGGGCTTTGTTTCCCTTTCCAACAGTTTTAAACCACCAGTTTCCTTCAGAATCCTTAAAAAAATCACTCATCGTTGGGGTCCAGCGTGCCCTTGCTGCAAGTTCAGAAATTCTAAGGTACATACCATAAAGGCACGATAAGATAAAAACAGTCCTTTCGTGCGATGGGTCCAGACTGGTTTTTTCCTTAATCAGATTAATCACCATTTCCCATTGCCCGTTCGAAAGGCGGCGAATCTGCTGCGTTTTTCCCTGTTTTTGAATGAATTTACTTTTTTGACGAATCAAAACAATGGGATTCACCTGAACAATTTGTTCTTGCAGCAGGTAATTGTAAAAGCTGCTTAAGATTCCAAACATGACTTTTAAAGCAGACTGAGAAAACTGGTATTTATCCTTAGTTGGTTCAAGTCCATTTTTACGGTCCTTTTTACTGACGTGGGCATCAAAAGGCCGCCATTCTGGGTTTGGTCGCTTTTCCCCGTTTAGTCTTTGAAAGCGGGAAACGGTCTTAAGGCCAATCCACCGTTTGGGCGGAGCCAAGCAAAATTCGATGAAGGATTCAATGTCTTCGCGTTTATGATCTAGAAAGGATTGTTTCCTGATAAACCAGCTCCATTGCAAAAAGCGTTCCAGATCACGTCTGTAGGCACCGAAGGTGTCGGAACTGCCTCGATAACTGTACAGAAAATTAAGCGCCATCTGATAATCTTTAGCGGCAAAGTCTGGGGCCAGTGTTTGCGTGTGTGAAAAGCAATGAGCTAACCAGCAGTTGATAACTTGTTTAGGGTTTTCATCTGCATAAATTGCCTTGTATTGCTCAATGACATCGTCAAGTGTGTCAAAAACAGGCGTTGGGATATAAGGCTTTTCAGACATTTTTGAATCCAATAAGGTATAATCCAGTAATAAACATTACTGGATTTATAAATTGATGTCAATGGGCGGATTCAAGAATAGCAAGAACAGACTGAACTTTAAACTTTGGTTCTTTTAAGGAAGGTGGCAGTGAATGTTTTTGGGGATTGATCCAGCAGAAATCAATCCCGGAAGCCATTGCCCCCTCAAAGTCACTGGACAAAGAATCACCAACCATTAAAACTTCATCCGGTGTGCAACCCATTTTTTCAAGGGCCCAGTGGAAAATGCGTTTATCTGGTTTTGCGCATCCGACTTCCTCAGAAATAACCAACAGCGGAATCCAGTTGTGCATACAATGAAGAGTATATTTTTTTCTTTGCACACAGGAAAATCCGTTGGTGATGATGCCAAGCTTGTGGCTTTTGCTCAAAGCCTGGATGGCTTTTTCAGCCCCTTCAATCCATTCTGATGTTTCAGCCAGCTTGTCTAAATAAAATTGGGCAATGGTTTCTGGTGATGACTTCGAAGGGAAAGCCTTGTTTACTTCCTCGAACCTTAGGGTTCTGATATGCTTTGTATCAAGGTTTCCAGCCTCAGCCGATTTCCAAAGGGATTTATTGATGGTGTGAAATAAGTCCCTGAAGTCTGTTTCTGGGGTTAGGTCCTGATAGAACTCTTCGTACGTCAGCTGCAAGCTTTTAGATTCTGCCGTTTTGAAATCGACTAATGTATCGTCCAAATCAAAAAGAATCGCCTTATACCCCTCCCCCGCAATCACAATTAAACCATCTCCATCCCGCCATTGACGTGCAGGTTTTGACCTGTGATGTACCCACCTTCGGCGGAGGCTAAAAAGGCAACTGCAGCGCCGATTTCCTCTGGTGTTCCCATCCGCCCCATGGGGATTGTGGATAAAATTTTATCCTTAACGGTATCGGCAAGAACTTCAGTCATGGCTGAGGCTATAAAACCCGGAGAAATGCAGTTTACCGTAATACCCCGGCTGGCAGTTTCATGGGCCAGTGCCTTTGACATTCCAACAAGTCCTGCTTTGGATGCGCAGTAATTGGCCTGACCTGCATTCCCAGCAGACCCAACAACTGAACTTATATTGATAATGCGTCCATAACGCCTTTTCATCATGGCCTTAATCGCAGCCCTGCACAGGCGAAAGCTAGCCGTTAGGTTTACATCAATCACAGCCTGCCAATCTTCATCTTTCATACGGATAGCAAGCCCATCGCGGGTAATGCCGGCATTGTTGACCAGAATATCGACCTTGCCCATAGTCTCCTCAGCTTTGGGAAACAAACTCTCAAGGGCTTCAGGGTCGGACAAAGAGCAGGGAAGAACAACAGCTTCAGTTCCGTAAGCGTTTTGAAGATCTTTGGCAAGGTCCTGTAATACCCCCTCTCGGGTTCCGGAAAGGGCCACCCTCGCCCCTTGTTTCGCAAGAATGTGCGCAATTGAACCACCAATTCCGCCGGTTGCCCCTGTGACAAGGGCTGTATAAGATTTTAATGAAAACATTGTTTATTCCTTCTATGAAATCAGTTTTAAAAAGTGAGCTATGTCATCTGGATGATTAATCGAAAAGGCATTCAAGGTTCCGTCGATTCGTTTATTCAAACCTGTCAAAACCTTTCCTGCGCCAATTTCGACAATGTGCTGCACGCCAAGCTGAGCCAGATTTTGAACGCTTTCCCGCCAGCGGACACGGCCTGTGATTTGCTGAACAAGCAAAGTTTTAATGAATTGCTGACCTTGAATAGGCATGGCTGTCACGTTAGAAATGACCTTGACTTTAGGCTCGTTAATAAGCACAGCTTCTAAGGTCTCTGCCATAACATCGGCGGCGGGCTGCATCAGGGGGCTATGGAATGGGGCACTAACGGGCAGTAAAAGCGCCCTTTTGGCCCCGGCTTCTGTTGCCTTTGCATTCGCTTCCAAAACGGCCTCTGTGTGACCGCTGATGACAACCTGTCCTGGTGAATTATCATTCGCGACAACGCATAAATTAGAAGGGTTGCTTGAATCACAAAGCGCTTCCACCTGATCAATTTCAAGGCCAAGAATCGCAGCCATGCTGCCGGCCCCAACTGGAACTGCCTCCTGCATCGCCCTACCCCGCAGCCGAACTAAATTAAGGGCCTTTGAAAAGGAAAATGTTTCCGCAGCGCAGTGGGCAGAATATTCACCAAGGGAATGTCCGGCTACAAACTGGGCCAGCTGATGTGAAGGTTTTCCAATTTCAGACTCAAGAGCTCTCAAGACTGCTATACTAATTGCGAGCAAGGCGGGCTGAGTATTCTCTGTTAAGGTTAGTTCATCCAAAGGCCCCTCTAAAATAAGGCGGCTTAGGTTTTGTTTTAAAACCTCGTCTGCCTCCTCCATAACAAGGCGGGCGGATGAAAACTGTTCTATAAAATTCTTTCCCATTCCAATGGCCTGAGAACCTTGGCCTGGAAATACAAACGCGACTGACATTAAAAACCTTTCTTAATTTTGCTCAATATAGGAAGCAACGTCACACATACGATTCGAAAATCCCCATTCATTGTCGTACCATGACAAAACACGGCAAAATTGTCCATCAATGACTTGGGTTTGTGCCAAATCAAAGCTGGAACTATGGGGATCATGATTAAAATCAATTGAAACCAAGGGTTCATTAATGGCGGCAAGAACGCCCTTTAGGGGTCCTTGGGCAGCCCTTAAAATAGCTTGATTAATCTCTTCCTTTGTTGTGATGCGCTTTGGAACAAACTTAAAATCCACAACAGAAACGTTTGCCGTTGGCACGCGAATAGCTGTTCCATCTAGTTTTCCCTTTAATTCAGGAAGAACAAGACCAACAGCCTTGGCTGCACCCGTTGAACTTGGAATCATGGACATGCAAGCCGCCCGTGCCCGGTGCATGTCGGTATGAAGTGTGTCAACCAGACGTTGATCCCCCGTATAGGAATGGATTGTCGTCATGTAACCCCGTTCAATTCCAATTTCCTTATGCAGAACAAAGGCCACAGGGGCAAGGCAATTCGTTGTGCATGAAGCGTTTGAGAGAATTTTATGCTCAGGCTTAATCTGTGTGTGGTTGACGCCGTAAACAACCGTTAGGTCCGCGCCTTCTGCCGGCGCAGAGATCAGAACCCTTTTGGCCCCAGCAGTCAAATGCTTTCCAGCATCCTCTTTCTTGGTAAAGCGCCCCGAACATTCCATGACAAGGTCAACGTTCAAAGTAGCCCATGGAAGTTTTTCTGGGTTGGGTTCAGCGGTGACACGAATGGGGCCAAGGCCAACATCAATTGTATCCTCTGTGATCTGTATGTTGCCTTTAAAGCGCCCGTGGACCGAATCATATTTGAACAGATGGGCATTGCTCGCGAGGGATCCCAAATCGTTAATAGCAACAATTTGAATATTTTTTCTGTTTTTCTCGCAAAGGGCCCTTAGGACCATTCGCCCAATACGCCCAAAACCGTTAATTGCGACCCGAATTGTCATGATTAAATCCTTTCTTTTACAGTTTGTACAATAGTCTCTACGGTGATGCCAAAATGCCGGTATAAGTCAGGGGCGGGTGCGGATGCCCCGAATCCCTTCATTCCAATAAAAACGCCAGTGTCTCCTAGGTATTTGGCCCAGCCGAAATCAAGGGCAGCTTCGATGCCAACACGTAAGGCCTCTCCCAAAACCTCTTTTTTATAGGTCTCTGATTGCTGATCAAAAAGTTCCCAGCAAGGAAGGGAAACAACAACCGTCTCGATCCCATCAGCTTTTAGGCGTTCATGGGCTTCAACCGCCAAAGAGACTTCTGATCCCGTTGCAATAAGTGTTGCTTGGCGTTTCCCTTGGCAGGACCTTAAAATATACCCGCCCTTTGCGGTTAAATTTTCTGGTGTGTTCTCCGAGCGTAAATGAGGAAGACCCTGCCTTGTTAATGCCAAAACAGAGGGGGCTTGACGGTGATCAATGGCAAGCTTCCAAGATTCTGCGGTCTCAGCCCCATCACAGGGACGGAAAACAAGAAGATTGGGAATGGCCCTAAGGGCCGCTAGATGTTCGATCGGCTGATGGGTTGGGCCATCTTCACCAAGGCCAATTGAATCATGGGTTAAAACGTAGATGACCCCCTGATTCATAAGGGCTGATAGCCTAAGGGCAGGTTTTAAATAATCACTAAAAACAAGGAATGTCCCACCGTAGGGGATGAACCCACCATAAAGACTAAGGCCATTCATGGCGGCTGCCATTCCATGTTCACGAATGCCATAGTGCACATAACTTCCAGAGAAGTTTTCCGAAGTGATGGGGGTTTGACCCTTAGCTTTGGTATTATTGGACCCTGTTAAGTCAGCGGATCCACCAATAAGCATAGGAAGGTTTGGGGTTAAAGCTTCCAAAACATCCTGCGACAATTGCCGCGTGGCCCTTAAAGGTTTTTCTTTCATAAAACGGTCTTTAAGATCCGTAATTAGGCTATGCCAGTTTGGCGGAAGGATGCCCTTTAGAGTACCTTTTTGCTCCTTCGAAAGGGATTCATAGCGCTTTTGCCAATCCCCGTAATCCTTAGCACTTTTCCCTCCAATTTCTCTCCAGTTTTTCAGAATATCCTCTGGGATTTCAAAGGGCGGATGGGGCCAATTTAAGGCCTCTCTTGCAGCTGCAACCTCGTCAGTTCCTAAGGGGCTTCCATGCGCACTGGATGTGCCTGCTTTATGGGGTGCCCCTTTGCCAATGACAGTTCTGCACGCAATCAGGGTTGGACGGTCTGACCCTTGGGCTGTTTGGATGGCTTTATGTATAGATTCATAATCGTGACCATCAATACGCGCTGTATTCCAGCCATAAGATTGGAATCGCTTCAGTTGATCGTCAGAGGTGCTAAGGGAAGCGCCACCATCGATCGTAATGTTATTATCATCAAATAAAACAATCAGCTTATTAAGATTTAGATGACCAGCAAAAGAAGCTGCTTCGTGGCTGATTCCCTCCATCAGGTCGCCATCACTTGCAATCACATAGGTGTAATGGTCAATCAGATCAGGCCCTAAGCGCGCTGTCATCATTTTTTCGGCAAGCGCCATACCGGTGGCGGTCGCTAGCC
>Ga0007854_10001119_pt1 | contig 17301 bp, 15 predicted proteins | sample CryBogCBH12Aug08_FD_60382 | JGI IMG/M metagenome (GOLD analysis project Ga0007854, IMG submission 60382) | Freshwater microbial communities from Crystal Bog, Wisconsin, USA - CBH12Aug08 | ecosystem: Environmental > Aquatic > Freshwater > Lake | place: Crystal Bog, Wisconsin, USA | collected...
GCCTGTCCAGTTGTCGATGCCAGACGGGCCTGCCTCGCTTCCTGAGCAGGATATTGTTTTGGCGCGGCGCGCCCTGTGGGCCGGCGTATGGCCCGGCCGCGATGGCCTGTGGGCGGATGAATAAATGTTGGATTGGATCTATTTCTTGTGTCGAGTGGGGATATGTGTTGTATTGGTAGTGTAGTGGGGGTCGCACCTATGACTTAGAGTGATAGGGACCAAACTGTGACACTTTTTCACAGTTTGGTTGCCCGAAAAAAAAAGTTTTTTTTTACCGAGTCCGCAAGCGTGGACCGCCCGGCCAGCCACCCCAACCAAAGTGCACCCGACTTGGACGCAATGGACCCACGCTATTCGGATGTTGACGCGCTTATTGATACGCTCTGTGTGCACGGGGGCGGGCTGCGGGGGGAGGAGAAGGGGGTGGAGGCTGCTGCTGCTAAGGAGGAGGAGCCGGTAGCTGCTGCTAGTGCGGGGAAGGAGGAGGATGAGGAGGAGGAAAGCGGCGGGGATGAGGAGGATGATGATGATGATGATGAGGAGGAGGAGGAGGAGCCGGCGGAGGATTTCGCTGTAAAGACGGATATGGACGCGATGATGGATGCGGTGGCCAGTGCATTGGACACACCCAGTGTGCCCAAGTGGCCGTCGAACGCCGCCGCCACAAACGACCGCTACTATTACAATCCGTATATGGCTGCGCAGTATCCGGCGCAGATGTATTCGCAGGCGCCGATGGTGTACGGGTATGGGGGCAGCGCCGAGGCGCTGGCGGCTGCGTACATGCAGTATCCGCGGGCCGGGGGCGCGTATTACGGGACGTATGGGTACGGGGGCGGGGCGCGGGCGACGAATGGGGCGGCGAATGGGGCGGCGAATGGGGCTGCTGCACCTGCGGCCCTGTCCTTAGCGTCCAACCCCGCGGTGGATCGCGCGATGGAGTCGTGCAAGGAGCAGCACCAGGCGCTGCTGGACTGCGTCAACGCCTACTCTGGGCGCATGGCGTCGCTGGAGCGGGAGGTGGCGGGGGCGCTGCAGGGCTCGGGCGTCAGCAGCGAGACGGTGCGGCTGCGCAAGGAGCTGGAGGCGGTGATGGGCGAGCTGGCGGGGGCGAAGGCGGCGCACTCGCGCGAGATGGAGGCGAGCGCCGAGCGGCACGAGGGGAATCTGCGGCAGATGCAGGTGCTCCTCGATAAGGTGCAGCGGGAGGCGGCGACGACCGAGTGCAAGTACAGCGTGCTCATGTCGGAGGAGCGCGACCAGCACAAGCGGGAGATGGAGCTGGCCAGCCGGATGTTTGAGGAGCGTATTCGTGAGGCGGAGGCCCGGTGCGTGGATATGCAGATGGAGGAGGGGCACAACCGGCGCATGGACCAGGCGGACCTGCTGCGGCGGCTGGACGAGGCGGAGGGGCGGGCGCGGGCATCGGGCGAGGCGATGAGCGAGGTGGAGGAGCATGTGCGGGGTTTGGTGGAGGAGCAGGTGCGGGGGTTGGTGGAGGAGCAGGTGCGGGGGTTGGAGGAGCGAGTGGATGTGTTGGAGAGGTTCACGCAGGAACTGAAGGAGCAGATGGGTGCGATGAAGGAGCAGATCTGCAGGCAGAAGGCGGTGGTCGCAGAGGCGGGTGGAGAAACGGCGGCGTTGCGGCAGCGGGTGGAGGAGCTGGAACGGTCGCTGGAGGCGGCGAAGGGCGCGCGCGCGGAGCTTCAGGTACAGGCGCGCAAGGAGACGGCGGCGTTGCAGAAGCGGGTGGAGAAACTGGATCAGTCGTTGGAGGCGGCGACGCGGCATGCGGCGGCGAGCGAGGCGGCGGAGCGGGCGGCGATCAAGGCCAAGGACGCGGCGCAGGCGCAGGCGCGGGACCTCGAGCAGCGCTTCGACCAGAAGGCCCTTCAGGTGGCGGAGCTGAAGGCGAGCGTCTTCCAGCGGGATCTGGAGCTTGATGGCGCATCGGGGGTGGTGAAGCGGAGCACGGAGCGGGTACAGCAGCTCGAGCGGCAGTTGAAGGAGGTCGGGGACTCGGAGGCGTTTGCGATGCGGCGGCGGGATGAGATGCTGATCCGGGCCGTGGACGCCGAGAAGCGGGCGGCCGCGCTGCAGGCGCGGGTCGACGAGGCGGAGGCGGCGCTGACGGCGTGCCAGCTGGAGGTGAGCGGGCTGGCGAAGGATCTCGCGGACGCCAAGGATGCGGGGCGGATGGAGTCGGGGATGATGGAGGAGTTTTCGGCCCTGACCGAGCAGCTCGGGGCGGCGACGCGCAAGTCGATGGAGTCGACGTTGCGGGCGATGCGCGCCGAGAAGGACGCGGAGGCGGCGCGGAAGGAGCTGGCGGACCTGCGTGGGATGCTGGAGGAGGCGATGGCGTCGCTGGAGGCGGCGAATAATAGTGCGGCAAGCGGGCCTCCTTCGTCGGTTGTGCCGGCGACCGATTCGTCGGAGGGCGGCGGCAGCAGCGTGGTGAGTTCCGAGGACAAGAACGTGGGCACGGGGGATGGGGTCGAGGAGGTGATATGCGAGGGCGCGGACGAGATGGCCCAGACCCTGCGGCGGTTTGTGGAGGGCGGGTCGAAGACGGCCGGGTGCGTGACGGTGTTTTCGGTGCCGCCGGGGAGCGCGGTGGAGGCGATGGTGGACGCCTTGGGCGAGGCGATGGTGGGCGCGGTGGGTGGTGGGGGGAATGGGGTGAAGGGCGGGAAGGGCGGCAGGAAGAAGAAGGGCGGGGATGGTGCGGAGGTGATTGCGGCGCTGCGATTGGAGTTGGCGGAGAAGCAGAAGGCGAACGAGCTGCTGATGCGGGAGAACAACTCGCTGGGCAAGGACGCGTTCCGCCTGTCGCTGATGATCCAGCGGATGATGGATGAGGCGATCCCCGATGAGGCGCTCGACCTGGCCGCGCGGAACAAGGCGCTCACGATGTGCATGGGGAATGCCATCCAGTACCTTGTGGGGCTGAACCAGCTGATCGAGGAACTCCCGATGGAGTGCTTCATTTCGCTGCAGCGGATCATGCAGGAGAAGAACTTCAAGCTGCCCTCGGACATCGACGGGCTCGTGGAGTGCCTGTTGAGGGTCGAGGGTGTCCGCATGGTGTACATCCAGGGGTGCTCGTTCCCTATCATCATGACCACCGACGAGGCGGACGTGTTTGACGCGCTCGTGGCCAAGCTGCGGCGCGACATTGGGGATTCGGTGACGGAGGGGTTCGGGCTCTTTGCGGTATTGCATGCGCTGCGGTTCTCGCTGATCGGGTCGCACAGCAAGGTGCTGACGGCGGCCGGCGATGAGGAGGGCAGGTCGGACGACGGCGAGACCCGGTCGGTCCAGTGCGTGCTGGCGATGGCCAAGCAGATGGGGATGAAGATCGGTGATCAGCGCCGCAGCAACGGCGGCAGCGCCAAGGCGCGCCGATGAATGGGGAGTGGGGTGGTTGGGTGGGCGGCTAGAGCGTGGTTGGCCCCACGGGAGGCGGCGGCGGTATTTGCCGCCCCCTTCCCGTGCTGTGCGCCTTTCCTCACGGCTCGCCGTCGTTTAGGGTTTATTGAAGCGATTGCGTATGCGTCTTATGCTGACGGGGCCCTGCGCCGAGCTGTTGTGCGGGTGGAGCGGGGAGGGGCGAGTATATGATTATCGGGCCGGGCGGGCCTCGCGGGCCTGCGGTGACGTGGCCTTGGGTGTAGTTTTTTTTGGGATGTCTTGCCTGTCACGAGGGGAGGGGAAAAAGAAGAAGGGTCGGGCGGGAGTTGCACACGCGCGTACTGTGTCGTCTATAGTTGTTGTTGAATCCAAGAAGGAGGAGATTAGCGATCCCGAGCCTTTGATTGACGAGGAGCAGACCAAGAAGAAGGAGGAAAGCACGCGTGAAGAAGGATCGGCCCTTGTCGGAGGCGAAACCCCTATGCTGAACTTTCCCACCTCGATCATGAATGCAACCACGACGGGCACCGCCTCCATGTCGACGTTCTACATCTCGCTCACGTCGGAGGGGAGGCGCGCGATGGCGGGCGACGCCGCGCGGGGCGTCGAGCCGATGCCGGCGTTCTTCTTGGCGCAGCCGTGCGAGGAGTCGTTCGCCCAGGCGTACGAGTTCTTCGGGCGCCCGGGGATCCCTGCGGCGCAGCGGGGGGTGGCGAAGCGCTGGATCCTGGAGCATCTGAGGGATATCGAGTATGCGCTCCAGTCGGTGGAGTGGGAGCGGTTCCCCCTGGCGCGCCGGTACTATCAGCGGATCGTGGGTCCGGATACTGGTGCTGAGGAGGAGGAGGGCGGGAAGAGGGGGCGCGTGATGAAGAGCGGGGAGATGATCGATGTCAGCGCGGAGGAGATGGGGGGCATGCGCGTGTCCACGCCTCCGCCGCCTCCGCTGGTGATCCACGGGGCGGCTGCGGGCCGGCGGGCGGTCCGGTTCGACGACGCGGACGAGGACGCGGACGGGGACGCGGACGGGGACGGGGACGAGGAGGGGTTCGAGCGGCTGTAAGCGGATGGGACGGAACCGCGCCAGCCGTTTGACAGGTGTATATAAATTGTATGCCGCGCGCGGCGCACGATTCCCGAGGGGCTCCTGTGCGTGCTGCTTGTGTGATATGTCCGAGGCTGCGAAGAACGTGATGACCGAGGAGGCCGTGAAGTCGGCGGCGGCGGCGCTGAACCTCCGCCCGGAGGATGTGGCGTCGCTCATGTCGCAGGTAACCGCGCTCGCGACCGAGAAGCGGCTGTTGGAGGATAAGTTGAAGGAGAACGCGGTGATTGTGGAGCGTTTCCAGGAGCAGGAGCGCGCGGAGATGAAGCGCAAGCTGGATGAGGTGATCAAGCAGTGGGTCGACGAGAACGACTGGACCGATCCGGAGCTGAAGAAGAAGGTGTTGGATGGGATGCAGGAGATGGTGCAGTACAACAAGAAGGACTCGCCGATATGGAACATGGTGTGCTGCGCGTCGGAGACGCACAAGAAGAACGTGACGGAGCTGAACCGCATCACCACCGAGTACAACGCGCTGCGGTCCAAGGTGGAGGGCGGGTCGTTCCGGAACGAGGCCAGCCGGGTGGTGGATGCGGGGTCGTCGGCCGGGATGAAGCGCAAGGCCGAGGAGGTGGTCGGGTCGTCGTCCTACTCGGCGGGAGGTGCGGGTGCGGGCGGGGCGTCTTCGTCTTCCGTGTCGGGACCGGCGTCGATCTGGGACGACTTTGCCGCGTCGATCCAGAGCGGGTCGTCGAGCATCAATCACTTTGTGCCGGAGCCCGAGGTGCTGCGCGGGCTTCGGTCCGAGTGGCGGCCGCTGGGCGAGGCGATCTGATGATGGTGTGGTCGTCCCCGTGTGGTAATGATGAGGTTGGTAATGAATCGGCTGCGATCTCCACCGCGCGCCATGTTGGTGGGCTTGACCCTTTCAAGTTGCACGGCGGCGGGTCGAACGGCACGCACGGCCGGAACACGGTCTGGATCCGGATGTAGCGCGCGACGGTGTGCGGGGGCACTCGGGCGGTGCCCAGTATTGGGTGGGGTGGGGGGAGCGGCCCCACAAACTTGAAAAGATTCACGAAGCACGGGTCCCGGTCGGGCGGCCCGGACTCGTCCGACTGCCGGCGGCGGTCCGCCGTAAGGAGGTAGGAGATGATGACGTGGGCGGGTTCGGCCCCCAATGTGACGGAGTGGATATCGTACTGGTAGTGCAGTCGCACGGACCGGAGCTCGAGCTCGGACCCGAGGTCGATGATGGCCGAGCGGGCCACGGGCACGCCGGTCACCATGACTCGGAAGCGGCGCCGGCGCCCCTGGTCCGCAACAACAATGGGCGAATGGTGCATAATTAGGGAAGCGCGGCCCTCTGTGCGGTTGTAATGAAAGGTGACGATTTCCTCGTGGTCCCGGTCACGTTCCCCTTCCGTGTGGGTTTTAGTTGTTTTTGTCATGGGGTTGGTCCCGATGCGCCGCGCGCGTTTCGGATGACGTGGCTGGTTGTAAATAGAAGTGTACAAGCTGTGGTCCGATTATCGAAATCCTCGAAATTGCAGCATGAGCACCTCCTTGTTGGTGGATCCGAGCCATCTGAACGACGATGCGAGTGCGAATTCGACGCCGATGAGCGAGGAGACGGGCGAAATTACTTCGAGGCTTGAGGTCGAGACGGGCATCCATCGGCAGTTTGTCGAGAGCGAGCGCCGGATGGAATTGTATTCCCGATGGAAGGAGCTCAACGTGTCGAGCCAGAACGCCAAGACGATGTCGGGGCTGGACTGGATGTCCTTTATGTTCTACAATGCGCCGGTGGGCGAGGTGGTGGACGAGCTGTTCGAATTTTTCGAGGCGTACCTGCTGCAGCCGATGCATGGCCGCTGGCTCAAGGCCGGCTCCCTGTGGCGGCGTCTGCCGCCGAACGTGCTCAGGGACGCGACGAATGCGGGCGTCTCCGACTACGCCAAGCTCCCGTCTCGGATGTATCTGATCGGGGCGTACGTGGACGCGTTCCATCCGGAGGAGTCGGTGGCTCGCATCGCCCTGAACGAGGAGGAGCTCGCCCAGATTCGCGGCAGCGCCGAGGAGGTGGTGTCGGTGTTTGAGACGCTGGTCGAGCACATGGGCGCCGGGCGCGTGCCGTCGTCCGATATGGTGGGCCACTTCCCGTCACTGCTCATGTCGTACGCGGTGACGTCGGTGCAGATGCGGATCCGCCAGAGCGGGAGCGGGGCGTCGGTCGCCAAGGACCGGGCGTCCGCGGACGCGGCCAGGGACTGGTACCTGGCGAGCCTGGAGGCCGCGGCGGCCGAGGCCATGCGCCGCGCCACGGGGATGGCGGGTGTATCGAGGGATGTGGCGCGGCGGCTCGGGGAGGAGTGGCGGTCCGTGGCCACGATCCTCAAGAGCTACCGCGCGATGCTGGCGGGGGTCGCGGGCGGATCGCGGGTGGTCCCTGCCAAGTCGGTGTCGATCCTGCCGTACGTGCCGCTCCCGGCGTACGCGCTGAATCCGCAGCGCCTGGTGTACGAGGCGGTGGTCATGCGCGGCATGGGCGGGCATTCCGAGCGGAAGCGCGGCCGCGAGTTGGGGGAGGGGGAGGTGGGTGGGGGCAGTTATGATGGTGGCGAGGAGGAGGGCGGCGGCCCGGTGCTACTTCCGAACCCGATCATGGACGAATGGGATCGCAGGGCCCGAAGGGGGATGCGCGACGAGGAGGAGGAGGGTGAGGCCGATATGTCCATCGACGAGGCCCGGAGCCGGCTCGGGCCCAACTCGCTCGTGGCGTCGCGGCGCGCGTTTCTCCTGTTCCGTGACGCGTACTGGGCGCGGTTCGAGGCGGTGGGCGCGGGCGACGCGGCGCGGAGGGGGGATGATGACGGGGAGGACGGGGAGGAGGAGGAGGAGGAGGAGCCCCCTGAGGACGCGAGGGCGCGCATGAGCGACGGCGCGACGGCCGCGCGCGTGCTGAAGGATCTGGTGTGTGCGCTGAAGGAGGTGCTCCTGACGCAAGGGGGCAACTACTCGTACTCGCGCCTGAACGAGGACAAGGGCCTCGAGCGCTTGCAGGAGGTGGTGCACGTGGGCCTGACGGGCCGCACTCTGCCCGGGTGCACGTGGGACAGCGCGGTGGCCGTGGTGCGGTGCATGTTTCGGTACCTCATGTTCAAGTGCTCGCTCCTGTCGCCGGCGCAGGTGCTGGAGCTTCATCGCGGGCGCGAGCTGCGGATGTGCGTGCTGGAGCAGCACGGGGATGACGAGATGGAGGATGAGGGTGATGGGGATGACGACCACAACTCCGTGGCGCGGGGCCGGCGCAAGGCCATGTTGGACGCGCTCCGGTTCCTCGTCGAGACCGTGCAGCGGATCCGCTGGGACTCGGATAACGAGCGCGTGGTGCGCCTGTCGCCGCTCCTCGAGCGCTGCGCCGTGTACGTGCTGCGGAAGGGGGTGGCGCGCGGCATCGCTAGGGAGGCCCAGCGCCGGCGCAAGGCCCACGACGGGCGGATCAAGTGCCACATCTGCGAGCCGGCCGGGGGCGGGGATGGGCTGGGGCGGCTGCGCGCGTTCGTGGCGAACGTGTGCCGGGACGACGCCGACCACATCGCCTCGACGCCCGAGACGGTGCGCGTGCGGGTGTGCGTGCTGCGCGGTGTGGTGCGGAAGCTGCTGGGGTGCTTCGTGCCGGGCGTGGGGCCCTTCTCGTGGGACCGCTACGACGCCGAGGCCAATGTGCTCAAGACCATCCCCGAGGGCTACGACGAGTGCAGTGCGTGCGTGACGCGGCGCATGGACGGCGACTTCTGGCTCCCGGAGCCGCTGGCGGTGTTCGATGATGCGCGGCTGCGGCGGCTGCGGCGGCGGTTCGAGTTCGTGGTGCGGATGGAGGCGGTCCTGTCGGCGAGCGTGCGCATCTTCCGCCAGTCGTTCCACCGCTACGAGCCGCAGTTCGACCAGCGCTTCAACGAGGCCGTGCGCGTGCTGCTGGGCCACATGCGCCGCGTGGTGGCCGCCGAGCGCGAGCGCCGCTGGGGCGCGTGGAGCGAGGTCGAGATGCGCGCCGTGCTGCACGCGGCGGTCCAGTTCCGGTCGGGCGTGGGCTCGAGCATGCAGATGGAGGCCCGGGAGATGGACGAGATCATCGTGAATACGATCATGGAGCGCTCCAGCCCGTACCAGATCCTGCACGAGACGATGCAGCTGCGGCGCGCGATCAACGCCGAGAAGCTGATCATGGCCGAGTCGAGGTTCTGGGACGCGGGGGAGGCCAGGTTGGATATCGCCGAGAAGAGGCATGGCAATAGCGAGACGGCCAAGAGGCCGAAGCGCGCCAGGACCGAATCGGAGGGGGCATCAACTTCGGCGACTCCACCCACTCCGCCGCCGCCCGCGCCCCTGCCCGCGCCGCCCACCCTGTCGCAGAGCATCGGGCTGGGGCGCTCGACCTTTTCGGCGACGGAGCTCAACCTCCGCCACGACGAGTGCGAGATCCTCTCCCAGACGTGGTCCGAGGTGCTGCATGAGATCGCGGTGGTCTGCGATCTGACGATGGATGTGTCGGGGGAGTACTACAAGGCGGCGCTGGACGGGGTGTATGGGAGGAACCCGGGGCTCCGGTCGTGGCGCCGTCCCGATGGCGCAGTGGCGGGGTCGGCCTGAAAAAAAAGTAAAAAGACTGGCGCGGTGTGACTGGGACCGGGCGCGCGGCGCATTTTGCACACATACATGTCGCGCATCGAGAACGATCACCAGAAGCGCATGCTGTTCCAGGCGACGGCCATGGCCCTGTACCGCTGCAGGCGGGTGATGGCGGGCATTCCGCCGGAGCAGATGACGGAGGAGGATCAGGGCGTCCTCGAATCGCTGCGGCTCACGCTGTTCGACTGTGTGGGGCCCGCGGCGGTGCTCTTTCTGGACGCGATGGACGACGTGCTGCAGGGCCGCGCGCCCGCCGGCCCGGGGGATATCGAGGTCATCCGCAAGGCCATGATGGTGAGCGGCCTTCCGGAGGACGAGGCGCTCGACATCGACGGGAGGCTGCAGGTCGTGCTGGACGGGATCATGGAGGCGGTGAATGGGTTGGTGGGTGGAGATGGGGATGATGACGAGGCGCAGATGCTGTTTGAGCGCGAGGAGTAGGTCCCTGTGCGGTTTCCGCGGCCCCTTCGGGTGGCGCGCGTTGAGACCCCGGTGGACGTGGTTTCCAATAAAAAAAAGAAAAAAAAATCCTCTCATCACTCATGGGTCTGGGGAAAAACAAAAGACTAGACACACTAAACAGATGGCACAGACCGAGGACACAGTAGAAGTGGTACCTAAGATAATGGAGGGGTCCGAGAACCCCGGCCGGATCGCCATGTCCGAGGAGAGGCTCGCCAAGGTGCGGCAGAGTTTCACGGTGGACGAGCTGAAGGTGCTGAGCGAGGAGCGGCGGTTCGCCCTGATCTGCCCTCCGGCGCTGGACGCGGTCGAGATCCTGGAGCTGTACATGCACAAGTGGCTGTACTCGTTGGAGATCATCGGGGTCGCGCGCAAGGTGGTGGTGATTGCGATCAAGGAGTGGCTGAGGCACTTTGTGCGTCCGGGCAAGGATGGTCTGGCGGAGGGGGGCACCATATGCGTGGGGGATCTGGCCATCGCCGGGCTGCGCGTGGCGTATGTGGCCATCGGCGCGGAGGACCACCTCGTGAACCCCAAGCTGGTGGACGCGGTGGGCGTCAGCAGGGAGCTGCTGGCCGGGATATGCAGCCACACCGCGGAGATGGTGGTCGAGGTGGTCGGGTCGAACGGGATGGCCTACATCAGCGCGCTGGCCATGTGCGAGTGGGTGGTGGTGGGGGTCATGGCCGAGTACAGGGAGTCCATCAAGAACTGGCCGATCGTCCGGGCGCAGGCGGCGCACATGGCCAACCAGTTTCTCAGGACCAACATGCGGCGCGTGCAGCTTCCCAAGGACGCGCCGGGCCACATGTCGACCGTCGCCCTGGGGTGCGGGGTCTTTATGCTCGCGGTGAAGCAGTGGGAGCGCTTCTCGATGCTCATTGACGATCTGGTGGGCATCACGGGCGAGCCCAAGGCCTCCATCCGCAACGCCGAGCGCGACGTGCTGGCGGCGCTGGACTGGAACATCTTCTACTCGGAGGAGCTGCTGGGCACCCTGTACGAGTTCCGGCCCACGAAGGAGGTCCACGAGTTCGTGCTGTTCAGCGACTACACGGATGGGCTGATCGCCGCGCGCAACGTCTGAGGAGGAAAAAAAGGGCGCCCGCCTCGGCAGGTGTGGCGTTGCAGGAGTGTGTGTGAGCGGGAATGCGGTCGTTTGGCGCGGACATCTGGATGACGGTGCTGCGGGCGCTGATGATGGGCACCTTCGACGTGAGGGGCGGGCACTCGTTTCGGGCCGGCGTGGTGGCGCTGAAGCACGCGTGCGGCGTGAACCGGGCGTCTAGGGAGGCCTCGCGCTCGGCGATGCTGGCCGGGATGTGGGCGCTCGTGGCGTGCCGGATCCCGAGCGGCGTGTTTCAGCGCACGCATCTGGGGATGCGGCTGAGGGTGCTGCGGTTCGCGCGGATGGTGGAGCGGTCGCGGTGCGATCGGTGCGACGAGGGCGAGCGCGCCATGGTCCTGCGCGGGATGGGCCCTGGCGGCGCGGCGCTGAGGCTGTGCGGGCTGTGCCGGAGGCGGAGCCTCGTGCCGCTGGAGCGGATCAGGCCGTACCTCGGCGCGACGCGCCTCGAGTCGATCCCGTGCGTGTGGCTGCTTCGGGGTGGTGGTGGTGGTGATAAGGAGAACGTGGCGCCGGCCCCTCCCGCGCCGTGGAGTAGGAGGAGCGGGGTGGGGGAGGAACGGTTCGCGCATGCGCCGTACGCGCTCGTGGAGCACGTGCTGGCGGTGCTGGATTGAGTTGCGTCAATGAATCTTTACTCGGATGGTCCCGTCGGGCCCGATGAGCGGGGGTGGGGGGAGTGGAATGTAGGAGGGGTGGAAGAGCGTGAGGGGTTCGCTGTTTTCGTTGTCGGGAGGGTCCAGTAGGTCGGCGGTCGGCACGGGGGTGTAGCTTCCGTACATGGTGGCGAGGAAGCGGTGCGGCCCGGGTGGGGTGACGTAGATCAGGAGCAGACCGAGCGTCAGGAGCACCGCGGCGCTGGCGGCGATGATGATCCACAGCAGCGGCGGTGCGTACTCTGGAAGCGGTTCGGGGGTGGTGGTGGGTGGGAGAGTGGGTGGAGAGGGGGGCGGTGGGTGCGGGGTTGAGCTCCGTTGGGTGATGGTGGTGGTGGTGGTGGTGGTGTTATTGTAGGAGGTGTGGGTTTGGGTGATTGTGGTGGCGATTGTGGTTGTGGTGGGGGTTATGGAGGAGGTGGGTGGGATGGTTGGCGGGGGGATGATGGCGCACGTGTCGTTGACGTACCAGTCCGGGGTCCACTGCACCCTCGTGGACGAGTTGGGCGCGACGTTGGCGCAGCGCATGCACACGGGCCCGGAGGGCGCGACGGAGTAAGTGCATGCAGGCACCGAGCTGGCGTTGAGCGACAGGGAGGTGAGGTTGCGCAGGCCGGCGACGGTGGTGCGGAAGAGGAGGGGGCGCGTGAAGGACGCCGACCAGAACAGAGGGAGCTCCGAGATGAGGACGGCGACGAGCAGCGTCGAGTTGGCGGGCACCCGGTGCAGCGTGAAGTTGACCACGGGCGTGGTGGACGCGTCGGGCACGATGAGGATGGCGGATGCCGACGAGACCAGGCCCGCGAATTGCTGGCATTGGACGGTGCTGTTGGCGAGCGCGCACGGGTTGGCGGTGAGGTTGGCCGGCGTGGATGCCGCGAGGATTACCACGGCGGTCGTATCCGGGAAGAGGGCCACCGCCCCGATGAGGTCGGGCGTGTCGAGCGGGGACAGGATCGTGTTGTTCGGGACGACGAGGCGCGACCAGAGGATGCCCGGCTGGCTGTCGGCGATGGAGGCATACAGGAGGAGGAGGAGCGCGAGGCCGCGCATGGCTGCGGTGGCCTTTGGCCGACGGCGGGCGATGTGCTGATCTTATACACGGGAAGAATCGGCGTGCTATTAGGGCCGTGGTGGATGCATAATTTGGCTCTGGAGTGCCGCAATGATAGTGGCGAGCGCCCCGATGTTATCATCCATCTGGACAAGCTTGGTTAGTATGACATGGGTGTTGGTTTCGATATCTTTTTGACGTTCCCCTTGCAAAACTTGTTCACGAATGATCTGATTGATGTTCTCGGTGGTAAATCTTACCAATGGAACTAATGCGTTATCTATAGTGGTAAACCTTCCACCAATAGTCGTGAACTCGTTTGTCGCCTGTGCCGTGATTCTAGTCGAGGTTGCTCGAATCTCGTTGAGGATGGTGTCAGTTTGACCTTGTATGCGCGCCTGCAGCTGGAAATCGGTGACCGGGCCCTGCATGATAGGAGCGGCGGGGGCTGCAGGCGCGGGGGGCGGATATACAGCAGGAAGGCCCGGAGAGCCTGCCCGTGAAGGGGCCACGCTCGTGGTGTCCGACAGGCCACTGCCCGCGGCGATGGTGCGCATCGGCGGGCCCATGGCGCCGCCCCCGGTCTGGGCGCCTTGGTTGTTGTTGATGACCGTGATGACGGCCCCGCCGTCCTGCGCGTTCGGCGGCTCCCCCTGGGGCGCACGTGGGTCGTGGGCCATGAGCGTGCGCTGGGTGCTGTCTGTGGTGGACTGCTCGACGATGCGCATGCGGTTGAGCTGTTCGACGTAGTCGGTGCAGTCGACGCCGTTGAGGTGGCTCGCGAGGTCGACGGTGCCCATGGCCTTGAGCCAGTCGCGGAGGTCCTTGAGGTACCGGTCGCGCGTGGCGAACTGGATGGACCGCGCGTACTGGGACTCGCCCGCGCCGAGGGCCATGGAGTTGTTGCACCGGACGTGGGCGCCGACCGCGTTGGCGAAGACCGTGAAGAGGCGGTCGCTGCGGCGGAGGCGGATGCCCGTGGCCCGGATGTCCCACCGCGGGTCGAGGTGCTGGCTGAGCATGAGGGTCTGTACGACCTGGCACTCGCCGGCCTCGACCCGCGAGTGGAGCCCCATGACCACGAACCGCTTCAGCTCGAGGTTGAGCGCCTGGACCAGCTCCAGCATCCCGCGCTGGATGTGGGCGGCGGTCCCATCCTCGGACGCGAGGAAGCGCCGGCGCACGACGTTGCTCCACGCGGCGTCGTGGCACCGGAGCACGTCGTTCTGGGTCAGCGCGCCCCCGTGCAGCGTGTCGTTGCGGACCACGACCGTGTAGTTGTCGACGGGCATGGACGCCGCGCCCGCCAGCAGGAACGCGTACCGCATGTCGAGCTCGAACAGCCGGTCGAAGGACCGCATCATCTCGTGCAGCGAGGTTTGTGGTGTGGGTGGCGTGTACGGGTTGTAGATGACGCCCGTCGACGCCTGGTCGTAGAAGAATTGCCCGGACATGGTGTTGCTGGCCGGGTTGTTGACGAGCGCCCCGTCGCGGAGGAGGTCGAAGTTGTTGTTGTTGTTGTTATTGGCCGCGGCGCGCCGCGGCATATGTGCGTGGGGCGGGTAGGGCTGGAGGTGGAGGCTGGAGGTCGTGGCGGTCCGGGAGTTATAAATACCCGGGGGTTAAAATTCGGGTGGGTAACCGCACATAAGCCCGAGTGGCGCGCGTTCTTGGTGGGACGGGCATCAGATGCCGTCGTCGTCCTTTCTAGGGGTGCTTAACGATGAGGAGGACGCGGGGGGGCGGGGGCACCTCGAGAGCCAGGCGCGCGAGGAGGAGGAGATGCGGTGCTTCCTGCACGAGCTGTTCGATGTGAGGCGCCTGGGCGGGCGCGTGCGGTCGGTGGGCGGCGGGCAGTTCATCGTGACCGACGTGGTGCACTACTCGCACGACATGTGGCTGGAGCTGCGCGCGCGGTTTCCCCTGGCCCGCGTCGACATCGAGGCGTGCACCAACTCGCTCGGGGGCTTCATGGTGCGCGTGCGCACGACCTCGTCGTCGGTGCGGCCGTACGTGTTCGCGTCGGTGCTCGTGGCGGTGCTGGCCGCGCTGCTGGTCTTCAATCTGGACGCGTCGCCCTGGATCCTGCGGATCCTGCGCGGGTGATTACGGGGTGGGGGTTGGGCGGCGAGTTGGGCGGCGACGGCCGCGCCGGAGGGAAGGGGATGGGGATGTGGGGGTACGTTTCCTCTCGGCCCTCTTCTTCGTCACCGCCCTGCAGGGTGGGTGGGGGCGGGGGCCGGACGTCAATGTACCGGTCGTGATAAAGGTTGGCGCAGTGGTGCGTGTGCACGAGCCGCGCCGCGAACCGGAGCTCCTCGTCGTTCATGATGGGCTCCTTCCCGTTGTCCCACTCGAGGTAGACGCGGCACGCCGGCCACTGGGCGGCGGCCTTGGCGCGCGCCATGATGTCCTCGGGCGAGATCCACATGCCCGCGTCGAGCGAGACGCGGCGCCGCTGCACCGTGAGATACATTTGATAGCGGGGGTTGGCGAGCAGCCAACGCGCGCGCGTAACGGGTTGGACCGCCTTGTTTTTGCCCAGGGCGGATATTCGCGGTTATTTAATGCCGTGCGATAGGGGGCCCGATGCGCGCGCCGAGAATGGATTGGGTGTGGAACATGGCGGTGGTGCTTCTGGCGCCCCACCTCTTAATCCTGCTGCTGGAAACATTATATAATCGGAGGTAGGGGCCCGTTTGGGGCGAAGATCGCCGGGATGGATCACGGCTGGATGGACAGCGGCAATGGGTACTACTACGTCGGGAGCGGCATCGGCATCTTCCTCCTCATCATCATTCTCATCTGCATCGTATGGGCGCTCCAGTGGCCCTCGTGCAACGGCGACCCTTATGGAGGGGGCGGATATTCGTTCTACCCCTCCTACTACAGCCACGTCCCGTGTGAGATGGACAACAGCGGCCCGCCCCGGGTCTGCGCGGTGTCGATCGACAGCCGGTACGTGGAGGAGGTCGGGAGGGGGCACCCAGGCGGCGATGGCCGGGGCCGGCCGTCGGCTCCCCCCGCGATGGTTGTTGGCACGCCGTATCCGGTATAAAGGCCTTATCTGGCCGGATGCGTGCCGGGATGCTGAGGCAGGACGTGCAGTCCAATAAGGAGGTCTTCCGCGACCTGGAGAAGGGCGGTTCCAAGGAGGAGCTCGCGGCGGCCACGAACAAGGAGATCATGCGCAGCGAGGCGCGGCTGCTGTCGTTGGAGGCCAATATGACCCCCGTGGAGATGGAGATGGCGCGGCTGAGGTTTGACGCGAAGCTGGCGCGCGCGCAGGCCACGAAGCTCCTTTCGGGAGGAGTGGGGGGGGCCAAGGACGGCTCGCACGTGTGAATGGGTGGTGGTGGTGGTGGGAGGGTTTCCCGAACGCGCCGATGACGTAAATGAATCGGGTTGTGGGTATTTAAGCCCTTGCGCCACCCCTCGCGCGGATGCCGTTGTTTCACACGCATAGCCTCGAGCCGACACAAATGACGCTGAGCCGTCCGAGATCGACCCCCTCGCGCCAGCAGAGCCTGGGCGGGCAGACTCCCAGAAACGGGCCCGGGGCCCTGCTGCGGTTGGGGATCCCGACCGATTGGGTCCATGACCGGTTCGCGCGCGCGCTGATCGAGTCGTACCGCGTCAAGAACCCGCAGGCCACGAAGGAGCAGATGATGGAGGCGGTGCTCCAGACCATGTCGAGCCCGAAGTCCGGGACGCGTGTCCCGCCGGCGGCGCAGCTGAAGCCGTTCCTGGAGCGGGTGATGATGCAGCGGACGGCCGTGAGCAAGAAGATGGCCGACCTGGCGCAGAAGCGCATGTCGGCCGAAAAGGGTAAGTCGGCCACCAAGGTCGCCCTCGAGATCTTTAACCAGGCGCTGAAGAGCAAGAAGGAGCACGACGCCAAGTCGGGGGGGACGCCGCGGGCTCCTGTGGAGGCGGCGGCGGCGAAGTCGGCTTTCTCCCGGCGCTCCGGCGTGCAGCGCCCCGTCTCTGCGCCGCAGCAGCGGGGCCCGGCCAGGGCGGCCGCCGCGGTGCCTATGGCGCCTACCCCGCGGGTGCGGGCAACCCAGCCGAGCGCGGGGGGTGGGAAGGCGAAGGGGGGCAAGGGGCCTCCTCATCATGCGAAGGAGACCCCCCAGGAGGCGGCGAAGAAGGCCAAGGAGGCCAAGGCCGAGCTCGTCAGGAAGGCCAAGGAGGAGAAGGCGCTGAAGGAGGCCAAGCAGGCCATGCAGAAGGAGGTGGCGAGGCTGATGAAGGCGCCCAAGCTGACGTTTCCGGAGCGGATCTCGTTGCCGGACTGTGACGCCGCGCTTCTCAAGTCGGGGGATGGACAAAATAAGAAGAACAAAAAGGGGAAGCTTCCCAAGATCTCGCTCCTGTCGAGGCTGATCGATCTGTTGTACTACGGAGGGCTGCGCCCCGATAAGCGGCGTCCGAATCCGGTGCATCGGAGTGACATCCACGGGGCCAGTCCGATGCAGATCAGCGCCATTCTTAACGATAACAAGGCGACGAGGATTAACCTCGTGAGCAACTTCCTGTCGGATACATACAGTAGGCTGGTGCTCATTGCGCAACGTATCAATACACAGGTCGATAAGATCGTGATCAAGACGATCCTGGAAACGGTGGCATCGGTTGATCCGACGGTCTCGGAGGTGACACAGAAATTTATCCTGAGCAAGGTGCTGGGTAAGTATCAAAGGGAGACCTTGGAAATGGAGAAAGATCCAGAGATGCCGAAGGTGAGCTTGGAGAATCAGATTCCAGGTATGGATGGAGCTTCGCTAATTGCATTGGATAACGGGAGGTTGAACGAGTGGCTGGAGAGGAATGCGTACGCGTTCGGCTTCAG
>Ga0007854_10001127_pt1 | contig 17227 bp, 17 predicted proteins | sample CryBogCBH12Aug08_FD_60382 | JGI IMG/M metagenome (GOLD analysis project Ga0007854, IMG submission 60382) | Freshwater microbial communities from Crystal Bog, Wisconsin, USA - CBH12Aug08 | ecosystem: Environmental > Aquatic > Freshwater > Lake | place: Crystal Bog, Wisconsin, USA | collected...
TAAGAGTGGAGCGTGCAATCAAAGTGATTGGTATGACCATTTCTCAAGAAAAAATGGTGCAGGCGCTGCAAAGCCTTGGCTTGAAGGTGTCTGAGCAACCAGGCTTACTGAGCGTCACTCCTCCCTCTTACAGATTTGATATTCAGATTGAAGAAGACTTGATTGAGGAGGTTGCAAGAATCATTGGATTTGATCACCTGCCTTCATCACCACCCGTTGCCCCCATAACCCCCAAAGTACGTGCCGAGTCGCAACGAGCGCCCTTTGCTTTGAGAAGAAAAATTGCTGGACTGGGTTACCAAGAAACCATCAACTTCAGCTTTGTCAAAGAGGAGTGGGAAAAAGAGTTGAGCGGGAACCCGGATCCTGTTAAATTGTTAAATCCAATTGCTGCTCCGATGAGCGTGATGCGCTCATCCCTTTTGGGCTCCTTGCTTGAGGTCCTTCGCTTTAACTTGGATCACAAGGCAACACGCGTTCGTATTTTTGAGATCGGTAGAATTTTTAAGAAGGACGCAAACGTAGAGCATTCCAGCACCACAGTTGCTGGGATCGATCAGCCGATGCGAATTGCAGGACTTGCCTATGGTCCTCAGGCACCACTTCAGTGGGGAACTCCTGAGCGAGGGGTCGACTTCTTTGATTTAAAAGCCGATGTTCAAGCCCTCTTTGGTCCCGTTCAGTTAGAGTTTAAATCTTTATCGGATCAAACCAAAGAAGCACAGTACACCTCGCATCCTGCACTGCACCCAGGGCGAAGTGCTGTTGTTTTAAAAGATAACAAAGTCATTGGATACCTGGGCGAGTTGCATCCCAAGCATCGTCAGTCTTGGGGATTTGCAAATGCACCTTTGCTGTTTGAATTTGATTGGGATGCATTGGTACAAGGTACAGTACCCAAAGCACAACCCGTAGCACGTTTTCAGGCCGTTGAACGAGATTTGGCTGTGGTTGTGAAAGAAAGCACCACACATGCAGAATTAATGGACGCAGTCCACAGTGCATCCACTGGGGGATTGATAAGATCTGCTTGTCTTTTTGATATTTATCGACCTAAAGCTCAATCTGTAACGGGTCTACAAGAGGATGAGAAAAGTTTGGCGATTCGCTTAAGCTTGTTAAGCGAGGATGCGACATTAACGGAGCCTCAAATTGAGAGTACCATTGAAGTGGTGTTGGGTGCTTTGAGTGCCAAATTGGGTGCACGTTTGCGTACTTAAAAAGGATGGGCAATTAGATCGTTTGAGTACGAAAAAGTTAAAGCAAAGTAAATTTGAATTTGAATGTAAGTTAATTTAATTTCAGTTAAGTTAAGCAAAGCTAGGTCAAGTTATGTCGCCAACCGAGTCTAAATGGCCCTGGCAAAATGGAGTAATAAATCATGGAACTGTCACTCGAGAGTTTAGAAACCCCAGCGCTCACCAAAGCACAGCTCGCTGAATTGTTGTTTGAGCAAATTGGATTGAATAAACGCGAATCTAAAGAGATGATCGATGCTTTTTTTGATTTGATCTCAAAAAATTTGGTTGAAGGCCAAGATGTCAAAATCTCTGGTTTTGGCAACTTTCAGATCAGAACCAAGGCCCAAAGGCCTGGAAGAAATCCCAGGACAGGCGAATCCATCCCCATTCAAGCCAGAAGAGTTGTCACATTTCATGCAAGCTCTAAATTAAAACAACAAATTCAGGGCGAAGCAGCATAAAAGACTTACTAATATTGCAAACTTCGTGTAACCTTAACACCCCTGCAATTAGTTTTATTTGATTTAGATTCAGTTCATGGAGACCTCTCTTCCCGTCATTCCCTCAAAGCGCTATTTCACGATCGGTGAGGTGAGTGAGCTTTGCGGTGTCAAACCTCATGTGCTCCGTTATTGGGAGCAGGAGTTCACGCAACTGCGTCCAATGAAGAGAAGAGGCAACAGAAGATACTACCAACACCACGAAGTACTCTTGGTGAGAAGAATCAGAGATCTCTTGTACGACCAGGGTTTCACCATCAGTGGTGCCCGTAATAAACTCATTGAAATTGTTCAATTCGAGCGTGACAAAAAACGTGCAGGCGAAGTTTTACTTGTCGGTGTTGAAGAGTTGGAGGACAACTTAAGCATGGGTGACGAGGCTGTTGAAGAGCCTTGGAGCTTAGCAGGAGTTCTTACCGACAAACCAAAATTACAAGCTCTTCGCAAAGAGCTTTATGAGATTAGAGAATTACTAAGTGAGCTTTGATTTCTAAGACAGTTAAAGTAGTTTGCACGTTATAATAGAACTCTTCGGCGTGTAGCGCAGCCTGGTAGCGCACTTGCATGGGGTGCAAGGGGTCGCGAGTTCGAATCCCGCCACGCCGACCATTAGACATGAGGGTTAGTAAGACAGGCTCTCCACCATTAACGGGGGATGGGCATCTTATTAAACAAGATTTATTATTCCATTCCAACCACAGTGTGCCAAGACACGTAGCCTGTCGTTGTTGAAATTCTTGAATCCATACGCACGTCTGGACATCATCTTCATTTTAGTGTGAAACCCCTCCGTGATCCCATTGGAGTAAGAGAATCTCCACATCCTCATGACTGGATCAATCCAAGATTTCAGCGTATTTGCCAACGCTTTGGCAGGACTGTCCTGGAACTGATTCAAGAGTTCCAATAAGACAGCACTTACTAACCGTTCCGTCATACCTACTCAAATCTATCTAACAGATTCAAAGCTGACTTTCTGCTTCATCGCATCATGGCACTCGGATTAGATGCCGCGCTTGCCAACTGTTTAGCTTAGTAGGCAAATCATCGCGGAATGGCTTTCAGTTGGACCTCGTTCATTTGTCAAGTGCGGTCGATGTGTATAAATCGGGTTCATGAAGCTGCATGTTTACTTCGATCCCGAAGAGCTATCAAGTCGATCTGGGTAGAACAAGACAGCCCGCTGCTTGTGTTGATCCACGGGAAGAAAGTGTCTACAATGTAGATACGTTCAAGGAGAATTTTTATGGAAGCCGTGATCCGTAAGTGGGGCAATAGTCCAGCACTGCGCCTGCCCAGCGCGGCATTGAAGGCCGCTGGTTACGCTCTCGAGCAAAAAGTTGAGCTGGTCGTTTCACGCGGGCGCATTGTGATCCAGCCCTCAGGAAATGTAAATTACAGCTTAGATAACCTGCTGGCGGGCATCACAGAGGGTAACGCACACAGCGAATTCAGCTTTGGCAAGCCGGTTGGCAAAGAGGCTTTGTAATGGCCACACGCGGCTATGTTCCCGATGCCGGTGAAGTGGTCTGGTTGGAGTTTGATCCCCAAGCCGGGCATGAGCAAGCAGGTCATCGCCCTGCGTTGGTGATCAGTCCGGCCAGTTACAACGGTAAAACGGGCCTGATGGTTTGCTGTCCCATGACCACCAAAATCAAAGGTCACCCGTTTGAAGTGGTGACCCAAGTTGACGGTGTTGACTGCGCCGTGTTGTCAGATCAAGTCAAGTCCTTGGATTGGAGAGTGCGTAAGGCGAAGAAAAAGGCCGTCGTACCGGCGGATGTGATGTTGCACGTCAGGGCCAAAATGAAAGCCCTGCTCATGATTTCCTGAGGACTTCAACTATGGCAAAAAAACTCGATGACATCATGGCGACATTGCCAGCACAGCGACGCGCCCGGATTGAGGGCCGTGCCATGAAATTGGCCACACCTAAAGTCGTTCGTAAGGTAGTTGAGGCGTCCCGAAAAGATTTGTCTGCTGTATTTGACGTTGTTCCAAATGCCATTTCAAGCTTGAAATAGCGTTGGCATTCATGTTCCTGCGTACCACCAATACCTACGGGTGCAAGTCCCGTCGCAAGTTGATCACGACGAGCGAAGCGCAAGCGCAACTGCTTGAGGGCGACCGAGAGTGGGAAAGGCAAGCGTGGAGCATAAACTGTGAGCCGATGGACAAGAATCTGATATGAGGCACTGCTAAGCAGGGCGACTGGGCCAGAAACCAAGAAGCTCTTGTGATCAAAGCGAGGTGGTGTAAATCCGGCGGTTGCGCAGTGAAGGAGTGCGTTCTTAACTGGGGAGATCTCACTTTACGCCTGAAAGGGTGACGGTGTTGAGTCCGGAGTGAGAAGTCAATCTAGTTATTCAACCAAGAAACATGTGCGCTCACAACACGCCAGCCCAGAGTAGTTTTTATCCAAGTTTGGGATTGACGTCCCAATTTACCAGTTGCAATGTTCGTGTATTCAATATTAGCCGTACCAAGCTCATATCCGTAAGTGGTAATTACCTGCTTGGTGATCTCCCGGTTTAATCCCTTAGGAGACCGGCTATTTCTAAACTCTTGAATTTCTTGAAAACCATATAAATTTTCTGATGCGCCGTATCGGATTGTTAGATGGTTATCCCAAAATAGTTCGTCCAAAACTTGCACATCATTTTCTGTTAGAGCCTTCTCGTAGCGAAGAAAAGCAAGGGTTAATTCATTAACGGTTTGTTGATCATTGATAAGCATTTTTAACCATATAAAAAAAGAAATACAAACCCAACATATTGCCGGCTATCAAACCGCCTTGATGGATATTGTCTTGCTGACACCTACATTTTCTAAATATTTTGCAGCCTTTAAAGCAACGTCCTCCCTCCACGGAGCAGCAATAAGCTGTATCCCTAAAGGCAAATTCTCTGTACCCATTGGCCAAACCGGCGCAGCAACGACTGGGCAACCGGCAAAGGAGATAGGCTGGGTTAATATACCAATGGATGCACGGGCAGGCATTTTGTTTTCATTGATGTCAATCCACTCTGATCCAATAGTCTGGGATTGAACCGGTGTACAAGGAGCAAGGAGTAGATCCCAGTGCTTGAATAACTCAAATACTTGTGAGCGGTATATTTTTCTAAATTTTTGAGCCTTGATATACCAACTTACAGGTTGCAACACGCCAGACATAAAACGGTCTACGGATAATGGCTCCAGATCAGAGTAACTTTCCTTTAAATGCTGCAGGTGTCTTGCCCCTCCCTCGCTTGCAGTAATTATAAATGCCGCTGCTCTAGCTAACTCAGCATTTGGCCAAGTAACCAAATCACGCGCATTAAGAGCTTTGGCAACTTTATCCAACGCAAGCTTTGCTACTGCACCAGAATTCTCTTCAAAATACCCGCCAAGTACACCAATTCTTAAGCCTTTGAGTCCTTCATTAATAGCCCCAAGGGTCGGCTCGACTGAAGTCACAATGCAAGAACGATCAGATTCATCTGGCCCTTGCATACAATCATAAGACAAGGAAAGCAGATCAACAGTTTTCGAAAAATGACCAACGTGATCAATGCTATCTACAAATGGGTATGCACCTGCTCTGCTCAAACGACCAAACGTTGGTTTCAATCCCCAAACACCGCAAAATGAAGCCGGAACTCGAATGGATCCGTTGGTGTCAGATCCTAGACTTAGTGGGACCATCTCAGCGGCAACTGCTGCTGCTGAGCCACCCGATGAACCACCAGACATATACCCAATCTTATGCGGATTATGAGTCGCTCCGTAGTGAGAGTTCTCAGTTGTGAAGCCATATGCAAATTCATCCATATTGAGCGCGCCCAGCAGTATTGCTCCAGCACTCTTTAATCGGTTGATCAATACGGCATCACGACTTGCGGGCAAATTCTTTTGAAGCACTTTGGATCCCGCAACTGTAGTGACTCCCTCAATATCAAATAAATTTTTAACCGCATAAGGTACGCCTGCAAGAGGAGGTAACTTTGAGCCAGACCTAGATAACTGATCAAGCTCATCTGACTCGGATCTTGCCCGCTCTAGCGATAGAGTGGTAAAGGCATTAACTGATTTATCTCTAACTTGAATATCGAAAATTCTTTCTTCAATGCTATCTCTGAAGGATCTCTTAGTCATCTTAATTTTTTACACTTTAATTTATTACTCAACAATTTTATAGATCTCAACTAGCTCATCTTCATCAGAAAACGGGTAATCAATTAACCTCTGAGCGATGAGCTGCGTTCTACTCAAATGCATCAGAACCCTTGCAGTCTGAGCATCATCTAAACTAACCTGATTAATTTCACAGGCAGAAATTACATAGTTTTTGAGGGCTTGTTGATCCATAAAATACATTTAATTCACTGGTTTTATAAGTGTAGGTTGAAAGAAATCAATGCATGCAATTAAGTTCGCATATAACGTCCTCAAAGATTTAAATCTATATGGATTCTATTATCAAACATCTTTATCAGAGCCATATCTCCTGAATTTGTGGGTAGCCCCAACAAAGTGCATATATTGACCAAGAGTTCCTAATTTATGTTGCACAGGTGCCTTAACGCACAAGGTTAAGCTTGTGCGCCAGCCTCAAGCTAACGTAGGTGTGGATATCAAACATGACAGGCTACCCAAGGTCTCACATCTTATGCATGCACTAATTTGAAGTAATAAGAAAGTTCAGTTCGCACCATCTTGGATATTTTTTTTATATAAAAACATAAGAAAATATTTAAGTATATGATTATATGGAGTATTTTCTTTGGCATGTCTTTTGCAAGATCTAAGTGTTAGCGTTGAGGACAAACCTATAAGCGCAACTCTAAATCTCTCTACTAATCATTCAATCTTAAAGGACTTCCATGGATAAAATGCAATTTAATCGCCGCCAATTGATGCAATTAGCCGGTGGCTTAACACTAGGGACGAGCGCGGCCTCAATTGCTTTAAACTCTTTTGCCGCGGATGCTGCTATGACGGTGGGCTTTATTTATGTGGGCCCCAAGGATGATTACGGATATAACCAGTCTCACGCTGAGGCTGCAGCGCTAGTTAAAGCGATGCCTGGAATGAAGGTTGTTGAGGAAGAAAACGTACCCGAAACACAGGCAGTTCAAAAGGCTATGCAAGGCATGATTAGCCAAGACGGCGTGAAGCTTTTGTTCCCAACATCCTATGGATACTTTGACCCCCATGTTTTGGCGCTTGCTGGTAAAAATCCAGCTATTCGCTTTGCCCATTGCGGCGGATTGTGGGCTGCTGGCAAGCATCCTACGAACGCGGGTAGTTTCTTTGGCTACATCGATGAGTGCCAGTATTTAAACGGCGTCATTGCTGGGTTTATGTCAAAAACTAAAAAGCTTGGTTTCATAGCTGCTAAGCCCATCCCCCAGGTTCTCAGAAATATCAATGCCTTCACTATGGGTGCTCGATCTGTTGATCCAAAAATCACTACAACTGTGATCTTCACTGGTGACTGGTCAATGCCAGTTAAAGAGGCGGAGGCAACCAATAGTTTGGCAGACAAAGGCGTGGACGTTTTTACAATGCACGTGGATGGACCTAAGGTGATCGTGGAGACTGCAGCTAAGCGCGGTGCAATGGTTTGCGGCTACCATGCAAATCAATCCAAGCTAGCCCCGCAAGCTTACCTAACTGGAGCTGAGTGGAATTGGATAACGGCCTACAAAATTATTATTGATGCGGCTATGTCCGGTAAACCCCATCCAAACTTTGTTCGCGGTGGCTTGAAAGAAGGTTTCGTTAAAACCTCCGCATATGGTCCGACAGTTACTGCCGCAGCGAAGAAGAAGGCTGAAGAAGTTAAAGCTTTAATGATTGCCGATAAGTTTGACATATTTGCTGGTGAGATTAAAGATAACACTGGCAAGATTGTTATTCCAAAGGGCAAGTCCTTTAAACAAACAGATATCGAACTGGAGAGTATGGGCTATCTGGTTGAGGGAGTTATTGGAAAGATTTAATAAATAAAAGTCTTCTCAAAATAGTCACCAAGGCCTGCTTGTCCAAGAGGCTCCGACAGTGGAGTTTAAGTAATATTTTTAACATAGGATTAAAGTGAAATTCTTTTGGATCTCGTTATTTGAAGGAGTATTGCTACCATTGTCCTCTGTGCTCGCAGGCCTTTTACTCTTTGGAATATTCGCTGCATTCGGGGGCTTTGATCCCCTAAAGGTCTGGACTCTTTTATTTATGGGCGCTTTTGGTGACGCTTTCTCTTTGCAAAACTCACTCCAGCGGGCTGCCCCATTGATACTTACTGCTTTATGCGTTGCTATACCCGCGCAAGCAGGTCTCATCGTCATTGGGGGCGAGGGAGCGCTTGCGGTTGGTGGTTTAGCATGCGCAACCTTGCCCTATCTCTTTACCCTACCTGGTGGAGTGATAGGTTCATTTTGCGTTTTGCTTGCCTCTGTTTTTGCTGGGGCTGCCTGGATTGCGTTGGTTGGGGTATTGCGCCAATACAGGGGAGTAAACGAAACTATAAGTAGTTTACTTATGGGATATATAGCTATAAATTTATTTAAGTTTTTGGTAGAGGATGTTTTAAAAGATCCTTTGAGTTTAAATAAACCATCAACAAGACCTTTGGAGGGCTCAATTCAAATTGGAAACATACTCGACTTTGATGTCCATTGGGGATTAGTTTGGGGCATCATGTTGTGTTTAATTTCTTTTGTTTGGCTGTACCTCAGCACCAATGGTTTCGCTACACGTTTGGTGGGTGGTAATTCAAGAGCAGCAAAACTTGTAGGCATTCCAGTTAACCGATTGACGATCATGGCATGTGCGCTAGGTGGGGGATGCGCGGGTTTGGCCGGAGGCATACAAGTCGCTGCAGTGCACACGGCTGCAAACGCCTCACTCATTGAGGGGCTGGGATATACAGGTATTTTGGTGAGCTTTGTTGCTCGGCATCAGCCCTTAGCAATTTTACCGGTCGCAATTTTGCTTGGCGGTTTCGCAGCCGCTGGCAGTATGCTACAGCGTCACTTAAGTATGCCCGACGCCTCTGTTCAGGTGCTACTTGGTTTTGTATTGGTTATAACTTTGGCGTCTGAGGCGGCAAGAGGCCGCTTGGGACTGCTAATTCAAACACGCGCAGTGAAACCATGAACTTGGACATACTCTCGGACATATTGCTCGCAATAATGGGTGGTGCGATTAGAGTAGGTACACCATTTCTTTTTGTGAGCTTGGGGGAATGTATTACTGAAAAATCAGGGCGTATTAATTTGGGCTTGGAGGGGGTGCTAGTATTTTCTGCTATGGCCGGTTTTGCTGGCTCACTGTGGAGCGGCTTGCCTTGGGTTGGGGTTTTGGTAGCCTCTTTGGCTGGGGCATTTTTGGGCGCTTTGCACGGAATTCTGTGCTCCTTGCCGAGAGTGAACGATATTGCAGTTGGCATCGGACTTATGCTGTTAGGTACAGGATTGGCATTTTATTTTGGTAAGCCCCTCATTCAACCCCAAGCTGCGCAACTCTCAAACATATCCCTTGGTTTTTGGAGCGACTCATCCAAAGTGGTTCAGGCGCTAAACATTAACCCACTATTTCCTGTTGGGGTATCACTTGCGCTGTCGCTTAACTGGGCGTTTAAAAATACCAGGTGGGGTCTTAATTTAAGAATGGTTGGAGATTCTGCAACTGCGGCGCTTGCGATAGGTGCTTCGGTTGCCAAAGAGAGAATCTTATCAACTTGTTACGGCGGACTGATTGCAGGTATAGGAGGTGCGTCCCTGTCTTTGTACTACCCCGGTAGTTGGAATGAAGGACTCTCAAGTGGTCAAGGCCTAATGGCTGTTGCATTAGTCATTTATGCTCGCTGGAACCCGTTGAACTGTTTGTATGCGGCGCTTGTGTTTGGGGGGGCTGGTGCAATCGGTCCTGCACTTCAATCGGTCGGTTTTAGTAAAGGATATAACCTCTTTAATGCAATTCCCTACGCTTTAACCTTATTAATATTGATCCTAACTTGTGCGCCAAACAGAACCATAAAAGGATCTCCCAGTGAGCTTAGTGTTGCAAAATAAAGGAGTTAAAAAATGAGTGGATTAGGTGGATTAAATAAATCTCCCGAAGGAGTTGTCATTGGCTTAGTCCAATTAAAATTGCCCGTCGTTGACACTTCAGATCAACTCAATTCACAAACCCAGGTGATTTGCAAAATGGTGGATAAAGCCAGGCGAAACTTAAGTACTATGGATTTGGTTGTATTCCCAGAGTACTCCCTTCAAGGCCTGAGCATGAGTACCTCGGATGAGTTGATGGTAAGCTTAGACGGACCTGAGGTCAGCTTGTTTAAAGAGGCATGCATACGTAACCGTATTTGGGGTTGTTTCTCAATCATGGAGCGCAACCCCAACGGAAACCCCTTTAATTCGGGTCTAATCATCGACGACCACGGTAGCATTCAGCTTTATTACCGTAAGTTGCACCCGTGGGTTCCAGTAGAACCTTGGGAGCCAGGAAATTTGGGAGTACCGGTTTGCAATGGCCCTAAGGGCAGCAAAATAGGACTAATCATTTGTCATGATGGTATGTTTCCTGAAATGGCTCGCGAAGTTGCTTACAAGGGTGCAGAGATCATAATCAGGACAGCTGGCTATACAGCCCCTATTCGCCACGCATGGTCAGTTACAAATCAATCTAATGCATTTCAAAACCTTGCGGTCACGGCAAGTGTTTGCATGTGCGGAAGCGACGGCACCTTTGACTCAATGGGCGAGGGAATGTTTTGTAATTTTGACGGCACCGTCATGGTTCAAGGCGGCGCTCGAGCAGATGAAATCATCACCGCTGAGGTGCGTCCAGACCTGGTTCGAGAGGCTCGCAGTGTTTGGGGCGTTGAAAACAACATCTATCAACTCTATCACCGCGGTTACGTCGCTGTAAAGGGCGGCGCTCAAGATTGCCCTTATACCTTCATGAAAGACATGGTGGATGGTACTTATAAACTCCCCTGGGACTCAAGCATTCAGGTCAAAGACGGTTCGAGTTGTGGTTTTGCTCCGCCAGTTAGAGAGTATATGGGTGAGGAACCTAACCCCATTTCGCCAGGCCTTTAAGTGAGTTATTTTTCAAAAAACACTTCCTACTGCCTCCTACTAATTAGACCCCTAGTTCCCTAGATCCTTGTTCTGCCAGACCCACTGACTTATAGAAACAATTCCTATGCCCTCTATTCAAGCAACCCCGTATCTTTGGCCATTTGATTTGAACCTAACGCATGACAATACGGCGTTGATCATTATTGATATGCAGACTGATTTTTGCGGAATTGGCGGGTATGTTGACAAAATGGGATACGACTTAAGCCTTACCAGAAAGCCCATTGAGCCTATTAAAGCTTTGTTGAAATTATCGCGTCAAAAGGGTCTCTTCGTGATTCACACAAGAGAGGGACACAGACCAGATCTGTCTGATCTACCCGAAAACAAACGTTGGAGGTCTCAGCAAATTGGTGCAGGTATCGGTGACCCAGGACCCTGTGGGCGGATTTTGGTCAGGGGTGAGATGGGTTGGGAGATCATCCCTGAGTTGGCGCCTTTGCTGTCCGAGCTAATTATTGACAAACCAGGTAAAGGCTCCTTTTGTGCCACTGACTTAGAGTTGATACTGCGACTTAAGGGGATAAGAAACCTAATTCTTACAGGCATAACTACTGATGTTTGTGTTCATACAACTATGCGTGAAGCCAATGACAGGGGGTTTGAGTGCTTGATGCTTGAAGACTGCACAGGAGCAACTGATCAGGGCAATCACGACGCAGCAGTAAAAATGATCAAAATGCAAGGCGGAGTTTTTGGTGCTGTCTCCACGTCCGTTGAAGTCATTAACGTACTTAAAACTCTTTGAGTTTAATATCTTAAAATGCTCGCCCTAAAGCTTGAAACCATCAACCTCACCAAACGTTTTGGCGCCTTCACAGCCCTTGATAACGTGAACATAAAAGTAATGCCAGGTAGTGTTCACGCCTTGCTAGGGGAGAATGGAGCGGGTAAAAGTACTCTAGTCAAAACCGTTATTGGTTTTCAAAAACCTGATGCAGGCTCAATCCTAATCAATGACCGCGAAGTAGTGATTGACTCACTCGCGCAAGCAAGGTCCTTGGGTATTGGTATGGTCTTTCAGCATTTTACTGTCATACCTGCAATGACAGTGGCGGAGAATTTATTACTTGCTCGTGGTAACTTACCCTCAGTGATGAATTGGGGTAAAGCTTACGAAGAGTTAGAAAAATTCATTGCTACTACGCCATTTAAATTACCCCTGAACCGCAGCCCCGATCAGTTATCAGCGGGTGAGAAACAAAAGCTTGAAATCCTAAAGCAACTGATCCTCAATCCCCAATTGCTGATCTTAGATGAACCCACCTCTGTGCTAACCCCTCAGGAGGCGGATGAAATACTCTTGTCCCTGAAGAAATTCGCTCATGCAGGAAATTGCTCAATCATCTTAATCACACATAAATTTAGAGAGGTTTTTGCCTATGCTGATGATGTGAGCGTGTTAAGACAAGGAAAGCTTGAAGGTTCTATGTCTGTGAATCAGACATCGACACAAATGCTTGCCAACATGATGGTCGGTGAATCAAGGCGAGTTTTTGAGCTACCTCAAAAAACATCTCAAAAGCATATCCATACTGTTTTAGAAATACGCGACTTAAGCGTGATGGGAGAAAGGGGTGATGTAGCCATTGATAGCTTGAGTTTGAGTGTTCGCTGCGGCGAGATACTAGGCTTGGCGGGCGTATCAGGTAATGGTCAAAAGGAGTTGATGCAAAGCTTAACCGGGCAAAGACCTAGATTAAGTGGCACAGTAAAAGTTGGAGATGAGCCCTTCACTGCAACCAGAGAGCAAAACCTGCGTCTGAGTGTGAGGAGTTTGCCTGAGGAGCCTCTTCAAAACGCTTGTGTGAGTAGTTTCTCTGTTGCTCAAAATATATACCTAAGAGTGTTTGACCAAACACCTTATTCAAAACTAGGCTTCTTGAATTTTAAGACTTTAAATAACTACGCTAAAACTTTGATAGCGCAGTTCAGAGTCAAAACACCTAGCCCCGCAAATCCGATTTCAAACTTATCAGGCGGGAATGTACAACGCGCTGTTCTTGCCCGTGAGTTATCTAGTCCAACTAAGTTACTGTTGGTTAGCAACCCAGTCTTTGGTCTTGATTTTTCATCCGTCTCAGAGATCCACAACAAACTCATCAACGCCAGAAATGCAGGTACTGCGGTATTACTCATAAGCGAAGATTTAGATGAGCTCATACAACTCTCAGACCGTATCGCAGTGATCTCCGGTGGTCAAATCGTATATGAAGTGGATGCTGGAGTGGCTGAGCGAAGTGTGCTCGGAATGCATATGGGGTCTTTGATAAACGCAAATGAAGAACTCGCATGATACAAATTTCAGCCAAGCCCTTTAGCTTTAATTTAATTCCTGCCACCACAGCTCTAGTCATTATTGATATGCAAAGGGACTTTGTACTTCCCGGCGGTTTTGGGGAAAGCCTGGGTAATGATGTACACCCACTGTGCTTAATAGTCCCAGTGATTCAAGAGCTATTGATGTTTTGGCGCTCATTCTCTGGCACAGTAGTCCACACCCGTGAATGTCACTTACCAGATTTAGGAGATTGCCCCCCAAGTAAACTGAACCGAGGTAATCCCAGTTTAAAAATCGGTGACCTCGGCCCTATGGGTCGATTGTTGGTTAGGGGGGAGTACGGAAGTGATATTGTTGATGAACTAAAACCACTACCCAATGAGATAGTCATCGATAAACCAGGGAAAGGCGCCTTTTATAAAACAAATTTAGAAGAGTTGCTAATTCATAAGGGCATCACTCATTTGATTTTTACAGGTGTTACGACTGAAGTCTGCGTTCAGACCTCCATGCGTGAGGCCAATGACCGGGGCTTTGACTGTTTGCTAATCGAGGATGCAACACAAAGTTACTTTCCTAACTTCAAGCAGTCAACGATTGACATGATTGTGGCCCAAGGAGGTATCGTTGGGTGGAGCACAAGCTCAGAGTTACTATTAAAAGGTATTGCAAATGCATGATTTTCCGCTAGGCATTCAAGAGTGGTTAGAGGCTTATAGTCTGCATGGTCATCGCCCAAGTGCTTTGATAGCACAACTTCTGGAGTCACTAGACGCAAATGATGTTGCTTGGATATACCGATGCAAGATGATCGACATAACCCAGCAAATTAATTATGTTGAACAACAAAATTTTAATGATTTACCGCTTTACGGTGTACCCTTTGTTGTTAAAGATAATATAGACCTAGCATTTATACCCACCACAGCCGGTTGCCCTGCCTTTGCTTACACGCCTAATGAGAGTGCGCTTGTTGTTGAAAGACTTTTAAAAGCTGGTGCCATCTGTATTGGTAAGGCCAACTTAGACCAATTTGCTACTGGGTTGGTAGGGGCAAGGTCACCTTTCGGAGCCGTCCCCAACTCCTTTGATCCCGAATACGTGAGCGGTGGCTCAAGCTCGGGCTCTGCGGTTATTGTGGCCAAAGGAATCGTTCCTTTTTCCTTGGGTACTGACACAGCAGGATCGGGTCGTGTTCCAGCGGGTTTAAATAATATAGTTGGTCTAAAGGCTAGTCCGGGCAGTATTCCAATGAAAGGTGTTGTCCCTGCCTGCCTAACTCTTGATGTAGTTTCAATATTTGCACTCACTGTGCCAGATGCGTCCCTTGTGATGAGTATTATGGAGGGGGCTGAGCATGAACCAAAGTATCAGAACTATGCGCCTGCAGTTCCTTGGCTAGGGGGGGCACGACAAACTATTCGCTTGGGGGTCCCCTCTGTTAGCGGTTGTTCAGAGCAATTAGGCTTTGATCTATGCTACGGTGAAGCCATGCAACTTGCAAAAGATAAAGGATTTGAGTTGGTAAGCATTGATATGACTCACTTCTACGAAGTAGCTGAGTTGCTTTACAACGGTCCCTGGGTTGCAGAGCGCTACGCAAGCATTGAGGAATTCATACAAACACAACCTGATGAAATCAATTCAGTTGTTAAAGAAGTCATTCAAAGTGCGAAAAAATATAGCTCAGTAGATTCTTTTAAGGCTCGGTACAAGCTTGAGCTTCTACGAAAAGAGTGCGAGAAATTATGGACAAATATGGACGCTCTAATGGTTCCAACCGTTGTTACAGCACCCACCTTTGAGGATCTCTCCATGGACCCCATAATGAAGAACTCACAGTTGGGGCAATATACTAATTTTGTAAACTTATTGGGTCTTTGCGCTTTGGCAGTTCCGCATTCAATCTCCAAGAGCGGCTTACCGTTTGGCGTTACTTTTATTGCTCCCAACGGTTTAGATGCAGCACTTATTAAAACTGCGCATGCGTGGGAGTCTGGAGTAACGGCGCCACTAGGGCGATACTTACGGCAGAGAACCCACTCTATAAGTGCGGTTGAGAGTGTTCAGTCTGATTTAAGTGTTCTCCCGCGTAGCGCTCCCACAATAAAAATTGCCGTCGTCGGTGCTCATTTAACCGGGATGCCGCTGAACTCGCAGTTGATAGAGCGTGGCTCACGTTTGCTCGGCCCCACTCTGACTTCGCCCACCTACAGACTTTATGATTTAGCAAACACAAATCCAAAGAAACCTGGTTTATTCAGAGTAGGTGCTGGCGGCGTTGGAATTGAGTTGGAGGTCTATGAGATGCCTGTTACGAATTTAGGTTCGTTTTTAGAAAAAATTCCCTCACCTCTTGGTTTGGGCAAAGTTGAACTGCAAAGCGGTGAGTGGGTCACAGGATTCATTTGTGAGCAAAGTGGTCAGTTAGGTGCTCGAGATATAAGTGAATTTGGCGGTTGGAGAAAGTACCTTGCATTCTTGCAAGGTGAAACGCGTAGTAACCACTCAGAAAAATTTGATGATTAACATCCACACCGAACGCAACGTGTCTCTATCGCTTGAGGTGTAGGTCGGTAAACAGAATGTTATTCCTGCATACGTAGGATCCTGCCCAACCAAAGTCTACCGCTTTGCTGGGATTGTTGGTTCACCAACTTTTATAAATAATTAAGCAATATTTTTTCTACCATGGATAGTTCTGTTTTATTTGCTTCAAATTGTGTGAGTTCCCCAGGAAATTCAGAGGCTATGGGTCCATTATCCATATCATTTGAATCCGGTGTTATCAAAACTGTAGAGCCACTAGAGCCACTCAGGCACGATCTTGAATTGCATAACAATTCACCACTCAAGCCTTTACTTGTTTTACCTGCTTTAACGAATGCTCACGATCACGCGCGCAGCCTAAAGTCCAGTACCCTAGGGGCATATGCAAGACCGCTCGAGAGTTGGCTGCCCATGATGGCTTTGCTCCCTCCAATAGACCCTTACTTAGTTGCTGCTAACTCATTTGTGCGAGCGCTTAGAGGCGGAGTTACCGCGCTCATGGTGCACTACACAAGAGTTCAAGGCGGAATGCCTTTTGAAGAAGAGGTACTGCGTGTGGCAAAGGCGGCTAAAGATGTTGGTATTCAAATCGGTTTTGCAGTGTCAGTTAGAGATCAAAACGGTGTAGCCTACGCCCCAGACGAGCAAGTTAAGTTGGCAATAAGTCCCCACATAAGGGATTCAATATTTAGTCGATTTACCGCAACCAGTATTAATCCCAAACAATATGTTCAAAGTGTTGTTGATTTATCGTTATCTTTAAAATCCCATGGCCTGGATGAGTCCGCAACCATTCAAATGGGTCCCACCGGAGTCCAGTGGTGTTCAAAAGCACTGCTTGAGTCGATTGCTGATGCAAGTGCAATATACAGCATGCCTGTGCACATGCATCTCCTTGAGTCACGTTACCAAAGAGTTTGGGCAGATAAAGAGTATCCAAAGGGGATCTTAAATTACTTAGACGATTTGGGGTTGCTTTCGCCCCGATTGACACTTGCTCATTGCACATGGGCAAGCCCAGAGGAGCTGGATCTGTTGGCCCAAAGAGAGGTCACTATTGCTGTCAACGCCAGCTCTAATCTTCATCTGCGCTCGGGTGTTGCAAATGTGCGTGAAATGATCACCAAGGGATGTCGTGTAGCAATGGGTCTAGACGGCATGGGTTTAGATGAAGACGATGACGCACTTCGTGAGTTACGCCTAAACTCCTTGCTTCATAGTGGTTGGGGTTTTAAAGAAGAGGTGAGCTTGTCACAGTGGTGGGAGTTTGCATCACAAAGGGGTCGACGTAGTATTGTAGGAAGCCTCAAAGACACACTAACGCCTGCAGGAAAAATTGAACCCGGGTACGCCGCAGACTTAATTTGCTTAGATGTGGACTCACTCGATGATGAGGCTGGAGTCGTTCCTGACGTTGAATTAATTCATAAAGTCATGGGTCGAGCACATAAAGGCCATATTGAACGAATTTACGCAAAGGGCAATATAGTCCTTGACCAAGGACAGATCAGGGGGGTCAAC
>Ga0007854_10001129_pt1 | contig 17221 bp, 15 predicted proteins | sample CryBogCBH12Aug08_FD_60382 | JGI IMG/M metagenome (GOLD analysis project Ga0007854, IMG submission 60382) | Freshwater microbial communities from Crystal Bog, Wisconsin, USA - CBH12Aug08 | ecosystem: Environmental > Aquatic > Freshwater > Lake | place: Crystal Bog, Wisconsin, USA | collected...
ACCTGTTGCGCCAGCAGTGTGTGCAATACGGGCAAAAGAAATGCGGCTGTTTTGCCGCTACCTGTCTGGCTGGAAACCATCAGGTCGATATAGTCAGATTTGTTGCCTGTTTTAGAGCCGACTGCAGTGCCCGAAGCGGATGCCGAATCGGCGCTCGGCAAGGCCAGCGGAATAGTCTTGCTCTGCACGACGGTGGGCTGCTCATAGCCCAGATCGGCCACCGCACGCACCAACTCTGCTGCCAGGCCGAGCAGCACAAACCCGTTGGGGGCTGCTGGCGTGGTGGGTTCGGCAGGCGTTTGGTCAGCCAGCGCGGGTGCATCTGTTCCGATGGCGCCTGCTGTATCTGTTTCTGTTGCCGTAGCGGTGGCATTGCCAGCAGCGGCAGCGGTGTCTGCATGGGCCATTACGGCGCTATGCGATTCGGCCGATGTTTGCGTTGCGAAGTCATGGGTCATTTGTGCAGGCGAAAAGTCGCCTGCCACTTCAAAAGTGTCAGTCATAGGTTTCTCACACGAGAGTACTGCGCGCGGCAGTGACTCCGTCAATGGTTAAAAAACATCAACCATCAAACGGAACCGGCACGGGTCTGTTGAAAGACCGCCCCACTCAGGGTCCAGATAGACTGGACCAACTGACTGGCAGTGCGTGGGGCCCCCTATTTACGCGAAAATCAGGAAGTCAGGAAATCAGAGCCCGGGAATGAACGGAGATGTACTTGTGCGCCTTGTAGCGCAGCCTTCGATTATGCCACAGATTGGGGTTTTCACCTAATGTGGGGACTGCGTTCTGGTATTTGACGTTGAAAGACATATTCTCATTTCTCTAACTAGCGGCAATCCCGTCTCATTGAAGGAACGGATCATGAAGGCCGCACGAAAAGCAGAAAAAGCACAAATAGAGGCAGCAGATCAGGCGCTTTGACAAGACACGCAATCGTGAGAGATAGAAAATTGATACACATCAAGACCGGTGGGGCTTAAATACGCAAAAACTTCGAGGTTATACCCGTAAGGCGGTTTTAACATACGGTTTGCCAGTAGCATGCACATCATAAAAATGTAATGCGGGAGCTGTATGGATGAAGATGTGGCAAAGCGACCTTCCTCCGCTGATAGCCGTCATTTCGTTGTAGGTATCGGAGCTTCAGCCGGGGGGCTTGAGGCGCTAAATCAGTTTGTGGCCGGTCTGCCATGGAAACTGGGCTGCGTATACGTCATTGCACAGCACATGGCAGCCACGCACCGCAGCCTCATGGCCGACATACTTTCGCGTGAAACCAAGCTCCCGGTGCGCGAAATAGTGCAGGATGAACTGCCCGAGATCGACGTCATTTATATTATTCCGCCGGGTAGCAATCTGGTTTTTTTAGAAGGGCGATTTCATCTCTCCCAGCCCTCCCCCATCGTCGCGCCCAAGCCTTCCATCAATACGCTATTTCAGTCAATGGCTGAAGAGTTTGATGAGCACGCCGTCGGGATTATTCTTTCCGGTACCGGGTCGGATGGAACCCGTGGTCTGCGCGCAATTAAGGCGGTAGGTGGCCTGACCATTGTGCAGGTGCCTGAAACCGCAAAATACGATGGCATGCCCCGCTCTGCCATCGATGCCTGCGTGGCGGACCGCATCATTGCGCCAGACCAAATTGGCCTTGAGCTGGAGCGCTTGTTACGGGAGCCCGGAATAATTCCTGAGTTTGATGGCCCCGAACAGCGTCCTGCAGAACTGATAGAACTGTTTGAGCGCGTAAGGTTGCGAACCCGAATAGATTTTTCAAGTTACAAGCTGACAACCGTTCAGCGGCGGTTGCAGCGCCGCATGATTGCCAGGGAAACCAACACGCTTGCAGACTATCTGAACTACACCAGCCAGAACCCTGACGAACTGGAAGCACTGGCCAAGGAGACCCTGATTTCGGTTACCGAATTTTTTCGGGACAAAGACGCATTCAGGGCCCTTGAGCGTTTTGCCAAAGAAATGATTCAGGCCAAAAAGGCCGATTCAGATATCCGTGTCTGGGTGGTCGGGTGCGCAACCGGAGAGGAAGCCTATTCGCTCGGCATATTGTTCTCAGAGCTGATAGCTGAAAGCGAAAAACCTCTGAAATTACAGATATTTGCCACCGATATAGACACCGACGCACTTGCAGTTGCACGTCGTGGCATCTATAACAAGTCGGCCATGTCCGAAATGCCGCAAGAATATCTTGGGCGCTATTTCATTCCTAGTGGAAATGGATTCGAGCCCATAAAAGAGTTGCGTGACTGTGTCACTTTTGCACGTCAGGACGTCACGGCAGACCCACCATTTTTGCGAGTTGATGTAGTTACTTGCCGCAACGTTCTGATCTACTTCAATGCCGACCTTCAAACCAAGGTTCTCTCGATATTGCGTTACGCGCTGCGTGACGACGGGTTTATGTTTCTGGGCCGGTCTGAGTCGGTCAACCAGCAGGAATCGATGTTTTCTGCTGCCGACCGGCGCGCGCGCATTTTTCGGCCACGCGGTCAGAGCCGGCCTCTGCCCATTGCCAAAGTGGTGCGCGGCCCGATTAAGCCATTGGCTGACACCAATCACTATGGAATTACCACGCCCGAGCGCATTTTCAACAGGGCTGTTGCGGACCATTTGGGTGCGGCAATGCTGCTCGATGCCAGTTGCAAAATACTGCACAGCCATGGAGACGTAGGACGATTTATCAGCTTTCCCACAGGTTCGCCAGAAATGAATCTGGCACAGCTAATAGTTCCAGAATTTTCCAACGAAATACTGACAACCCTCTATCGTTCACGCCGCAAACGTAGCCCTGCATTCAGCCGCAGGCGCCGCATAACTTCACTGAACAACGAAGTCTGGCGACTGGCGATCCATTTCGTCGACGGCGGACCGGACAACGATATGTTTCTGGTGGTGTTCAATTCCGATGCGCAGTCCAGACGGAACGGCGCCGAAGTCGCTATCGATGCCGAGTCCGAGTCCGAGAACGAGACCGAAAGTCAGCGCGAGAACAGCACCATCGACGAACTGGCCTCGACTCGGGAACACCTGCAGACTTTGATGCAGGAAATGGCTGCCTCGGCCGAGGAAATGCAGGCCCTGAACGAAGAGGTTCAGGCCGCCAATGAGGAACTGCAGGCAACCAATGAAGAGCTTGAAGCGTCAAACGAAGAGCTGCAGGCCACCAATGAGGAACTGGTCAGCGTCAATGAGGAAAGCCTGATCAAGTCGGCCGAGTTAGCCGCTATAAACAGTGAATTTGAGAGCGTATACAACACCATAGATTTCCCGGTTGTGGTGTTCGACATGGAACTATTCCTGAGGCGGGCGAATGGCGTAGCAACCCGGCTATACGACCTGCCGCAGTTCAGCACCGGGCAACCGGTAAGCCGCCTGAAATTGCCACCGCATCTGGAAGGAATAGGTGCCAAGCTTTCAGACGCGCTGCTGACCGGACATAAAGAAGTATTTGCGACTGAATACGCCCGCAGGACCTATCAGATATTTGTCACACCTGTATTGAACGCGATTGGCGTGGCACAAGGCGTGGTGCTGGTAGTCATTGACAACACAGAACTGGTAGTTGCGCAGGAAAGCATACGGGAAAGTCAGGAGCGGCTGCTTGCAATCCTGAATAATTCGGTCTCTATTGTTTCCATGAAAGACGCCAGCGGGCGTTATGAATTTGTCAACCAGCGCTTTGAAGAGCTATTTGGCTTGCAGGCGCGTGAGGTCATTGGCAAGACCGACCTGCAGATATTCAACGGCGAAATTGCCAAGCTATTGCGTGGACAGGATCTGGATACACTGAAAAAACTGGCTGCGCTGGAGTCGGTTGATGTGCTCCCGTTACCCGGTGGCACTGCCTATCTTGAGAGCGTCAGGTTCCCGATCTATGATCGCAATGGCGTTGTCAGGGCAATCTGCACGCAGGCCAATGACGTGACCCGCCGTCGCCACGCTGACGAGCAACTACGTCTGGCAGCCAAAGTCTTTGATCGGGCTGGCGAAGCGATCGTCATTACCGACAACAAGGCGGCCATCATCACCGTGAATGACGCCTTTACGGAAATAACCGGCTATAAGCTGGATGATGTCATTGGCAAAAATCCAAAGATGTTTGCATCCGGGCAACATTCCGAAGAGTTTTATGCAACCATGTGGCGCAACCTGGCAGATCACGGGTCGTGGCAAGGGGAAATATACAACCGTCGCAAAAACGGTGAAGTGTTTGCTGAATGGCTGACCATCAATGCGGTAAGGGACGATACCGGCCACTTAACCAACTATGTCGCTATTTTCAGTGATATCACTTCCATCAAGACTTCACAACGCCGGATTGAATATCTGGCAACGCACGATGAATTAACCGGCCTGCCCAACCGCAGCCTGCTGGTCGACCGGCTGCGACATGCGCTTTCCATGGCCAAGCGCCAGCGCAGCAAGGTAGCGATCATGTTTGTGGACCTGGACAACTTCAAGAATATCAACGACACGCTGGGACATGATGTCGGCGATATTCTTTTAAAGCAGGCGGCCGAGCGTCTTCAGCGCTGCGTGCGCGATTCCGACACGCTGGCACGTCTGGGTGGTGATGAGTTTGTAGCCGTTCTGGCTGACGTTGCACTGGACGAACTAAACAGTGTAGGCAGTCGCATCGTTGATTTTCTGAGTGCTTCATTTCGCATCAACGACCGCAACCTTTACGTCTCGGCCAGTATTGGAATCAGCATCTATCCGGATGATGGTGACGACAGCGTCAGTTTGCTTAAAAATGCGGATACCGCCATGTACCGCGCCAAGGAACGGGGGCGCAACCAATATCAGTTTTTTGCGGATGAGATGAAAGTGGTAGCGCTGCAGCGCATGACGCTGGAAACCGGAATGCGTCAGGCGCTTGATGCCGGGCACTTCAGAATGGTTTATCAGCCGCAGGTCGATCTGATAACCGGCGAAATAGTGGGGGCTGAAGCGCTTTTGCGCTGGCACGACCCGACACTGGGAGACGTTTCTCCGGATAGATTTATTCCTGTCGCAGAGAGCTGCGGACTGATGGCACTGATAGGACATCGAGTCTTCGAATTGGTGCTATCACAGATAGCGAGTTGGGAGAATGCAGGCATCCATGTGCCGCAGATCTCCGTCAATATATCGGCCCACCAGTTACGGGATATTGAATTTGCAACCTGGCTCAACAACTCCATACGCGCGGCTGGCGTAGACCATTCCCATCTGGTTCTGGAAATCACAGAAAGTGCGCTGATGGAACGCATAGACCTGGTGCGTACCATGTTGACTCAGCTGCAATCGATGGGCATAACCTTCAGCATCGACGACTTTGGCACCGGCTATTCGTCGCTGGCCTATTTGCGGCGACTGCCTATTCATGAAGTAAAAATAGACCGCAGTTTTGTCGATGGACTGGAAACCGAACCCGACGATCAGTCCATCACCAAAGCCGTCATAAACATGGCGCACGCGCTCGGAATGCGTGTGGTGGCTGAAGGCGTTGAAACGCACGCACAGCGAGAAATTCTCCGGCTCGAAGGTTGTAACGTTGCGCAGGGTTTCCATTTCTTCAGGCCCCTGCCGCCCGAAGACTTTGTGCGTGCGCTGACAGCCGGTAACAACCCCGACCGCCGGGCTTCCACGTAAATCCATTCAAGGCGTCAACATGCCAACTAACGACAAACCTACGCTTGATGCTCTGGTTCAGGGTTGTGAGTCGGAAAAGCTTCACTTGTCGGGTGCTATTCAACCGTTCGGTGCACTGTTGCGGATTTCAACTGAAACCGGGCTCATTACCCATATAAGCACCAACCTGGCAGATTTTGCCGGTCCCGATGCCGACCAGTTATTGGGCTGCCCGGTTGGTGCAATTAAATGGCTGTCGCCGGCTGAACTGGCACGCGTGCCGCTGCAAAACGGCAAATCAATTTCTGTATCGCGAATCTCAGAAACCGATAGTTCGAGGGTAGATGCACAACTGATTCGCTGCGAAGACAGTATTTTGATTGAGCTTGAACGAATAGGTGCGCACGCCGAACCGATAGCTGTTCACAACTATCAGCGGCCGCTGATGACCGCTCCGCGTCAACTGGACGAACTGGCAAAGTACCATCAGATCCTGCTGCAGGCATTCAGAAGCATCATCGGCTATGACCGCGTCATGCTTTACCGTTTCCACGATGACTGGTCTGGCGAGGTAATAGCCGAGGCATCGGCGTCGGGACTCGGCAGCTATCTGGGGCTGCGCTTTCCCGCCAGCGACATTCCTGCTATTGCGCGCAACCTCTATCTTGTAAACGGTTCGCGCATGATTCCGGACGCCCGGGCGCAACCCGTATCGGTGGTGGGACTGACCGGAGATATTCCCGATTTAACATGGTCTGGCCTGCGCAGTGTGTCGCCAGTGCACCTTCAATATTTGGCAAATATGGGGGTTTCTGCCTCATTTTCGGTGCCCGTGCGCATCAACGGGAAGCTGTGGGCACTGGTGGCCTGCCACAACCTCCAGCCATGCGACCTTGCACCTGAGCAGCGCAATGCCTGCGAAATGTTGGCAAACGCCTACGCTCTGGGCATGACATCCTGTATAGCCAGCCATCGGCTGCAGGCGATGGACAGCATGGAGCGCAAGATTGACAAGGTGCTTGAGGCCATATCTGGCAATAGCGATCCGCTCGACGGCATAGAGGCCAACGCTCAGGAATTGATGGACGCCGTGGGTGCTACGGGATTTGCAATGGCGGTAAAAAGTGAAGTGGTTATTACCGGTGAGGGGCCGTCGCTGGATGAGTTTGGAATCGTCGATCACTGGTTCCAGAATGAATGCCATGAGTCCCTGTTCGCCACCGACCAACTGAGCAAGTATTTCCCGAAAAACTCAGAATTTCTCAAGTCGATCAGTGGCATGGTAGCCGTCAAATCGCGCTCACTTCGCTCGGGCTGGATACGCTTTTACTGGTTCCGTCCTGCGGAGTTGCAGGAGGTGGTGTGGGCGGGAAATCCCAACAAACCAATGGTTGAAAATCCTCATGCGACCGCATTGTCTCCACGCCGCTCGTTTGACCGTTGGGTTGAAATTAAAGCAAGCCACAGCCGGAACTGGACCAACGAAGAAAAATTGGTCGCCAGTTACTTTCGCACCCATTTGCTGCGTTGGCTGTAATGGGCAATCGACCCCGGTCTGAACTGCATCAACAATTGCGGCAGGCCACCGCCGCACTTCACGAGGCACTGGACAGGCATCCCATTCTGGCTCCGCTTATCCAACCCGGCCTGAGCGTATCGCAATATGGCAACGTATTGGCGGCGCTGCATGGGGTCTTTCAGAGCGCAGAAGAATGGGTCAAGGCTTGTCTTTCCAACAACCCGCTACCGTTTGATTACGGCTTGCGACGCAAGGTGCCGGCGCTGGAATCGGACCTTGCCGCACTAGGGCGTGAAGCTATTCCTGCGCGCACCGCCCTGAATATATTGCCACGGACCAGCACTCTGATTGGCATTCTCTATACTTTGGAGGGTTCAACCCAGGGGGGGCAATTTATAGCCCGACACCTTCAGAAATCGGGCGTGGACTGGCCGATGCAATTCTTTGGCGGATACGGCGATCGGTCAGGCCAGTTGTGGGAAGCATTCTGGCTATTTGCAGACTACCAATGTCCCCCCGACGAATACGAACTGGCTGCCGGTGCTGCGGCCAGCTTATTTGAATCTATCCGACAGCATCTGGACCACGCACAGGCTATTTTTGCAGCCAAATAGCTTGGGCCGGTAACTCATTCACCCAGTTACTCGGTTGCTCAGTTATTCAGGCCTCGCCTGTGCCCAGATTCAGGAAATTTTGACGATAGTGAATCAACTCGTCGATTGACTCATGCACGTCTGCAAGCGCCGTGTGTGCCTGCTGTTTCTTAAACGACGCATAGACCTCCGGACGCCACCGCTTGGCGAGTTCCTTCAGGGTGCTGACATCGAGATTGCGGTAGTGAAAATAGTCTTCAAGTCGGGGCATATAACGGACCAGGAATCGGCGATCCTGACCAATCGTATTTCCGCACATCGGAGATCCGCCCTTATTGACATAGCGCGATAAAAATTTGATCAGTTGCTCCTGCGCCTCTTCCTCGGTTGTGGTGGAGGCACGCACTTTATCGATCAGTCCGCTTCTTCCGTGCGTACCCTTGTTCCAGGCGTCCATTCCGTCAAGCAGGGCATCAGACTGGTGAATAACCAGCACCGGTCCCTCAACCCGTTGCGTGAGGTTGGAATCGGTCACAATGACCGCAATTTCGATAATACGATCCCGCTCCGGCTCAAGGCCCGTCATTTCGCAGTCCAGCCATACCAGGTTGGAATCAGATTTGGAAAGGGTAACTTCAGTGGGTGTGTTGATATCAGCCATGTCGCTATTGTCGCCGATGACCTAAACTCTGACACCATGAACGATTCCCCATTTTTTTCCAACGCACCGGATAACGCTATTACCTGGGTGTTTGCCATTGCACTGATACTGGGTTTACTGCTCAAATTCTGGTTAGCGTCGCGCCAGATTCGCCATGTAGCCCAGAACCGCAATGCGGTGCCACCCGCTTTCTCGGAACAGATAACGCTGCAGGCACACCAAAAAGCCGCCGACTACACCATCGTGCAAACCCGTTTTGGATTGCTCGAACTAGCCTGGGGTGCAGCACTGTGCACCGGCTGGACGCTGCTGGGCGGGCTCAATGCGCTGAACCAGTGGCTGCTGGGCCTGATAGCGCCCGGGCTGATTCAACAGTTGGCGCTGCTGGCCGCCTTTGCTGCCATCGGCACCCTGCTCGACCTCCCCTTTTCACTCTATAAGACATTCGTGATTGAAGAGCGCTTTGGATTCAACAAGATCACTCCGCGCCTGTGGTTTCTGGACTTTATCAAGATGCTGGTGCTGGGCGCGCTGCTGGGTCTGCCGCTGGGGGCACTTATTCTGTGGATGATGCAGGCCACCGGCAATTACTGGTGGCTTTGGACCTGGGGCGTCTGGATGGGCTTTAACCTGCTCATGCTGATTATTTTTCCAACCTGGATTGCACCGTGGTTCAATAAATTCAAGCCACTCGATCAGCCCGAATTGCAGTTCCGGGTCAAAGCGCTGATGGCGCGCTGCGGTTTCAACGCCAAGGGCTTTTATGTGATGGACGGCAGCAAACGCAGCGCCCATGCCAACGCATACTTTACCGGACTGGGCAGTTCAAAGCGGGTGGTATTTTTTGACACGCTGTTGCAGCAACTCAAGCCGGCCGAAGTGGACGCCGTGCTGGCGCACGAACTAGGCCATTTCAAGCATCGCCACGTGCTCAAACGCATGGTTTCTTTGTTTGCCATGAGCCTGGCCGGATTTATGTTGCTGGGCTGGCTGAGCGGGCAAGTTTGGTTCTATACGGGGCTGGGTGTTCTGCCCGACTGGCATGGCCGAAACAGTGCATTGGCGCTGCTGCTGTTCATGCTGTTTGTGCCCTTGCTGACCAGTTTTATAACGCCCCTGTTTTCCCAGCTTTCTCGCCGGCATGAATTTGAAGCCGACGCATTCGCAGTCGCGCATACTAGCGGTGCGGACCTGTCAAACGCCCTGCTCAAGCTATACCGCGACAACGCGTCCACGCTGACACCAGACCCGCTATACGTCAGGTTCTACTATTCGCATCCACCAGCTTCCGAGCGGCTGGCGCGCATGGGCCATGCTGCCGGGGTTGCTTTTGCAGCCCGTGTCTGAGGCCAAACTCGAGAGCGGCCTGGTCATTGCAGGTCATGGGCGGCACGTGCTGGTGGAGCGTGCGGACGGTGAGCGGCTGATCTGCCATCCGCGCGGCAAAAAAAGTCAGGCGGTGGTCGGCGACCACGTTCTGTGGCTGGCAACACAGGATGAAGGAACGATTGAAAAGGTACAGCCACGGCGCAATCTTTTTTATCGGCAGGATGAAATGCGAACCAAGTCGTTTGCAGCCAATCTTGACCAGGTCCTGATCCTGATTGCAGCCGAACCCGAGTTTTCCGAGAGTCAGCTCTCTCGCGCCCTTATTGCTGCCGAGGCCGAGCATATTCAACCCCTTATTGCGCTCAATAAAAGCGACCTGCGCGATGCATTTGCACGCGCCTGGGACCGGCTGCAGCCTTATCGTGCCATGGGCTATCCGGTATTGCCGCTGGCCCTGAAGCCGCGAGAGGAGCCTCTACTGGCAACTGCGCAAGACCAGCTGCTGGCAGTGCTGCGCGACAAGACCACGCTTGTTCTGGGCCCGTCAGGGTCGGGCAAAAGCAGCCTGATCAACCGGTTGTTGCCAGATGCCGGCGTGCTGACACAGGAAATATCCACCGCACTCAATTCCGGAAAACACACCACCACCAGCACCCAGCTTTACTGGATAGACGCCGCGCGCCGCAGCGCGGTAATAGACTCACCCGGCTTTCAGGAGTTTGGCTTGCACCACATCGAGCCCATGCAACTCGCACGCCTGATGCCCGACTTCGCACCCCACGTCAGCGAGTGCAAGTTTTATAACTGCACGCACCTGCACGAGCCTGGATGCGGCGTGCTGCAAATACTGAAACGTGGTCAAGGAGAAACAACCGGAGCCGACGCGCCGTCCATCAGCGAATCGAGATACAAAATCTATTGCACGCTATTTGAAGAACTATCGCAAACGCGGTACTAGTTTGATATTCGGGCACTACGCGTGTGCTAAATATAGTTGACTCAGCCCAGCAGTCGGGCCAAGGTCAGCAAAGCCAGAATCACCATCCACATCACCACCGTGCGCCAGACCAATCCGACCACGGCACGCAAGTGGTGGCTCTGGGGCGTGTTGGAGCCGACCGCGCTGTCGACGGCGCCAAGCTGAACATTCACCGCGCCGGAGGTTGCCGCAATCACCACTCCGTCGTTGTCCATTGGAAAGCGGGCCGCATATTGGCGCCAGCTGTCTACGGCTTCCTCAAAACTACCGACAAAGGCAAAGCCCAACGCAGTCAGACGTGCCGGAATCCAGTCGATATAAAACCAGGCCACGGTGCCAATTTCGCGCATGGCAGCACTGACGCCAGTATCGGTGGGTGTTGATGCCCGATTGACATAGCGCCCTGCGTATTCGGCGGTGCGGTACAACACTGCGCCTGCCGGCCCGAGCCCGAACGCAGAAAGCACTGAATACCACGCCAGAACACCAAATACATGGCGGTGCGCCGAGAGCACAGAATATTCAATGACGTGGCGCAGAATTTCGCTACGCGGCAATTCGGTGGCATCCAGTCGCATCCAGCGCATCAGATGTTGCCGCGCCAGGTTTTCATCTCCGGCATAGAGCGCATCGCGAATCAGCGTAAAGTGGTGACTGAATTGCCGAAAGCCCAGCGTAACGTACAGAACTGCGATATTCCAGCAGACAACTGCCAGCCAGCCGCCAAATATCACCAACAACCAGTAAACGGCACAAACCAGCGCCGTGGGCAATAGCACCGCGAGAGTCCAGGCCAGCCACGCATGCTGCGTACCGCCGGTATCAAAATTGCGCGACACCCACTGCATCCAGTTCCGGTTGAGGTTGTGAACCGGATTGATCTGCGACAGCGGGCGCCCCTGTTCCAGCAGCAGGGCAATAAGAATCGAGATAAAACTCATGGGTTGATCATACAGGTCTGACAACTATTTCTGAGCACACGCGCACGCGCTTTTACACCGGATTTATGCGCTAATCCAACACAAACCGGTACAGGTTTCGCAGCATGCCCGCCGTCGCACCCCAAATGAAACGCTCCTGTCCGTCGTCCATGTAGGGCATTGAAATCCAGTGCCGCTCAACGCCGCCCCAATGTACGACGTGATGCCGGTGGTTGGCCGGATTCATGAGGTAGGACAGCGGCACCTCAAAAGTCGACGAGACTTCCTGGGCATTCACCGACAGAGTAAAACCCGGCTGCACCAACCCCACCACGGGCGTAACAATGTAGGCGCTTCCGGTTGTGTAGACCGGCAACGTTCCAATGACTTCGACCCGGTCGGGGGCCAGACCCACTTCTTCCTCGGTTTCTCGCAATGCGGTGGCAATGGCGTCTGCATCCTGTGCGTCTGCCTTACCACCCGGAAAAGCTATTTGTCCGGAATGATTTGCCAAAGAGGCACTGCGCTCGGTCAGCAATACCTGTAACCCTGAGGAACGCTGAACCAGTGCCACCATGACCGATGCCGGCGCCATGGGGCGATTGGAAAACCGTTTTTCTATCCGTAACTCGGGCGTCCATTCATGCCGGCGCTGGAAACGCGAGCGCAATGCTGCAGGCTCCAGATGCTCGGGGTGCGGCGGTGGCAAATGCAGATCGACCGACTGCACGGGAACCTGTCGCGGATCGAATGAGGGCAGCGATGTAGTCATGGCAATTAAAGAGACCCGGCCAAAAACAAAAACCGCCTCAGTCAGATCAACCGGGCGGTTCTTGGTGCCGAAAAAGAAGCCTTTATGCGGCAGTCTTCTTGGCTGGCAGTTTTTCCTTAATACGGGCCGACTTGCCGCTGCGATCGCGGAGGTAATACAGCTTGGCGCGGCGCACATCGCCGCGGCGCTTGACTTCAATGCTCGCGATCAGCGGGCTATAAGTCTGGAAAGTACGCTCCACACCTTCGCCACTGGAAATCTTGCGCACGATGAAGCCGCTGTTCAGACCGCGGTTGCGCTTGGCGATGACGACGCCTTCGTAAGCCTGTACGCGCTTGCGGTTACCTTCAACCACATTGACGTTGACAATCACCGTGTCGCCGGGAGCGAATTCGGGGATGGTTTTTCCGAGACGGGCGATTTCTTCCTGCTCGAGTGCCTGGATAATATTGCTCATAGTTTCCTCATTGATCTTGCACGCGCCGCAATTTGTACACTGGGTACATTTGTTACGCAGAATGCGCTGGTTAATAAAGTATTAAGGCCGTGCAGAGGATCGGGTAAGCCTTCTATTATAGCAGTTCAATTCAGGGATGCCAAATAGTCCTCATCGGCCTTGGTCAGACGCCCATTTTCGCGGGCAAGCTGCAGCAAATCGGGGCGATGCAGCGCGGTCAGCCTGAGGCTTTCATCACGCCGCCAGCGCTCAATCTGCGCATGGTGTCCCGACAAAAGCGGCGCCGGAACCTGCTGCCCCTGCCAGACTTCGGGGCGCGTGTAGTGCGCACAGTCCAGCAAACCGTCAAGCGTGGGATTGAAACTGTCCTGGCTGTGGCTGTGCGGATCATGCAAAACCCCCGGCTGCAGGCGGGCCACTGCGTCGAGCAGCGCCATGGCCGCAATTTCACCGCCCGACAGGACAAAGTCGCCCAGACTGACTTGCACATCAACGTGCCGGTCGATAAAACGCTGATCGATTCCTTCGTAGCGACCGCACAGCAAAATAGCTCCCGGCCCAGCCGAAAACTCGCTCACCAGCCGGTGATCCAGAACCCGTCCGACCGGCGAAAACAGCACCAACGGGGCGCTGTCGTTGCGCTGCGCTCGAATATGCGCCACGGCATCGCTCAGGGGTTGTGCCAGCATCACCATGCCCGGGCCGCCACCAAATGGGCGGTCGTCAACGCGCTGGTAATTGCCCGGCGCAAAGTCGCGTGGACTGCTGAAATGGAGTTCGACCTGCCCGCTCTCGTAGGCGCGCCGCGTTACGCCGGCCGTCTGGAAGGGGCCAAACAACTCGGCAAACAAGGTGATGATGTCAAACCGCATGGGCCTGCAACTTTAATAATCGCGCAGCCAGTCAACCCGAATGCAACGCGCTTTGAGGTCGACTTCATCGATATACACGGCCACGAACGGAATCATGCGCTCCACCGTTTTGTCCTGTTCCGTTGCGCGCAAAACAAGCACGGTCTGCGGGCCGGTGGAAAGCAGTTCGTGAACATCTCCCAGATATTCCTGCTCGCGGTTGATCACGCGCAGGCCAATTAAATCGACCCAATAAAACTCGTCTGCTGCGGCGGTGGGAAAACTGGTGCGCGACACAAACACGCGGGCGCCACGCAACGCCTCGGCGGCATTGCGATCGGGAACATCCTGTGCGCTGGCAACTACCACGCCGGAATGATCCTTGGCTTCTTTGATGTGCAGACGCAAGCAACCGTCAAAGGTTTTGGGCCCCTTTTCAGCCGGCAATATGAACCAGCGTTTAGAGGAGAAAAGGGCTTGCGGATCGGCGCTGTAGGGCAGCACCTTGAACCAACCCCGGATGCCCCAGGCATCCGAGACTCTGGCTACCTCGATGGCATCCGCCGGTAATTCGGCGGCTTCGAGTGCATTCACTCAATGCGATCAGGCTGCTTTCTTGGCGGCCTGAACAATCAGACGCTCAACGGTGGGGGATGCTTGCGCGCCCACACCACGCCAGTAGGTCAGGCGATCCTGCGCGATACGGATACTCTCTTCACTGGCGGTGGCAATCGGGTTGTAAAACCCGATGCGCTCAATGAAGCGTCCGTCACGGCGAGTGCGCTTGTCAGCGACCACAATATTAAAAAACGGGCGTGCTTTGGCACCGCCACGTGCGAGTCGAATAACGACCATGGTTTATCCTTTGGGTGACCAGAATGCCCGGTATAAACCGAAGACCCCAGCCATGAAAAGCAGCTGATAAATCCAGCCACAAACAATCATTCAAAGTTTGAGACACGCAACTGACCACCCGGCCAGCGGCACTCTGAATAGCCCGTTATTATATCTTTTTTCCCACATCATGACAATCATCCGCCCTTCTACCGAACAAGACCTCGGCGCTATCACGGAAATCTATGCGCACCATGTGCTGCATGGCACCGGCACCTTCGAAACCGAGCCGCCCACGCAGGCTGACATGGCACTACGCCGCGCCGATGTTCTGGCAAAAGGCTTGCCGTATCTGGTTCTGGAAAAAGACGAAAAAGTGCTGGGATTTGCCTATTGCAACTGGTTTAAACCACGTCCCGCCTATCGATTTTCCGCCGAAGACTCCATTTACCTCGCGCCAGACGCAGCGGGTCAGGGGCTGGGCAGACTGCTGTTGGGTGAACTGATGGCGCAAGCCGAACGCGCCGGCGTACGTTCGATGCTCGCGGTGGTGGGAGATTCGGCAAATGCGGGCTCCGTGGGGCTTCACCGTAGTGCCGGTTTTTCCCATTGCGGCACTTTGGTGAGTTGCGGCTGGAAATTTGGCCGGTGGCTGGATGTTGTGATGATGCAGCGCGCGCTGGGCAACGGCGACCGCTCGGCACCCGGGGGCTGACCTTAGCTTTGCACAATTGCATTTGAGCGCCTGATTTGATTGCTGCACGATGCCCGCAATGGGTGCCACGCACCAAACAAGGACCTCAAAATGACGTTTCTGCTGGCACTGCTCGGCTTGCTGATTTTCGCAAGCTATTTTGGAATTCGCATCTACAACCGGCTGGTTGAGCTACGCAACGAAATTGACATGGCCTGCGTCAGCCTGGAAACACTCCTGACTGAGAGGAATGACGAGTTGCCAAAGTTCGTGGATATATGCAACAACTATCGCCAGTACGATAGCACCCGCCTGCAAGGCATCACCACTGCACGCGGGGCGATTCGCTCGGCGCTGATCAGTCGCGATTACGTGGCACTGGGCAATGCCGAAGGCGCCTTGCGCGGTCACTTCAACGCCATCATGGCGCTTACGGAGGCCTATCCGCAAATGAAGACTGATAAAACCTTCATGCAACTGAAGTTGCGACTGCATGAACTCGAAGAATCCATCGAAGACCAGCGCTCAATCTACAACAACGCCATCCTGGCCAACAACGTGCAAGTGAAAACATTTCCGGACAATCTGATTGCCCGGAAATTTCACTTTGATAACGGCAAATTACTGAAAATCAGCACCCCGGTTTGAACGAATAACGTGCAACCGGGGCACAGATTCAGGCGTTGACGGTCGCAGCAGACTCGGTGTAGTCGCTGATCTTGTCAAAGTTGAGGTACTGGTACACCGTGTTGCTTGCGGCAGTCAGCACGCCCATGTCGGCCATATATTCCTCACGGGTCGGGATGCGGCCCAGCTTGGAACAGATGGCTGCCAGTTCTGCAGAGCCCAGATAGACATTGCTGTCTTTGCCCAGGCGGTTCGGGAAGTTACGGGTCGAGGTGGAAAACACCGTTGCGCCCTGCTTCACTTGTGCCTGGTTGCCCATGCACAGGCTGCAACCCGGCATTTCCATACGCGCACCAGCGCCGCCCAGAACGCCGTAGTGGCCTTCGTCGCTCAACTGCTTTGCGTCCATCTTGGTCGGCGGTGCAATCCACAGCTTGACCGGGATGTCGCGCTTGCCTTCCATCAGCTTGGAGGCGGCACGGAAGTGGCCAATGTTGGTCATGCAGCTACCAATAAACACTTCGTCAATCTTGGTGCCAGCCACTTCGGCCAGCGTCTTGACGTCGTCCGGATCGTTCGGGCAGGCCAGGATTGGCTCGTGAATATCGGCCAGATCGATTTCGATCACGGCAGCGTATTCGGCATCGGCGTCGCCCTTGAGCAACTGCGGATTCTTCAACCAAGCTTCCTGTGCAGCAATGCGGCGCGCCAGCGTGCGGGCGTCAGAATAACCATTGGCAATCATCCACTTCATCATGGTGATGTTGCTGTTGATGTATTCGATGATCGGCTCTTTGTTGAGGTGCACGGTGCAACCTGCGGCAGAGCGCTCGGCCGATGCGTCGGACAACTCAAATGCTTGTTCGACCTTCAGATCCGGCAGACCTTCGATTTCGAGAATGCGGCCGGAGAAGATGTTCTTCTTGCCCTTCTTCTCAACCGTCAGCAAACCGGACTTGATGGCGTACAGCGGAATCGCGTTGACCAGATCACGCAGGGTGATGCCGTCTTGCATCTTGCCTTTGAAACGCACCAGCACCGACTCGGGCATGTCCAGCGGCATCACGCCAGTGGCAGCTGCGAAAGCCACCAAGCCGGAACCAGCCGGGAAGGAAATGCCGATCGGGAAACGGGTGTGGCTGTCGCCGCCGGTACCCACGGTGTCCGGCAGCAGCAGGCGGTTCAGCCAACTGTGGATCACACCGTCTCCGGGGCGCAGCGCAACACCACCGCGGGTGCTGATGAATTCGGGCAGCTCGTGGTGCATCTTCACATCGACTGGCTTCGGATATGCAGCGGTGTGGCAGAACGATTGCATCACCAGATCGGCGCTGAATCCGAGGCAAGCCAGGTC
>Ga0007854_10001134_pt1 | contig 17207 bp, 16 predicted proteins | sample CryBogCBH12Aug08_FD_60382 | JGI IMG/M metagenome (GOLD analysis project Ga0007854, IMG submission 60382) | Freshwater microbial communities from Crystal Bog, Wisconsin, USA - CBH12Aug08 | ecosystem: Environmental > Aquatic > Freshwater > Lake | place: Crystal Bog, Wisconsin, USA | collected...
ATTGGCCACAGATTCATTGAGCTGACAAATGAATTAATCGTGGTCCATCAATAGTAATGCGAATTTCTTATTTGAAATTCGTGTAGGTCGGTTCGACTCCGGCCCGCGCCCCCAATATACTTCTTTTGAAAACACAACATTTCTGTTGAACTGAAATGAATGAATTCAAAACAACTCAAAAAATGGCTTGAGCAGCAAGGAGCAACTTTCTCCTAAGGCAAAGGCTCACATATTAAAGTTGTTTTAAATGGGCGGCACTCAAGTTTGCCTATGCACGGCACCAAAGAGTTGGGTAAAGGTATCGAGGCAGCAATTAAACGTCAACTTGGGTTAAAGTGAAGGACTGTTATGTTTGAATTTCCCGTAACGCTCACCAAAGACGATAACGGTACAGTTATCGCAATGTTTGTAGACGTGCCTGAAGCCATTACTTTTGGAGCAGATGAGGATGAGGCTCTTTTAAATGCTATTGATGCACTTGAAACTGGATTATCATTTTATGTTGACGAACGTAAGGTTTTGCCAGTACCCAGTAAAGCTAAAAAGGGGCAGAAAACTGTAACTCCCTCTGCGCTGGAATGTGCGAAGCTTGGTATTTATAAAGCAATGACTGAGCAAGGCATCAAAAAGGCGGAATTAGCTAGGCGCTTAGGTTGGCACATGCCACAAGTGGATCGATTATTTGATTTGAGACATGCTTCAAAACTAGATCAAATTGAAGCAGCCGCCCACGTTTTAGGCAAGCAAATAAATATTGAGATCGCCTGAGTTATAAGAATGGCGAAACTTGTATTTGAGTACTTTTGTAAGTAAAAAAAGTACAAACTTATTAAGCTGTTATGCGCCGGATTGCAAATCCGAGTATGTCGGTTCGACTCAGGTCCGCGCCCCTATTCAAATCAAATCCATAGCAGACATCATTTACAGATCATACCTTTCACTCACTTGACAGCTTCAGCTGAAATTAATGGCAGTAAGTTGTTGCTTTAAGTAATTATTGTTGAATTGAGTTGGAGGGGAATGCCGCAAGTATTTAAGTTGGAACACCCATTAAATATTATTCAATAGGTACTCAAAGTGATTTTCGTTAGTTGTTAGTTTTGATAAAACGGAGATCTGATCACCAAGTGTTAGGATGCAAAAGAGTCCATTACATTATTCTGATATTAGCGCAGGTTTACACAAATTTCTTTTGTCCATCATCAGATTGATTTGTTGTTCAATAATAATTTGAAATAGAACAAGTTTTGATTTTTATTATTCACAGGCCTTTATACTAGCAAAATGAATTTTAAAGACTTAGTGAGATTATTGTCATTAGCTGCTATTTGGGGTAGCTCGTTTTTCTTTATGCGAATAGCAAGTCCGGTATTAGGATCTGCTTATTTAGCAGAAGGTAGAGCATTTTTTGCTGCTATCTTCTTGTTGTGTTTAGCTATTTTTTTAAAGAAAAACCTTCGTCTACTAAACAATTGGAGACATTTTTTGATCATGGGTTTTTTTAACTCAGCTTTCCCGTTTGTTTTGTTTGGATATGCCTCGCTAACTCTACAGGTATCTCAATTATCGATATTGAATTCAACAGCACCTTTATGGGCTTTCATAATTGGTTTAATTACAAAAAGTGAATCGTTCAATATCAAAAGATTTTTCGGCCTGATTTTAGGGATTGTTGGAGTTACTTTACTTTTAGTGAACTCGTTAAGGCCTGAGAGACTCGGTGAGTTAAGTGCATATATCTTGGCACTTGTTGCAGCTTTATCCTACGGCATAGCTACTAATTACGCTAAAAAATCAAATTCAATAGAACCGTTTGATAATGCACATGGGAGCATGTGGGCGTCAGCATTACTGATAATTCCAGTATTATTATTTATTCCCATTCAAAGTTACCCAACGACTGCTGTCTTTTTAGCTGTAATTGCACTTGGTGTTCTTTGTAGTGGAATAGCGTATTTACTATACTTTAAAATAATAAAGGATGTAGGAGCAACATCGGCTTTAACAGTCTCCTTCTTGATTCCTCTTTTTGCTACTTTATGGGGATTTGTATTTTTGGACGAAAAAATAGAATTGAATACCATAATAGGGATGGTGGTAGTAATCATTGGAACATTGCTGGTTACTGAATTTAGTTTTAATAAACCAATTAAAACTATTAAGTAAAAATTGTTCAGAAATTTCAAAATTGAGGTGATGCTCCCAAAATTAAGTCTGATTTTCCCTATTAGATTAAAAAAACATGATCAATACTAACTAATTTTTATGAAGGTTTTATCCTAGGGTTAGTGTCTAGTTCGAACAAAAGAATGGGATGTGTAAAAATAATTTTCAATAATTTTGGTTTTAACTAGAAACCTCTAAATCACCTGAATCGATAACTCCAAATTCTATATCACCATATTCGATATACTCTAACGATTAAATGATTCAAGTATTTTGGGTTTAAAAATTTTATGCGCCAACACACTATATTTGAGACAGAACGTTTGCTAATGCGGCAATGGTGTGAAAATGATTTAGCACCGTTCATTGCAATGAACGAGAATCCTAACGTTAGAAAATATTTCCCCGATATTGCATCTGTTGAAGAATCAACCTCTGAATATCAGAGGGCTAAGGATCATATTGATGAATTTGGTTTTGGTGCATGGGCACTGCAATTGAAAATTGGTGGGCAGTTCATCGGTTTTTGCGGATTTAAGCATCCTTCTAGAACACTTGGGATCGCTCCTGGGGTCGAACTTTTATGGCGTTTGTCTGATCAGTATTGGAACAAAGGGTATGCAACAGAGGCTGCAAATTTCTCACTCCAACTTGCATTTGATCAGTTTGAATTTGATGATGCACATGCCTTCACAAGTTTAGACAATCAACCATCTAGGAGAGTAATGGAGAAAATTAAGATGGTTTTTGATAAGGAGTTTACGCACCCGCATATAGATATTGAAAATCCATTAAAGAACCAAGTTGTTTATATTATAAAAAATAATAATGCTACAACTTAATAGCTGTCAACTTGTCTTTGAAAAAGGTGCAGGTATTTGGAGTATGCACTTAAGATGAGTCAATCCTTAATTAAGCTAGCTAAAGAAATTCGTTCTTGCACATTGTGTTCTGATGTTTTGCCTTTGGGGCCCCGCCCAGTTATACAGGTCGGAACTACTGCAAAAATTCTGATTGTTGGACAAGCACCAGGTAGCCGAGTTCATGAAACTGGTATTCCATTTAATGATCCCAGTGGAGACAGGCTTAGGTCCTGGATGGGAATAGAAAGGGATGTTTTCTATGATGAAAGTAAAGTAGCGATTGTTCCAATGGGTTTTTGTTTTCCTGGAACTGGTAAATCTGGTGATCTTGCGCCTAGACCAGAATGTGCAAAAACGTGGAGAGTCAAACTACTTGATCAATTACCAGACATTGCGTTAACGGTTGTTGTAGGGCAGTACGCACAATCATGGCATTTGGGAAAACACAGTAAAGAGAATTTAACTGAAACGGTAAGGGCATGGCGAGAGTATTGGCCAATAGCAATACCATTGCCCCATCCCAGCCCAAGAAATAATATTTGGTTAAAAAAGAACCCTTGGTTTGAACAGGAGGTCCTCACTAAATTACAGAAAAAAGTCAAAACTCTTATTAAGTAAGGTTTATTAATCGCCAATCCTAATCTGAGTGTTGCAACATACGTCACGACCACTACATAGCAAGATGACCCCTATACAAAGTTCTATGGTTTTATTTATAAATAATCGGTTTATAAAAAAGTGTTGAATGAATTTTTAATTTTTAAGTTATCAATCGTAAAATTAACTAATGATGAATAACTATAAATCAAATCTATTATCGTTTACGTTTTTTTTATTTTTAATTTTCTCTTCACAATCGACCCAATCAGCACCATATGAGTTAACTGTTTACTCGGATGATCTGCCGAGTAGGGGCGAAGCAGAGTTGGAAATATTATCTAGCCTTGCAAAAGTAAATACAGATGATTTTGGTGTCAGAAGTAATGTCATTCAAAATCTAATTGAATACAACTTTGGATTGAGCAATGAGATATCAGTTGGAATTGAATTTCCGAATTCAATTTATCAAAATCATTCAAAACTACAAGGTTTAAAGGCGGAAATTCAATACGTACCCGAACATGAAAAAATATTAGGTTGGTATTACGGTATAAGAGCTGATTACGGCTTTGAGTCCTCTGTCTACGAAAATACTGGAGCACATGGATTTGATATAAATCCTATCATTGGATTAAGATTATATTCATGGCATTTTGTTTTCAATCCTTCGATTGAGAAACAATTGGACGGTGAGAGTAAAAAAACCACTTTTAAACCCTCAGCAAAAATCCTTTATGGTGTAAATGGCGAGACCAAGATAGGGCTTGAATTTTACGGGGCGCTCGGAGCAATTGGCTCTTTTGCTCCGAGATCTCAAAGAGAAGAAAATTTATATGCGGTTATCGAAAAAAAGTTTTCTGAATTAAAAATAAACTTTGGATTTGGAAAACCACTACATCTTTATGAGGCAACAGCAGATTCATGGATTGCAAAAATGGGTTTAAGTTTTGATATAGATTAATTTTTCAGAGCCTAAAATAAGTTAATCTTTGATCGAAATTGTCTTTAATTCAAAGCCATTTTTGTAAAAAAACCGCGTGTCCGTTCTCTGCTTGGAGTTGATAATTCTGAAATCCTGATTTTTCGTAAGTCTTTATTGCACTAGTATTTCCCGTTAATACCTCCAAGGTCATTTTGCAGCACCCTATTGAAATCGCGTGTGCTTGAGCATGGGAAAGTAATGCAGTACCCACTCCTTTTGATCGGTAATTTGAATGAACAATCACATCATGAATATTGAGTATCGGTTTTGCTTTAAAAGTTGAATAGTTGAGAAAACAGTTAATAAGCCCTACGGCTTTTCTTTCTCGATCAATATCTTTTGCTATAAAACTAAATGCACCCGGCCATTTACTTAGATCATTACAAACACTTTGTAGGATATCCTTAGGCAGACTTTCACCTCCACCCATAGGATCAGTTGCGTAATGATTTAAGAGTTCACTAAAATCAGATCGATCTCTTGGATCTGAAAAATCGACATTAAAAATATTAATCATTGAATTTTTATATGTTGGTGAATTAAGCTATTTGTAATTAAAGGGGGGACTGCTGTTTTAGAGTCCAATTCAGTAAAAACCTGTTCGTTAAGGATTCAATATCAAAATCTACAGGCTTCAAGCTATTAGGTATATTTTATGAGCTACCGCATATACTTAGTTTGAAACTAAGAGTAAGCAGAACTTGATATTTTGGATTGTAATTTTATCGATTTTCGGCTACGCTAACCTGCTATCAATAATTCTCAATATAAAGTAAATCTCTAAAAATGTTCAAGATCTGGTCATTTATAACCTCATTGAGTATCATTTGTATTGGTTTTGTTGGATGTACCAATAAAAACTCAGCCGTAAATTGGTATGGCTACACTGTGGGGGATTTTGTTTACATTGCCTCTCCTTTGGGGGGGAGACTTGAAAAAATTGATGTGAGTCCAGGAGATACAGTGCATATTGGCTCACATCTATATGAGCTTGAGTCAGAGAGCGAAGCTGCTGCGCGCGCAGAAAGCTCTTCAAAGCTTGATAATGTCAAGTCAACTACAAATAATCTTACCAAAGGGCGTCGGTTAGAGGAAATAAGAGTTATTGAGGCTCAATTGGCTCAGGCTTTAGCAGGCCAAAACTATGCAGATTCCTCACTTAAGAGAGATCAGCAAACCTATGAAATCGGGGGGCTCTCTAAAGCCGATTTGGAAATTGTAGTAAATAATGCACAACAAGCGGCAAAAAAAGTTGAGGAGCTTAGGGCTTTGTTAGATGTTGCAAAACTGCCCTCAAGAACAGATGAAGTTTTGGCAGCTAAGGCGAATATAAATGCAGCTCAAAACGCATTAAAACAAAGTGAATGGCAACTTTCTCAAAAACATCAGAGCTCAAAAGTCGACGGCACTGTATACGAAATCTTCTTTCGAATTGGAGAGTATGTCGCCCCTTCACAACCTGTTTTATCAATACTCCCACCTAAGAATATTAAAGTAAGATTCTTTGTGCCAGAAACAGACCTGGCTTCGCTTCAAGTTGGCGAGTCGGTGCTCGTTAATTGTGACGGTTGCAAAAAAGACATCTCTGTTAAGGTCAGTAGAATCGCGACACAGGCGGAATATACCCCACCTGTTATTTATTCGAACTCTCAACGTAATAAATTAATGTTTTTAATTGAGGCTTATCCTAGTCCAGAGGATGCTATTAACTTACATCCAGGTCAGCCAATTGACATCAGTCTAGTGCGAAAAAACAATAGGAATTCTAATTGAGCGAATTTGCTATTGATGTAAGAGGGTTAAGTAAAATATACGACCGTAAGAGGGTTGTAGACTCAATTGACCTTCAAGTGCAAAGGGGCCGAATTTGTGGCTTTCTTGGCCCAAATGGGAGTGGAAAAACAACCACTATCAGGATGCTATGTGGATTGCTAAGGTCCGATGAGGGCGTTGGTACTTGTCTTGGAATGGATATTAAAAATGAGGGTTCCAAGATTAAGAGAAAAGTGGGCTATATGACCCAAAAATTTGGACTGTACGAGGACCTGTCCATTCGTCAGAACTTAGATTTTGTAGCAAGATTATTCGCAGTACAAGACCGCAAAGACAAAGTAAGCACTGCTTTAAAAAATTTAGGATTGGAGTCACGACAAAATCAATTAGCGGGTTCGTTATCAGGTGGATGGAAGCAGAGGCTGTCCCTTGCTGCCTGTCTCATTCATGACCCAGAATTGTTATTGTTAGATGAACCCACTGCGGGAGTTGATCCTAAAGCAAGAAGAGAGTTTTGGGATCAAATACATAGTCTTGCAGACAAGGGAATAACAGTTCTGGTCTCAACTCACTATATGGATGAAGCTGAGAGATGCCATGAACTTGTTTACATCGCTTACGGGAAAATATTAGCAAGAGGGACTGAGAAGCAAATTATAGAGTCTGCTAATCTACATGTAAGATCAATTCAGGGAGAGGCCCTTACGGAAATAACAAATTATTTGAAAGTATGTACTGGAATATTAAGTGTTGCTGCATTTGGAAACTCCTTACACGTAGCAGCTAAGGATTTGGTATTGCTTGAAAAAGCAATCGATAAAATCCAAAACAGTAAGGATTTAATAATAACTCCAATACAAGCTAACTTGGAGGATATTTTTATCAGTTTAATAGCTACGGCAAAAGATAATTATGAACCAAGGGGTTTTCTTTAATGGATTTCTCCTGGAATAGAACAGCTGCAATTTTTATTAAAGAATTTCAACAAATGTTGAGAGATAGGCTCACATTTGCCATGGTGATTGGTATTCCGATCATACAGCTCATTTTGTTTGGATATGCTATCAATACAGATCCTAAGAATCTAGCAACTGCGGTAGTGAGTGCAGAGGGGAGTGTTTTCTCCCAGAGTTTTGTAGCTGCACTAGAAAATACTGGGTACTTTAAAGTTGTATCTGTTGGTGTAAGTGAGAGTGATGCTGAGTTTTTAGAGCGCAAGGGAGAGGTCCAATTTATTGTGGTAATTCCTCCTAACTTCACTAACAAACTCGTTAGAGGGGAAAAGCCAGCTATTCTTTTAATAGCCGATGCCACCGATCCAAGTGCTTCAGGAAATGCTATTGCAGCGCTAAATTTGGTAATCCCTCAAGCGCTAGCACATGATCTGATCGGACCACTTAAATATCTAAATCAATCAGCGGCCCCTTTTGAGGTAAGAATTCACAAAAGGTATAACCCTGAAGGGTTATCAAGATATAACATTGTGCCTGGATTAATCGGTACGATACTGACCATGACCATGGTCATGCTGACATCGCTTGCAATGACCAGGGAACGGGAGAGAGGCACGATGGAAAATCTATTAGCTACCCCAGTTCGGCCAGTAGAGGTTATGTGCGGAAAAATTCTTCCCTACGTGGTTATTGGATATGTTCAATTATTTGTCATCTTAGTTGCAGCAAAATTCTTATTTGAAGTCCCAATGTTTGGCAGTTTGAGTTTGCTATTACTCATGATAGGAATGTTTATGGTTGCCAATCTTGGTGTCGGCTTTACATTTTCAACTTTGGCAAAGAATCAATTGCAGGCTATGCAGATGACTTTCTTTTTCTTTTTGCCATCAATTCTTTTATCAGGTTTCATGTTTCCCTTTAGGGCAATGCCTGTTTGGGCTCAATATATGGGTGAAGCACTGCCGCTTACCCATTTTCTGAGAATAGTAAGAGGAATAATGTTGAAAGGTGTTTCAATCGAATTCGTTTTGATCGATTTTTGGGCTATGCTAATCTTTTTATTGGTAGCAGGTTCTATTGCACTTAAAAGATACAAGCAAACCTTAGATTAAAAATATTAATAAATTATTATTTTTATAAATTATCGGTTGATACTGGACTTCGTATAAATGTTAGATTTTTTATGTTCTTCTCTTTTTAATTAGATTTATATCTCAAGTGATTCCTATTGGAAAGAATAAGATCATTTGTAAATACTGATCGGATAACTAGAAAAAATAAATCTTTTTACTTTGTATCTTGATTTAATATATTCTTGAAAAAATTTTGAACTGTTACAGTCCGTGTGCTACAGTATTTTCATTCTTATGTCATCTATCAGTGAGGGGATTGTGCCAAAGATTTAATTAATACTGAATTTCTTTGAAGTGTTAATTAGCTACGATCTCTGCGTGTATTAAAATTTTATAGTAAGCAATAGTCATTAACGGCTTAATTTATTTATGAATTCTTGATTCCAAACAATGACAACTTTATTAATTCCTTTAGTAAAAATAGAATGCAAGGACCAATTTATATTGAAATTTGGAAATGATTTTGAGTTAAGATTTAGTCGTAAAGTTGATTGGTTTTATCAGTTTTGTTGAACAGTTAAGGTTTTTTAAAAATGCATTTTTTAAGTTTAAACAACTACTATAGATCTTTGATCCTCTTTTTTTGTGCATTCATCTTGCAGAGCACATCATTTGCATTACCAACCTTTTCAAGACAAACTGAACAACCTTGCTCAGTATGTCATTTGAATTTTGGTGAGTTAACCCACGAAGGTAGACAATTTAAATTGACTGGCTATACAAAAGGGAAAAGTGTGATCCCTTTATCTGCCACAGCAACCGCATCAGTCACTAAAATTCAAAATACATCATCTAGTATCGCTCCAGATATATTTTTGGCTAAGAATAACGTTCCTATGATTGAGGAGGCTAACCTTTATTTGGCGGGTAAGTATTGGGAAGATATTGGGGGTTACTTAAAGTGGACCTCTAGTTTTGCAAACACTAATCCAATTTATGGAAGCTCTGGTGTTCAAACTGGCACCAAAGTGGGACAAGATACCTTCCTGGATGCAAGCGAAATAAGGTTTGCCAAAGAATCGATGATTGGTCGTGAAAAAGTGAATTGGGGAGTTAGCCTTAACAACTCCCCATCAGTTCAGGATTTATGGTCAACATCTGCCGTTTATGGATTTCCTTATAGAACCTCTAGTTTGCAAAACGCATGGGGAATTGGTCAGTTTGGTCCGACTACTTTAGTTGATGGGGGTCTTAATTCTCAGGTTATCGGTGTAAGTGCATATGCAATGTTTGATGATTCCATTTACTTAGAAATTTCTGACTACGTTAAGTCAACTCCTGGGTGGGCAACGATTGCAACAGCGTCAAATTTCAATACTGTCGCTTCGGGTAACAATCCTTACTGGAGACTGGCCTGGAATAAAAACTCTTCAGAAAACTCTTTCATGTTGGGGACGTTTGGGATGAATACAAATTTGGTTAGAGATCCTTTCGTGCCAGGTTCAGCAAAAGGAAATTATTTTGACTACGGCTTTGACACCCAGTTTCAGCATATAACAAATACACACTCTTACTCTGCCCAGGCAACTGTTGTTTACGAGTTTGTGAATTGGGGGGGGAGATCAGTTGGAAGAAGTCACGATAATCAAAATAGTAATTTAGTGACTATAAAAACAAAAGCCACATACGATTATTTAAGAAAATACGGAACTAGTATTTTTGCTTTTTCATCTAAAGGGACAATTGATAATTTGTACTGGAATTACAACCCTGATCCAACAGTTATAACGGGTGCATGCAATCAAAACATTTCTCTCTTGACCTATTGCTCCTTAAGTGGCTCACCAAATACAACTGGCTCAGGATTTGAGTTGTATTACGATCCGATTCCTTACGTACATATCGTTTATCAACAAACCTACTACCAAACCTTTCTTGGTGGAGGTCAGTTTGTAGATAACTCAGCTGGCTTGCAAAGGAATGCAAGTGATAATAACTTGAGTTATTTCTACATTACTGTTTCGTATTAAGTGATGTAGAAATTTGATTAATATAAATTTAAAAATCGATATATTCTAGACAATTGCCAGAAATACCCCTTGGAGCGTGTTAAAGCAATCAAAGGGGTAGGAATACATACTGTCACTTTTTGATTCGATTATTATTTTAATTACCCATTGTGTATCCGAAATTCAATGTAATTTCATTTGACCAAAGGTTTTGAGTAGCAGATCCTTGGTATACGGGTATGTTTCTCATATTAGTGTAAATAGATTTATCGCTCAGCTCAACATAGAATGGTTTTTTGAATACATACCTTAAGCCAACATCAAAGCCAGTTGAGCTACCAACGATTCTCCACCATCCGTTATTTGTGCCTAGATCATGGGTAATAGATTTTGCGCCAACATCGGATGAATAATTATCTATGGTATTTTCGGGGTGCACAATTGCTAGTCCAGTTCCTAATTTTCCGATAAAGGCAAGACTAGAAGACTCATTGATTGATCCAATTAAAGCTTCACGATAAATCAGATCAACCATGAAATGATTTAGACCATTGTGAAGCATATAAGTGAATGTATTTTGATTTAGGTTTTGATTACCGGTACCAAGTGCACCCACTTGATTTATGTTGCCTGTAATTAGTGCCGTTTGGCCCTGAGTCATCGTGTATTTCACATGGTCTAAGCTCAAATCGACCGCCCACGCTTTTTGATCATCTATGAATCTACCCACCTTCCAGTTATCTGGTGTTCTAAGCCCTGGAGTTTGAAATTCGTCGTGGCCCTCAACCTTGACGGCTGAGAAGTTATTACCTAATGATGGCTGGTTTACATTGATATTGGACGTTGAATAATAAGCTTTATTAAAGCCCGCTGAAAAGAACCACTCTGCATCTTGGCTAAAAAAGCCCTTTTTAGAAATGTCAGGAGATAACTTGAAGAGGCCGTTGCTTGGTTTGGTTTCGCTATTAAGGTTAGCTGTTTGTGCGCCAACTAATGTCGGGGTAACCAAGGCTGAAGTAAGAATTAAGGGTAAAAGTGCAGATAAATATTTCATTTTTAAATCGTCCGTGGATAACCCTCAAATTATAAATCACAAGGTTTTTATCGTCTATGCCTAATTAGTCACTATATCTTTAGTAGAAACTTTAAATCTAGATTTAAATTACTCGTTTTACCTATAACTTCAACAATTTAAGGTGGTTACACTTTTTAGTCAAATTAAAGCTGTGAATTGAAAATTAAAGGATGCAATAAATGGTGGATCTTCCCCAAAACGCAACAATACCTCTTGTCTTCTTCGATGTTGCTGAACGATACCCTAACCATCCATTTTTAATGGTTCCGGCCAATTCGGTGCGTATTTACTATCCTGAGGGGCTGACACTGCTGTATGCAAAAGCCGCTGTGATGGTTAGGGAATTGATTCTCAAATACGAACAAGCAGGCTACGGAATTGGTCATCGTGTGGGATTGCTTTTAGAGAATAGGCCTGAGTATTTTCTTCATAAGCTGGCTCTTAACTCTCTTGGAGTTTGTTGTGTGCCACTGAACCCAGATTTTCGAGCTGCAGAGACTGCCTACGTTATTGATCATTCAATGCTGGATTTGATTATTGTGATCGAGGAATTATCGAATCAACTTAACAGTGCATTTGATGTGTCAAATCATAAATGCCCAGTAGTATTGTTTGGTGATAAAAATCAATATCCATCCCCACTTACTGAGCTTAAATCAAATGTTCCTGATGAGGAAACTATTTCAACCATCTTATATACATCAGGGACGACCGGCAGACCTAAGGGTTGTTTGTTATCCCATAGATATGAGCTTGCCAGCGGGGCTTGGTATGTAAATAGAGGTGGACTTGCCAATTTTGGGATAGCTTGTGAACGAATTTATAACCCGCTTCCGGTTTTTCATGTTAATGCTGGAATATTGTCTTTTTTTGGGGCCATGCTCACCGGCAACTGCCAAGTACAAACCGACCGATTTCATCCTCTAAGATGGTTTACTGAAATAAACGAAACGAAAGCAACCGTAGTTCACTATTTGGGCGTGGTAGTGCCAATGTTGTTAAATCAACCGATCCATGCCCTTGAGCGTCAACACCAAGTTAGGTTTGCGATCGGTGCTGGTGTTGATCCTCAAAGACATCAAGAGTTTGAAGACCGATTTGGATATCCGTTGATTGAAATTTGGGGCATGACAGAGATGGTTAGATTGATTTTTGATGCCGATCAGCCAAGATCAATAGGAACTCGAGCGTTTGGCAGGCCTCAAGCAGGCCTAGAAGTCAGAGTTGTGAACGATAAGGATGAGGATGTACCTGACGGGATCCCCGGGGAAATGTTAATAAGAACAAATCAGGAAACACCTCGCAAAGATTTTTTTAGTGGATATTTAGATGACCATGCCGCAACGGAGGATGCTTGGAGGGGAGGGTGGTTTCATACGGGTGATATCGTGGTGAGGGACCAAGTTGGGATACTGCATTTCGTTGAAAGACGAAAAAATATTATCCGTAGATCGGGTGAAAATATAGCTGCAGCAGAGGTTGAAGCTGTTTTACAGACCCATCCTGAGGTGTTTCAAGCTGCTGTTTTATCCGTTGAAGACGAGATAAGGGAGGAGGAGGTTTTAGCCTGCATAGTCCTAAAGAATTCAAAACTACTTGAGCAAGAATTAAACGCTAACCATCCTATCGTCTTAGAAATACTCAAGCACTGCAATAAAGCACTGTCTTACTATAAAGTACCTGGCTGGATCTGGTTTGCCAGGAGTATTCCTACTACGGGTACTCAAAAGGTTCAAAAACATCAAATTTTTTCAAAAGACGTTGACCCAAGGCAAGTGTCCGGCATGATAGATGTCAGAGCTATGAAAAGAAGATATGGTTAAAAAGCTTAAGTCATGCCTTAAACGTCCGCATCAGTACTTTAAAAGATACAGAATATTTTGAAAATTTTGAATCCAGACGTATTGAAAGCATTCAGAGATATTATGGATGTATCCCAATATAAGGCCTTATTTAGTCTTGCTAGTGCAGAGCTGGGAAAGAATTCCTTTTTATTGAAAGCCCAATTGCTTAACCTTGAATGGAAGAAGGTTGAATTTATGTTGCATAAGATGAAGGGATCAATGGGAAGCCTAGGTTGTGATTTACTGTTTCATAAAATGAATATTTTGGAAAAACAATTGAATAGCCTTCAAATTACAGTACCCAATGAAGACCAAATTGGCACACTATTAGAAACGCTTGATTTAACCCTACAGGCCCTTAGGGCAGAGGCCAATTAAATTCATGAAGACCATATTAGCAATCCACTTCTTGGCTAAAGAACACATTCAAAAATAGTTCTCACACAGTGCGAATATCCAATTTAGCCAAGAGAGATTGATCTCTATCCCAATCTGGATTTCCGGTGGTCAGCAGTTTGTCACCATAAAAGATGGAGTTTGCACCCGCCATGAAGCACAGTGCCTGTGTAGCTTCGCTCATGTTTTGTCTTCCCGCTGAGAGCCTGACCCTGGCCTTAGGCATGGTGATTCTTGCGACTGCAATGGTTCTTACAAACTCAAGTGGATCAAGCTCCTTGGTACCGTAAAGAGGTGTACCCTCGACTTGAACAAGATTGTTAATTGGTACCGACTCTGGATAAGGATCCAAATTGGCAAGTTGATGAATTAATCCAGCTCTTTGTTCTCTGCTTTCACCCATACCAACTATTCCACCACTACATACATTAACGCCTGCATTCCTAACGTTATCCAACGTATCTAATCGTTCTTGGTAAACCCTAGTAGTTATGATATCTGTGTAAGTTTCTGGAGTGGTATCTAAATTGTGGTTGTAATAATCCAGGCCAGCAGTTTTGAGTTTATTTGCGTGTTCTGCGCTCAGCATACCTAAAGTACAACATGCTTCCATGTCAAGTTCTTTGACTACTTTTATTAACTCTGCTACTTTCTCGATATCTCTATCTTTAGGTTCTCTCCATGCTGCTCCCATACAAAATCTGCTGGCTCCGTTCTTTTTGGCTTCTAAAGCTGCAGCTCGCACTTCCTCAGCCTCAAGCATTTTGGAGGCTTGAACATCTGTTTCATAATGCACAGATTGAGGGCAATAGGCACAGTCCTCTGGACATCCACCAGTTTTAATGGATAAAAGAGTCGAGAGTTGTATCTCATTTGGGTTGAAGTGCTCACGGTGAATCTGCTGAGCGCGGAATAATAAATCATTAAATGGTAAATTAATGAGTTCAATAATCGAGGCCAAACTCCGCTGATCTTTTAGTGAAGTAGGTTTTTTGTTGATCTTTAATGTATGTAAATTAATCGAATGCTCAGTACTTGTATTGGTTTGCATAGCTCTTTAAGCGTATTTAATTTAGAAATTGCCTATTGTCTCTCAAATTTGACACTTGTATTATCATCTGATGTTAGCTGTTGGCTTATGAAGTTCATAATTAGAGGGAAAGATTGACATAGTATGGTGTGGGATTCAATAGTTTTAAATGCTTTATGGTTAACTTTTGAGTTGGCTGGGCTTACTACGGTTTGTTTGTTATTGGTGGCTACTCCAATTGCTTGGTGGCTATCAAGGACTCAAAATAAGTGGCGCCATCCGATAAAGGCCTTGGTTACCCTCCCACTCGTACTTCCCCCCACTGTGCTGGGTTTTTATTTATTGATCTTAATGGGACCTAATGGACCAATTGGCGTTTTAACTCAGGCAATTGGAATTGGCACTTTGCCGTTTACTTTTTCTGGTTTATTGGTCGCATCAGTATTTTATTCCCTACCCTTTGCAGTTCAACCTTTGCAAAATACATTTGAAGCCATACCGTCAAGCACATTGGAGTCTGCATATACTTTAAGAGCAAGCCCTTGGGATACATTTTTTAGCGTGGTTTTGCCTCTTTCAAAGCAGGGTTTTTTTCTGGCAACAGTCTTAAGTTTTGCTCACACGGTTGGAGAATTTGGAATTGTTTTAATGATTGGGGGAAACATTCCCGGTAAGACACAGGTTGTTTCGACGCAAATTTATAGTTTTGTAGAGTCAATGGATTACTCAAGAGCGAATGCTTTAGCATCAGTGTTGTTAGTATTCTCTTTTTTTGTATTGCTCGCTATGTCTTGGTTGGGTAAAGACAATAAATCAATCGTTAGATGAAAGATTTCAATTTATTTCAAATTACTCTGAGCAAAGGAGATTTTAAACTCTCCGTTGAGTTCGAATTCAAAGCGGGTGAATGTGTTGTGCTGTGGGGGCCCTCGGGAAGTGGTAAAACAACGCTACTAAGAGCCATAGCTGGGTTAGAGAAGACTCAGTCCTCATACATCAAAGTTGCCGACGAAGTTTGGGCTGATAGCGAAAATTCTCTATCCCTCCCCGCTTGGAGAAGGTCTCTTGGTTTTGTATTCCAAGATGCTAATCTGTTTCCTCATCTTGATGTTGAGGGGAATTTAAATTACTCGGTTGTGCGTAATAAAAATATTCTGGATTTTGGGGTGTGGAGTCGTACAGTTGAACTCTTAGCCCTTGAAAATTTATTAAAAAGAACCATTGGTCAATTATCAGGTGGAGAGCGCCAAAGAGTGGCAATTGCACGAGCTTTGCTGACCAATCCCAAACTTTTGTTGTTAGATGAGCCTTTAAGTGCAATTGATTTAGACGCAAAAGCAGAGGTACTCCCTTTTATTGAGCGTTTAAGATCAGAATTAAATATGTCAATGATTTATGTGACCCATTCCAAAACGGAAATGAACAAACTGGCTAACGGTGTAGTGATTCTGAACGGTGGACAAATCAAGCAAAAAGGCCCCCTCAACACTATTTACCCTGTGGTCCAAAATAATTATCAAGAAGACGTCTCCTTATCAACTTACTTTGAGGCTAAAGTTTGTCAATTAGATAACCGGCTGGGATTGATTCAGATTGAATTTGCAGGAAACACAATCTGGACTAAAGCTGAAAATTCATATTTGGGGCAGCTGGTTAAGTTTTGTGTTTTCGCAGAAGACGTTATTCTTTGCTCAGGTGTTACAAACTCAAATCTTGCACCTGATTTGCTTCGCGCCAAAATTACACATTTCTCCAAATCAAGTCATCCCGCAGACAGATTGATTGAGTTGATGGTTGGGGACATTCAATTTCTTTCACTTGTTTGTATTAAATTATTTGAGCAAATGAAAATAACCATTGGAATGGATTGCTGGATTCAACTCCACAAGATTCAGAAAATACACCCCATAACAACTGAACAACTAAAGAAAAATTGAAAAACCATTTAATTAATACTTTATTAGTAAATCAATTTTAAAGTTAAACAATCTGAAGCCGATTATCTCTATATCGATCAATTTGTCTTAATCTCTAAATAACTTAGAGACTGACAGGGTCACTGGGGAAATAAATGAGAAAATTTTCAATCGTTGCTTCAGCGTGTTTTGGGTTGTTTACAGGGTGCGCTAGTGTTGTTAGTACGAACGAAACTGCCCGAGTGTCTGTTCCTTCTATAGCTTCAACAGATTCACTGGCTGATATTGAGGTTAAAGAGCTGGTCAAAGGCCAAGGCTGTGTAACTAAGACATTGGGATTGCTTGATTCTGGTGATAAGAAGTTTATGAGCGCTAACGGATCCATCGGTTTGAGCGCAGTAGAAAGAGCAAAAGCCGCAGCAACTTACAACGCTCTATCAAAAGACGGCCTGACCACTGACATATTGGTGAATCCAGTGTGGGAGATACAAGAAAATCATTCCTTTTTTGTTAATGATGTTTGTGCA
>Ga0007854_10001135_pt1 | contig 17205 bp, 14 predicted proteins | sample CryBogCBH12Aug08_FD_60382 | JGI IMG/M metagenome (GOLD analysis project Ga0007854, IMG submission 60382) | Freshwater microbial communities from Crystal Bog, Wisconsin, USA - CBH12Aug08 | ecosystem: Environmental > Aquatic > Freshwater > Lake | place: Crystal Bog, Wisconsin, USA | collected...
TGTGCCCTCGAGGAGCAGTGGCCGGAGGCCGCTTCGGGGACTGCGGCGCTGCATGGCGACCTCCGGGCCGACAACTTCCTGCTCCGAGACGACGGGAGCCTGGTGGTGTGCGACTGGCCCTACCTCGCCCGTGGCGCGGCGGTGCTCGACCTGGTGCTCCTCGCCCCGTCGGTCGCCATGCAGGGTGGGCCAGCTCCGGAGGAGTTGCTGGCCGCCACCACCACTGGCGCCGAGGCGCCGCGGTCCCAGGTGCTGCCCCTGGTCGTCGGCTTCACCGGCATGCTGCTCGAGTCCGCATCGAGCCCTGAGCCCCCAACGCTGCCGGGACTGCGGGATTTCCAGGCGGCCCAGGCCGCAGAGGGGTTGGCGTGGTTGGCGCGGCTGCTCACCTGAGCCCGGATGGGCCTCAGTGGGGCGGGGCGGCGACGACGGCGGTGGGTGGCGTGTTCGGGGCGTAGGCCAGGAGGAGGGCCACCGCGTGCACCGAGGTGCGCTCGACCGGGGTGCGGCGCCACCCCTCGCGCAGGAGCGCTTGGAGCACCCGGGAGTCCACGATCGCGTTCGCCGGCTGGGTGACCGTCGAGGTGGCCCCGACCTCGACGCCGACCCACCAGGTCGCGCTCGCCACCTGGTGCAGTTCGCGAATTGGGGCGTCGGCGTAGAAGTACTGGCGCGAGATCAAGACCTTGGGGTCGTGGCTCACGATGTGGAAGCCCTGGGACCAGGGGAACCAGGTGCGCTCGAAGGACACCGCCGTCGGCGTGGGCTGGTAGAGCCCCCAGGCGAAGCTGTTCCAGCTGTCCACCACGATCGGCACCGAGGTCCGACCGGCGCCGATGGCCGACGCCACTGAGCGGAGGTCCAAGGTCGGGTACGCCGCATGGTTGGTGAGGCCGATGACGGCACAGCCGGCCACGACCAGCGCCGCCAGCAGCTCGGCCCACCGTCGCTTCGGAGCTCGAACGCGTCGTCGTTCGACGCGGGCGGTGAAGGCCAGTGCGGCGAGCACGAGGAGCGAAGGGTAGAGCACCTCGTCGATCCGCCCACCGCCGAAGGGGGCGACGCGGGCGAAGGCCAACGCCAGGGCGACGATGATGCTCACCGCTGCGACGAAGCTCGGACCGGGCACGGCACGTGGGGCGCGAATTGCCGAGAGCAGCGGGGGGAGGGTCAGCACGGCCAGGATGGCGAACACCCCCACGGCAACTGCCAGGCCCGGGTAGCGCAGGTAGGTCTCGCCCTCGACCAACCCGGTCGGCAACGCCACGAAACCATGGACGAGGCCAGCACCCATCTGCTGGATGGAGAAGGCCAACTGGTGGAGGCTGGCGTAGTTGGCCAGGTTCCCCCGAGTGGTCCAGCCGTGGTCGAGGCTCGCTCGGGTGAGGTGCCCCAACCACAACTCGTACTCGGCCAGACCACAGACCGCGGGCACGACGATGGCGATCGCCGCACTGCGCCGTCGAGCGGGACTGGCGAGGGCGGTCCACCCGCACAGGGCCATGGCGCCAGCGACGACGACGACCTGGGAGGCCGAGATGAACATCGCCGCGGCTGCGGCGAATCCCAAGGCGACGCCGTTCCTCGTCGTCGGCGCTCGACGCCAACGCTCGGCGAGCCAGAGCAGGAGGCAGGCCAACACCAGGTCAGCGCTGTACTCCTTCACCCTGGTGGAGTACGTAGCGGCGACCGGGCTGACGGCGATGACCAGCGCTCCGAGGTAGGGCAGCGGCCACCAGGTCCGCAGTGCCCGGAGCAGGGCGAAGACGGTCACGATCCCCACCAGGCCGAGGACGAAGGCCGGCACCTGCGCCCACCAACTCACCCCAGGGTGCAGCCCAATCCAACTCCGGGTGGCGAGCACCCAGCCCGGATTCGTCGCCACCATCTTGACGGCCACCTTGAGCGGCACCGTCGAGGGCAGCGCGGCCCAGGCATCGTCGAACCACAGGTCGGTACTGGTGAACCCGGTGATCCGCAGCTCCAGCCCCACGGCCATGATGCCGATGAGCAGTAGCGGACCCATGCGGCGGAGCCACGGGGGTGCCCCCACGTGCTCCGCCCCTGCGAGGTCGCCTGCGCTCATGACGGAAACCACCTTCGCACATGGGCCTCACGCCCCGACGGCGCGGGACCGCTGCAGGTGGCTCCGGCGCGCCCAGGAGGGCCTGGTCGCGCCGGTTCTCGAGGAGCGGCTACTCCGCCACCGCGACCGGCGGGGCGCCGGCGGTCGCGTGCCGACCGGCGCCGGTCGGGATGAGCCAGGCCAGCGCGAAGGCTGCTGCGGTGAACAGCGCCGAGATCGCGAAGGCCACGTCGTAGCCGCGAGTGACGGCGTGGAAGTAGTGCGCCTGGTGGCTCTCGCCGGGGGAGGGAGCGTGCAGGAGCGCCGCAGTGGTGACCGAGGTGGCCACGGTGGCGAGCACCGCCAGGCCCAGGCTGCCGCCGACCTGTCGGGCGGTGTTGAGCAGTGCCGAGGCGAGCCCCGCTTCGCGCCGATCGATGTCGGCAGTGGCGGCCGTTGCCAGTGGGGTGAACAGCAGCCCCATCGCCAGCGCGCAGGTGATGGCGGCGGGGATGACGTGGAACAGGTAGGGCGAGGTCGGGCTCAGCAAGGCCAGCCACAGGAATCCCAAGGTGGCGAGCACGGTGCCGACGAAGACCAGACTGCGCACGCCGACCTTGGTCACCAGTCGAGAGCTGAGCTGGGCCCCGATGATGATCGCCACCGCCATGGGCAAGAACGCGAAGCCCGCCTTCAACGCGTCGTAGCCGTGGACCTCTTGGAGGTAGAAGGTCAGGAAGTACCACATCGAGAAGAAGGCGCCGCCGATCAGGAACATCACCAGGTCGGCGATCGTCAGCGAGCGGCTCTTGAAGACCCGGAAGGGAACCAGGGGGTTCGTGGCCACCTTGAGCTCCCAGAAGACGAAGCCCACCAAGAGGACCCCGCCGAAGAGCATCCACTCGAGGGTGCTCGTGGCGCCCCAGCCGAGGGGGTGGCCGTTGACGACCTTCTGGGTGTTGATGATGCCGTAGACGAGGGAGAACAGCCCCACCGTGACCAGCCCGGCGCCGAAGATGTCGAGGCGGTGCTGCGCTTCTCGGTTGCGCAGCTCATGGAGGTAGGCCACCGCGGCGATTGCGCCGAGGATCCCGATCGGGACGTTGATGAAGAAGACCCACCGCCACGACAACTCGCCGACCAAGATGCCGCCGAGGACCGAGCCGAAGGCGCCCCCGGCGCCAGCCACCGCTGACCAGGCCCCAATCGCCTTGGGTAAGGCTGCCCCGGAGAAGGTCGTCACGATGATGGTCAAGGTGGCCGGGGACAAGATGGCGCCGCCGAATCCCTGGATGGCTCGCGCCACGATCAGCTGCGTCTCACTCTGGGCCAGGCCAGCCCCGATCGACGCCAGGGTGAAGATGGCCAATCCCGCCAGGAAGACCGCTCGTCGACCCAACAGGTCGGCGGCCCGTCCCCCGAGGAGCAAGAACCCGGCGAAGGTCAGGGTGTAGGCGTTGACCACCCACAAGCTGCCCGAGCCGGTCATGTGCAGGTCTCGCTGGATGGAGGGGAGCGCGACGTTCACGATGGAGACGTCGAGGACCACCATGAACTGCGCCACGCAGGCGATGGCCAGGATCAGCCCATCATGCGCGTGGGCTCTTGGCGCGGGGGTGCTCGTCACCTGGGGGAGTCTACGGCGTGGACCCCGTCAATCGGCCGCTCATCGGTGGTACCAGAAGGTGGCGTAGCAGTGGCGGGCCACCAGCGCGAAGCCGTACACCCGCCACCCGTCGCGTCGCAGCGCCATCGTGGTCGGCGTCTCCACGGCCACCCAATCGAGCCCCACATAGGGATCGAAGGTCCCGAGGGTGAACCCGACGTACCACAGGGCCTTGGTGCGCTTGGAGAGCCCGGCGAGCTCGAGGGCGGAACGAGCCGTGGTCCCGGCGATGAGGGTCTGCGGGCGGGTTGAGACGATGTGGAAGCCCTGCGGCCACTGCCCGGCGCCACCGGTGCCGAGCTGCACTTTGGTGGGCGAGAGGTCGTAGAGCCCCCAGCCGAAGCTGTTGAACCCGTCTACCACCGTCACGGCGCCAGGGACCCGGTGCGTGGCGAGTTGGGCGGCAAGCCCGCGCAGGTCGATGGTGGGGTAGCGGGCGAGGTGGGTGGAGCCGAAACCGAGCGCACCGCACGCGATGACCGCTGCCACGACGAGGCGAGCCCAACTCGGGAGCGCCCGCTCGGCGCGGCTGCGATCGAGGGCGAGCCACGCTGCGCGGACGCCGAAGAGCACCAGGACCAAGAGCGCGGGGTAGATCGCCTCATCGGTTCGGCCATCGCCGAAGGGGACCCGTCCGCCGAGACCCAGGAGCAGGGCGAGCGCGACCACGCTCGCTGCTGGGGTGACGACGTCGAACCCGGCATGGGCTCGCCAACTCCGACGACCGGCCCAGAAGAGCAAGGCGGCGAGGCCTCCGACCGTCGCCAGCGCCAGGAAATCGGCGAAGGCGCTGGTGTTGCGAGAGCCGCTCTGGCCCACGAGCGCCACGCCGAAGAGGTTGTGGGGGATGCCGGAGAACATGAGCACCAGGTTGTGCGCCGCACCGTGGAGGGAGCTCGTGTCGAGGAGGTAGCCGCGGCGCGTCCAGTTTCGATGGAGCAAGCTCGGAACGGCGGAGAGGAAGAGCACCTGGCAGGTGAGCGCGCCGAGGCCAGCCAGGGTGAGCGCCGCGCCCAGCGCGCGCCGTGCGCTTGCCTGGCGCAGCGCCAAGAGGCAGAGGGCGAGGGCGCAGCCGGCGACCACGACGATGGTGGAGCCCGACATGAGCGAGGCCACCGCGGCGGCAACGCCGAAGGCCAGCGCCCGCCCGAGGCGCACCTCGCTCCGCAGCCGTTCGGTGAGCCAGAGCAGCCCCACGCCGACCAAGAGGTCGAAGGGGTAGGACTTGAGGTGGGTGGCGTAGTTGACGCAGACCGGCGACAACGCGATGACCGCCGCGGCGGTGAGTGCTTGCCAGCGCTGGCCGCCGAGCCGGCGGACGAGTGCTGCCACCGCCACGATGCCCACGAGGCTCAGGGCGAAGGCGGGGAGCTGCGCCCAGGGGGTCACCCCGGGCCAGAGGCGGAGCCAGGATCTGAGGAGCAGGGTGTAGCCGGGGGTGGTCACCACCATGTGCACCGCGGTCGACAGCTTCACGGTCGAGGGTGAGGCCGCCCAGGCGTCGTCGTAGAAGAGGTCGAGACGGGAGAACCCACTGACGCGGACGGCGGTGCCGAGCAGCACGATTGCCGCCAACATCGCCGGGCTGGCGCGCCCCAGTCGGGCGCGCCGGAGTTCGGGCGTGGACGTCACCGCTGAGGGCGGAGGCGCTGGACCGCGTGCAGGATCCGTCCAGTGGGCAATGAGTTCGCGGCGGCGGTGATCCCCATAGCTCCCTCTCCTCCGTCAGCGCCCGAATGCTACGGCATCGGCCTTTCGGGCTTGGGCTCGGGCTCGGGCTTGAGTTCGAGAGCAGGGGAGCCGGAGCACGCGACGCGGTCCTCACGGCGCGTAGCCCAACACGAAAGGGACTTAGGTCCCGGGTTTGGATTCGTGGTGTGCAGGGAGTGCCGTGCTAGACCCGAACCCATGAAGCTCGCTGTTCCCACCGAAACCAGGGCGGGCGAGCGCAGAGTGGCTCTGGTCCCCGACATCGTCGCCAAGCTCGTGGCAGATGGTTGGTCGGTGGCCGTGGAGTCTGGCGCTGGCGTCGCTGCCAACTTCCCCGATGCCGCCTTCGCGGCAGCTGGGGCTGAGATCGCTCCCACCGCTACGGCCTGCCTCGACGGCGCTGCCGTCGTGGTCAAGGTCAATGCCCCGACTGCTGAGGAAGCTGCGCAGTTGCCGGAGGGCTCCATCTGTATGAGCTTCCTCCAACCGGGCCAGAGCGTCGAGGCGCTGAAGGTCGCCGCTGCTCGTGGCGTGACGGCGGTCAGCTTCGATCTCCTGCCGCGCATCAGCCGCGCCCAGTCGATGGACGCGCTGAGCTCCCAAGCAATCGTCTCGGGCTACCGAGCGGGTCTCGAGGCAGCCCAGCGGCTCACCAAGTTCTTCCCCATGTTCATGACGGCCGCTGGCACGGTGCCGCCGGCCAAGGTGCTCGTCATGGGTGTCGGCGTCGCCGGCCTCCAGGCCATCGCCACGGCGCGACGCCTCGGCGCGGTCGTCCGGGCCTACGACGTCCGTGCGGCCGCCAAGGAAGAGGCCGAGAGCCTCGGCGCAACCTTCGTCGAACTCGGGGTCACGGCCGAGGGGGCTGGAGGCTACGCCCGGGAGTTGACCCCCGAAGAGCAGGCCAAGCAGCAAGAGGCCCTGATGGCCGAGGTGGCGGCGTCTGACGTCGTCATCACCACCGCGGCGGTTCCCGGACGCCGTGCTCCCATCCTCGTGACCCGAGCCGCCATCGAGAAGATGGCGCCCGGGGCGATCGTGATCGACCTCGCCGCCGACGGTGGCGGGAACTGCGAGGGCACCGTGGCCGGAGAAGCGGTCGCGGTCGGCGCCGCCACGGTGGTGGGGATGTCGAATCCGCCGAGCGGGATGCCGACCCACGCCTCCTTCCTCTTCGCCCGCAACGTCGCCAACCTGCTGGCGCTGTTCGGGTCGGAGGGCCAGGTGCACCCCGACTGGAATGACGAGATCGTCGTCGCCACCGCCGTGCTGCGGGAGGGCAAGGCCTCGACCGAGGCCTTCGCAGAGCTACTCGGGGTGCCCCTCGCCCCGCCGATCACCGGAGGTGCATCGTGACCGGAGCTGTCTTCGCCTTCGTGGCTAAGGCTGCGACGACCCAGGCCGCCACGTCGACCAGCCACCCGATCCTGCCTGCGCTGACGGTGTTCCTGCTGTCGGTGTTCATCGGGATCGAGGTCATCAGTCGGGTGCCGTCGTTGCTGCACACCCCGCTCATGTCCGGATCGAACGCCATCCACGGGGTGATCCTGGTCGGCGCCATGCTGGTGCTGGGCGGGGCGACGACGACCGCGGAGAAGGTGCTCGGGTTCTTCGCCGTGCTGCTCGCGACCTTGAATGTCGTCGGCGGCTTCGTGGTCACCGACCGCATGCTGTCGATGTTCAAGACCAAGCCGGCCGACAAGGCTGCGGCGTCCAAGGAGGCCGCCAAGTGAGTCGCCAGACCGGTATCGACGTCGCCTACCTCCTGGCGGCCATCAGCTTCATCCTGGCCCTCAAGGGACTCTCCAGTCCCAAGCGGGCTCGCCAGGGGACCTTCATCGGCGCGGTGGGCATGGTGCTGGCCGTTGGCGCCACCTTCTTCACTGAGATCGATGGGCACCACCTCCAGAACCTCGCCCTCATGGTGGGCGCGATGGTCCTGGGCGTGGCGATCGCGGTCCCCATGGCCCGCTTCATGAAGATGACCTCGATGCCCCAGCTCATCGCCATCTTCAACGGCGTGGGCGGCGGTGCGGCCGCGCTGGTCTCCATCACCGAGTTCCTGCACCTCCCGCTGCACCAGCTGGCGGTGTACCAGGTGCTCGAGGTCGTCATCGGGGTGCTCATCGGTGCCATGAGCTTCTCGGGCTCCGCGATCGCCTACGCCAAGCTCCAAGAGCTCATGACCGGACGCCCGGTGACCTACCCCGGACAACAGGTGGTGAACCTCCTGCTCTTCGCCGGGTCCCTGGTGCTCGTGGTGGTGCTCCTGGTTCACCCCTCGACGACCTTGCTCTGGGTGCTGCTCGTGCTGTCGATGGTGGTCGGGGTGTCCTTCGTCCTGCCGATTGGTGGCGCGGACGTGCCGGTGCTGATCTCGCTCCTCAACTCCTTCACCGGCCTCGCCGTGGCGGCTTCGGGCTTCACCCTCAACTCCGACGTGCTGATCGTGGCGGGAACCCTGGTCGGGGCCTCGGGCATCTTGCTCACCAAGCTCATGAGCCAGGCCATGGGGCGCAGCCTCCCGAACATCATGTTCAGCGCCTTCGGTTCGGCGACCACCGGTGCGGAGACCTCAGCCGAGCAGCGACCGGTGCGCTCGGGAACTCCTGATGACATCGGGGTGGCCTTGGCCTACGCCCGCAAGGTGGTCATCATCCCCGGCTACGGCCTCGCCGTGGCCCAGGCCCAGCACACGGTCCGGGAGTTAGCCGAGCAACTGCAGGCCAAGGGGGTCGAGACCTTCTTCGCCATCCACCCAGTCGCCGGTCGGATGCCGGGGCACATGAACGTGCTCCTCGCCGAGGCCAATGTCCCCTACGACGAGCTGGTCGAGATGGATGAGGCCAACCCGCAGATGTCCAACGCCGACGTGGCCCTGGTGGTCGGGGCGAACGACACGGTCAACCCTGCAGCCCACACCACGCCGGGCAGCCCCATCTACGGCATGCCCATCATCAACGCCGACCAGGCCAAGACGGTGGTGTTCTTGAAGCGGTCGATGCGCCCGGGCTTCGCCGGCATTGAGAACGAGTTGCTCTACGACCCGAAGACGATCCTGCTCTTCGGCGACGCCAAGGACTCCCTCACGAAGTTGGTGGCGGCGGTCAAGGCTTCCTAGGTGCTCGGGAGTCGCGGCGTCGCGATGCCAACCGGTCGGGTCGTGGCGGTCGCGGCGGGAGTGTGCTGGGCGCTCCTCCTCGCCACCTACGGCCTCATCCACGCCAGCTACGACGGGGGGCTCGTCTTCCTCATCGGCCTGGCCCTCTTCGGCACCTTCGCCCTGCTGGTGGTCTTGGAGGCTCCAAGCGGAGGCCGGGGCCGAACCCGGGTGGGCACCTGGGTCGTCGTCGCCCTGCTGTGGGTGGCGGCCGTGCTCGGGGTCCTGACGGTGAGTCCCTTCCTGGCACCGGCGGCATTGCTGGCGACGACCTTCGCCGCCATCCCCCCGCGCCGCGGCTAGGGCTGTGGCACCGTCACCTGCGGCGGGCTGACGAGACCCACCAGTTCGGCGGGGATGAAGTTCGACTCGGCGGTGCGGTCCGCTTCGACCAGCGCCACCAGTGCGTCGGCGACTTCTTTGGGGTCGAGTTGTCCGGTGACGACGAACTCGCCGGTGATCTTGAAGATCTCGGTGCCCGCAGCACTCGTGGCGCCGTCGCCGAACCACTCCCACATCGAGGCGGCCATCGTGTCGTTGAATCCGGTGGCGTAGGGGCCAGGGTTCACCAGCGCCACGTCGACGCCGGCGGGAGCCAGCTCGGCCCGGAGGGCCTTGCCCATGGCCTCGAGCGCAAACTTGGTCATCGAGTATGGCCCGAAGGTCGGCGCCACGAGGTGGCCCGCGATCGACGACAGGATCAGGATTCGCCCCGAACCTCGGGCCACCATCTGGGGAGCCACGACCTGGGTGAGCCGCAAGGTGCCGAAGACGTTGACCTCGAAGAGGCGCCGGACCCGGTCGATCGGTACATCAGCGATGGGTCCGGTCTGGCCCAGCCCGGCATTGTTGATGAGGACGTCGATCTCCACCTCGCGGGCCCACTCGACGTCGTCGGTGGTCACGTCGAGGCGGCGCACCTCGAGCTGGGGTGCCTCGGCGGCCAGGGCGGTTACCTGCGCATCGGTCTCGCAGGTCGCGAGCACCCGGTGGCCCCGGGCGGCGAGGGCGAGGGCGGTGAGTTTGCCGAAGCCGCTGCCGGCACCGGTGATGAGGACAGTTCGAGCCATAGGGGTCACCCTAGGCGGCCGCAATGGCCCTGCTCGAGGTGCCAGTCGGCGGACCTCAGGCGGTCAGGGCATCGAGCTCGGCGAGGAGCTCGGGAGAGACGGTCGCTTGGGCCGCAGCGACATTGGCCCGCACCTGCTCGGGGCGGCTGGCCCCGGCGATGACCGAGGCCACCTGGTGGTGGCTGAGCAACCAGGTGAAGGCCAGGTCCAGCACCGCGACCCCCGAAGACGCGGCCAACTCCAGGACCCGCTCGGTCTTGGCGAGGACCTCCTCAGACAGCCAGTGCCCGGCACGAGCGGGATCCCCATTGGCCATCAGGGCCAGCCGGCTGCCCTCGGGGAGCGGCTCGCCAGCCCGGTACTTCCCGGTGAGCAGGCCGTTGGCGAGCGGGTAGTAGGGCAGGAAGGCCATCCCGAGGGCATCGCAGGCCTCGAGCGTCCCCTGCTCCGGTTCGCGCCACAGCAGGGAGTACTGGTTCTGCACGCTCACGAACCCCGGGACGTCACCCGCCGCCGCTGCCGCTTCGGCCAGTTGGGCCGGACTGAAGTTCGAGCAGCCGAGCTCTCGCACCTTCCCCGCTGCCACCTGGGCCTGGAGGGCGGCGAGCGTCTCGCCGACCGGCACGGTCGGGTCGGGGGCGTGGAGTTGGTAGAGATCGACGTGGTCCGTGCCGAGTCGGGTGAGGCTGTCCTCGAGCGCTCGGACGACGTAGTCCGGGGCGGCGCCGTAGCGCTCATCATCGAGGGGCATGCCGAACTTGGTGGCGATCACGACCTGGTCTCGACGCCGGCCGAGGGCGGCGCCCAAGAAGACCTCGGAGTCGGTGCCGCCGTAGAGGTCGGCGGTGTCGAAGAAGTTCACCTCCGCGTCGATTGCCGCGTCGACTACCGCCGCGGTGGCGGCGCGGTCGAGCCGACGGCCGAAGTTGTTGCACCCAATCCCGACCACTGAGACCGACAGCTGACCGATTGCCCGTTGCAGCATCGTGCCCCTCCCCCCGAGGCCCGCAGGGCCACTCCGGGCAGTGTAGGACCCCTGATGCCGACCGGTCCGCTGGAACCCGGGACCAAGGTCCCAGTTCGCTCGCCGATCCGTAGGCCGCGGGTCTAGGTTGCTCTTGAGGGACGAGCGTCCCGGAATCGAGGTGCCAGATGACCGTCGGCTCCCACCCAAGGGCCCGCACCGTTGCCTTGATCGGCCACGCTGGCGTCGGCAAGACCACCTTGCTCGAAGCGCTCGTGGTGGCGACGGGCGGGCTCTCGAGAGCCGGATCGGTGGCCGAGGGCACCACCCTCGTTGGGACCGACCCTGAAGAGCGCAAGCACGGCACCTCGCTGCAGATCGGCTTCGCGCCGATCTTCGTCGGCGCCGACAAGTTGACCCTGCTCGACACCCCTGGGGTCGCGGACTTCCACGGCGAGGTCGAGCGAGCCCTCGAGGTCGCCGATGTGGCGGTGCTGGTGGTGAGCGCGGTCGACGGGGTGGAGGTCGACACCGAGGCAACCTGGCACCTGGCGCAGAACGCCGAGGTCCCGGTGATCGTGTTCATGAACGGCCTGGACCACGAACGCGCGGACTTCGAGGGCACCTTGGCTCAGCTCGAGGCGCTCGTTGGCCCGGCGCTCGCGCCGCTCGAACTGCCGATCATGGCAGGACCGGGGTTCTCCGGCGTGGTCGATCTCCTGGCGGATCAGGCGATCACCGATGGCCCTGATGGGCCGACCACGGGACCGGTGCCCGACCAACTGGCCGAGCTCGAGCGCCGGGTGCGGGCCAGCCTGGTGGAGGCGGCGGTCATGGTCTCTGATGACCTCACCGAGCGCTACCTCGAAGGCGAACCCTTGGCGATCGAGGAGCTCGAAGCTGCGGTCTCGGCCGAGCTCGGCGAAGGCAGCATGGTGCCGGTCACCTGTGGTTCGGCCTTGACCGGGGTGGGGGTGGCACGCCTGGCCACCTTGCTCGACGAGATCGCCGACAGCCGCACCTTGCACGGGACGCTCAATGGGGCTCCGGCCACCTTCGAGCGCGACCCCGAAGCCCTGCCCATCGCTCGAGCCTTCAAGACCATCATCGACCCCTTCGTCGGCCGCATCACCGTGCTGGAGGTGGTGTCGGGAACCTTGACCCCCGACCTCTCGCTCACCAATGGCCGCACGAAGTCCGAAGAGCGCCTCCGGGGGCTCTCGCTGCTCATGGGGAGCGAGTTGCGTCCCGTCGACCGGGCCTACGCCGGCGATGTGGTGGCCGTCACGAAGCTCGCCGACACCCAGGTGGGCGACACCCTGGCGCCGAAGGGGAGCGAGGTCACCATTGACCTGCCGGAGCCTCCGCCGAGCGCGCTGACCGTGGCGGTGCGACCGGCGGCGCCTGGCGATGACGACAAGCTCCTGGCTGCGCTCTACCGCTTGGCCGAGGAGGATCCGAGCCTGGTGGTCCGACAGGTGGCTGAGACCCGACAGGTGCTGCTCGAGACGATGGGCGACACCCATGTCGCCGTGGTGCTCGAGCGAGTCCAGCGGCGCTTCAACGTCGCCGCGGTGGTCGAACCACCCGAGGTTGCCCGACGAGAGACGGTCGCCCGGGCCGTCGAGGTCGAGGGGAAGTTGAAGAAGCAGACCGGAGGGCATGGGCAGTTCGCCCAGGTCCACCTGAAGGTCGAGCCCCTGCCCCGCGGGGCAGGGTTCGAGTTCGTCGACGCCGTGGTGGGTGGTGCGGTGCCCCGCCAGTACATCGGTGCCGTCCGCCATGGGGTCGAGAAGCAGATGGCCCATGGGGGCCCAGCGGGCTACCCGGTCGTGGACCTTCGCGTCACCCTCGATGACGGCAAGGCGCACAGCGTGGACTCCTCAGATGCCGCATTCGAGCAGGCAGGCGCGCTGGCCCTGCGTGAGGCCCTCGAGTTGAGCGGGACGGTGCTGCTCGAGCCCATCGCCGAGATCGCGGTGACCGTGCCGGCTGAGCTCTTAGGTGACGTCCTGAGCGACCTCGGGGGGCGTCGGGCTCGGGTCACCGGGACCGATCAAGGCGGAGATGCGATGGCCACGGTCTCGGCCGAGGTCCCGGCGGTGGCACTGGCGCGATTCGGCGTGGAGCTGCGGGCGATGACCCGAGGGCGTGCCCGAGCGGTGGTGCTCGGCGAGCATCTGGCCGAGGTCACCGAGCCGTCTCCCCGGCGATGAGGAGGGGCGGCGCGTCCGCCCGATAACATGTCAACGCGTGGTGACTTCTCCGCCCTCCTCGACGGCTGAGGCGCACCCCACCCTCGTTCCCGCCCTCATCACCGTGGCGGCGATGCTGTCGGTGATCGGCTCGTTGGGTGCGCCGCTGGTCGCCACGATCGCCCTCGATGACCACGTGAGCGTCGACACCGCCCAGTGGATGTTGACCGCCGCGCTCCTGGTGGGCGCGCTCTCGACGCCGATCATGGGTCGCCTCGCCGATGGTCCGCAGCAGCGCCGGGTGCTCCTCACCTCGCTCTGGGCGGTGCTGGCGGGCTCACTGCTCGCTGCGGCGTCGCCCAACTTCTGGATCCTCGTGGCGGGTCGGGCGCTGCAGGGGGTTGGCCTGGGACTGCTGCCGGTCACCATGGCGGTCGCTCGCCGGCACCTGAGCTTCGAGCGAGCGAGCAAGGCCATCGCCATGTTGTCGGTGACCGCCGCCATCGGCGTGGGACTCGGCTACCCGGTGACCTCCGCCCTCGCCGAGGTGGCCAGCTACCGGGTGTCGTTCCTGTTCGGGGCGGCCATGGTGCTCATCGCCTTGGTGGTGGTGGCACGCTTCGTCCCCGGCGGAACCGGGGGAACCTCGATGCCCTTCGACCTCATCGGGGCGCTCCTCCTCAGCGTGGCGCTCATCTCGGGACTGGTCGTCCTCGCCGAAGGCGGTGCCTGGGGCTGGACGAGTCCGGGTGCGCTGGTGCTGCTCGGATGCTCGGGACTGTCGGCGGTGACCTGGGTGGTCGTCGAACTGCGCCGGAGCCACCCACTGGTGGACCTCCGCCAAGTTCGGCATCGCTCGGTGCTGATGGCAGATGTGGCCGGTCTGCTGATCTCCATCGCCATGTACCTGCTGCTGCCGGTCACGGTGCTGCTCGTGCAGTTGCCCGCGAGTTCGGGGGGATTCAACGCGAGTCCCTTCGTGGCCGGGCTCATGTTGGTGCCGCTGTCGGCGGGCACCTTCGCCGCCAGTCGGGTGGTGCCCGCGGTCGCGGACCGGATCGGCGACCGCGCCATGATCCCGCTCGGTGCGCTGCTGTTCGCGGTCGCCGCTGTGGGATTCGCCCTCGAGCACCAGTCCCTCGCCGAGGCCTTCGTCGCCTTGGCCGTCGTGGGCATCGGTGCCGGCGTCACCTTCGCCGCGCTCCCGGGCTTCATCGTCCGATCGGTGCCGGCGGCGCAGACCGGGAGCGCCACCGGCTTCTACCAGGTGCTGCGATCGATCGGCCTGAGCTTCGGCTCGGCGCTGGCGACGGCGCTGCTGTCGGCCTACACCCCCGTCGGCGACCTGATCCCCAAGGTCCAGGGATTCGAGGTCGCGCTCTGGGTGGCGGCGGTGCTGTGCGTGACGACGGCGGTGGTGAGCTGGGTCCTCCCCGGCCGCCTCCCGCCCCGATCCACATCGGCCAGCGAGGCGGCCGCTCGACACGAGGTCGAAGAGGAAGGTGCCGAACTCGGGGCGACCGCCTTCGGACTGGGCCCAGAGGTGCTAGACGGAGGTGGTGGCGGGGGGTGACGGCGTGAGCGGGACCGAGGGACGTCGGCGTGACGCCGAGCAGAGCCGGGCGGCATTGCTCGAAGCCGCCCAGGTGCTGTTCTCCGAGCGCGGGTATGAGGCCACGACGCTCCGGGCAGTCGCCGAACGCGCGGGACTCGACGCGGCACTGGTGGCCCGGTACTTCGGCTCCAAGGCCAACCTCTACGCCGCGACGGTCGTGGCCGAGCGCCACCTCATCGCCTCGGCACCAGAGGCGACCCGGAGCTTGGAGGAGCTCCTCCGGCTGGCGATCGCCCGGTTCGATGCCGAGGGGATCGGCCCGAACCTCCAGATCTTGCTCCGCAGCGACAGCGACCCCGAACTGGCGGTGACGGCGCGAGCGAACCTCCGGGCTCGACTCCTCGAACCGCTGGCAGGCCCGGGTGCCGATGCCGAGGAACGCCTCAGCGCAGCGATCGCCATTGCGGCTCTGCTCGGGATCGCGGTTGGCCGGAGCTTGCGGTGGTTCGATGAGCTGGCGCTCGCCGACGCCGACGAGGTGCTGCGGGCCGGGCTCGAGCGGCTGGGGCTTCGATGACGCGTCCGCCTCGCCGGACCCGGGACCTGACCGAACTGGCGGTCCCGGGCTACTTCGCTGCCATGGGGCTCGAGTACCTCCTCCAGCGTCGACGGGCAGCACGGCGAGGCCCGACGGCGGGGACCTATGAGCGGCGCGACACCGTGGCGAGCCTCGCCATGGGGACCGCCAGCTTGTTGGCCCCGATCGCGGCAGCGAAGGTGCTCGGACCCCTGACCCCAGGACGGGGCCGCTACGGCCGTGTCCTCCTCGGCGCAACGGCGTGCCTGGCGGCGGTGACGGTCGTCGCCGACCGGGTCTCAGCCGCAGTGCAGCGGCGCAGCGAGCCGCCGCCTCGGGCCGTGGAACGCGCCCGCCGCGCTCGCCAGGTGGCCAAGGTCACCGCACCGGTGGCGATGGGCTTGGGCCTGCTGTCGGCGTCGACCTGGTGGGCTGCGGTGACCGCCCCGAGTGCCTTGCATGCCCGCGCCCAGCGCCGAGGCTGGAAGCTCAGCGGGGCCCCGGCACTGGCGGCGGCGCTCATTGGCTGGGATGGGATCTACTACCTCAACCACCGCGCCATGCACACCAGCCGGTTCCTGTGGGCGATCCACGACGTGCACCACAGCTCGCAGCACTACAACCTCTCCACGGCCCTGCGCCAGCCGGTGGCCGACGCGCTCGGGGTCTTCGTGCCCTACGGCCTGCTCTGCGGCCTCGGGATCGCCCCCGAGGTGGTGGCGACGGCGCGCGGGGTGAACCTGCTCTACCAGTTCTGGATCCACACCGAGCTCATCGACCGCATGGGACGAGCCGAAGCCGTGCTCAACACGCCTTCGCACCATCGGGTCCACCACGGGATCAACCCGACCTACCTCGACCGCAACCACGGGGGCATCTTGATCCTGTGGGATCGGCTGCTCGGGACCTTCACCCCGGAGACCGAACCGGTGACCTATGGGCTGACGACCCAACTCGACAGCTTCCGGCTCAGCGCGATTGCCGGGCATGAGTACCGGGCGATGGTGCGAGACGTGGGCGAGGCGCAGAACTGGTCGCAGCGACTGCAGTTGATGCTGCGAGGTCCGGGCTGGGCTCGGCAGCACCGGCCAGCCTCGGCCGCCCTCGAGGTGGCGGGATCGACCAAGGTGCCCGCTGGGTCCTAGGTAGCATGGCGGCGTGGGCCGAGACGCGGTCCTCCGAGGAGGAACCCCGATGAAGGTTGTCGTCAATTTCGACGAGTGCGCGTCCAACGCGGTCTGCATGGGCGTGGCCCCCGAGATCTTCGAGGTCCGCGATGACGGCTACCTCTACGTGCTCGATGAGCACCCGAGTGAGGCCCTGCGCCCGAAGCTGCAGGAAGCCGTGAACGGTTGCCCGACTGGCGCCATCTCGATTCTCGACGAGGACTGATCGCCCTGGACTCCGCCCCTCGCGTCCGCTTCGCGCCCTCGCCTACTGGGTTCTTCCACGTCGGGAGCGCCCGTACGGCGCTGTTCAACTACCTGGTTGCCCGCCACCTCGGCGGCACCTTCCTGCTGCGCATCGAGGACACCGACGACAATCGCAACCGTGAGGAGTGGGTCACGGTCATCCTCGAGTGCCTGGACTGGCTCGGGCTCAACCCCGATGCCCCCTTCGAGCGCCAGAGCGACCACGCCACGGAACATCGGGCCGCGGCGGATGCCTTGTTCGCTGCGGGGTACTGCTACGCCTGCGCCTGCACTCCCGAGGAGGTGCAGGCGCGCAAAGGTGACGACAAGACCCCAGGCTACGACGGCTTCTGTCGCGATCGAGGGGTCGAGCGTGGCCCGACGACCGCACTGCGGTTCAAGGTCGATCGATCGACCCCCATCGTGGTCGACGACCGCGTGCGCGGGCCCATCACCTTCGAGGGTTCTGCGCTCGAGGACTTCGTCGTCGCTCGATCGAGCGGTGCGGCGCTCTACCTGCTCGCCAATGTGGTCGACGACCGACGCGATGGCATCACCCAGGTGGTGCGGGGCGAAGACCACATCTCCAACACCCCGAAGCAGCTGCTGCTCTGGCGGGCTCTCAACGCCTGCACCGAGGTCGTCGCCGAACCGGTCTACGCCCACCTTCCCCTGCTCGTGAACGAGCAGCGCAAGAAGTTGTCCAAGCGTCGAGATCCGGTGTCGGTGGTGGACTTCCGGGACCAGGGTTTCTTGGCTGAGGCCTTCGTCAACTTCCTGGGCCTGCTCGGCTGGAGTCCCGGCGAGGAGGAGTTCGCAACGCTGGCGGAC
>Ga0007854_10001136_pt1 | contig 17202 bp, 18 predicted proteins | sample CryBogCBH12Aug08_FD_60382 | JGI IMG/M metagenome (GOLD analysis project Ga0007854, IMG submission 60382) | Freshwater microbial communities from Crystal Bog, Wisconsin, USA - CBH12Aug08 | ecosystem: Environmental > Aquatic > Freshwater > Lake | place: Crystal Bog, Wisconsin, USA | collected...
TCACCGCCCGGCAAATGAAGGACCACTTTCAGCTCGAGCACCAGGACACGGTTAGCCGCGAGTCAGTGGCCATACGCTCTGGCGGCGTGATGGTGACCATGCGCGACGCTGCCAACCCACTGGCATTGAAGTGGACCTTGGCGCGCACCAGTACCGATGAACGGGATGTGGTCGTTATCAGCGTGCGCATGATGGGCGTAGGCGGTCCGGAGTACCTGAGCGCGGAGCAGCAGAGTTTTAGCGAGCACGAGCAGATGGTTTTCACCAAAGCTGTATCTGTGGCTGAGAGCTTCGGCAAGAAGGTTTCCTTGCTGGTCGTCCCCGCCGGAGACGTCTTTGCGGCTTTGGCCCAGGGCGCCAACTCGCTTGAAGTGGACTCCGTGGTTTCAGGCATCTCCACGTCAATGACGGCTGAAGAGCAAGCCTTCTACATGGGGCAGGCCTGGGAGGCGCTGCCTGAGCCGAAGCGCCAGTTCAACTTCTATATCATCGGACCCGGCAGCGAAAGCAAGGTCTTCTATATCGGGCCGCATGCCCCGGCACTGAGCCCGGACGACGTGCAGTTGGTGCACAGGCTGTGGCTGAATATGCGCCGCGACCCCTCGGTCTCAGACCTGCACCACAGCGACATCATCACTTATGCTCTAACCCGGCTGGCAGGCCAGTACGCGCGAGAAAAAGTTGAGATTCTACGCGACCTGCGCAACTATCGCGCCGCTGAAACACCCTCAAAACTGCGCGTTGGCAGTCATGATTTGAGGGGAATTTCTTCGACCCCCATCTCTACCGAGCAGGCCCCCCGGGAATTGAACCCGCCGCACTAATTCGATAGCGCAAGCAGTTCGCGCTATTCATTCCACGGCTTATCTGAATCCCCGATTGATCTGATTCCAGTGCAGTGGCTCAGGCCAGGTGTTCTTCGCCTGGCTTCCACCGCACCACTTCAACACTCGCATCCAGCAGCGCTGCCAGTTCTTCCGGCGTGCCTTTGAGCGGCGGGAAGGTGCCGAAGTGCAGCGGGAGAATTACCTCCACCTCCAGAAAACGCGCTGCAAGCGCTGCCTCCCGCGGCCCCATGGTGAAGTGGCCTCCAATCGGAAGCATCGCCACTGAAGGCCTGTAGAGGTCATGAATCAGCTTCATATCACCAAAAACAGCCGTGTCCCCTGCGTGGTAAAGCACCGGACCGCCCGCGACAGACAACACAAACCCGGCAGCGACGCCGGCATAGTGCGTTCCATGCTCGTCCTGCAGGGCTGACGAGTGCTTTGCCTCAACCATGGTGGCCGCAACGTCTTCCAGTTGGACAGTCCCGCCCAGATTCATGCCGATCGTGTTCGCAATTCCCTTGCCCGCCACATACGCAGCCAACTCGTAGATAGCAACCACGGTAGAGCCGTGATCCCTGGCTACGGGCACCGCGTCGGACATGTGATCCCCGTGGGCGTGGGTAAGCAGGATGTAATGGATCTTTGACGGCAGTACAAAGTCTTTCGGATACTTGGGATTCTGAGCGATAAACGGATCAATCAGGATGTTGGTCCCGCTGGCGGTTTGAACCAGTACAGTCGCATGCCCCAGCCAGGTTATACGCGTTGTCTTGACTGCTGTCATGGTTTCCTCCCCCGCATAGTGGCGCGCAGCCACTAGCGAGTAATGATTACCTCAGAGACGCTGTCCTTTGCCAGAAACTGCTTATGGCCGGACCAGCCGGCAAACAAGCGCTCGATGCTGCGATTGGTAAAGGCGCGCTGTATGGGGAAAGACTGGGCCAACTGCACATCTACATCGTCTTCCGCCGTAACGTGAAAGCGGCAGTGTACCGTCTCCTCGCCCAGCATCCGGGTGTGACAAAACGCCAGCACCTGCCCACCGGGGTTCATGGCAGAAAAAAGACGCGCAACCACCGGCTCAACCAGCGGCTCGGGCAGATAGTCCAGCGCCGTCCACAGCAGCACCAGGTCAAATGTGCGCCCGGCAAAGTTGAGCGTCTTGTCGAGGTAGCCTTCGATATTCCAAACTGGCTTGCCTTCCTCATCTGTACCGGTTAGCCAGTTCTCTGTGCAGGCATCCACCACCAGATCCGAGAGGAAGACGCTATGGCCCAGGCCGGTGAGGTAATTGATATTGGTCGGCGAGGTGTAGCCCACATCAATGATGCGCAAGCCCGGCTCAGACTGAAGCCGCTTGCGAATTGCAGCCCATCCACCGGAGTGGCGAGGAAATTTGTCGCCGACAAGCCCCGTAGCGGAGGCGGTGGCGTCCTTGTTCTGCTTCTTTCCAAACCAACGACTCAACAACCTGAACCCCTCGTGTAGCCGAACATGGGACTCCCTGGCAGACCGATGTGCAACTGGTTATCTAGAACATGCCGCCAGAGTGCAGTACATTGGCGCCATCGGTAGACTTGGCAGAAGACTGGGTCAGGTCCACTTTGCCGCGAAAAACAGCGTTATCCTCCACTGCCAGTCGAAGGGCGCGAATGTCGCCTTCCACGATGCATCCGGCGCGAAGCTCGACGCGGCCGCTGGCCACCACATTGCCTTGCACATGCCCCATAATCAGCACGTCTTTGGCGGAAAGATCGGCGGATACGTTCGCGTTGGGACCAATGGTTAAACGGCTCTCTGCGAGGCTGACGGTCCCTTCAACGCGACCATCGATAATCAGGTCCTCACTGCCTTTTACCTCGCCGCAAATAACCACGCTTTTGCCGATACGTGCTGGAGAATTCTCGACTGCCATGGTATTGATCCTTCCGTGGACCCCAAAAAAGGCCCTGCCCGAACTATAGCAACATGGCCACCGCGCTTCAATCAAAAGAAGCTGCCTCGGGCCACCCGCATCTAATTGAGCATACTGCATGATGTGACTCGAAAGGCAGGGCAATGCCCGCTAAACTGATTGTTGTGCGCAGCCTTTTACCTTTTTTTATTCTGCTTCCCTGGGCCGCCTTTTCCCAGGCGCAGCCTGTCGCCCCCGGCGGCGATTCCCTTTCGCCCGCACAGGCACAGGGGCTGGTGGAGCGAGCGCTCGGAGCCGAGCTGCGAACCGCACAGGACCAAAGCCACCCCATGCGTTACATGCTGCGCAAATCGAGCCCTCGCCTGGCTACGACCAAAGAGATTGTAGAAACCCGCGATGGCTTTGTTGCCCGCCTGCTGGCCGTCAACGGGCAGCCGCTGGGCCCGGCAGACGAGCAGAAGGAGCAGGCCCGTCTGAGTGCGCTGCTCAGCGATCCCAGCCTGCAGAAACACCGCAAGCGGGGCGAGGACCAGGACACGGCCATTGTGCTGAAGCTGCTGCGCATGCTGCCCAGGGCATTTCTCTTCCAATATGCGGGCGCAGGCATCGGACCAGAGGGAAGGGTGGAGAAGTTCACCTTCACTCCAAACCCGCGCTTTGACCCACCTGACTTCGAAACCCAGGCTCTGACTGCAATGACCGGCGAACTGTGGGTAGACGCAGCACAAGAGCGCGTGACGCGGCTGAAGGGCCATTTGCAGCAGGATACCGACTACGGTTGGGGCATCCTGGGCAAGCTGGACAAGGGCGGCTACGTCCTGCTTGAGCAGCAGGACGTGGGCGCAAGGCAGTGGCGGATTACGCGCGTCCAGCTGGAAATGAGCCTCCGTGTGCTGTTCAAGACCAAAATCTTCAACACAACGGAGGAGATGAGCCACTTTTCGCCCGTCCCGCCAGCGACCGACTACCGGCAGGCGATCCAGATGCTGCGCGCCGGTACCGGGGGCTCTAACCAGGCAAACCGATAGCGATTTCATGCTCCAAATACAAATCGGCCCCATCTTTGCGGATGGGGCCGATTTGCGTGTAAAGAGAACCGCCGGACTACATCTTTGCGAAGACGATAGCCAGGGTAAACAGGGTAAGGGACTCGATGAGTGCCAGGCCCAGGACGAGGAAGGTGAAGATTCCGGCGCGCGCTCCGGGATTGCGAGCCAGTGCCTCTACAGCTGAACCAACAGCCTTGCCCTGGCCAAGTCCGCAAAGACCCGCGGCCAGACCCATACCGAGACCGGCGCCGATCGGCACCAGGTTGATTGCGGCCGATCCGCCATCAGCAAAGGCCGGAATGGCGAAACAAAGAGCTGCCAGGGCCATAAACACATATTGAAGTTTCCGCATTGTTTCTCCTGCTTCGCATTAGATTGGCTGCCAGTGGGTGGTTGAGGCTCACCGAGCTGGCCCCCTCACGCTTGCAGCCGTCCGTTTGCCCGGAGTGGAAGCCATCTCCGGCGGAATCCTTTTTTGTGATCCTGTTGTACAGTCTCTGAAGTTCACGCGCAAAAACAGAAACTGCTTCTATTCTTGCGCGTTTTACAAAGAACTTCTGAGACACCTACTAGCTGCTACTAGCTCGAAACTACTCTTTAGTGCTCGTGCGCAACTGCCAGTGACAGATAAATCATGGTCAGCAGCATGAATACAAACGCCTGAATCAGCGAGACGAAAACGTGCAGGCCCAGGAAGATCGCCGGAATGCCCAGCGGAATCATCGAGAAGAACACCAGGGTCACCAAGTCGCCGGCAAACATATTCGCGTAAAGACGAACTGTGAGAGACATAATGCGCGCCAGGTGCGAAACGATCTCAATCGGGAAGATCAGCCAGGCCATCCACCAGATGGGACCCGCAAAGTGCTTCAGGTAGCCAATCGGCCCCTGCTCGCGGATGCCGTGGAAGTTATAGAAAAGAAAGGTGGGAACGGCGAGTCCCAGGGGAACCACCAGGAAAGTCGTCGGTGCCTTGATTCCCGGTATGAGCCCAAGCAGATTGTTGAGCAGCACAAACAGGAAGATGCAGGTAACCCAGGCCTGAAACTTCTGGTAGCCGTGACCAATCACCTGGTCTGCCTGGCCGCCAATAGCCTCATGAATCATCTCGGCAATCTGCTGCGCCGGGTTGGGCTTTTCAACTGACAGGCTCAGCCGCACAAGGATGAAGAAGGCGATAAGGCCGGCAACCACCAGCAACTCCAGAGCAAAGGCATCATTGATGGCCGTTGCGGGAGTGGCTGGAAGACCCACGGCGTGCAGCAAAGAAGTCACGATGCCGCCGAACAACTGATTCAATAACCGAGTGATCGCAAGTGTCTCAGGCATGAAAAATGAGATCTTTCTGTCTCCGGGTGAGATTTACCGCAACTGCCACAACGGGCCAGCTTAATCGCGGAGCAACCGGAGCACCTCCCAGGCTATCGCCAATGCCGCCAGCCCCAAACCGCAGAGAAGCGCCAAAACCGACCCCTGGAAACACTTCAGGCTAACATAAATGACCCCGGCGAAGATGGTGAGCCTCAGCACAAAGAACAGCACCACCACACCGGCGCTCGCGGGAGTCTTCTGCTTGTCGAGCCGGGCGTTGATTACCCGCACCAGTCGCTGCCACTCCAGAATACTGGCCGCTGAGATAAGCGTGCCCACCACCAGCATGGCGGCGCTGCGCCAGCCCGCGCCAATAAGTACAGCCAGGGCGGCAATCCCGCCCAGAATCAGTGTGTTGCGCATGGCGCGCTTCAGCAGCGCATCCAGGCTCTCATTGGTTAAATCGACAATTGGGTGGGTTTCCTGGGTCATGGCTTGCTGGCTGAGTCGCCCTTTCCGGTCCCATCCTGGGCCGCATCTTCCGTTATGGATATCTTCTCAGCTAAAAACGCCTGCCGGATCACGTAAAAGAGTCCAGAGACGCTACCAAATGCGATTCCGAACATCGCAATCCAGTGCTGGTGAAAGCGGCCATCTGCCCACGCCCCGGCTCCCCAGCCAATCACAACTGACGAGGGCAGCACGAACGCAATATGCAGCAGCTTTTCCGCCTCCGCATACATCTTCAGCCCGCCGGGTTCCTTGGGGCGCGTCTTCGTCTCCGGAATGGGGCGGTGGAATGGCATCCATCGTGGTTATACACGATGAGCGCCCTTCGATGCGATGACAGGGCCTGCGCAATCAATGCTGCTCTGGCTTGACCTTCCAGGTACTGAGCTGCCAGGTCTTGAGCTGGTATTGGGCTTGATCGTCGTTCAGTTGAACAAGAACGAAGTTGTCATAGTATTGGGACTCCGTGACCTGGCCCGCAAAGTAGTAGACCTTCCCCGGCTCGGCGTTGACAGGCGCAAGGTCGAAGTTCTTCCATCCCTGCACATTGACGCACAGGTGGTGCATCCCCGGCGCAACGTCCAGTGTGAAGTACGAGTTGCCCATGTTGGCGCCCACCCACGCCCCGTCCATCCCAAAGCGAACCACATCCCAGGGGTGGAAGGGGTTGTGCGCCGCGTTCTGGTCCTCGACAAAAACGATCTGCGCCTTGCCTGCCTGCGGTGGCGCGGGCGCGCGCTGATCTTTTTGTGTCGTTACGTCGAACTTGATCTTGTCGTCGCCGCAGGCAGGCGGCAGAACCGTGGCCCGGGCTTCAACTGCCAATGCAAAAGACAAACAAAGAATGATTGCGCAAAGCTCCCGCTTCATGACGAGCCTCCAGAAAAATCGCAATAATTATAGGCGTCTTGTTGAACGGTTGCAACGCCCTTCTCATCAGCAGATGCGCAGCGAACGATATACTGGCGGTTGGACCTATGAACTGGTTCAAACGAAGGAAAACCACGTGTTCGATTCAGAGTTTGAACGCAGCCTTTTTGAGTTGCGCAAAACCAAGTTGGAAGAAATAGAGAAGCTGGGGCAATCGGCTTACCCCAATCAGTTCCCTGCCTCGCACACCATACCCGCGGTTCGCGCCAGGTGGGGCGAGTCGCAAGCAGAGACGTTGGAGGCCGCGCGCACCACCGTAGCCGTCGCCGGACGCATCATGGCCATCCGTGCCCAGGGCAAGGCGGGCTTTGCCACCCTTCAGCAAGACGGCCAGCGGCTGCAAATCTATGTCCGCCTTGACGCGGTCGGCGAGCAGGGCTTCGCGCTCTACAAGCTCCTCGACATGGGCGACCATATCGGCGTCACCGGCTACCTCTTCCGCACCCGCACCGGCGAGTTGACCATCCATGTCGAGCGCCTCACCTTCCTCTCCAAGGCCATGCTGGCCCTGCCGGAGAAGTTCCACGGCCTGGCCGATGTGGAGTTGCGCTACCGCCAGCGCTACGTTGACCTGTTCACGAATCTGGATAGCCGCGAGGTCTTCGTCAAGCGTTCCAAAACACTCAAGGCTCTGCGCCAGTTCTTCGACGACCGCGGCTACCTTGAAGTCGAGACGCCGATGATGCAACAGATCGCCGGCGGCGCGGCGGCCCGGCCCTTCAAGACGCACCACAACGCCCTGGACCAGGACTTGTTTCTGCGCATTGCGCCGGAGCTTTACCTCAAGCGCCTGGTCGTCGGCGGCCTTGACCGCGTTTACGAGATCAATCGCAACTTCCGCAACGAGGGCGTGAGCACCCAGCACAACCCAGAGTTCACCATGCTGGAGTTTTACCAGGCCTACGCAAACTATCTTGACCTGATGCAGATTACCGAGGAGATGATCGCGTTTGTGGCCCAGGAAGTAAACGGCACCACGATCACGAACTTCAACGGCGTTGAGATCGATCTGGCCAAGTGGACGCGGTTGAGCATGCGCGAGGCCATCCGCGAGTTCTGGCCGGAAGAAGCAGGCGCGAAGCCGGCGACTACAGCCTTCGAATCCGCGCAGGTGATGCAGGCGCGGCTCCATGCGGCCATGAGTTCGCTTGAGGCGGCCGCCGGCGAAACAACGAAACTCAGCCCCGAGCGGCTCGCCGAGTTGAAGACGATCAACGGGGCAATTACCGCGGTCTACTTCGACTCAATGAAGGGCGCGCCCATCGGCAAGTCCGTCTACAACCTGTTCGAGGCGGTGGTGGAGCCCTTCCTGATTCAGCCCACCATCATCTACGACTACCCGGTAGAGGTTTCGCCGCTGTCGAAGGCCAAGCCGGACGACCCGGCCCACGTAGAGCGCTTCGAGTTCTTCTGCGGCGGCTTCGAACTCGGCAACGCCTTCAGCGAGCTGAACGACCCGGTGGAGCAGCACAAGCGCTTTGCCGACCAGCTTGCCGAGCGCGACCGCGGCGACGATGAAGCTCACCAGATGGACGAGGACTACGTGCGCGCCCTGGCCTACGGCCTGCCGCCAACCGGCGGCGAGGGCATGGGCGTGGACCGGCTGGTAATGCTGCTGACCGGCTCAAGGTCCATCCGCGATGTGATTTTGTTCCCGCTGATGAGGAACAGAGATCAAGGGTCAGGGACTCAGGGAAGTGGGACTGAATAGGAGAGGTGAATTTCGGTGGGGCAATCGTTCAAGGATCTCGTTGTTTGGCAGAAAGCTGTCGAGCTGACCGTCGATACCTACAAGCTGACCTCAAGGTTTCCTGAGTCCGAACGCTTCGGCCTTACCAACCAGATGCGCAGAGCTTCCGTGTCTATCGCAAGCAATATCGCGGAAGGATATGGCCGTGCTACGAAGGGCGAATATGTTCAGTTTCTGGGCCACGCTCGCGGTTCGTGCTCGGAGTTGGAAACTCAGATTGTCATCGCGAAGAAGCTGGGGTACGGTGCCCCGCCGAGTCTCGAATCAACCGAGTCCCTTTGCGACGATGTGGGCCGTCATCTCGGGGCGTTGATAAAGTCGATACGATCAAAGCAGGCGCTGGGAACTTAGTCCCTTAGCCCCTTAGTCCCTTAGTCCCTCTATTAGGAGCTGTACTTGAATATCTTGTTTGTCGGCGACATCTTCGGCAGCGCGGGGCGCAGAATCGTGCATGAGCACATTGAACATGTGTGCCAGGCAAACGCGGTGGACCTTGTCATCATCAATGCCGAGAATGCCGCTGGCGGCTTTGGCGTAACCCCGCAGATTGCCGATGAACTCTTCGATCTGGGCGCGGATGTGCTCACCACCGGAAACCATGTGTGGGACAAGCGGGAGTTGATTGACTACCTGAAGTCGGTCCCTGCGGATAGCCAGGAACGGCCTCGCCGCGTGCTGCGGCCGGCAAATCTGCAACCTGGCCTCCCCGGCTACGGCGTCTTTGAAGGGACCACCCAGGGCGGCGTTGATTACGCAGTCATCGACCTGCAAGGCTGCGTCTTCATGAACACCACAAATGACCCCTTCCATGCCGCCAATGCCCTGCTGGCGACCATCAAGGCCAAGGTAATCGTGGTGGATTTCCATGCCGAGGCAACCAGTGAGAAGGTCGCCATGGGCTGGCATCTGGATGGGCGCGTGACCGCGGTTCTTGGCACGCACACCCATATTCCCACCGCCGACCAGCGCGTGCTGCCGGGCGGGACCGCCTACCAGACCGATGTGGGCATGAGCGGCCCCTACGACAGCATCATCGGAGTTGAAAAGGACCTGGTGCTGCACCGGTTTCTTACCGGTATGCCGGGAAAGTTTGAAGCTGCAAAGGGAAACCCCAAGATGTGCGCCGCGCTGGTAACCTGCGACCCCATGACCGGGCGCGCCACCGCAATTCAGCGCATCATGCTCGGGGAGTGATTCCTACCACCGCTTGAGAGTCTTTAGCTGCGAGAGGCGGCTGTGCTTTGGGGCCTCGGCCTCCGCCACCGGCTTGCCCGCAATGTTGTCGATGGTCGCGGGCAACAAGGGGCCTTTAAGCTCTCCGCTGCCCTCAGGCACCATCTTTGCGGCCAGTTGCAGAGTCGGCACATGGGTAACCTTCAGCAAGGTGCCCTTTCCATTGAACGTCAGCGCCCAGGCCATGGGATGCGGACGCGCCTCAAAATCAGTAAACCGGATGACAGCGCCGCCGTCGTAGGGAATCTCCAGAACCGACGATGAAATGGTGGCAACAGGCTGCTTTGATGAAGTTTCAGCAGCCGGCTCAGACTGGGGATTGGCTCCAGCCAATGCCGCGTAGCACAGGCCCGTACCCAGCCAGCCTGGATTTATTTCCGCGCGCTCTTCCTGTCGGATGTGATTGAAAACTGAAAGCGTGAGCGAATTGATGGGCGCTGGGGAGAACAGCGAATAGCCCCGGCGCTGAATGGGGATGAGACGCACCCTGCCCTCGCCGCTGCGTGGAATGGAAACCGAAAACACGCTCGTGTCGCCAGCGCCATCGTTACGCATGAATCTCAGAAACAAGTGGTTGGGCAGTGCCGGGCACACCAGTTGCCCATAGCTCCACTTGCCCTGGTTGAACTCCAGATCGGCAAATCCGGCACGCTCGGCAATTGAAGACTCGGCGCCAGCCTCCAGAAGACGGTCCTGCTGTGTCATCTGTTCGGCAGTACGGAATTCAATGGAAGGCGAACGATCCGGGAGCCCTGATTCCGCTAAAAACGGCACCGGGACCATGTGGGATGGAACAAGTTTGATTCCCAGATGGCTGGCCGCAATATCCTGCGTTGCCTGGCCATCCGCGTGGGCGCCAATGGCGAAAATTGCTGCTGCTGCAAACACGATGGGGAAGATTTTAGATAGTTCCATGCTGCCGATAGACTACCACTGCCTGGGGTCAATCCCCGCATCCGCTGCCGCCGGGAACAAAAAGGGCAGCCTGAGACAGGCTGCCCTCCAGTATCCCAGGAGTGGGACCTTGCGTAAGGATCGTCTTCGAAACGGCTGAACCAGCCGGTCCATGCATCCGCAAAACCGGCCGATTAGTGCGCCGGGTGATGTGCGGCTGTTGGCTTGTGAACCGGAACGACCTTCTTCTTCTCGAACTGGATAAAGCCGTCACGAAGCATGATCTGTGCGGTAGCAGGCCGTGTAGCCGTGGCCGGAACCGGTGTGAACGTGTCGTAGGTGGCGTCCAGCTCGGTAGCAGGCTGCAATTTGAATTCAAAGCCAACTGCCGGGATGTCCTTATCGTCGAGAGGCTTCTTCAATGTGACGATAAAGTCTGCGGACTTGTTGTCCTTGGCGTCTTGCGTAACCGCAACCTTGATCACCGTGGAGGTGGCTTCAATCACCACTCCGGGGACCGGGGTTGCCTGGTCCTTCAGCAGTGCCCAGAGCTTGTCGGAATCATCCTTGACGCCGTTGGCCAGGATGAATTCCTTGTCTTCAAGGTTCAGCTTGGTCAGGTCCGGTGTCTCAGCCACAACCTTGTGAGCCAAATCAGCCGGTGTGGGCGCGGGCGCAACTGTCACCGCATCGGGCTTGAAGAGGGTAGCCGCGGCTGCCGCCTTCAGGGCGTCCAAACCGTCCAGGCCGCCGTGGAAGCGCTTGTACCAGTACTCGAGCTTGGGCTCGATCTGCGCCTTGTAGGCCGCAGGCGCAAAGTTCCAGGCGCGAGCATAGAACCAGGCCGCCTGCACCATGTCGCGGGCATCGGGCTTGGCATAGGCCTCAGCAAGTTGAAGCGTGTCCACCAGGCCGGGACCAGAGGTCGTTGCGGCCAGCGGATAAAGCATCAGCTCGGTGCGGTACTCGGCGATAGCAGCCTTTGAATCCTTTTTGGAGAGGATGTCGTCCAGTGCAATGGCAGAGTGGAAGGTCGGATAAGCGAAGCCGGTCAGTTTCTTCCAGTCCGCATCGGAAACATCGGCGCCCTTCGTAGCCGCAAGGCCCTTCTGTGCCAGGGCTGCCGCGTCGTCGCAGGTTTGAGCGTCGCTGGTCTTGCCGCACTGGCTCTTCTTGAGCATCACAGAGATGACGATCGCCTTCATCGAGTTGGGATCGACCTGAAGCAGGCGGCTGGCCGCGCTGAGTTCATGGTCAGCGTCGCCCTTGGCCTGGTAGCAATCGATCATCTGGTCAAGAACGGCTTTCTTGACGACGCTCTGCGGATAGGAGGTGAGAAAGCCTTCCAGTGCCGAGCATTTGGCGCCTGGATCGCTTTGTGTGGTTGCCACTTGATAGGCATTGAACTCGGCCGGATCCTTGATGGTGATCTGGTCCGAATCCTGTGCTCGCAGCGTGGGCGCGAAGACGAGGCTAATACCCGCCATTGCCATCACCGATGCAAAGACTAACTTCTTCATTCAGTGCTCCTGGGAATTGCCAAAATAGAAATCAATACTCACACACATGCTCGCGGATTGTGCACCGTTCTCAGCGGCATTCGAGTGCCGGGGGGTGACGGATATTACGATACCACGGCTTTCAATACAGTGTTGGAAGGATTATAGAAAGCCCCGCCCCCCATGACAAGCAAACTTATTTGGGAAGGCCTCTATCTCCCACATGCTGCCAGCCGCTGGCGCCCTCCGCATGCTTCCAGAGCTTGCTAAACGGTTCGGCTCACGGGCAAATCCCCTCCACCCCTGAACCTCTGACAGTATCCACCCACTCCGCAAGTCTAACGGATTTTCGTGCCTTCAGGAGGGCCGCATCGCTCTGCAATTTTCCTGTCGTGGCGCACTGGTCAACCGGCCTCGGAAAATCCCTGAAAAACAGCCCCTACTGCAGCAGCCGCACCAGTTCCACCTGTTCCGCCAGGAAGGCGTCATGCCCATGGTCGCTGATCATCTCCTTGTAGTCGGCTTGGACGCCGGCGGCGCGTATGGAATCCGCAAACTGGCGCACCTCCACGGCCGGAAAAAGCCAATCCGAGCTGATGCCCACAAAACTCAGCCGCGCGCGGATTCGCCCAAATGCCTCCGCAGGCGAGCCATGGCCGCGCATCGGATCCCAGGTATCCATCGTCCGCAGAATGGCCAGGTAGGAGTTGGCGTCAAACCGCTCAATAAACCGCTGCCCTTGCAGGTCAAGGTAACCGGCAATGTCGAAGCGCCCACCGATCAGCCCCCCGCCCTCGTCGTTCATCCCCCAGGGATTTTCGCCATTGCGATTGGGATTGCGGCCAAACCGCTCATCAAAAAGCGGCGCGGATTTGTAGCTGACCATGCCTATCTGCCGGGCCAGCGAGAGCCCCTGGCGCGGCGGCCGATTGGGCAGATACCGCCCGCCTTCCCATTCCGGGTCATGTTGGATTGCTTGCCGCTGCAGGTGGTTCAGCGCCAGCCCCATGGCGGAAACCGGCGCAACGCCTATGATCACCGCCCGCTCCACACGTTCCGGCTGAACAATGGTCCAGTCCAGGGCCTGCATGCCCCCTATGGAGCCGCCAAGCACAAGGCGCAGCCGACGGATACCCAAAGAATCCAGGAGCCGCGACTGCGCCCGTACATTGTCTCGAATTGAAACCAGCGGAAAATCCGGCCCGTAGGGTTCGCCCGTCTCGGGATTTACTGAGCCAGGACCCGTCGAGCCGTAACAGGAGCCCAGCATGTTGATACAGATTACAAAGTCGTGCTCCAGAGAAAGTACCGCGCCCGGCGCAAAAATCTCTGGCCACCACGAGCCTACAAGCGCCGAGCCGGTCAGCGCATGACACACCAGCACCGCGTTGTCCCGCGCTGCATTCAGGCGGCCATATACCGCGTAATGCAGCGTGGGATTGGCCAATGTACAGCCGCACTCCAGCATCAAGTGCTCGTCGAGCACAAAGTCGCCTTCGTACGTTGGCTCCAGAGTCTTTGAGCCGGCTGGCGCGGGAACATTCCCGTTTCGCGTTTCGGTCATCTCATTTATTGTGCAGCAAGACCCTGGGTTGTGCCGGCGAAAGCGTGACCGTTGGCACCCTCGATGGCCTGATCCAGGTCAGCGAGAATGTCGCGAATGTCCTCGATTCCCACTGAAAGCCGCACCAACTCCGGCGTTACGCCAGTCCCAGCCTGCTCCTCGACTGAAAGTTGCTGATGGGTGGTTGACGCGGGGTGAATCACCAGGGACTTGGCGTCGCCAATGTTGGCCAGCAGCGAGAACAGCTTGAGCCCGTCAATCAGCTTCTTCCCCGCCTCAAATCCGCCCTTGATACCGAAAGTCACCAGCGCGCTCTGCCCCTCAGGCAGATACTTCAACGCCAGCGCATGATACGGGCTCGACTCCAACCCCGGATAGTTGACCCATTCCACCCCCGGATGCCCCTCCAGATGCCTTGCCACGGCCAAAGCATTCTCTGAGTGCCGCTCCATGCGCAGGTGCAAGGTCTCAATGCCTTGCAGCAGCAGGAACGCGCTGTGTGGCGAAAGCGCCGCGCCCGTGTCACGCAGGCCCTGCACGCGAGCTTTGAGGATGAACGCCACCGGCCCGAAGGCCTCCGTATAGGAGAGACCGTGGTACGAGGGGTCGGGCTCGGTAAAGTTCTTGAAGCGCCCGGAAGCAGCCCAGTCAAACTTGCCCGAATCCACGATAATGCCGCCAATGGTGGTTCCGTGGCCGCCCAGGAACTTGGTCGCCGAATTGATCACAATGTCCGCGCCCCACTCGATGGGCCGCACCAGTGCGGGCGAGGCCGCCGTGTTGTCGATAACCAGGGGCAGCCCGTTCTCATGGGCGATAGTGGCGAACTTCTCGATATCCAGCACATCGAGCTTGGGGTTGCCCAGCGTCTCGGCATAGATGGCGCGGGTTTTGCCGTTGATGGCCGCGCGCAGGCCGTCATAGTCGTCCGGGTCAACAAACCGCACTTTGATGCCCAGCCGCTCAAATGTATAGCGAAGCAGAGTGTAGGTGCCGCCGTAGAGCGAGGTAGTGGATACAATCTCGTCTCCCGCTGAAGCCAGCGTGGTCAGGGCCAGGGTCTCCGCCGCCATGCCTGAGGCGGTGGCGAGCCCCGCCACTCCGCCCTCAAGAGCCGCCACCCGCTTTTCAAAAACATCCGTGGTGGGGTTCATGATGCGGGTGTAGATATTGCCAAACTCTTTCAGCGCAAACAGCCGTCCCGCATGGGCGGCGTCCTGAAATACATACGACGCGGTCTGGTAGATCGGTACTGCGCATGCGCCTGTCGTCGGGTCGGGCACCTGGCCTGCATGGACGGCAAGAGTGGCAAACTGCGGCTTCTGTTCTGACATGGTGAACTCCTTCAGGTTCGATTGGCTTGATTGGTTGTGGCACGGCGAAATTCCAACGGGCCAAACCGGAAACTAAAACGGCCCGCATCCTGTTCAGGACCCGGGCCGCTGGACTTCAAGATCGGTTGCGCCTAGCGCAAGTGCCTCTCAAGAGCCGCGCGGAGGGGTCCGCAGGCCATGTGCATACACATACACAGGTCCATGGCCGCAATTCCGCATTTCCTTGAGTTCAGCATTGTTGGCAGTATCGATGGGCGGCGGTGAGGCTGTCAAATACACCCCGCATCCGGAACGCCCCAAAACTCCCCTGCCCTTCCTCTATTCCCCCGCCTTCCACACATACGCCCCCGGCTGCGGCAGCCCGATATGCGCCAGCACGCGCTGAACAAACTGCCGCGCCATCTCCGTGGAATCGGTGGGGCGATTGTAGAAGGTGGGTATGCACGGAAAGATGGTTGCCCCTGCTTCGGCGGCCAGCGTCATGTTGCGCAGGTGGATGCGGTTGAAGGGCGTCTCACGCACGCACAGGATCAGCGGGCGGCGCTCCTTCAGGGTGACGTCGGCAGCCCGCGAGATAAGCGAATTGGCCAGTCCGTTGGCAATCGCCGCCAACGTTCCCATCGAGCAAGGCAGCACGATCATGCCGTTCGAGGGGTAACTGCCGCTGGCAACAGACGCGCCGATATTCGTATCCGAGTGCTGCACGGTCTTTACCGCAGCGGCGCCAAGCAACTTCTCCAGCAGGTCGTTGCGTCCGTTCAGCCCCAGTTCCTCGGCCAGCACGCGCAGCGAGTTCTCTGAGGGTACAAAGTGAACGCGGCTCACCCGCTCGTCCGCTTCCAGCGCAAGCAGCAACTCGCGCCCAAAAACCGCGCCCGATGCGCCCGTAAGTGCGACGGTTAGATTCATTCTGCTCCGAGTTTCTGGCTCCCAGCGTTCTTACACTGATGCCAAAGAATACTACGGCGTCGAGTTAGCCTGCTTCGAGTTCCCTGCGCGCCGCCGCCTGCCGCGCAGCTTTCTGCTCATGCATTCGCGCCTTAGGTGCACCCTCTTTTAGCATTCGCTCGCGCAACTGGCACAACATTTGTCAGCTCGCGCAACTGGCACAATGTTTGTCAGCTCGCGCCACAAGCACAACATTTGTCAGCGTACGCTCGCGCCGGAGGCGCAATGTTTGTTAGCCCCGCGCTTCAGCGTGGGGTTTGGTGCAATCAAGATCAAAGTGAGTCCCGTAGGGACGACGCCCGCCCCGTCAACCGAACACATAACGCTCATCGTACTCGATTTCACAATTGCGCAGGAGGGCAACAAATTCTTCTTCAAAGTTGCGCTTGCGGTGATGCTCCTCCTGTTTATGAATGTATCCCTTCACAATCTCAACCTGCGAAGCACTTACGCCGAACGCGCCGTATCCTTCCTGCCACGAAAAGCCCGGTCCCATCCATCGGGAAGAACTCCCCTTCAGCTTCTGAACCGCATGGGCGAGGGCGGTATCGGCTGGCAAGACAAACAGCAAATGAACATGATTCGCCGTTCCGCCTGCGGCTACGAGCGAAAAGCCCTCGCCACGCGCAATGCCGCCCATATACGTATAAAGCTCATCCGTGCGCGCAGCTGGAATCAGCGGACGACGATCCTTGGTGCTGAAGACGCAATGAACGATATTGTTCGCGTACGTATGAGACATAGGCGCCGTCCCTGCGGGACTCCCATTCTACAACCGTGAACTGTTCCCCACGCTGAAGCGCGAAACTACCGCACGCTTGCGCCTACGGCGCGGGATTCGTTGTCAGGTTCCGCCTTACCTCACTCCCCCAGCACCCGCCTGAAGATCGCGTCCACATTCCCCAACTGCCGCATGTAATCAAAGGTCTTCGCCAGCTTCTCCGGGCTCAGCAGCCCGGTAATCGCAGCGTCCTTCGCCACTTCGTCGCGGAACACCAAATCCTCTTTCCACGAACGCATTGCATGGCTCTGCACCAACCGGTACGCATCCTCGCGCATCATCCCCGCTTCGGCCAGGTCCAGCAGCAACTGGCCGCTGAAAATCAGCCCGCCGGTGCTCTCAAGATTCTTCCTCATCCGCTCCGGATACACCAGCAGGCGGTCGATGAGGTCCGTGGTCTTGGCCAGCAGGTAGTCAACCAGAATCGTCGAGTCCGGGAAGATAACCCGCTCCACCGAGGAGTGCGAAATGTCGCGTTCGTGCCACAGCGCGATGTCCTCAAACGCAGCCTGGGCGTTGCCGCGCAAGACGCGTGCGAGACCGCTGATCTGCTCGCTGGTGATGGGGTTCTTCTTGTGCGGCATGGCCGAGGAGCCCTTCTGCTTCTCGCTGAAGTACTCCTGCGCCTCGCGCACCTCGGTCCGTTGCAGATGG